>Ga0116148_1001065_pt1 | contig 31172 bp, 23 predicted proteins | sample AD_UKC055_MetaG_FD_89786 | JGI IMG/M metagenome (GOLD analysis project Ga0116148, IMG submission 89786) | Active sludge microbial communities of municipal wastewater-treating anaerobic digesters from USA - AD_UKC055_MetaG | ecosystem: Engineered > Bioreactor > Anaerobic > Digestate | place: USA...
AAATATTAGTATATATTAGTGCAAAGATAGAAAGAACATTTGACAAAAAAAAGAGTTTTAACCAAAACTCTATCAAATAATTGTAAAAAAAATCTAGGCTAACGAAGTGTCAAACTCCCGTTCGGGTTTTGCAGAAACCGTTTCTTTCTCATTTTTTTCCATTGCGTTGCAAATTTACTTTATTTGACGGTTTAATCTAACAATGGTGCCGTCATTTTTTGTAACTTCGCATCTGATAAAAATAAATAACTATGAAACAACTTGACTGGTCTAACCTGCCGTTCGGTTACATGAAGACCGACAAGAATGTGAGAATTTCATACAAGAACGGAAAATGGGGTGAGATTGAGGAATCCGACTCCGAGTATATACCGATGCATATAGCCGCAACATGTCTGCACTATGGTCAGGAGGCTTTTGAGGGCTTGAAAGCTTTCCGTGGCAAGGATGGCAAGGTGCGTATTTTCCGCATGGAGGAGAATGCCAAACGTTTGCAGAGTTCCTGCTGTGCTACGATGATGCCGGAGCTTCCCGTTGAAACCTTTTGCAATATGGTCAAAAGGGTAGTGGAGCTGAACAAGAGTTATATTCCGCCTTACGAGAGCGGAGCTTCACTCTATATCAGACCTCTTCTGATAGGAATCGGTGCCGAGATAGGCGTAAAGCCTGCAAAGGAGTATCTCTTTATTGTTTTCGTCATGCCTGTAGGTCCCTATTTCAAGGGCGGTTTTGCAGCCAATGCCTATGCACTGGTGCGCTCTTTTGACCGTTCGGCTCCCCTTGGAATGGGTAAGTATAAGGTGGGCGGTAACTATGCTGCCAGCCTTTATGCACATCATTTGGCTTATGATAAGGGGTACGGCAGCGAATTCTATCTGGATGCCAGAGAGAAGAAATATATCGACGAGTGCGGCGCCGCCAATTTTATCGGTATAAAGGGTAACAGTTATATCACTCCCAAGTCGGAGTCTATTTTGCCCTCTATTACAAACAAGAGCCTTATGCAATTGGCTGCTGACAACGGTATGACTGTAGAACATCGTCCCGTCCCTTTGGAAGAGCTTAATGAACTGGATGAGGCAGGCGCCTGCGGAACGGCGGCCGTCATATCGCCTATATCCAGGATAGATGATATTGAGTTGGACGTCTCTTATGTAATTTCCAAGGACGGTAAACCGGGACCTGTGCTGACCAAACTCTACCATCAGTTACGGGCAATACAATACGGCGACGCTCCCGACACTCACGGTTGGGTAACCGTTCTCGACATCTGATCATGGGGAAGAACAAGCTGGCTAAGTTCGCCGACATGCAGCGATATCCGCATGTTTTCGAACCGTCCTGTTCATATAAGGAATATATTCCTTTCGAAATGAGGGGCTGCTGGAACAGCTCCTTCTTTCGTAATGACGGACCTATTGTACTGGAGCTGGGTTGCGGACGCGGTGAATATACGGTAGGGCTGGCCACTCTGTTCCCTGACAGAAATTATATAGGTGTGGACATAAAGGGCGCCCGTATGTGGACGGGAGCCACCCGATCCCTTGAGGCCGGTATGCAGAATGTGGCCTTTCTGCGTGTCAACATAGAGCTGATTGACCGATTCTTCGGTCCCGATGAGGTGAGTGAGATATGGCTCACCTTTCCCGATCCCCAGATGAAAAAGAGCACCAAACGACTCACATCGACCTTTTTTCTGGAACGTTATCGCAGGATACTCAAGTCGGGAGGACGCATTCACCTGAAGACGGACAGCAATTTTATGTACACCTACACCTGCGCCAATGTGGACCATAACAGATTGCCGGTGGAGTTCCGCACCGATGACCTGTATGCCGGCGGCAATACGGACTATATACTCTCCATCAGGACCCATTACGAAGAGCAGTGGCTGGAACGGGGCATGAGTATAAAATATATAGTCTTCAATCTGCCTCATGAGGGTGAACTTACAGAGCCGGATGTGGAGATTGATGTGGATGACTATCGCAGTTATGGCCGTAGCAAGCGCAGCGGACTGCAAACAAGAAAATAACTTAAAAACAACAGATATGGCACTTTATCCGAATCTTATAAAAGAGGCTTTGCAGACTGTCCGTTACCCGGGCACCGGCAAGGATATAATTTCAATGGAGATGCTTGAGGATGATATCCGTATTGACGGCAACAGCGTGTCGTTCTCAATTATCTTTGAAAAACCTACCGATCCTTTCATCAAATCAATAGTGAAATCGGCCGAGGCTGCCGTCAAACTCAGGGCGGGTCAGGATACCGATGTTAAGGTAAAAGTCAAGACCCGCCAGGCGCCGCGTCCCGAGGAGCCTGATACGCTGCCCCATGTTAAGAACATTATTGCGGTGGCATCGGGTAAGGGTGGAGTAGGCAAGTCAACGATCGCCGCTAATTTGGCAGTGGCGCTGGCCGGTATAGGATACAGGGTGGGACTTCTGGATGCCGATATTTTCGGACCTTCCATGCCCAAGATGTTCAGAACCGAGGATGCGCGTCCCTACGCAGAGAACAAGGGAGGCCGCGATCTGATAATCCCTGTTGAGCAGTACGGCATCAAGCTGCTCTCAATAGGCTATTTTGTTGATCCCGGACAGGCTGTTCTCTGGCGCGGAGCCATGGCCAGCAATGCCCTAAAACAGCTTATTCTCGATTCCGATTGGGGTGAGTTGGACTATTTTGTCATTGATATGCCGCCCGGAACGAGCGATATTCACCTTACGTTGGTGCAGACTCTGGGCATAACCGGAGCTGTGGTGGTTAGTACGCCTCAGCAGATTGCTCTTACCGATGCCCGCAAGGCTGTCGATATGTTTACCAACGATAAGGTAAATGTGCCGGTACTGGGTCTGGTGGAGAATATGGCCTGGTTCACGCCTGCCGAGTTACCCGATAACCGCTATTATCTGTTTGGCAAAGAGGGCGGCAAGCGTCTGGCTGCCGAGCTCAATGTACCGCTTTTGGGTCAGATTCCCATTGTGCAGAGCATATGTGAGGGGGGTGACGACGGCGTTCCGGCAGCCCTGAATCCGGATACCATGACCGGCAGGGCATTTTACGAGCTGGCTAAGGCTGTGGCTGTGGCGACCGATGCCCGCAACCATCAACTGCCGCCAAGCGAAGCGGTCCCAACTCATAAATAGTATATAACCATCAACTACCCGAACAGTTGTTTGAATGCTTCATCAACTCTGGTAACGGGTATAAGATCTATGCCGAACTTGCGGTTCTTCAGCCCGTGCATGTTGTTTTGGGGTATGATTATACGTTCGAACCCGAGTTTGGCCGATTCGGCTATGCGTTGTTCTATGCGGCTTACGGGACGTATCTCGCCCGATAGCCCCACCTCGCCGGTCATGCAGACGGTACGGTCCACGGCTATGTCGAGACTGCTGGAGAGTATGGCGCTTATCACTGCCAGATCTATGCCGGGATCATTCACTTTTATACCTCCGGCGATATTGAGGAATACATCCTTCTGACCCAGTTTGAAGCCTACGCGTTTTTCGAGTACAGCCAGGAGCATATTCATACGGCGCACATCAAATCCTATTGAGCTGCGCTGCGGCGTGCCATATACTGCCGTGCTGGCCAGTGCCTGCACCTCGATAAGGAATGTGCGCACACCCTCTATGGTGCAGGCTATGGTTACTCCGCTCATTCCCCGGTGGCTGTTGGTAAGCAGCAGTTCGCTGGGGTTGCTCACCTGCTTCAGACCTGTCTCGCGCATCTCGTAGATGCCCAGTTCGGCGGTGCTGCCGAAACGGTTTTTTATGGGTCTCAGAATACGGTAGAGATAGTGCTGATCTCCCTCAAACTGTATGACCGAGTCAACTATATGCTCCAGTATCTTAGGACCGGCAATCGAGCCGTCTTTGGTTATATGTCCTATGAGTATTACGGGCGTACCGCTCTCCTTGGCAAATTTGAGCAGGGATGCGGCGCATTCGCGCACCTGTGTAATGCTCCCGGCCGATGACTCCGCATATTCGCTGCTTATGGTCTGTATGGAGTCAACCACCACCAGGTCGGGCTTTAACTCCTCTATTATCTTATATATTTTTTCAAGCGATGTCTCGCACAGAATAAATAGATTCTCATTCAGGGTCTTCCCGCCTTCGGCTGCAGCCAGACGTTGGGCCCGCATCTTTATCTGGCGGGCGCTCTCCTCGCCGGATATATAGAGCACCTTTTTGTCGGAGAGGCGCATCACGGTTTGCAGCGTCAGGGTGGATTTCCCTATTCCCGGCTCACCGCCCATCAGGACTATCGAGCCTTGCACCAGGCCGCCGCCAAGCACGCGGTTCAACTCCTGATCACGCATATCTATGCGTACCTCATCGGTTGTCTCTATCTCACTTAGATTCAGTGGGCGGGAATCATCAATACCCTTGCCCGATGCGCTTCTTCTTGAGACCGATGCCTCCTTTTGAGCTGTCGGACTCTTTATTTTCATCTCTTTCATGGTGTTCCAATATCCGCATGAGGGACACTTGCCGCTCCATTTGGGCGAGTCGAATCCACATTCGGAACAGACGAACACGATTTTATCCTTTGCAGCCATACTTTATGCTTTTTTTGACATACGACTCCACAGCACTATTCCGTAGATTGAGTTCATGGTGTAGAAGACGTATTGAATTATCATTATCGGTGCAAACTGTACCCCTCTTGCAGCCGCTATTGACCACATTATCAGATTTGCTCCATTTACCACCAGCCACATAAACCACTGCTCTATAAATGCGAATGTAAGCAAAAATTGTGCGCCTACAGCCACGGTCATAGCCAGAGCATCGGATACGGGCTGCGGATCATCGGTCATGAGCAGAAGCCGGCTCACTCCCCATACAGAGAGGGCGCACAGTACTACAAGCAGCGCTCTCTGCGGCCAGGTCATCCAGCGGGTTTTTATCCCCTCTCTGCCACCTCCGAGCATACGTTTGCGCCACTGGAACCAGCCTACAAACTGCATTGGAACGTTATATAGCAGGAACAGTGCGGCATTGGCGTAAAGTCCGCTTTTAAGTGCAATGTATCCCTGTATGCATGATCCCGCAAATCCGAACAGGAAGTTCAGCACACTGCCTTTGACTCCGAATATCACACACAATATGCTGCACGTTCCGGCTATGAAACTGAGTGTGCTGAAGTTACCTTTAAGGATACTCACTATTACGCTTACGGTAATGAATCCCAGTATGAGGAACCAGTCCCACCAGGTAAACTTCGGCAGCTCAACTCTTATCTTTTTTCCCATCTGTTTTTCTCTTTTTTTGCAAAGATAATGGAAAGAAGAGTGAAGGAAAGGTTATTTCGGTCTTATTTAAATAACAGATAGCATCCCGATTGTGTAATTTGGTGAAAAAGGAGTAAATTCGCAGTCAGAAAAAAAGCGATAGCTGTGAAAGTATTAAAATTCGGTGGCTCTTCGGTTGGATACAAGGAGGGCATTGTTACCCTAAAAAAAATAGTTGAATCCCAGACGGACGATGTGATTGTTGTGGTTTCGGCGCTTTGCGGAGTTACGGACGGACTTATTCTTATGGCTAAAACGGCTGCGGCCGGAGACCGTCAGTATGAGGCAGAGCTTGAGGCCATGCTCAAACGGCATGAACAGTTGATCCGTGACGTGATAGCGCTCGAACGTCGCCGTAAGGCGTACAATCAGGTGCGTAAACTGTTCGGGGAGTTGAAAGACATTATGCACGGGCTCTTCCTGCTGCATGATCTGTCGAACAAGACTATGGATACGATATTGAGCTACGGGGAGCGCCTTTCAACACAGATTGTGGTACATCTGGTCGATGACATTCAGTTGTACGATGCCCGTCAGTTTATTAAGACCGAACACAGCGTACCCAATCATACTATAGATATTGACTTGACTTACCGTCTTATACGCGAGACATTCCAATCTGAATTCGGCGACCGGCCCAAAGCCGGCGGTGAGGAGGTCAAGCCTAAAAGAGCTTTGGTTCCCGGGTTTATATCGTCCGATGCCGTTACAGGCGAGATCACCAACCTGGGACGCGGCGGTTCGGATTATACGGCATCGCTCATTGCGGCGGCGCTTGATGCCGATGTGCTGGAGATATGGACCGACGTAAACGGATTTATGACGGCCGATCCGCATGTCATATCCGGCGCTTATACCATTGATGAGTTAAGCTATGCAGAGGCTATGGAGCTGTGCAACTTCGGCGCCAAGGTAATCTATCCGCCTACCATCTATCCGGTTTGCCGGAGGAACATTCCCATTCTTGTAAAGAACACCTTCAACCCCACGGCACGCGGCACGGAGATAGTCAATGAACTTCCGGCCGGCACAAAGGCCATTAAGGGCATATCGAGCATAGACGATACCGCACTTATAACAATACGGGGGCTCGGCATGGTGGGTGTGATAGGAGTCAACTATCGCATATTCAAGACTCTGGCCGAAAACGGCATAAGTGTCTTCCTGGTCTCACAGGCATCATCGGAGAACAGCACCTCGATAGGTGTACGTAATATTGATGCCGCACCTGCCTGCGAACTGTTGAACCGTGAGTTCAGCAGGGAGATAGCATTGGGCGCCATCTTCCCCATAACGGCCGAGATGGAACTGGCTACAGTGGCTATCGTAGGCGAAAACATGAAACGCAATCCCGGTATCGCCGGCAAACTGTTCGGTGTGCTGGGTCGCAACGGTATCAACGTAATTGCCTGTGCTCAAGGTGCATCGGAGACAAATATCTCATTTGTGGTGCAGAAAGAGTCGCTGCGTAAATCGCTGAACGTAATACATGACTCCTTCTTCCTCTCTGAGTATCAGGTGCTGAATCTCTTTATCTGCGGAGTGGGTACGGTGGGCAGCAGCCTGTTGGAGCAGATCCGCCGGCAGCGTGAGAAACTTATGCATGAGCGCAGTCTTAAGCTGAATGTGGTCGGTATAGCCCGCGGTCGCAAAGCGCTTTTCAACCGTGAAGGGATCTGTCTGGATAACTATCGCGAGCAGCTTGAAAAGGCTCCTGCAAGCAACACTCAAATTCTGCGCGACGAGGTGATAAGGATGAACATTTTCAATTCGGTCTTTGTCGATTGCACAGCCAGTGCCGATGTGGCCGGACTGTACCTCGATTTTCTGGACCATAACATATCGGTTGTGGCGGCCAATAAGGTGGCTGCATCGGAAGAGTATGACAAGTATCTTAAACTCAAGAATACGGCCCGGCGTCGCGGCATCAAGTTCCTGTTTGAGACCAATGTGGGTGCGGGTCTGCCTATAATAAACACCATTAATGACTTGATTAACAGCGGTGACAGGATACTCAGGATTGAGGCCGTGGTCAGCGGAACGCTCAACTTCATATTCAATAACCTGAGCGCCGACTGCCGTCTGAGCGACACTATCCGGCTGGCCAAGGAGAAGGGTTACAGCGAACCCGACCCGCGGATAGACCTGAGCGGCAAGGATGTGATCCGTAAGCTGGTCATACTGGCCCGTGAGAGCGGTTACAAGCTTGAGCAGAGCGACGTTGAGTGCGACCTGTTCATACCGCAGAATATGTTCGAGGGTAAAATCGAGGATTTCTGGAAGAGACTGCCCCAGCTAGATGCCGAATTTGAGGAGCGCCGCAAGAGGGTGGAGAAGGAGGGCAAGCGTATGCGTTTTGTGGCCCGTCTGGAAAACGGCAAGGGCAGCGTATCGCTATGCGAAGTGAACGAGTATCACCCCTTTTACAATCTGCAGGGCAGCAACAACATATTCCTGCTCACCACCGAGCGCTACAAGGAGTATCCCATGATGATCCAGGGTTACGGCGCAGGTGCGGCAGTTACGGCAGCCGGTGTCTTTGCCGACATAATGCGAATTGCGAACATCTGATTTCATATTTGTTCTTATCCGGAGATGAAATACATAATTATACTCGGTGACGGTATGGCCGACTGGCCTATAGGTGAGTTTGGGGGAAAGACAATTCTTCAGAACGCACGTAAACCGTATATGGACATGCTTGCGCGCAGAGGTCGCACAGGTATGTTCAAAACCGTGCCCGACGGCTTTGCTCCCGGCAGCGAGGTGGCCAATATGTCTGTTTTGGGCTACGACGTTACCGAATCGTTCGAAGGCCGCGGGGTGCTCGAGGCTGCCAACATAGGTGTGGATATTAAGCCGGGGCAGATGGGTATGCGCTGTAACATAATCTGTATTGAGAACGGACTTATCAAGAACCATTCGGCAGGACACATAACCACCCCCGAAGCCGACCTTATAATAAAGACCCTTGAGAGGGAGCTAGGTACCGATATGGTACATTTTTATACCGGAATACAGTACCGTCACCTGCTTGTGGTTGATGGAGGCCGCAAGGATCTGCTCTGCACTCCGCCTCACGATGTACCCGGACAGCCGTTTAGAGAGCTTATGGTGAAGCCTCTCGTGTCCGATGCCGCGCCTACCGCACAATTGCTCAATGATCTGATACTCCGCTCGCAGGAGATCCTTGCCGCTCATCCCGTCAATCTGAAACGTATCAGCGAGGGCAGGGACCCTGCAAACAGCATCTGGCCCTGGTCGCCCGGGTACCGCCCGCAGATGTCGCCCATCAATCAGCTCTATCTCTCAATCCGCAGCAGTTCGGTCATATCGGCTGTGGACCTTGTAAAGGGAATAGGTCACTATGCCGGCATGAGGGTTATCGACGTGGAGGGCGCTACCGGCCTGTTTGATACCAATTACGAGAACAAGGCCAAGGCTGCCATCGAGGCCCTTAGGACCGATGATTTTGTCTATCTGCATGTGGAGGCTCCCGATGAGGCCGGACATGAGGGGAATTTCATCCTGAAGAACCGTACCGTTGAGGATCTGGACAGCCGCCTGATAGGTCCCATTTACGAGGAGGTCTCCAAGTGGGAAGAACCTGTGGCCATAGCGGTGCTGCCGGACCATTTCACGCCCTGTGAACACCGTACGCACACATCTGAAGCTGTACCTTTTTTAATATATGCCCCCGGGCTGGAGCCTGACAGTGTCAATGCCTTCGACGAGGAGTCTTGCTCCAAGGGAGGTTACGGTACCGTAGAGGGCTCTGAATTTGCCAATATATTTTTTTCGTTAAAATGAAATACTACAGCACAAACCATAACTCGGCCAAAGTCACTCTTCGTGAGGCCGTACTGCGCGGACTGGCGCCGGATCGCGGTCTCTATATGCCTGAGCGTCTGGAGGTAATGGACAAATCCTTTTTTGCCGGCATTGACAGTATGACATTTCAGGAGATGTCGTTTGCAGCGGCACAGGCGCTGTTCGGTGACGATATCCCTGCCGATGACCTTAAGCGGATAGTTTATGACACCCTGTCGTTCGAGACTCCTGTGGTTAAGGTCGATGATAATATCTACTCTCTGGAGCTGTTCCATGGTCCCACGCTTGCATTTAAGGATGTCGGTGCCCGTTTTATGGCCCGTCTGCTGGGCTATTTCAACAGGGAAGAGAAAGAGCTTGTCAATGTGCTTGTGGCAACATCGGGCGATACCGGCAGCGCCGTGGCCAACGGATTCCTGGGTGTAGAGGGCATCCATGTCTATGTGCTCTATCCGAAAGGTAAGGTTACCCCCATTCAGGAGTGTCAGTTTACCACCCTGGGACGTAACATTACCGCCCTTGAGATAGACGGCGTCTTTGACGACTGTCAGGCACTGGTCAAAAATGCCTTTATGGATGCCGAACTTAACAGGAGGATGAAACTTACATCGGCCAACTCAATCAATGTGGCCCGTTTCTTGCCGCAGTCATTCTACTACTTCAATGCATATGCGCAGATGAAACGCATCGGCAAAGAGAGAGAGCTGGTCATATGCGTTCCCAGCGGTAATTTCGGCAATATAACAGCCGGACTTTTTGCCTGGTTTATGGGACTGCCCGTGAAGCGTTTCATTGCCGCCAACAACGCCAATGACATATTCTTCAACTATCTTAAGACGGGAATCTATTCCCCTAAACCCTCGATCCAGACGCTGGCCAATGCAATGGATGTGGGCGACCCCAGCAATTTTGCCCGCATACTGGCGCTCTATAATCATTCGCACAAGGATATAGCAGGCCACATAAGCGGTGCCACATATTCCGATGAGCAGATTGCTCAGACCCTGAAGGAGTGTTACGAACGTACCGGTTATCTGCTTGACCCGCACGGCGCCTGCGGCTACCGCGCTCTCAGGGAGCAGTTGAAAGCCGGTGAATGTGGTGTATTCCTTGAGACTGCCCATCCTGCCAAGTTTAAGGACAGTGTCGATGCAATTACCGGCGGCGATGTAGAGATTCCGGCACGTCTGCAGGCCTTTATGAAGGGTGTCAAGCAGAGTGTGGGGTTAAGCAGCGACTACGCAGATTTTCGCAATTTCCTTTTTGAAGAGTCCAAATAGAGTTTTTTTATGGCGTGGCAACAGCTTGATATGAACCGGCTTGATATACCCATGGGGGAGATCTACTCCTTTATGGGTTACAGGGATAACGAACCCGATTCCCAGACCCGCGAGATGACCGAGTATCTGCTTGAGGAGTCAATGCAGTTTTTGCGTCCTCAGTTCAAGTATCTCTTCTTTGACGGCACTCTTTCAAGCGATTTCATGCAGTTCACGCTGCAAGGCCCCGCCGGTCCGGTCACTTTCGATGCGGGCAAGATAATATGCCGTCAATTGCGGGGCGCTTCCCGATTTGCGGTATTTGTGGCGACAGTCGGCACAGGCTATTTTCAGTGGACCGATGCGGTAAAGCGCCGTGACGATATGTTCCAGACATATGTAATGGACTCTGTGGGCAGTCAGATAGTGGAGAGCGTTGCCGATTATATGGAGACAATTCTTCAAGGTGAGTTGGATGCCAAAGGTTTTCACCGCACCAACCGTTTCAGCCCCGGCTATTGCGGCTGGCATGTCTCCGAGCAGCCTAAACTGTTTAGTTTATTCGAAGAGGAGCGTCCCTGTGGAATAGAGCTGACGGAATCCTGTCTGATGCTCCCCGTCAAGTCGGTGAGCGGAGTGATAGGAGTGGGTCCCGAAGTGCGCTATTTACCATATAGCTGCAATATCTGTGACATGAAGATGTGCTACAAGCGCCATCGCTGAAAACACATATTATATTAAAGTTTCGTTTTCTGTTTAGAGGTATCTCTTTTTTCAGTTAATCTTAAATTGTACAGAAGTTAGTTTACAAAGATTGGCCGAGTAATACCAAAGGGTCAATCGATCTGCTCTCTGATCTTTTTCTTTATCAGTTCCTTTCCCACCAACTCTTCCATGATTTTGTAACACTCAATGTTGGGATGGACCCCATCAGAAGAATATTTTTCAGGCAAGCCGCCGCGTTCGTCAACGAAAGGTGTATAAAAATCGACAAAGGAGATATTATTCTCTTCGGCATACTCCTTCAGCATCCGGTTAAGCGATAGGATCTTGGCTACCGGCTCAACGGTTTTGTTCCAGGAATATTGATATACCGGCATAACCGCGCAAATAATGGGCTCTATTCCATTGGCCTTTGCTATTTCGGCCATCGAAATGATATTGCCTGCAATATTCTCCACCGATATAGGACCGGTATTCTCTGCAATGTCATTTGTACCGGCAAGAATGACGACGGCGGCCGGATGCAGATTGACTACGTCTTGCCTGAAACGCACCAACATTTGCGAAGTGGTCTGTCCGCCGATCCCTCTTCCGATGAACCGGTTTTTCTCAAAAAAGCTGTTGTCATATCTTACCCAGTTCTCGGTAATGGAATTTCCAAAAAAGACTACCGCCTGATCTCTGTTTGTACCGGCTAATGCCTGATTTTCCCTAAGATATCGGCCGAGATTGGGCCAATCGGTTTTTTTACTCTCTTCTTGTGCTGTCTGCATACGCAACATATCCCTGTAAGTCATACGAGCCATATATCCTTGCGGATTCTCAGGCCAAAGCAAGCCTTCACCGCCAAGCCAATTGACAAACGCACTCAGCCAGCCGTCAGTCGGGGCGTAATTTCTATCGGCACCGAAACCATGACCGCCTTTTCCATAAATATGAAACTCTACAGGCTGACCGGCTTCCTGCCATTTTGAAAATATTTTCATACTCTGCGGTACGAGTTTGAGATGATCGTCATTGGCGACCACAAGAAAGGCGGGCGTCTTTTCCTTGGGTACGTTGCCGCCCAGCTCACCGATCCATGGATAGATCGCAGCAAGGAAATCAGCTCTGTTTTCACTGTTGCCGTTAAAAGCGACTGAGAGGGCGACTGTACCTCCTGCCGAAAAGCCCATAAAACCTATCCTGTTTGGATTTAAGCCATATTCCGCAGCATTTTTCCTGACGTATGAGATTGCGGCAAGTCCATCTTTCATAGCATACGGTATGATGGTAGAGATCATGGAATCGCGTTTGGCATCGGTTGTGAAAAAATTCTCCTGCAACTCGGCGTTGACATCTTTTATTGTAGGCACAAGACTGTATTTCAACACGAAAGCGTCCACGCCATTCTCATTGAGATATGCAGCCACATTAATCCCTTCGTTGTCAATGGAGAGCAGTTGCAGAGCTCCGCCCGGCGCTATTATGACACTGGTTCCGGAAGTGTTGTTTTTAGCCGGATAATAGAGTAAAGAGGGCTTTACCACATTGTACACAACCCGTTTCCCGGGATTGAGTTCAATCGTTGTTTCGCTCAGATCCGGGTTTACGGAACCGGATGGCAGACTCTGTTCCAACGAGATTACCTTAACTTGCGCCTGAATGCTTTGAAATGAAAGCGCTGAAGTCGTCAGGAGAGCCAAAAAACCGAATATTCTTATTTTTCTCATGTTGCTTAGTATGAAGGTTCAAACAATTATTCTGTCACGCCTTGTCCTTCGGGCGTTCTTCTCCATTCAAAATACTTATCCAGTACTTCAAGGGCATCGGCACTTGGAACAGGACCGACGTATGGAGTCTGGTTAAAGTACATCACTTTCGGATTGGCCTCGCTGAAGGCCGGCCATTCGGGTACGCCTTCTCCGTTCGGATCGCCGTATTTGGCAAAATTCGTCCAATAAGTTGCCATGGCATCGGATATCACCTGATCTGAGGGTGTACGCTGACTGCTGCCCATCATCGGATTCGATTGATTTAGATGTTGGAACACATAGACAATCTCACTGCCGTGTGGCGCGCCTTGTCCATAACGGGGTGAGCCTTCCGGATAGTCAGGGTGTTGGTCAAAATAGTAGTAAAAGACCTTTGATTTGCCGGTTCTCGATTGCAAACGGGCCCAGCTCCATGTGTGCCAGCCGAATGCGGCATCCCGATCCAGATCGCGGGCTGTTTTGGGAACGGTTGTTGCTCCGGCCGGATAGACTTTGATCAAATCATCGGCAAACTTTTCATAACGGTTTTTTACCGCATTATAATATTCTTCAGGTGTTCTGGCCCGTGAAAAACTGGCGCCTTCATCCGAATTATAGCCGATGAGAACCGGAACATCGTTGTATTTTCCCGCTTCGTAGAGTTTGAACTGGTCATCGGGAATTACGTACCCGTCAATATTTGGCCATGCCATTCCAATCCCCATTCCGGCAGTGAGTCTGTCTGCATCCAGCTTTCTCAGTTCGGCTATGGATGCCGCCCCTAAATTGTTGGCAAACGCCACACCCGTCTGTTCTGCATCTTTCAGCAGCTTCATATTTTCGCCCGATGCTGTCTTGACGCTGGCCGGACCGAATGAACCGCCGCTTTGACAGATAGCTCCGCTGAACAAACCCTTTGCCAGTGGCGAAGCACATAACATACTTACAGCTATGCCGCCTGCAGACTCACCAAAGATGGTCACTTTATTGGGGTCGCCTCCCATTGCCGCAATGTTTCTCTGTATCCATTGCAGAGCTGCAATCATATCGAGCAATCCGTAGTTTCCGGAAACATGAGCCGGACTTTCGGCACTCAGTTCAGGGTGGGCGAGGAATCCCAGTTGTCCTAGACGATAGGCTATGCAGACCAGTACAACGCCTTTTTTTGCCAGGTTCTCACCATTAAACATATGTTCTGAGGCCGCCCCTGCCGAAAAGCCTCCTCCATGGATCCAAACCAATACCGGAATACGGTCATCAGCGGTTTTGGCCGGCGACCAGACATTCAGATACAGACAATCTTCGCTTTTGCCAAACGAAAAGTTTTGTCCCTGCGGCGGTCCGGGAGCAAATTCGACGGTTTGCCTTACTCCTTCCCATTTTTTCATAGGCTGAGGGGCTTTCCATCTCAGCTCACCTACCGGCGGAGCAGCAAATGGAACACCTTTATAAACTGTCAATCCGTTTTCAAACATTCCCTGAATTAACCCGCAATCGGTCATAACCGGATCGGGTTGCTGTGCTATTACAAGTTCTGAAAAGAACAGGGAAAAAAGTGCCAATAAGAGTGATTTCGTTTTCATTGTTAATTCTCCTATATTTAAATGTTAGATACTTCAAGGTGATACTGTTATGGGGTGTCGGAGTTCAGCTTTTTTTCTGTTGTATGGATATCGTATTCCGATTCGTCCAAACTCTGCAACCTGGCTTTTGTCGGGTTGAATATCATGTTCAGTAATGCGCCCACAAACAATATGGCAGCGAAAACGGTCGCCAGAATAAAGCCGTAATAAGCATTACTGCCAAATAAATCACTTACTCCGCCCATAGCCAATGGTCCTAGAGCGGCACCGGCTGCGGTAAAGAAGAGTAAAATACCGGCCACCGAGCCATGTTTGGACTTGGGGAAACAGCTTATACCTTTCGAGTTAATAGTGGGATAGATAACAGACATAAACAGACCTGAAAGTGGCAGCAGTATGACAGCTGCACCGATGCCGCCTGTGACACTGCCCAGGAAGCACAAAAAGATCAGAAAACAGAAAACGCAGAGGATTGTCAGCCAGTTGAACCGTGCCAGCAGCCATACTCCGATGAACCGCCCCAATGCCCTGAGTATAAAAAAGATAGAGAGTGAATATGTGGCTATAAGAATCAGTCTGCCCTCATATTGTTCAATTAGAGTAGGCATCCATACATAAACCGCACATTCTACGGCTACATACAGGAATGCTCCTATGGAAAAGCCCAAAGCATAGGGATCTTTCAACATAGAGAAGGTCCTTGATAGGTTTATTTTCTCCTGTGTGCTCTTCTTTGTCTCGGGATAACGGACTACCGACGCCATAATAATCAGCAACACACACAGACTTCCGGCTATCACATACAACCATTGCCATCTGACAGATTTGGAGAGTAAATATGTGACAATCATAGGTCCGATAATAGCTCCGATAGCAAAAAATCCTTCAACAGCGTTCATGGTTGTAGTGTGTTGTTTGGTCGATCCGCACAGGTCGCCTATCAGAGCCAATGCACCTGTTTTAAAGACTCCGATGGAGAGACCTCCTACAGCCATCAGGGTTAAGATAAAGCCATAAGTATTTGCTACAATGTAGAGGTAGGAATTGATTGCGAAAACTGTCAGTCCTAGAACTATTGTGGCCTTACGTCCCAATTTGTCAGATAAGAATCCCAGGAAAACGCCCGATAAGGCCATAGCTATCATAGGCATATAGTGTATCATTCCTGCCGTTGTCATATTCAGATTAAACGCTTTCATGACTTCGGGAATAATGACTCCAACGGCATCGGTAGTCATAGCGAACATCATGAACATCAAGTAGGTCAGCCATTTAATGGTTGACCGATGGGATTGTGAAATAGATTGGTTTGACATTGTTGATATTTAGTTTTAGGTTTATATTTGATAGGTAATCCACTGCTCCCGATCATCGGTATATGTGATGACCGATTTACCGGTTTCAAGGTTGACAGTCAGCCGGCATCTGCTCTTGACATTTATCCAGGTCATCTCAAAACCGTCGGTTACAGCTTTTACGGAAAAATCACCTTCGAAAGCGGGGTGACTGTTTCTGAAACGTATCAACCGAAGCAGACGTTTGACGACCGGTTTTTGTAAAGATTCCTCTATTTCGTCCATAGTGAAGTTGTGACGGTTTATTTCACGTCCTTCTCCGCTCCTCTTGACCTTTTTCGTGTCGTTCTCTCCGGCCAACAGTCCCACGTAATAGACCTGCGGAATGCCCGGAGTGAAAAATTGAACAGCCCTGGCCGTAATATAAGCATCATCGTCACAATCGAGGACAGAGTAATATGAACATCTTATCTGATGCACATCAAATCCGTCTTCACTTTTATATTTATCGGAGAAAATCAGACTCAGGTTAGCCCCTCTTTTAAGACAGACATCGACAATCCGGCGTGCATCGGCGGTACTTACCAGCTCATCCAGATCGGGCTTTACCGGTATGCCGTCGTGACAATCGAGCATGGTGAATTGATTATGGGGACGCGTTCTCAGGTATTCGATCAATCGGGCCGATTTGCGGGTTATCAATACCTCAAGTATAAGAAACGGTAAAATGAAATCATAGATCCAATACCCCTTTTCTGCCAATTTATACTGATAGCGGTATATTGAATGCACCTCCGGCAACAGTGTGATACCGAGAGGTACAGCCAATGTGTTTATCCATTCCAGAAAATCGTAAATTTCAGGTTCAACAAAGAAACAGGAGGTACCCGGTTTTTTTATCACATAGCCCACCGCGTCAAGCCTTACATACTTGACATTCATATTGCTCAGGTGGGTCAAAAAACCGGCCAACAGCTGTTTTGCAGCATCGGAGTTCAGATCCAAATCAATCTGTTCGGACGGATCCTGTCTGCCGAAGGTTGTCCAAACCGTCTCTTGTTTGCCTGACTCTTCTATCGTAAATGTTGAGAATGGCTTTGTGCGTCTTAGAAAAACCTTATCCAGATCTTCGGCTTTCGGTTTACCGTCATCCCATAGTTTATCAAGAGTGATGAACAGATCGGCATATTCCGAATCTCTTCCCTTTTTCAGGAAATCCTGAAACCATACCGATTGTCTTGAAATGTGATTCACCATAATGTCAAGCATGATATCTGTATGCCGGCTTATGGCCTGAATGTCTTCCCACGTTCCAAAACCGGGGTCAATCTCCAGATAGGTCAGCGGTGCAAACCCTCTGTCGCCTGACGATGGGAACGGAGGCAGAATATGAACTCCGCCTTCGAAAACGCCGTTGAGCTTATCTTGAAGCAGACAGTCCAACGTCTTCAAGTTCCCGCCTAACGAGTCGGGATAGGTAATCAGTTGTACTTTGTTTTTTACTGACACGATATGATGCTATTAATCGGTTACAAAAACAACATCGTACGTTTTGGTAATGATAATATCAGCCAGATTCTTATGACCGGCGATTATTTTGTGCTCCGTTTCCAGAATTCCCTCCACAAAGGGATCGTTAACCTCGTCTCCACGGTTACGCTGAATTCTGTATTTCAGCGTATCATGGTAGTCGGCGTCAATGAATATCCTCACATCGACATGCCTTAACAGAGAGGTATATGTACCTTCCACAACAATTACTTTTACCTCTTCAATCGGAATGGGAACGGTGGTTTCCACCCCCGAATCATAATCGATGTGTGGAGAGAGAAATTCTTTCGCTCCGTTAACGGCCTCAAAAAGCTGGCGGTCCAACCGTCTCAGATCGACCTCCTTGTGCGGCCCCAGCCAGGTTGGGTCTTTTTTGCGCATGGCATCATTTGCTTTGGGAGGAAGGACAAAATAATTGTCCAGCCCTATGAGTATGGCAGAGATCCCTCTCTCTGCAAATGCTTTCACCAGAGCCTGACCGGTTACACTCTTGCCGCTTCCGCTCTCTCCGGCAAGAGTCATGACAAACATCGTCTGCTTCTTTCTGACAATATCAATGAGCTTGGAAACAATAGCTTCTGACGCTCTTTTATGTGGATTATCCATTATCTTTTAACTTGTTCCATTAAATCTAAAATACCGTCAATAATCGCTCTCTCCGCATATCCCGGCTTACATCTGGAAGAGAGGACTTCGAAGGTCTGATAACCGAATGCGGCATCGTTGGGTATATAACCGGAGTTTGCACTGCCGTTGGTCACAGATACGACCATGGTGCGTGAAAAGGGGGACTCTTTTTTCAGCTGTATGGCAATCTGACTGAAGACCTCTGCATTGATAGCCCCAATCGCAATATCGTTAAACATCAACAGACCCAGCCTGATCCTGACCGAGTCTCCGTCAACGTACGTTCCGGCGCTGCCGGCCCTGCCGGTGTTTGTCCTGTTGCGTCCGGGGATGACTGCCGTTTTCTGCGCAGCAGCGATGGTTGCAGATTCTTCAGGGCGGTCAATATTCCTGATAACATGTTTAACCTCTTCTCCCAACATGACTCCCATGGCTTTTGTGATCTCTTTTTGCTCGTTCATAAGCCGTTGCACTTCAGGGTTATTCCTGTCCAGTCCCGTACCTCCCGGAGGCATTGAATTGCTGATGTCTTCACCCCTCTCGGCATACTCTTTTATACGAATATCCCGCAAATCGAATGTCTGCTGAAAGTAAATAGGATTCTGATCCCCCTGACAACCGGTTGACCATAATGCTACTATCTTATTATCATAGGAATTTTCAATATACCTTGAAGCGGCGCCCGGCGCATCGCCGCTGACCATATCCAGTTGACCCGTCAATACCCCATGCATCGCATAATTATAATAGACGGCTATCGGCTTTCCCTCTAATGTCTCAAAATAGAGTACGGCAACAGTCTTATCAGACGGACCGTCATAGTTCGGCCCTTCCCACCAGCCCCGTGTTTTCGGATCAATCATGTTCCTGTTTACATTAATATAGGAAACGCCGGTACCGTAACCCATACGCGCAGGTTGTAAAGCCGATTTTGCTTGCTTAACGGATTCAACTATTTTCTGCTCAAGTTGGGCTCCGCCCACATTAAAAGGGACACTGTGCGTATGTGTGGCGGTCAGCATGATGTTCTGTGCCGGAATACCCAGCTCTTCTTCAATTTGTTTAGTAATTGAAGACCAGTTGTTGTCGCGCAGCATACCTACCTCGACCGATATGAGTGCGGCACCGGTTTCTCCATTATCAATGACAATGGCTCTGGTGAAAATACTGTCGTTAATACCCAGATAGTTTCTTGGAAGAGCCTCTTTGTCGGGCGTTATGGATACTTTTGCGGCACCGGCTTTAATCGGCATAGACTGCTTGTTTTGAGCAATGCAAGTCAGCGCACTGACCTGGAGTAAGGCTAAAAATAGAACAATTGATTTCATTATGGTTAAGTTTAGGTTTCTGTTAGCTGCAACATAGCATTTTTCAAAAGTACCAAATTTTTTATAAATAACATGATTTAAATTTAAAAGATATCATCGGTACGTTGTCCGCTCTGTTTGAGTAAAAAATCTTCATTTTTTCTAAATCTTACACTTTGTCAGATATTCATTGGAGGTTGATGAATATGTTTGACAAAATGTAACAAAACACCCCGAAAATCTTAAAAAACGTAAGCAATAATGGTTTTGTGATTGCAAAAATGATGTAAACTGTTGAAAACTTTATCAATTTTTAATATAAGAATGTTTGTTTTGCATGGATATTGGGAGTAATTTTGCGCTCAAATTTAAACTTTAACAAATAAAATTGTAATGAAGCATAATTTTTGCGCAGGTCCTGCTGTTCTTCCGCAGGAAGTGATTGAAAAATCGGCTCAGGCGGTTCATGATTTTGCCGGTACAGGTATTTCAATTCTTTCTATTAGTCACCGTGCCAAGGAGTTCAAACCGATTGTTGATGAAGCTGCGGCTTTAGTTAAGGAGATCTTAGATGTTCCCGATGATTATTCGGTAATTTTCCTGGCCGGAGGCGCCAGCATGGAGTTCTGTCGTGTACCTTATAATTTTCTTAATAAGAAAGCCGCATACCTTACTACAGGTTTATGGGCAAGTAAAGCACTGAAGGAGGCTAAAGGTTTCGGCGAGGTGATCGAGGTGGCTTCATCGGCCGATGCCAATTACACATATATTCCCAAGGACTATGTGATCCCTGCCGATGCGGACTATTTTCATTTTACTGCAAACAATACCATTTACGGTACCGAAATCCATATTGATCCGGACAGTCCGGTTCCATTGATATCGGACATGTCATCGGACATATTCTCGCGTCCTGTTGATGTAAGCAAATATAACTGCATATACGGCGGTGCACAGAAAAATCTGGCTCCCGCGGGTATGGCAGTCATTATAATTAAAAACGATGCTCTGGGCAAGGTGGATCGCTATATCCCTACCATGCTCAACTATCAGACACACATTGACAACGGCTCAATGTACAATACACCTCCTACATTTACAATTCTTTCCGCTCTTGAATCACTGCGCTGGCTCAAGGCACAGGGTGGGGTAAGAGAGATGTCAAAACGTGCCGTGACCCGTGCCGCCAAACTCTATACGGAGATTGACCATAATAAGCTGTTCGTCGGTACAGCCGAGGTTGAGGACCGTTCCTATATGAATATATGCTGGGTTATGGCTCCCGAGTACCAAGAGTTGGAGGAGGAATTCCTTCAGTTTGCACAGAGCAGAGGCATGGTGGAGATCAAAGGTCACCGTACGGTGGGCGGTTTCCGTGCTTCATGCTACAACGCTCAGCCAATGGAGAGTGTCGATGCTCTGATTGCCTGCATGAGAGAATTTGAGGCCAAACATTAAATCATTCAAACGAATCAAATAAAGAACAGAGAATATGAAAGTACTTGTTGCAACAGTAAAACCTTTTGCCAAGGTTGCCGTTGACGGAATTCGCAAGGTTATTGAGGATGCCGGCTACGAACTGGCTCTGCTTGAAAATTACACAGAGAAATCAGATCTGCTCAAGGCTGTGGCCGATGCCGATGCCCTCATAATACGCAGCGATATTGTGGATGCCGAGGTGTTCGATGCCGCCAAGAAACTTAAGATTGTAGTTCGCGCAGGCGCCGGTTACGATAACGTCGATCTGAAATCGGCTACCGCTCACGGCGTATGCGTCATGAATACTCCTGGACAGAATGCCAATGCCGTTGCCGAAATCGTATTCGGGTTTATGCTCTATGCCATACGTAATTTTTATAAAGGCGCATCGGGTTGTGAGCTGATGGGCAAGAAGCTGGGCATACATGCTTTCGGTAATGTGGGACGTAACGTAGCCCGTATTGCAAAGGGATTCGGCATGGAGGTATATGCGTATGATGCATACTGCCCCAAGGAGGTTATTGAAGCTGCAGGTGTACATACCGTTGACTCAATTGAAGAGATGTACAAGACCTGCCAGTTCATATCCCTGCATCTGCCTGCTACCGATGAGACCAGGAACCTGATAGGCCGTGACCTGGTAGGTCTGATGCCCAAGGGCGCAGTGCTGATCAATTCGGCGCGTAAGGAGATAATAAACGAGGAGGAACTCCTGCAGCTCATGAAGGAGCGCGAGGACCTGAAATTCATTTCTGACATTGCTCCCGCCGCCGCTTGCAAATTTGAAGAACTCTGCCCTGACCGCTATTTTGCAACTCCCAAAAAGATGGGCGCCGAGACTGCCGAGGCCAATATCAATGCCGGTATTGCCGCTGCAAAACAGATTGTGGGATTCCTGAAGGAGGGATGCACCACCTTCATGGTGAACAGATAACTTTTGTTTTTGAAAAGATTTTATAAATGGCTATCGTAAAACCCTTTCAGGGCATACGCCCACCCAAAAACCTTGTAGAAAAAGTTCAATGCCGTCCCTATGACGTGCTCAACTCACAAGAGGCTAAGGCCGAGGCTGCCGGTAACGAAGAATCCCTGTATCGTATCATCAAACCGGAGATAGATTTCGATCCTATTGCCGAGGAGACCGATCCGAAAGTATATGAAAAGGCTGCCGAGAATTTCCGTATGTTTCAGGAAAAAGGCTGGCTGGTACGTGACAAAAAAGAGCGGTATTACATCTATGCGCAGACTATGAACAATAAGACCCAGTACGGACTTGTGGTTTGCGCTTATGTTGAAGACTATCTGAAAGGCAACATCAAGAAACATGAGCTTACCCATCCCAGCAAGGAGGAGGACCGCATGAAAAATATCCTTGTGACCAACGCCAACATCGAGCCGGTCTTTTTCACCTATCCCGATGATGACGTTCTGGACAGACTGGTTGCAAAATATGTCAAGGGCGCTCCGGAATATGACTTTACAGCCAAGGGTGACGGATTCCGCCATCGGCTGTGGATAATCGATGCCGATGAGGATATCACAACCGTTACGGAACGTTTTGCACAGATCCCTTCGCTCTATATTGCTGACGGTCATCACCGTTCGGCAGCCGCCGCTCTGGCATGCGCCCAGAAGGGCCGCCAGAATCCCCACCACAACGGGACCGAAGAGTACAACTACTTCATGGCAGTATGTTTCCCCGCTTCACAGCTCACGATCATCGATTATAACCGTGTTGTAAAGGACCTGAACGGCATGACAACCGATGAGTTCCTCAAGGCGCTGGAAAAAAACTTCACTGTAGAAAAGCAGGGCAGGGAGATATTCAAGCCGGCTGCAATGCATACCTTCTCACTCTATATTGATGGAGAATGGTATAAGCTGACCGTCAAACCCGGCAGATTCGACGAAAACGACCCGCTTGAGGTGCTCGATGTCTCAATCTTATCAAACCTTATCCTCGATGAGATACTCGGCATAAAAGACCTGCGCCGCGATAAGAGAGTCGATTTTGTAGGCGGCATACGCGGACTTGGCGAACTGAAACGTCGCGTTGACAGCGGTGAAATGAGGATGGCTCTTGCCCTCTATCCGGTCACAATGAAGCAGCTTATGACAATAGCCGATACCGGCAACATAATGCCACCCAAAACCACCTGGTTCGAACCTAAACTTCGCTCAGGTCTGGTAATCCACTCATTAGACTGACAGCGTTTTATCGGGTTATTTCAAACATTGAGCTTTGAGTAATAGGCGGCCTTCTCCTGCAGCGGCATGGGGTAGGCCCGCGAGGTGGAGGGCATTCGCCGCCACTCCATATCACGTCCGGATATGCTGAGACTGACTCTCTCCCCAAATGCGGGCAGCTTATTTATGCTTATTACCGTTGCTTTTTCAGATGATGCCAATTCCCGTATTATATTCAGGAACTCTTCCGATGCCTTACCTCCGGTTGTCACTATAGTGCGGCAATGCGGCATGGATTGAAGAAAAGAGATTATCGGAGCCGGTTCCAGTATCAGCAGGAACTCGTCGCTGGCATTGCCTTTCAGACGGCACACCTTACGGGCAGTATCAAAAAAAGCCAATCCGCGACTTATGCAGAATTCCGTTATTCTGTCAAGGTCAAAGCGTTTTTCTCCTCTCTTCTCAAAATGACGGGGGTCGCCAAAACCGTTCAGCCCCTGTATCCGCCAAAAATCGTTTATCCAGTTGGGGTAAAAGAAATCCATAGACCATCGGGCACGGGGCGGCGGGAAACTGCCGAGAAACAGAATGCGCCCGTTGGCCGGCAGGAACGGCTGCAGCGGATGCTCCTCAATGACTATTCCGCTGCGTGCAAGATCGACCTTGCCGTTCAGAAAAACTACTCCCTCTTCTTCTAAAATCTGACGCTGCACGGCAGGACCGCCGCGTCCGAAATTCGAGCCCATACGACCGTCGGCCCCGACCACACGATGGCATGGCACCTTTACGGGATCGGTATTGGAATGTATCGCATTGCCCACGGCACGTGACGCCCCAACCGTATAACCGGCCATCACGGCCACCTGACCGTATGTAGCCACACGTCCTTTGGGAATCAGACCCACAGCCTTATAAACCGCCTCCTTAAATGTCATATTGCAAAAATAACCCTTTTCCGCTAAGACATTCCAACAGGGCGGTTCCATTCACCCGCTTTTTTTCTATTTTTGTATCAAACAAAAATCATTACGACAATATTTAGTCGAATTTTCAGATTAAATATGGAAAATAAGTCAGAAAAATACAGACAACTGCTCAAAGAAGCGACTTCGCTGGTAAGCGGAGAGAGCGACCTGATAGCCAATATGGCCAATCTGGCAGCCCTTGTGCATGAAACGATGGGCTTCTGGTGGACAGGATTCTATATAGTGCGTCAGGATAAAGACGGTGTTGAACAGTTGGTTCTAGGACCCTTCCGGGGACCGGTTGCCTGCACCCGCATCGCATTCGGCCGTGGAGTATGCGGCACAGCATGGCAGCGCATGGAGACAATCATCGTACCCGATGTAGAGCAGTTCCCCGGCCATATAGCCTGCAGCAGTGAATCCCGCAGCGAGATAGTCGTCCCAATCCTAAAAGATGGCAAAGTGATTGCCGTCTTAGACATAGACAGCCGCCACCTAAACAGATTCGATAACACCGACGCCCACCACCTGGAAGCCCTTGTAGCCCTGCTGACAGTATAGCCTTATAAAAATAAGAAAGAGAGACACCGTTAGGGTGCCCCGCTCTAAATGTTTTCACAACGGAATAATCCTTATTGTGAATTGCTTAAATCTTGTACAAGGCAAATATATATCTTTTTTTTCAACTATTGTATTTTTTTTAAAGAAATTATAATAATTTTGAATTTATCTAATAAAACCAGTATGCTTTATGAGAAAAATATTAGGTCTGGACCTTGGCACCAACAGTATAGGTTGGGCTATTGTCAATGCTAAACCAGTGCAGCGAGAAGACGGAACAGAGTATTTAAAACCGGAAAGTATAGAGATGGCCGGCAGCAGAATCATACCAATGGATGCTGCAACACTTGGTAGTTTTGATGCCGGAAATTCAGTTTCACAGACAGCCGCCAGGACAGGCTATCGCGGTGTTCGCAGATTACGTGAACGTTTTCTGTTGAGGCGTGAAAGGCTGAATCGGGTATTGGATTGCATGGGATTCTTACCGGAACACTATTCGGCAGAATTAGACCGTTATGGAAAATTCCTTTCCAAGGAGATTGAGCCCAAGTTGGCATGGAGACCCTCAAAGGATGGCAAGTACGAATTCATATTTATGGATTCATTTAATGAGATGCTTGAGGATTTCCGGCAACACCAACCTGATTTATTGAAAGAGGGTCGTAAAGTTCCTTTGGACTGGACATTATACTATTTACGCAAGAAAGCCCTCAGCAGACCGGTAAGCGGCGAGGAGCTTGCCTGGATCCTGCATAATTTTAACCAGAAGAGAGGTTATTACCAACTGCGTGGTGAAGAAGAGGAAGAAAACGCTAAACAGAGAGTAGAGTACTATTCACTGGGCGTAGTTAAAGTTGAGGAGTCAGGAGACAGGAGAGGAGACGATGTGTGGTATAATGTCCATCTGGAGAACGGTTGGATTTACCGCCGTTCCAGCAGATATCCGTTGGATTGGGTAGGTAAGAAGAAGGATTTCATTGTAACTACATCTCTTGATGATGAGGGAAATCCTAAACTGGATAAGGACGGAAATGTTAGACGCTCGTTCCGGGCACCAAATGAAGATGACTGGACACTGCAAAAAAAGAAGGCAGAGATGGATATCGACCAGTCGGGATATACGGTCGGAGAGTATATATATAATACGCTTTTGATCAATCCTGAACAGAAGATTAAGGGTAAACTGGTCAGGACAATAGAGCGTAAGTACTATAAGCAGGAACTTATTCAAATACTCCAAAAACAGCTTGAACTCAATAAAACGCTACAGGACAGGGAGCTGTTTGAGCGTTGTCTTGAAGCGCTGTATCCTAGGAATGAAGCACACAGGAATAATATTTTATGCAAAGACTTTGTCTATCTGTTTGTTGAAGACATTATCTTCTACCAGCGTCCTCTTAAAAGCAAAAAATCGCTGATAAGCAACTGTCCTTATGAATTTACACAGTATGTGGATAAGGAAACAGGTGAGATTATCGATTCTCCAATCAAGTGTATTTCAAAATCACACCCGCTTTATCAGGAGTTCAGACTATGGCAGTTTATTGACAATTTAAAAATATATGAACGTACCAAAACAGTCAACGGACGCTTATGTTCTGACGTTGATGTTACTGACGAGTTCTTGAAGGATGAGGAAGGTTATGTTGCATTGTTTGATTATCTGAATGATAGGGCTTCCATTACTCAAGATGTACTCTTAAACAAACATTTTAATATAAAGAAACCTAAAGGAAAGGATGCGGTCTATCCGTATCGCTGGAATTATGTTGAGGATAAGGAATATCCGTGTAATGAAACCAGGGCAACTATGTTGGCCGGTTTCAAGAAAGCCGGTATTCCTGCAGAACGTCTGGATTATAAGATGACAGAGGCTCTTTGGCATATACTCTATTCGGTAAGTGACAAGCAGGAACTGAATAAGGCACTGGCTAAATTTGCCAATAAGAATCAATTGGGAGAGGATTTCGTTGCAGCATTTGCAAAGACCAAACCTTATGACAATGATTATGGAGCATATTCGGCAAAAGCTATCAAGAAACTGTTGCCGCTTATGCGTAGAGGTAAATATTGGAACTACGATGCCATAGATCAGAAAACAGCAAAGAGAATTGAAAATATTATCAATGGCGAATTTGATGAGTCTCTGAGGCAAAGGGTCCGTGAAAAAGCCATCGGTCTTACCGAGGAATCACATTTCAGAGGGTTGCCGGTTTGGCTGGCTTGCTATATTGTTTATAACAGACATTCCGAGTCCGGGGATATTGTAAAATGGGAGCGACCGGAGGATATCGACGCTTATCTGAATGGTTTCAAACAACATTCCCTTCGTAATCCGATTGTCGAGCAGGTGATTCTTGAGACATTGAGAACCGTACGCGACATTTGGAAAAAGAGCGGTTCCATTGATGAAATCCATGTTGAGATGGGAAGAGAAATGAAGAATCCCGCTGACAAGCGTGCCAAAATGTCACAGCAGGCGGTTATCAATGAGAATACTAACCTTAGAATCAAATCCCTGCTTGCGGAGTTCGCTAATCCGGAATTCAAGATAGACAATGTTAGACCGTATTCGCCTACACAACAGGATATTTTAAGAATCTACGAAGATTTTGCATTGTCCAACCTAAAACAGGACGATGAGGATTACGAGTTTGTCCGTAAGATGTCCACAACCGCTCAGCCGACACACAATGAGGTACTGAGATACAAACTGTGGCTGGAACAAAAATATGTTTCACCCTATACCGGTCAGGTCATTCCGCTTACGAAACTCTTTACATCGGCCTACGAGATAGAGCATGTGATACCTCAATCTAGATATTTTGATGACTCTTTCTCCAACAAAGTGATATGTGAGTCCGAGGTTAACAAACTTAAAGACAAACAGCTTGGATATGAATTCATAAAGAATCATGCCGGTGAAAAGGTTCAGATTTCAATGTCCAATAAATCTGTTGAGATATTTTCGACACAGGCATATGAGGAGTTTGTCAAACAGCACTATTCGGGCATCAAGCTCAAGAAACTCCTTATGGACGATATTCCTGATAAGTTTATTGAAAGACAGTTAAATGACACCCGATATATCAGCAAACTGATTAAGGGTTTGCTGTCAAACGTTGTCCGTGAGAAACTTGATAATGGGGAGTATGAACCGGAGGCAATATCGAAAAATCTTATCCCAACGAATGGTTATATTACAGACCTCCTGAAAAAGGATTGGGGATTGAATGACGTATGGAATTCCATCATTTTGCCACGTTTCCAAAGAATGAATGAAATTACCGGACGCACATGTTTTACGGCAATCAATCAGCAGGGACACGAAATTCCGGCCATGCCTCTTGAGTTGCAGAGAGGCTTCAGCAAGAAACGGATTGACCACAGACACCATGCTATGGATGCAATTGCCATAGCATGTACGACCCGTGACCATATCAATCTGTTGAACAATGAGGCTGCAAAGTCCGGAAACAGTGCTAATCGCTATAAGTTGTCAAGGAAATTGCGCCGTTATGAATCAATCCAGATTGAAAAGGACGGAGAGCGTAAGAAAGTTGATGTGGCAAAGGAATTCATCGCTCCGTGGCCGGCATTTGCAGTTGACGCGAGAGATGCGTTGAATGATATAGTGGTAAGTTTCAAGCAGAATCTTCGTGTAATAAACAAGGCCACAAACTACTATCAGCGTTATGATGATTCCGGTTCAAAGGTGTTTGCCGAGCAGAAAGCCGGTGATAATATGGCTGTGCGTAAACCACTGCATAAGGAGACCGTTTTTGGTTTGGTCAATCTAAAACTGAAGAAAACGGTATCACTGACAGAAGCATTGAAGAATCCCTCAATGATAGTTGACCGGGATTTTAAATATCGTGTTAAGCAGATGTTTAAGGCAGGCCTTGATGCTAAAATAATAAAGAAGGAACTTGAATCCGACAGTTCGGTAGCCAATAGGGTGGAGGTGTACTATTATACCTCTGACACTAACGACCGTTATTACGCTACAAGAAAAGCGTTGGACAGCAGTTTTGACGAAAAGACGATTCTTAATTCCGTAACCGATACCGGCATTCAGAAAATACTGCTTGCACATTTGAGCCGGTGTGATAACAATCCGGAGTTGGCATTCAGTCCTGACGGTATTGACCGTATGAACAGGGATATAGTCCAATTGAATGACGGACGTTATCACCAGCCAATCTACAAGGTCCGTAAATATGAAAAGGCCGATAAGTTTGCCGTAGGCCAGACCGGAAACAAGAGGACCAAATATGTTGAGGCAGCCAAGGGAACCAATCTCTACTTTGCCATATACAGAACAGAAAAGATTGACAAGGAAACAGGTGAAACTATATTAGGCCGTTCTTTTGCAACTATTCCGCTAAATGTGGTGGTAGAGAGACTCAAGCAACATTTGAAACCTGTTCCGGAGGTCAATGAGAATGGTGACAAACTCCTGTTCTGGCTCTCACCGAATGATTTGGTTTATGTCCCTACCGCCGATGAGATAGAATCAGGACATATCTCCGAACCGATAGATAAGGAGCGTATCTATAGATTTGTAGATACTAGTTCAAATAATGGTACCTTTACGCCATATTCATTAGCTAAGGTTTTGTTTTCATATAGTTTTAATAATCAAAAAAAATTAAATATTGATTATCCAATACAAGACGAATTAGGATTGGGTAGTCCCAGATCAAAGAATAATCGTTCTTTAACAGGAGAAATAATAAAGGATATCTGCGTTCCTTTAAAAGTTGACAGAATTGGTAATATTTTGAATCAGGTTAATATTATATGATTAAGCGCACACTTTGTTTCAGTAATCCGACATACCTGTCGCTTCAGAATTCTCAGTTGGTAATAAAACTACCGGAGGTTGAAAAGAGTGACTTGCCGGACTTTGTCAAACAAGATTCGACACGAACTATCCCGATAGAGGATATTGGCGTTGTTGTTCTTGATAACAGACAAATTACCATAACACAGGGTGTGATTGAAAAATTGGTGGCAAATAATTGTGCAGTCATATCATGTGATTCCAATCATATGCCTATAGGATTAATGCTGCCTCTTGCAAGTAACACCACCCAGAGTGAGAGATTCCGTATGCAGATAAATTCGTCGCTTCCATTGAAAAAACAGATGTGGCAGCAGACTGTCCAGTGTAAAATCAGGAATCAGGCGGCTGTTTTGAGATCGTGTCGGGGTTCAGAGGTAAGGAATATGATTGTATGGTCGAATAATGTAAGGAGCGGAGATTCTGATAATCTTGAAGCGCGTGCCGCAACTTATTATTGGAAGAATCTATTTCCGGGGATTCCGGAATTTACTCGCGGCCGTGATGCTTGTCCGCCAAACAATCTGTTAAATTACGGATATGCTATTCTTAGGGCAGTAGTTGCTCGCAGTCTTGTAGCCAGTGGCTTAATTCCCACTTTAGGAATACATCATCACAACCGTTATAATGCTTACTGTCTGGCTGATGATATTATGGAACCTTATCGCCCTTATGTGGACAGGATGGTTGTAAACCTTGTTGACAGTGGTATTGATTACAGTTCCATTACAAAGAATTTAAAACAGGAACTTCTTTCAATTCCGGTTATGGATGTTATGATAGGAGGACAGCGTAGTCCATTAATGATTGCTACAGGACAGACGTCGGCATCGGTTTACAGATGTTTTGCCGGAGAATCCCGAAAAATCGTTTATCCGGAAATATGAACTATTGTGAGATTTGATAGATTCAGTGAATATAGAGTAATGTGGATTCTTGTCTTTTTTGATTTACCAACTGAAACTAAGAGAGATAAGAAGGCATACGTAGATTTTAGAAAGAGTCTGCAAAACGACGGGTTCACCATGTTTCAGTTCTCAATTTATGTACGTCATTGTGCCAGTTCTGAGAATGCCGATGTACATAAAAAACGAGTAAGGTCTTTTTTGCCTAAAAAAGGCAAAGTAGGCATACTCACAATTACAGATAAGCAATTCGGATCAATAGAGTTGTTCATAGGGCACAGGGAAGAACAGACGAGAGCAGCAGGTCAGCAATTGGAACTGTTTTGAATCAGTTTTCTACAGATAAAGGAATAAAATCCAGCCAAAAAGCGGCTGGATTTTATTTTGTAGAAACAACTCTAATGCCTTGTGAGTCAATTCTTTACTTTGAATCAGTTGTTACTACATCCAAAGGTACATGATTTTCAAGCAATTCACAACAGTCAGCCAGTGTGAAAATCTTTATCTCTGGTCGTTACTACATCCAAAGGTACATGATTTTCAAGCAATTCACAACAGTTCGACGGTGATACAGCTGCAATGCTGCGTTGTTACTACATCCAAAGGTACATGATTTTCAAGCAATTCACAACCTCTTTCCAAAAGGTTTCCTTTCTACCACGTTGTTACTACATCCAAAGGTACATGATTTTCAAGCAATTCACAACACAGAACCTTGACACCGCCAACCCCGAAACCGTTGTTACTACATCCAAAGGTACATGATTTTCAAGCAATTCACAACATGTTATAGGCGTTATCCCACTGAAACCCGTTGTTACTACATCCAAAGGTACATGATTTTCAAGCAATTCACAACTATTCGGACGATTTGGTACGCGACAACTCCGTTGTTACTACATCCAAAGGTACATGATTTTCAAGCAATTCACAACATATCGTGTGTAAGTATCTGTTCGTAGTAAGTTGTTACTACATCCAAAGGTACATGATTTTCAAGCAATTCACAACG
>Ga0116148_1001067_pt1 | contig 31081 bp, 27 predicted proteins | sample AD_UKC055_MetaG_FD_89786 | JGI IMG/M metagenome (GOLD analysis project Ga0116148, IMG submission 89786) | Active sludge microbial communities of municipal wastewater-treating anaerobic digesters from USA - AD_UKC055_MetaG | ecosystem: Engineered > Bioreactor > Anaerobic > Digestate | place: USA...
CTCCTTGAGCTCCTCCGCCTTCTTGGATTCCGGGTCTACCTTTTTGAGCTTGTTGCCGACCTGTATCATCTTGTTGTCTTCTTCGATGATGACCTTCATCGTCTCATGGAACTTCTTTTCCAGCTTGTCCAGGTCCACTGATGAAAAATAGTAGAGCCGGTTCACCTTGAGAACGTCGGTGAGCTTTATCTTGCCGCTTTTTATTTTGGAGTAGTTCTTTATCAGGTCATTGATGAGGAGGGTCGAGTTGTACACGGTCTCTTCAATCAGGATCTCGCCTTCCTCTATCCGCTTGGCGAGATCGACTTCCTGGTCCCCGGACAGGAGGGAAACTTTCCCGATCTCCTTGAGGTACAGGCGGATCGGATCGTCGACATGCGAGGTCTCCGTCTGGGTGGAGACGCTTTTCTTCGCCGAGGTGCTGCTTTTCTTGCGCACCCCGGGCAGGTTCTGGTCCTTCCGGGTCGATTCCTCGACCACCTCGATCCCCAGCTGGTTGAGCAGGATGAACACATCGTCGATTTTCTCTGAATTCAGCAGCTTGTCCGGAAGAATGTCGTTGATCTCGTCATAGGTTACTTCGCCATTTTGTTTTCCCAGCTCGATCAGCTTCTTGACTTCTGGAACGGCATCCAGCGTCATCTCTTTTTTACTCATGTCGTAATCCTATCCTTGTTTATTGTTAACCAATCAGAAACGATGCGATATCTGACGCTCATCGGGCCGTCATACCGGCTGCGGGGCCGGCTTTACGAGACCTTGTTGTAAACATAATGAAGCATTTTTTCCTTTTCCCTGCGCAATACTTCTATTTCAGTCAGATACATGTTGGCATTTGCACCGGCAGAAGACTTGAGCATCGCATGATACTTATCAATTTTATCGTCAATCTCGCGCACTTTCATGTTGATATAAATTTCTGTATACGCGGCATCCGGGTTTATCACGGAATGCTCTGCATTGACGATTTCATTCAAAAAATCCATTTCCCGGCCATTCTGAAAAAAGTCAAATATTTTATCAATGGTAAATTCGGGGTCATTATAATACAATTCCGATATCTTTTTCAAAATCTCACGCGAAATAGCATCCGGGATGTCAATAATTGGATAGTCGATGACAACTTTCTCGATCAGCTTGGGAGACTGGCAGACAAGGCGCGTTATATCCCGATAACTCCTTGTCACAATATCTGACTGTTCATTTTTTACAATTTGTGTATTTTCGTTTTTTTGCGGCTGCTGCTTCATCAGATAGTTTTTAAAGTCAGCCCGTACCGAGTTTTCGTCCACGTCGAGGAGGGTGCTGATTTTCTTCAAATATACGCTTCTTTCGGTCTCGAGCTTCAATTCCCTGATTACGCTGAACAGGTTGAGCAGGGTGTTCACACGGCCGAGCACCTGGAAATTGTCCATGATGCGGTCAATCCTGAAATCCACCGGGCTGACGGCCCTGTCGACGACCGCAATGAATTCGCGGGGCCCTTTCTTCATGATATAATCAAACGGGTCGTCCTCGGGGAGCATGCCAACCCTGACGTTGATGTTCGTATCTTCCGTTATGTCAAGGGAACGCATGGCCGCCTTCATGCCGGCCGTATCGGCGTCATACATAAATATGATCTCGTTACAATAATGCCCCAGCATCTTGATCTGTTCGTCGGTAATAGCCGTTCCGAGCGGTGCAACCACGTTTTCAAGGCCCGCCTGGTGGCAACCGATCACGTCCAGGTAACCCTCGACCACGATGGCCCTGTCGAGGTCCTTGATCGAGTCCCGGGCCCTGTTCAGCCCGTAGAGCATGCTCCTCTTCCTGAAGATGGGCGACTCTGACGAGTTGATGTACTTGCGGGTGTCGTCCCCGATAGTCCTGCCGCCGAACGCGATGACATTGCCCGAGATGTCCCATATCGGAAACATGACCCTGTTCCGGAAATTGTCGTAATAGCTGTTGGGCCTGTTCGGGCTCTTCCGGATGAGCCCTATACTTTCTGCAAGCTCTGCATCACGTTTTGATTTGATGATGGTCCGGGAAAGGAAGTCCCACGAATCGGGCGCATACCCGATGCCAAATCGCTCGATGCTTTCAGGTGTTATTCCCCGGGAGGTTATGTAAGCCATGCCCTTCCTGCCGGCCGGCGACGTTATGCAGGAACGGAACTGGCCCATGGCCAGGTTATTCAGCCGATAGAGGGCCTCATTGAGGCTCGTGTCGCCCCGTTTCTCGTCCCGTATCTCCACACCGACCATGTCGGCCACGAACCTGACGCTCTCGGGAAATTCCAGCCGTTCCATTTTACCGATAAAGTTAAAGATGTTTCCGCCGGTATGACAGCCGAAGCAATAGAATATCTGTTTGTCCGGTGAAACCGTGAAGGAAGGCGTTTTCTCCTTATGGAAGGGACACAGGCCCAGGTAATTCTTGCCTTTTTTCTTTAACGAGGGGACATACCGCCTGATAACATCCTGAATGACAACCCTGCTTCTTATCAGATCAAGTGTTTCAGGTTGGATATACAAAGTAACACCGTTGAAAAAATATTCTTGCACCGACGTATGGTAAATGAGAATAGCTTAATGACATCCGGCTACAAACCGGAAAGCCATTACCAGGTCTTTTCTACGGAATCCTTGCTGGGGTATCCCTGTGAAAGTATGGTGCAGATTTTGACTCTTTTTACTATTTACTATTATAGATAATAAAAAATAGTATTTACGTCAATAGCTTAAAAGTTTTATTTATATTTTTTAGCATAAATGTCTATAAAAATATTAAATCTTATGGGTTGGTGTCGATATTTATTATAAAGAGATCTTTGCATGGTTATGAGCCAATTCTTACCTGCAGCCTGATGGTTATTTGCCGCGGATATGGGCCTTTAATCAATGATCATAAAATCGGATAAGAAACTGTGGTGTTTTTCAGGGACATAACCTGTTATTTTTTCAGTCTGGGAAAAAAAATCTTTTACTTATTGGCGATTATAATTAGTTTTATCCATTAAATTTCAGTGTGAGGTTTTCTATGAAAAAAATTGGCATTCTACTGTTACTTACCGGCGGTTTTCTACTGGTGGGCAACCTGCCATTCACAATATTCAGCTCCCGGCTCGGCGACGCTCATGATTCTATAGTGGTCGCACAATTCTTTCAAACGAAAAGTGATGATTCCCGGACGATAGAAACCGTTAACAAGTATCCGGATTTCTACCGCGGTATATACCTCAACGTAGCAACCGCGAACAATTTCGAGAAGCTCAAAAGCCTGGTCAGGAAGGCAAAAGCCGCTAACATCAATGCCATGGTGCTCGATGTCCAGAGTGCGAAATTCGTTAAATGCATGGTGCCCGCGTCACATGTTAAATACTGCAAGGACAACGGCATTCATCCCATCGCCCGCATCGTGGTCTTTCCTGACGGCCTCCGGAACTATCCAGTACCGCAGAGCTACCTCAATGACCGCATTGCCATTGCCGAAGACGCCTGCAAGAACGGGTTCACGGAAATCCAGTTCGATTATATCAGGTTCCATGACTCGGGGAGCACCAGGAAACTCACTTTCAGCCAGCGATATAAATTCGTCGAAGACTTCATCACCATGGCCCGGGCCCGCGTCAAGAAATACAATGCGAGGATAGCGGCGGACATTTTCGGCAGGATCCCATTGAATAAAGACGATATCATCGGCCAGAACATGGAAAGCCTCGACAAGGTCGTGGACCTCATCTGCCCCATGGCATATCCCTCACACTACACCTGGAGTAAAAAGTTCTACGCTGACCCTTACTATGCCGTGCACGTCACCTCGACCCAGGCCAAATTGAGAACCAAGAACGCCAAGATCGTTGCCTATATCCAGGCGTTCAAGATGAAGATGTCCGGCATTCCCTTTGACAAGTACATTCATGATCAGTTGAAGGCCGTGCATGATTCCGGCATCAAGGGATATATCATGTGGAACGCGCGCCAGGAATATGACATTCCCCTCGCGGTGGTAAAGAGCTTCTACGCCAGCAAGGTTTCCCGGAAAGAGAAGCCGGACACCGGGTTTTTTGATTGAAACAAAAAAGGCGGGGCCTGGAGGCCTCGCCTTTTTTTTCCTTATGCAGTACCGCCCGCCTATCTGCACTCGTAATCGATCACGAATTCCGAAGTGCCGTCCCCGAGCGTCTTCATCTCTATAACGACGATCCTGTCTTCCGGAAGGTCAAAATAGACGAAATTCGGCTTGGGCTGCTCAATATTGTTCAGCTTGATGTACCGGCCCGTTTTTTGATCCAGGACCCATTTCTCCACGGTTACGAGGTGCCGGTTCGGTTGGAGCATCGCGTCACACGACTTTTCCTGCGACTCGAGGCCCGTGGTCGTTCTGCCCTCCTCCGACTTGTCGATGAATATCTTGTAATACGACCGACGGTCCCTGGAGGGATCGTCAATCTCCGTATCGAGCCCGATGAACCGGAAATTATAGGCATCCGGCTTCTTGTAGGTTATGGTCTTGACTCCCGTCGTTCCGGTCGTCGCACATCCGGCTATCAGCAGGGCCGCCATGCACAATGCCGCCAGAGGTACACCGCGCATCATTCTCCACCTCTCAGGTTTATCGTATAGGGATAGTCATAGCTTTCTGTGAGCGACTCCACGAGGATGTATCCCTTCTTGTCTATCATCTCGCTGAATATCGCTTTTTTATCTCCCTTGACATCTACTGTTTTGATAATATACCCGAGCGGGTCCGTTACGGAGACCCGGATTTCACCGCCCCGGCCGCTTCGTATTTCGAATCGTTCCTTGACGCGGGAATCATAGCTAAGCCTGAAGTAGTCCTTGTCCCCCCTGAACGATGTAAATCCGGATATCGCATTCCCCTTGATGCCGTTGGCCTGTGGCGTATCATTGTTTGGCTCGCGCTCCATGCCTTCCGTCTCTTCAAGCGGAGTAATTGACAGGACGTATTCACCTGTCGGCAGGGAGTCGCGGGACCGCATTGAAACCTCTATGTAAAAGTCCTTATCCGTGAAGAAGTTCGGATAAACCTCCTTCCTGCCGGACCCGGAGTTGTTGATATCGATTATTTTTTCGTTGTCTTTACTGTAAATCGAGCATATCGTGTCCATGTCATCCGCCGGACGGAGTTCTATCCTGAAGGCCGACGGCCTGGCCACCGTATACAAGAAAAGGTCGCGGTCCTTCCGGGAGTTTATCTTTCCGGTTATGACATTGTTCACGATACCGTTGGCGGAATCAAAATCGTCGTTCTTTTCCATCTCGACGCCAGAGTCGCGCTCGAGCATCGCGACCTTAAGGGTATAGGGCTCGTCATTGTTAACGGTGTAGCCCTTCGAGGCGACCACGATATAATAACTGCCCGATTTCTGGATGCCGGCTCCGGTTATGGTCTCCTGCTCGCCCGCTCCGCCGTTATCGGCCGTTGCAATGAGGTTATCATCAGCATCGTACAGCGAGAGAATGGCATTGATCTCCGTCACGCCTGACAGGGAGACAGTGATCAGCGCGGGCATGTCGGAGCCGAGCACGACATCCACCACGAACCAGTCTTCCTCACGGTGAAGGTTCTCGGTATTGTTGTTAAGGCGGTTGTAGGCCGGGGAGTAGAAGCCGGTTATCTCCCTGTCCTGGTGGATGCTGTCAGCCTCGTCCTTCGAGTCATTCGGCTCGGATTCCTCGGAAATGGCCTCCCTGCTTTTCAGCTCGAGCTCGTAGGCCGATTCGGAACTGGCCTTTCTCGTGTCCCTGTCGCTCTGAAGAACCTCGAAATAATATGTGCCCGGGATCACTCCCAGGTTTGCCAGCCGCTCCGGCGACGACTTCCTGTTATCATCGAGCCATTTTAAAAGCCTGGGCTCCTCCTCGCCTTTCCATACTTTCACGGCAAGGTTAATTCCCTTGACCCCCGAGCAATTCACGTCGATTACCCCGGGTTTGTCAACGATGAGCCGGTAAAAGTCCCTGTCATTGGGCGTATCCATGAACCCCGTAAACCTGGCGTCCAGAGAAATGTCACCTGCCGTGGCAAAGGAATTGTTGGGCTCTTTTTCCTTCTTGCCGCTTCTCGAGCATGCAAACACTGACACGAGCAGGAGAGAAAGCATAATATACGTGATAATCTTCATAAATGACCGGACTCTTGGCATGTTTTTACATCTTCTCTGGCATTAATTATCGGAAAGGGATTGACTGATTTTGTTACTTTACCGATTACATAGTGATAAAACGCCAGGAACAGGTGATTGTCAAATAGATTTTTGCCCTGAATCCTGACACGGTCTTAAAAATGGAGCCCCTTAAGGCGGGGCATGACCTGAGTAACAATATACCAAACGGGATGCGTATGTCCGGCAAGGCCAGGATCCTGCAAATTGAAATTGAAAAGGCGGTTTTCGGTGGCCTGTTTCTCGGCCGTCATGAAGGGAAAGCCGTTCTTGTCCCCAATGCGGTCCCCGGTGAAACCGTGACGGTCCGGATACTTTCGGAAAAAAAAGACTACTGCACCGGCGAGATAGAAAACGTCATTTCGGGACCCGGAGACAGGGTCATACCGGCCTGCCCCCTGTACAACCGGTGCGGCGGATGCTCTTACCTCCACGTTCCGTACAAAAAGGAGCTGGAGTTCAAGAAGAACGTACTCATGGACAGCCTGGCCAGGATTGCGGGGCTGGACCCCGATAGCATTCCCGGGCCTGTCGTTATCCATGAAGATCGATTTCACTACCGGAGCCATGCATCGATCAAGGCCAGAGGCGGCGTATCAGGGTTTTTCCGGAGAGGCACGAACGATATCGTCCCTATTGCCGAGACCGGCTGCCTCCTCCTTGACAACGCTGTCAATGAACGTCTCATGCATATTGACGCGCCGCCTGACGATTACCGGGCGGCTGTTGATTGTTCCGGCGCCGTCGTTACATCGTTCGATGGAGACCCGTTGGTACGGGAGCGCGAAGCGGAACTTTCCTTCTCCAGGGGCATCGATCAGTTCTTCCAGGCAAACCGCTTTCTCCGGAGCGCCCTGCTCGAGCATGTTGTCTCACTCGCCCGCTGCGATAAAGCAGACACGTTCCTCGACATAGGCTGCGGTGTCGGGTTTTTCACCCTCCCGCTCGCGCGAGTATCGAAACATGGGCATGGAATCGATATAAATGCTGAAAGCATCCGATTCGCCAGGATGAACGCGGCGGAGAACGGCATTACCAATGTCGACTTCGAAGCCCGGCACTCTTCGCGGCTCCATCCGGGCAGGCTGGAGCCCCGGGTCATGGTAATGGACCCGCCCCGCGCGGGCATTGACAGGCATACCAGGAAAACTATCCTGGTAATGGGGCCCCGAGTAATCGTGTATGTATCTTGCAACCCGTCCACGTTTGCACGGGACGTCAAGGATTTTATCGCCGTCGGCTATCGGCTGGAAACACTAATGCTCGCGGACATGTTCCCCTGCACGCAACATGTCGAGGTTATATCGCGCCTTACACGCTGAGATTTTCTAGTAGGCGCGTCGGAGTATATTCCGGCGGATCCAGGACACGATCATCTTGAAGATACGGATGAACCAGAGTAGTATCTTCTGTAAACCATGCGCAAGCAGGTAACGCTTTTCGTCCTCGTACCTCTCGATCTCGCGCACGGTCAGGTCCTTCCGTGTCAGGTTTTCATCAGCCTCGATGAAAAGCCTGTCGATTTTCGACTGAACATTGACGACGTTGCATTCAACCTCAGTCATGCCGAGCCCCTTGCACGCCTCCAGCCTGCGGAACCCCGCCAGGAGCTCTAAATCCTCGCTCACCGTAATCGGGTTCAATAGACCGAATTTGCTGATCGACTCCATGAGGTCCGATATATCGCCGGTATCGATCCGGATGCGGTTTTTAATCTTAATGTCCTGTATACGTACTTTCACGCTCTTCACCCACTCATTACATATGTCCGAACAGTATCAGAGATATAAGCCGTGATACGAAAAACGCCCCTATAATCAGAAAAAACGGGAGCGACAGGAATACCCCGAGGAACTCTGATTGCCTGACGATTCCTTTATCGTATACTTTTTTCCCGAAGTAGTTAACATGATACCATTTCGGGTCCTTGGCCCGCCTGTACACATTCCTGAATATGGCCACTTTCACGCAGAGCAGCAATATCGTTACGAAGCCCGAAAGCAGCCAGAAAAAATATTTGAGGTTTAACTGCCGTATAAGGTGCGGTTTTGTCAACGCCAATATTATCAGCGCGAGGGCAATCCCCATGTTGAGTGCAACGGTAGCAATGAACCAGAACAGGTATATATTCTGCTTGTTCTTTACATACATGACTATGATGAGTATATGCAGGGCGAACGAAGTCAGCAGGCAGAATAATAGCGTATAGATAATCATAAAACATCCTACAGGTTATAGGAATATTTTCACGAGTGGAAAATGTCAAGAAGATTAAGTCCGGAAGGCTTCCGGTTTATCGGCGAACCGAGCGGAACAGGAGGAATGTCCATCCGGTTCCGCTCAGGGATCATTTCACTTCAAGCTTTGAATCCAGATATTTAACCATCTTTTGCGCCCGGGGATTGGTTGGATCGGCCTCAAGGGCCTTCTCGGCGTACAGCCGCGCCTTTCCCTGGTTTTCATGCCTGTAATAGAGCTCGGCAAGAGAGACAAAGGCGTCCGCGTTCAGGGGATTGATCTCAATGACCTTCAGGAAATAGTCACGGGCGATCTTATCATCCGGATTCGGGGACCGGTAATGAAATACGCCAAGCAGGTAGTTGATCTTCTCTGAAGCCGGGTTAATCCTCAGCGCCTCGCCGCAGTATTTCTTGCCTTCATCCCGGTACTTGTCTTTGAGCTTTTGGGGCAGGAACGACTCGTATACTTCGCGATACCTGACCTGGGCCATGTTCTCCAGGAGCTGGAACTTGTCGCTCTTGTCGTACAACCTGGCCATGTTCCGGTAACTCTCCTGGAACTCCTTGATGGCAAACTGGTCAAGCCCCTGCTTCAGGTATATCATGCCGAGCGCGAGATGCGCTTCCGGATTGTTTTTATCGAGCTTGAGTGCTTCCTTGTATTCCCGTATCGCCTCACCTTCGCCGCCTGTATTGTCATAATAGTCCCCGCGGGCCTTGTATATATACGCGTATTTCGCGTTTTCGTCCTCGGCCTTCTGTATGACCCTGTCGCCGACTGAGCCGAGTCTGAAGTTCCCGTACCCGACAAGCATATCCCCGAAAGAGACGGTTTTAAACACAGTCCTGACCTTCATTTTCGCGACGATAAGATTCTTATCATTGATGACGTACAGTATATTACCTTCGCTGACGCCTTCCCTGTTGTATAGCCTGACCGTTGCCTTGCTTTTCTCCTGCGAGCTCCCGATCAGGTCCTCCTGGTCAAATTCGTCCTTTGAAGAGTACGAAACGATTTTTCCCTTGAGAACCGCGGTCCAGCCTTCCTTGTCAGTCTGACTTGTGAAGACCGTGATACGCTCGAAGCCCTCCTCCATCTTCATGCTGGCGTACGCTGCAGAGGCAGTGATAATCAGGGCCCCTATGATAGCTGTTGTCTTTTTCATTTACTTTAAGAACCTCATCGGGTTTAGGGGATTGACGTATTTGCGCACCTCAAAGTGTACGTGCGCCCCGGTCACCGCACCGGTCATGCCGGAATATGCTATGACATCTCCCCGGCTGACTTCGCTATCCACCGGAGACATGTTTCTGCTGTTGTGGGCATATACCGTGATATACCCGCCCTCATGCCGGATGATGACCACTTTCCCGTAACCGGGCTTCCATCCGTTGAAAATGATCCTTCCGTTTCCGGCCGCGCGTATCGGCGTTCCGACATTCGCGCTGATATCTATACCGCAATGAAAGCGGCGGTCACGGGTGAACGGATCCACCCTGGTACCGAAGCCCGAGGTGATCCGACCCCGTATGGGCCAGGTGAATATCCTTGGGATGGAAGCTACCACTGCCGCGCCCTTCTTCCTGCTATCAGTCCGTGCCGTTACTATCCGGGCATCGCTCTCCCGCACATCGGGGAGAAAGAGCTTCTGCCCGGGCTTCAGGAACCGGCCCGTCAGTCCGTTATGGGCGATGATGTTTTTCCCGGCTATCCGGTATCGTCCGGCAATTCTCGATACGGTATCGCCTCTCAGGACTTTATAGTAGATGCCGCGCCTGCTCGGCACGTTGATGAAGCGTCCCGGTTTCAGTTTGTCCGGATCATCTATGCTGTTGATGCTGATTATCAGGTGCTGGTGTACGCCGAACCGCCGGGCAATGTTCCAGAGGTTGTCATTCTTGCGGATCCTGTACCGGCACAGGTGCCAGCGCCTGTCCTTCGCCTGGAGCCTGTCAAACTCCTTCATTTCATTTTTCGAGATGACCGTTTTGCCCTTCTGCTGCTTCACCCGGTCGTAATCGATGATCGTGTCGTCAAAGGAGTCGTCAATTATTATCCTGCCCTCGCCTTCCGCTTCGTTTTCGGCAACCGGTGTTTCAGAATCCATCTCTATACCATGGATGATGATGGCATCCTCCAGTTTAACCGCTTCGTCGACCCCGGAATCCGAAGCAAGGCCTGCATATAATACCAGGGAAATCCCGCCCAATACGCAAACAACAATTCCAATGAAAACATACTTTTTCATGTTTTAAAAATCGGTATAATATCCCTGTTTCTTTATAGTTAAGTGAGTATTTCAGAGGTTTTAAGGCCTGTAATTGCTATTTTCGTGCGTGTTGAACTGCCAGGTTAATCTATAATGAGTGGGAAAAAGCTTCTTTCAGGAGGAGGCAAGCTGAAGTGCCTCCTCCTGAAATAAAGCGGGATTGTGTCATTCAAAGCCATTGGTCAGGCGAAAGGGTTTTCTCCAGTCGCCCGCACCATTATTTCTTGTCCGGCTCGTTCTTGTCAAAGGCCATGAGGACCATCACCTGGAGCTCATGGTTGCCCTTGTTATTCGACCTGTAATATAATTTATGCGCTGCTTTCGTCCGGTCCGCATCTATACCATAGGCATAATCCACGAAAAACGGCAGCAGGTTGCCCAGGAGCAGGGAGAACGAGCAGGATACGCTCGTATAGAACCTGCGCGGATACTGCTGGACAAGATCCTGCCGGGTGACCGCTCCGCGCCCGATGCCGATAACCTCGTTCGTAATGGGCATGTAGAGCACGTTGAAACCCGGCTGTATGCGGGCGTCCCAGAAGGGGATCGGCAGGCCGATCTGCAGGCGTGATATCACATAGAAATTATGGAAGAACTCGGCGCAGAAATATCCGGGCATGATTGCATAATCTGCCTGGTAATACCCGATCTGCTCAGCGTTGTTCCTGTCCACTCCGGTGAATAACCCGCCGTAGATGTCAAACTGGAGATTGATGTCATGCTTGAAGTTGTAATAACCGCCGGCGCTGAAATAAAAGCGGTGCGTGTCCTTGATGTTAGATTTGTACCAGACGCCTTTCGTAGATATATTCCCGGCCCCGGGATAGAGTGGTGCCCAGGTATCATTGATTTTTTCCCTGGTCCCAAGGCGGTCATAATCATACCAGGTTCCATACCCGATCCTTCGCGCGTAATGATACTCCACGCGGAACAGATAGCCGTGCCGCACCCGCGTGAGGCTCTTTTCCTCAAGGTCGCTCAGCTGCAGCTCGATCCAGGGCTTGAGCTGCCAGTGGCGGTGCGGCATGTTGACGTACTTGTTCTCGTTCGGGGTGAGGATCGGGAACCGGTAGAAATGATAGGAAGAGTGAAAATTTATCCGGGCCGAGAGTATTCTTAAAAAATTATACTGGAAGAAACCGCCGATTCCGGCATTGTTCCCGCCGAACTCGCGCCGTTCGTCATTGTAGCCCCGGTTGAAGGAATGCCACGCCGAATAGGTCGAGTGCTCAAGCAGGGGCTTCACGCCGGCATATACCCTGTCGGTCTTGTAGCCGAGGATAAAAAATATCCGGGTCGTTGTGAACGTAAACTGCGTGTACAGGTCCGGGTTCTTGAAATTGTCGCCGAACCAGTAATAGGCGATCAGCGGCGAGAGATTGTTGGACCCCTTGCTGAAAGGCTGATTCACGCCAAGGGCGAGGATATGGTTGTATTCCTGGTGCGTTTCGCGGGGGTCCATGTCCTTGACCGTGATTTTATCAGCATCCTGGCTGTACGCCTGGACCCACATGATGCTGATCGCCGCAATGGACGCCAGACAGACAACAACTCTTTTCATAAAGACCTCCCTGATATTTTTTCTGCCGGAGCTGCCCGGCTACTCATTCTTGACGAATCCCATGACGAGCATCACCTTGAACTCATGGCTCCCGCGGCTGTATTTCTTGAGATAGACCTCGTGTGATGCATTCGCGCGCACGGCGTCAATGCCGTATGCGTAATCGACGAACAGGGGCAGCAGGTTCCCGAGCTTGATCGAAAGCTGGCATGAAACGCTCTTGTAAAAACGCTCGGGGTATCCGCCCTTGAGCCACCAGTTCGTGATATTGTTCCTTCCGATGCCAATGACATCGTTCGTCTTGGGCATATACAGCACGTTGAAGCCCGGCTGAATCCGTGTCCCCCAGAACGGCAGCGGGATCCCGACCTGGAGGCGCGCGATCAGGTAGAAAGCGCTCTGGAATTCCGTGTTGAAGTAACCGGGCATCACTGCGTGGTCGGCCTGGCTGTATCCAATCTGCTCCGCGTTGTTGCGGTCGACACCGGTAAAGAACCCGCCGTAAATATCCAGGAGGATGTTGTAATCACCCTTGAAATTGTAATACCCGCCCGTGTTGAAATAGAGCCTGTGAGTGTCCCTTATTTTAGAACGGTACCAGGTGCCCAGCGTGTACGGAGGCCCGTAACCGCCTGGCAGCCAGACTCCGTCATAGCGCTCGCGGAACCACATCCGGTCATAGTCATACCAGGTGCCGTACCCGATCTTTCGCGCGTACTGGTATTCGACCCGGAACAGGTATCCGTGCAGGACACGGTTCAGGTCCGTCTGTTCCAGGTCGCTCAGAATCAGCTCGGCACCCGGTTTGACCTGCCAGTGATTGTTCGGGATATTTATAATCTTGCTGTCGTTCTTGGAAATGATGGGAAACCGGTAGAAATGGTACGAGGGATGAAGATAGATCCTTGTGGAAAGGATCCGGAGCCAGTTGTACTGGAAGAACACGCTGGCCCCGACATTGTTTCCCTTGATCGACCTGCCCCGGTCGAGGTATCCCCTGTTGTACGAGCGCCAGCCCGCAAAAGTGCTGTGCTCCAGAAGTGGCTTGACGCCGGTATATACCCGGTCGGTTTTATAGGCGGCAATGGCGTATATTCTCGTGGTGGTGACGGTGACCTGCGTGTAGAGGTCCGGGTTCTTGAAATTCTCCCCGAACCAGAAATACGCAAAGATAGGCGATTGCATGTTCGTGCCGTCGCTTACGTGAAAATCATCGCCCAGAACAAGTAGGTGCTGGTAAGGCTTTTTTACCTTCTTTGGCGTCATGAAGTCCTTGTCGGACGCTTCGTCAGCGCCAAAAGAACTAACACCAAAACAGAAAGAAACCGCCAAACAGGTCAGTGAAAAAATAAACCGTTTCATCATGCGCCCCTCCGTATAATTTAGTCTATCAGCCGGGTTCGCAATTCTCTCTTACATGAAAAGAAGTTTATCTTGCCATGTTACGCCGCTATTGTGTATATCTCGGTTAGCAGCGCTCCCTGCTGATTGCTCGGGGGCGTCTACTTTTTCATTGAGTATTACTTCGTTATTGATTATTGATGAACAGATCAATAAAAATATCAAGCAAAAAAAATCGATGATACTTTTTGAATATTAAATGTATCAATAAATGAAACAATAATGCACAATTGTCATTTTTGGGATTTTCTCGGCTTGATCCGCCAGTCAATGCCCCGTTCGAGGAGGTAGTCCTCAAATTCTTCCCGGGTGTTAAAATAATAAAGGTAGGGAGAATCGAAGAATTCGCATTCCTCCTCCAGGTTGCCATGATTGCGGCATATGCGGGGACGAATATCGTAGATGGTGCATTGATGGTTATCACCCAGATTCTCGCAGGGGCTTCTGAACTCGACATGCCATTTTTTGTCATGATCGACAAACACGTGTACGCTCTTATGCGAAAGGTACCACCGTATGTTGTCGAAATCGTTTTTGGCCGTCGGCCTGTCAATCTCGATCGCCGTGTACTGGCAGCACCTGCTCCCGCACTCCAGACAGGGCGGAATGTATGATTCCACTTTTTTTGATTTCATTTATCTCCGGTTATCTCCTCCCGGGCCCGTGGCCCGGACATGCATTTTGACGCGCGTATATAACGTAACAGGTCCGTCGACTTGATTATATCCGTGTTCTGTTCTGTGCAGCACAGGTCGGCCGCCCTGCCGTGGATCCATACGCCGTACCCGGCGGCATGGAGCGGCGAGAACCTCCGCAGCATCAGCGCAGCAATGATACCCGAGAGCACGTCGCCCGAGCCGGCGGCGGCAAGGGCCGGATTTCCCGTAGTGTTTATCAGGAACCGGTCACCGTCCGTTACGATCGACGACGGGCCTTTCAGTACCGTGGTACAGGAAAGGGCCAGCGCCATGCGGCCCGCTGATCCGTGCCTGTCATTCCGGATCTCCTCCACGGACATCCCGGAAAGAATCGAAGCTTCCTTGAAATGCGGCGTTATTATGATATGGGTTGAGGGGTCCGGCTTCCCTTTTTTCAAAAACCCGGCGAAGTGGAACAGGCCGTCCCCGTCGATCAGGATCCGACTGATCCCGAAATCCCGTGTTAAAGAGAAAAGCGCCTCGCACACGGCACGCGACAGCGGGCCGCGTCCCATGCCGGGGCCTACGAGCACCGCCCCGAACCGCTTTTTCTCGAACAGGTCCGCAAGCGCGGCTCTAATCGCGACCGGATCGGGCGCTGCCGTGTCCAGGTCCGGCGACAGCGACGTGGTTATAAGCTCGGGGATCGTACCCGCGATGATGCGCCTGGCTGCTTCGGTGGTCAGGAGCGAGGCCATGCCCACGCCGGTTTCGAAAGCCGCGCGGGCCGCCATCATGATCGCGCCTTCCATCCCGTCAAACCCACCGACCAGCATCAGATGCCCCCGCTCTCCCTTGTGCGTATCGGCGCGCGCCGCGTACTCTGACTCTATCCCGTTTATGGCGTTTTTACAGAAAAAGTCCCCGTCAATCAGCTCGGTTTTAAGACTGTCGGACGCGGTAAGCGATGGCGGGAAACCGATTTCCGCGACCGTGAGCTCGCCGGCATAGTTCCTGCCCGGATAGGTTACCAGCGAGATCTTGGGAAGGCCGATGGCCACGGTCCTGTCCGCGATGACCGCCTCTCCTTCGGGCGCCCTGCCGTCCGAGCCGAGGCCGCTGGGAACGTCGATCGAAAGCACGTATGAATCCGAGTCATTGATAACCCGTATTACCTGCGCTGTAATACCGCGCACCGCACCGCTGAAACCGGTCCCCAGCAGCGCGTCGATGATACAGTCATATCCATCGAGGTCCAGGCCGGAGAGATCCGCGCCGGTTCCGACGGAGCTGATGGCGATCCCGGACCTCCCGCACAGTTCATGGAACACGCGCGCCGTGTCCGAGAGCTTGTCCTCCGCGCCGACCGCAAACAGGTCTACATGAAAGCCTTCGTGCGCCAGGTAGTAGCCGGCCACGTAACCGTCGCCGCCGTTATTGCCGGTCCCGCACAGGATTGCGACACGCCCGCCGCACGGGAGCACGGCAGCGGCCTTATCCGCGACGGCGCGGCCCGCCATTCCCATCAGCACGGCAGCGGGCATCCCTCTCTCCTCGATCGTTATACGATCGATCTCCTGCATCTCCCCGGCGGTGACGACTTTCATGGGGCTACTCCCATTTCATTATTTCGATGCCGTTCTTCTGCACATGATAGGAGTAAATACCGCCCGCTTCATCGAGCAGTATTCTCGAATAGTAATTGCGCTTGATTTTCATATTCATGTAAACGTTATTGATGATGTTCCCGTCCAGGTTCGCTACCTCGAATTTCGGCTCGTCATTGCTGACGTTCCACAGGTAGATGTACTTGTCATCGATGATATCGAACAGCACGTTCTTGGGGTCCGGGATCTCCATGATGGTCTTCTCGAGCTTCCCGGCCGTGATCGAAAACTCGAAAATCTTTATGTACTTCAGCCTGGTGCCATGATAATAGGACACGGAAATAAGCAGGCTGTCTCCGGTGCTGTACACCTTGATGTTGTCGATCTTTCCCTCGTATACATTGCCTTCGTCACGGTCCCTGAAATCAAGTGTGTTGAAGTTAATGTAATAATCGCGGTTCTTCCCGGAAAAGCGATAGATTGTCCATGAATCCGATGAGCGGGAAATCACGAACAGCCTGTTCTTCGAATCCACGACCAGGCGTTCGATATGATACAGCGGCGTGTCCGGCGTTCCTTTCTGGCCGAGGGTATACTGCAGCTCGCCTTTCTTGTTGAACACCAGGATGTATGAGGGCGAGAAATCGATGCTGTCGGTCCCGGCGTCGCCCTGCGCTTTCGAGTCCCGGATCTGGGAGAACTTGTTCTGCACATAGACGTTGTCGTCCTCGTCCATGGCGACATTGCCGATGGTGCCAAAATTGAAGCTCTCTGCCGGTATATCGTTCGTGTTCAGATTTTTTATAGAGCCGATAACAAGCTCAACATCACCGTTTGGTTTCACAACCTGCACGCGCCGGAGCTCGTTATCGGCCACGCATATGTTGTTATCATATATGCTGATGCCGACCGATAGATCTTCCAGCCCGTATTCGTCTGTTTTTATCGATACGTTGCCTGCTTTTGTTCCATTACTGATAAAGGCTACCCTCTTGGGGTTTAGAGTCGTCGACTTCCAGAATGAACAGTCAGTCAATATCAGTGGAAATATTAGTAAAATCAGCCATTTCTTCATGTCGCCTCGCCTGCTGTCGCCGCTCTTTCGCACGGGACGGATTTTCATGCGTTTTATAATGCCGGCCCGCGTCGCCGCACTAAACGATTAGAATCAAGGGCATGATAATTTTCAACATAATTTTGGCGAATCACCCTTAATTCTTGCTCCTGCATACCGTTATTCGCCTTGACAAAAAACAAGCAGATAAAAGATAGTAAAAATTGATTTTCAAGCCATTCCCTCGCGACATGATCGCGCCAGTGAGTCCGGGAAACGGGCTGTTCCAGGGACCTGTCCGGACAGTAACCGGTCATGTAGGGGAATGAACGGCAATCATAATCATTCACGGAGAGGTGCATCATGGATTTCAAACTTACCGAAGAACAGCAGATGCTGAAAGATACCGTCCGGCAATTCGCCGAGAACGAACTCAAGCCCAAGGCCGAACATTATGACAGGACCCACGAGTTTCCGATGGAGCACGTCAAGAAGCTCGGAGAGATGGGGATCATGGGTATCGTTTACCCGGACAAGTACAACGGGGCCGGCATGGATTATGTGAGCTACGCCATCGCGGTCGAGGAAGTATCGCGCGGCGATGCTGCCACCGGAACCATCGTGTCCGCCCACAACTCGCTCTGTCTTTCCCCCATTTACTATTTCGCCTCCGAAGAACTCAAGCAGAAATACCTGACCAAGCTGACCACGGGCGAATACATCGGCTGTTTCGGCATCACGGAGCCGGAAGCCGGCTCCGACGCGGCGGGGACCAAGACGACCGCCGTGCTTGAAAACGGCAGCTGGGTCCTCAACGGGACCAAGAACTTCATCACCAACGGCGGCCCGGCCCAGGTCGCCGTCGTTACGGCCATTACGGACAAGGGTATCGGCCACAAGGGGCTGAGCTTCTTCCTCATCGAGAAAGGCACCCCCGGCTTCAGCGTCGGCAAGACCGAGGACAAGCTCGGGATCTGCGCCTCCTCCACGACCGAGCTCGTATTCGACAACTGCAAGATACCGGAAGGCAACATGATCGGGAAGCGCGGCGACGGCTTCAAGATCGCCATGCATACGCTCGACGGCGGCCGGGTCGGGATTGCCTCCCAGGCGGTCGGCATCGCCCAGGCGGCCCTTGACGCGGCCGTTGTATATGCGAAGGACCGCAAGCAGTTCGGCAAGCCCATTGCCGACAACCAGGCGCTGCAGTGGATGATAGCGGACATGGCCACCGAGATTGAGGCGGCCCGCCTGCTGGTATACCAGGCCGCGGCCCTCATCGGTACCGGAGATCGCCAGCGCTACTCCAAGTACGCCGCCATGGCGAAACTTTTCGCGTCCGAGACCTCGCACCGCGCTACCCACAAGGCTATACAGATCTTCGGCGGCTACGGGTACGTGAAAGACTACCCGGTCGAGCGGTTCTACCGCGACTCCCGGATCACCGAGATATACGAAGGAACGTCCGAGATTCAACGGCTCGTCATAGCCAGCAACGTGCTGCGCGAATACTAAGATACCGGACGGAGGAATTGAATGAAAACAGAAATCACAAGGCTTTTCGGTATCAAATACCCGATCGTGCTCTCCGGCATGAGCTGGATAAGCACACCCGAACTGGTCGCCGCTGTCGCCAACGCGGGCGGCCTCGGCATACTGGCTACGGGCATTCTCAAGCCTGAGGAGACCCGTGAATACATACAGCGGGCGCGCAAGCTCACAAAGAACCCGTTCGGGGCCAATGTCACGCTCTATTTCCCCGGGGCAGAGCAGAATGCCAAGGTCCTCCTTGAGGAAAAAGTTCCGGTGGTAAACTATTCGCTCGGCAAGGGCGACTGGATCTGCAAGGCCGTCCATGCCTACGGCGGCAAGGTCATCGCCACGGTAACGACAATGAAGCACGCGCTGGCAGCGCAGAAGGACGGCGCCGACGCCCTCCTGGTGACCGGTCACGAGGCCGCGGGACACGGCGGCGACGTGACATCCCTGGTCCTGATCCCCACCCTGGCAGACGGGGTGAAGATCCCGATAATCGCGGCCGGCGGATTCGCAGACGGGCGCGGCCTTGCGGCTGCACTTGCGCTCGGCGCCGATGGCATCGCCATGGGGACCCGCTTCATGAACTCAAAGGAAAGTCCCGTGCACGCGACCCAGAAGGCAAAAAGCAATGAGATCGACGCTTTCCAGACCGTGTACACGAACAAGGTCGACGGCCTGTACGCACGCGTGATGAAGTCTAAAGGCTCCGAGCGGCTCATGAAAAAGAGGCTCAACCTGATCACCGCGGCGTTCCTCTCGCGCAAGATAGCGGGCATCGTCGGCATGCCCTGGCTCAAGGTAGCGGTCGGCATCATGCTGATGGGACCAAAGAAAGCCCTGCAGATGGCGCGCATGGCGAACGGCTTCTTCGCATTCCAGGTCGGCACGATGGACGGCGACAACGAGAAAGGCGTTCTCCCGATCGGCCAGGTAAGCGGCATCATCCATGACACGCCGTCGGTAAAGCAGATCATTGAACGCGTGGTAAGCGAGGCGAAAGTGGCGCAGAAAAAGCTCGCCGCAAAGCTCTGAGAGAACTGAAAGCCCGCGTTGCAGTACGCGGGCTTTTTTTATCAATTTCTATTGACAATTGCCGCCGTATTTAGTATCTACATACTATCATATTTCCAAGGAGACAATCATGGGAATACTCAAGGACGCAGGCGACACCCTCGCCAAATACGGTGAGATCATCGTCAACAAGACTGAAGAGCTCGCAAAGATCGCGAAGCTCAACCTTGACATCAAGCGGCTCAGGATTGACCAGGGGATAGCGGAGAAAGAACTGGGGCGTCACGTCATTGCGCAGATGGACGAAGGTGCGACCACGATCAATGTCTCCGACCAGAAAGTAAAGGAGATCCGCGACCGTATCGCGAATTTCAAGCAAACCATTGAAGAGAAAAAAGTGGAAATCGAAAAAATAAAAGCGGAAGCGAAACAAAAACTGGAATCCAAGCAGCAGAAGAAACCGGACGGGGGCAGTCAGTAGACGTTCCCATGGCGGTTACCTCGAAACACGTTATTTCATTTATCAGCTCGCAATCCGGAGCCTTCACCAAAAAAGAGATAGTGGCCGGCCTCCTCAAGCAGGGGCCGGCTTCCCGCGGTAAAGGGAGAAACCAGAGGACGAAACGGCGCTCGCCGGAGGCTGACCTCTCGGTCATCGAAACCACGCTCGACGGCCTGGTGGCGGCCCTTTTTCTCAAAAGAGAGAAGAGCCGCTTCATTCGCATTCACCCCTTCCGCGTGGAAGGCACGATCAGGTCCAACACCACCGGTAACGCCATCGTCACCACGATCTACGACGACGAGATAATCATACGGAGAGACGACACCTCCGGCGCGAACGACACGGACCGGGTTACCGTGCGGATAACCGACTTCAAGAACGGCCGGGCGGCCGGCGTTGTCGAGTCGGTGCTCAGGCGCGAAAAAAAGACCTGCTTCGCCCGTGTCATCTCGGTTTCACAGGCCGAGGTGGTCTACCTCCTCCTCGATGTGCCCGGTTCCAGGGAAGCTGCCTCCCCGGTACCGGACGGGCAGCTGAAACCGGGCCATATCGCGCTCATTTTACTTGAAGACGGTCTCTACCGGAAGCGCCAGCGATGCTCCCTTGTCGAGTCCTACACCCCGGACGACGACCGTTACGATCTAGCCCGAATCGTGAACCGCCATTCGCTGCCGGAGCCCGGCGCCCCATACCCGGGTGCAGATGGTGCCGATTTCAGCTCCCGCGACACGGCGCCCCGGACCAATTACACCGGGCTCTTTACCGTGACCATTGACGGGGAGACCGCCAAGGACTTCGATGACGCCATCTCCATCTCCAAAAAAGGCGGCCGCTACACCCTGTTCGTGCATATCGCCGACGTGTCGTCCTACGTCACGCCCGGATCGTCCATCGACCGCGAGGCGCTCGTCCGCGGCACCAGCTACTACTTGGGCGCAAACGTCATCCCCATGCTCCCCGAGGCCCTTTCGAACGACCTCTGCTCCCTGCGCGAGGGACTCGACCGCCTCACCATGACCGTGGAGCTGGAGATCGACGCGTCAGGCGCGGTTACCGGTCAGAAGTTCACCCGCGGCCTCATCCGGGTGAACCGTCGCCTCACCTACAACCTTGTGGAACGGATGCTCATTGACGGTGAACGGGGCCAACTGGGGGAAACGCTCCGCCTCATGCAGGAGCTCGCCACCCTGCTCCACAACCGCCGCATGAGCCAGGGCGGCCTGGAACTCGCCCTGACGGACTCCGAGCTCGTGTATGAGAACGGCGTTGCGGTCGCCATCAGGTACGCGGAGCGCCTTCGCAGCAACAACATCATCGAAGAATTCATGCTTGCCGCCAACGTTGCGGTATCCCGTGTTCTCCGGGAGCGCGAGGTCCCGACACTCTACCGCATCCACGAGGAGATCAGCCCTGATTCGCTCCTCAAGCTCAAGAACTTCCTCAAGCAGCTGCGCATCCCCTTCAAAGCGGCAGGCGATATCAGCACCCGTATCCAGGAGGTACTGGCGCATGTGGCGGGAAAGGACATCGAGCATGTCATCAACCTGGTGATACTCAAATCACTCATGCAGGCCTACTACGGCGCTGACCCGGAGGGTCATTTCGGCCTCGGTTTCAGGGACTACACCCACTTCACTTCGCCTATCCGGCGCTACCCGGACCTGGTGGTCCACCGGTGCCTTAAGAGCCTTATCGACCTCAAAAAGCCCCCTTATACCCGCGCCGAGCTTGTAGCCATCGGCGACCGGAGCTCGGAGAAGGAGCGCGTTGCCCAATCCGCCGAGAGGGACTTCGACAGGATCAAGGCCTGTCGGCTCGTAAAAAGCAGGGTCGGCGAGCTGTTCGCCGGTGTTATCACCGGGGTCAGCAAGTACGGCTTCTATGTCACCCTGAAGGAAATCCCGGTGGAAGGGATGGTCCCGCTCAGGGCCCTGACCGATGATTATTACCTCGTCAAGGAGGACGATTACACGGTCATCGGCAAGCGCTACGGCAAGCGTTTCAGGATCGGCGACGCTATCAGAGTGAAGCTATCTGCCGTGGACGTTGACCGCATGTTCATCGATTTCGAAGTCGTTCCCTGAAGCCGGCCGGGCCACGGAACCGCATTCGCGGGAAAAAAATCCTTGAATCAATCGGCGTCCTGGTTCATAACGGCTTAAACGAGGAGGACCGTATGAACCTGACGACACGCGGCGCCGGAACCGGCTTTAAAAAATCCGAAACCATTCTTCTTTTCCTGCCCGAAAGGGAAAACGCGAAACGCGGTACGGCCGTCCCCGACGAGCTGTCCTTCCTGGCCGATAGCATTGATCTTTCCCGCTTCAAGGGCAAAAGCTCCGAGGCCATATTCATTCCGCTCGCCGGCAGGCCGGCGGTCATCATTTGCGGGCTCGGAAAAACGGAAGAGATCGACATGGAGTCTCTCCGCCGCTCCGCGTCTGCAGCCACCGGACCCTGCCGTGAGAGGTCAATCGCCTCAGTTACCGTTCTCCTGCCCGCAGTCAAGGGACTGGACGCCGCACACGTCCTCGAGGCGATTGCCGAGGGGCTGTTCCTGTCAAATTACAGTTTTGACAGATACAAAACCGTCAGCGGCGACAACGGGAAGGTCCTCCTGAAAAGCGCGGTATTCCTGACCGGGGAGAAAAAGGCGGCATCAATTCTGAAAAAAGTAGCGATCGTCTCGCGCAACACGCTGCTCTGCCGCGACCTCATCAATGAGATCAGCGAAAAATCGGACCCGCTCGGCATAGCCCGCGAGGCCCGCGCGCTGGGCGGGCTGCCCGGCGTGACCTGCACCGTGTATGGCCTTAAGGAGATCGAGAAGATGAAAATGGGCCTCCTGCTGGCGGTGAACAAGGGCAGCAGGCGGCCGCCGGCGCTCGTCGTGCTCGCGTACCGGGGCAACCCCCGGAGCAAAAAATTTTTCTCGGTCATCGGCAAGGGCATCACGTTCGACTCGGGCGGCATGAACCTCAAGCCCTCGGGGCACATCGAGGACATGCGCACCGACATGGCCGGGGCCGCAGCCGCTCTGTTCACCCTGAAGTCTGTCGCCGAGCTGAAGCTCCCGAAAAACATTTACGCCGTGCTGCCCCTGACGGAGAACATGCTGTCGAACGACTCCTACCGCCCCGGCGATGTGTTCACCGCGTTCGACGGGACCACGGTGGAGATCGGCAATACCGACGCGGAAGGACGCCTCATACTCGCGGATGCCATCGCCTTCACCGAAAAGCGGCTGAAGCCGGAGTGCATCGTCGATATCGCGACACTCACCGGCGCCTGCGTGGTCACCTTCGGCGAGCTCCTGGCCGGATACATGACAACGGACGACGACCTGGCCCGCCTCCTGGAGGACGCCGGCAACTCGACCGGCGAGGCGATCTGGAGGCTCCCCCTGCACAGGGATTACGAGGAAAACCTTAAGTCTGACATAGCGGACATCAGCAACATTTCAGCTGAAAAGAACTCGGGGACCATCATGGGAGGGATGTTTCTGAAGAAGTTCGTTAAAACGAAGAAATGGGCGCATATCGACATCGCAGGCACGGCGCGAAACTCCAAACCGCGCGGATACCGTCCCAAGAACGCCACCGGATTCGGCGTGCGGCTGATCGTAGAAGCGGTAAGCAACTGGAAAGATTAGCAGTTTGCCGAAAAGCAGCAAACTGCTAATGCGGTGCAGGATGTACCGCTATTTTTCGAGGCGCTTGCCGAGAAAAATGTGAGGTTTTAAGAATTCACTTCTCAAAACCGACCCTGAAAAACTCCATGGATGGAGTTTTTCAGGAAACTGTTAGGTGAACCGGTAGCCTTTTTCCTTAAAGAGCCTCATGCAGGAATCAACAACCGCCGGATCATAGAGCTCGCCCCTGTTCTTCTCGATCTCCTCGAGCGCGCCCTCGATGCCCACCCCGCCCTTGTAGGGCCTGTCGATCGTCATCGCCTCTATGACGTCCGCGACGCATATGATCTTGGCCTCGAGCAGTATCTCCCCGTCCTTCAGCCCCCGGGGGTATCCTGATCCGTTCATCTTTTCATGGTGCTGGTACACTATCTGCGCGATCGGCCAGGGAAAATCGATCGATTTCAGTATGTCGTATCCAACCTGCGGGTGCTTCTTGATGAGCATAAACTCGACTTCGTCGAGCTTCCCGTGCTTGTTCAATATCTCCGAAGGTACGTATATCTTGCCGATATCGTGAATCAGGCCCGCCATGCGGATCCCCTCTATCGTGTTATCAGGGAGGCCCATGACCCGGGCTATCTCCGAGGCGACCTCGGCCACGCGGTGCTGGTGGCCTGCCGTGTACTGGTCCCTCGATTCCAGCGCATATCCCATCGAGACGACGATCCCGTCCAGGGTTGTCCGGAGCTTCCCCATGCTCTGGTTCAGCTCGGCGGTGCGGGCCTCGACGATCTCCTCCAGGTGGTAGCGGTACTGTACGATCTCGGCCTCGACCCTCTTGCGCTCGGTTATGTCCCGCGTGATATAAACAAGGCCGATATCCTGGCGGTTGCTGTCCTTCATGACTGCAATGCTGGATTCGACGGGTATGGTCCGTCCCGTCGAGGTCACGAACCGGTGCTCCACGCTCTTGATCTGCCCCTGGTTGTAACGTACCGCCCTGCTCAGCTCCTTGAACTCCCCTTCGCTTATGAAGGAGGAAATGTTCCTGCCGATTATTTCGTTCTTGGAGCCGGACTCCAGCAGCTTCATGGTCGCATCGTTGACGAATATAATATTGCCCTCGTTATCGCTCAGAAGAAAGCTGTCGGTGGAGATCCTGATGGCGCCGAGGAGCCGGGCGTAATCGACTTCGAAGAGTTTCCGCTGGGTTACGTCATAGAGGTTGAGGACCAGCCCCTTAAGGGAGGCATCGTGCATCTGGTTCGTGATATCCCCTTCAAGGTATATCCAGGCCCCACGCTTGTGCTGGAACCGGAATTCGGGGAATATAAGCGACGATCCGTCCGAGTTGAGCACCATGCGTAATACGTCTTCAACGCGCTTCCTGTCCTCGGGGTGAATATAATCAATGAACCTGGCCTTTTTCAGGTCCTCTTCCTCGTAGCCGAGGGTCCATTCGAAAGAAGGGGTGGTGTAATGAAGGACGCCCTCCCCGTCAGTGACCACGACAATGGTCCTGATATTATCAAGCAGTGAGCTGAGCCGGTCTTTCCCCTTCAGCTCTTCCAGCTGATTTTCCAGCATCCGGACACGGTCGATCAGCTCGCTTTTGTTAAGGTTTCGGTAGTTCATCTCAGGAAGTCGTTACGTACGCTTTGAATATTCAAGTACAGATTCGCAGGGAAAATCCACGCGGCTTTGCAGCAGGAACCTCCCTGTTCCGGTATAGTTTGCACTGATAGACTCATGCCCTCGTACACTGATGCCCGATGACCAGTCCGCTCCGTCGATGCCTTCGACATATGGACACGGTACGTTGATCATCCATTATGTATAAAGAACAGGATCGTCTATATATGTCAAGAAATTAAATAACGTCTGTTCGGTCGGTAAATCTAATCCTTGTTTTAACTCCGGTACATATGGCCTGATACGTGAATAACTCATATTGACTTGACAAATTATCATATATGTTGCTAATTTCAGAATGTTAATCCACTCATACGGGGCACGGACATGGCCTACAGCATAAAAGAGATCATTGATATTGCAATCAAGCTTGAGGATACAGGGCATGATTTTTACAAGGAGTGCGGCCGCCACTTCAAGGAACCCGCCGTTATAGATGTTTTTTCTTTTCTCGCACGAGAAGAGCTGGTTCACAGGGACCTGTTTCAATCCTTCCAGTGGCGCCCTGACGCCGTTGACGAAGGGATTTTCAATGATGACTACTATGCCTACCTGCGTGCGGTCGGCGGAGGTTTAGTGTTCGACCGTCACACGTCAAACATCAGGGATTTCGTCCGCGCCATCGAAACGCCGCTGGATGCTATCAAGCACGCTTTCATCGCAGAAAAGGAATCGATTTTATTATACAAGGAGATGAAGCGCCTCTACCCGAAACACCACGCAACAGCGGACATGCTCGAGAGAATCATCGCCGAGGAGCGCAAGCACGTGCTCACGCTCTACGATCTGGCCGATAAATTGAAAAAAACCTGATCACTCCTCCTACTTGAAGATGTCCCCCGTAGCCATGTAGAAGAGCACGAAATCGAGGTGGCCCATGGGCACGCCGGCGCGGGCGGCATATTTTCTGAGCCGCTCTTCCAGGACGATGTACTTCGTCCCGGACAGTGATTGCGGGATCGCGACGCGGCCCGGACCGCCGGCAACGACCGGCACGCTTCCGAGCAGTTCGAGCCCGGCCATGACCCTGAGTACATGGCGGTCGAGAATGGCAAGATCCTCCCCGAGACCGATATTCCGGAGAAAATGGCTCGCCTCCTTGAACCCGATACCCCTGACGCTGTCGACGAGCAATTTTCTCATTGACCGGGCGTCCCCGCATTCACCGAGTAATTCCCTCAGCGATACGCCGCCGCTCCAGAACTTTTCGCGGGCTTCTATCAGGTATCGCGTCTTATTGTTCTTGAACCTGACTATGTTCAGGTCCGGGCAAATGTCATCGAAACCGCCATGGAAGAGATTCCCCGACTTCTTCAGACGCTCCACGGCCTGCGCGCACCTCCTCGCACCCGACTGGGGCGTGAGGAGGCAGAATGCCAGCTCCGCGAACAGTGCAGTATCGTCTCCCGATTCCCAGATACGCCTGAATTCGGCAAGACGCTCCTCGGCCAGCGCAGCTATTTCACGGTGGACCTTCCTGATCTCGTCATCAATTTTTTTTGCGCTATATCTTGACACGGACAAACCAACCACTGTAGAATATTCCATTAAATCGACTATGCAGGAGCACGGCCATGGCCCCGAAAACCCTTAAAACCGGCGATACTGCGCCCGAGTTCACGCTGCCGGATCACGCGGGAACGTTGACCTCCCTGGATGATATGCGCGGCTCCTGGGTTGTCCTCTACTTTTACCCGAAAGACAACACATCAGGATGCACGGCGGAAGCCGTCGATTTCACCGCACTGGCCGGCAAATTCAAAAAACTCGGCGCAATCGTGATCGGGATAAGCCCCGATCCGGGCGAAAGCCATGCCCGATTTATCGACAAGCACGGGCTCGGGGTCATCCTGCTCAGTGATACCGGGAAAAAAACCCTGAACCGGTACGGGGTATGGCAGAAAAAGAAATTATACGGCAGGGAGTTTTACGGGGTTGTCAGGTCCACGTTTCTTATCGATCCTGCCGGGACGCTTCGGCGCGCATGGAACAGGGTCAGCGTTAAAGGCCATGCCGAAGAGGTATTGCAGGCACTCAGGGAGCTTTCCTGACGCCGAACGCCCCTACTTCACAGTCAGCGTTGTTTTATCCGATGCCATCAGAACGGCCGGGATTTTCAGTTTCCCCTTCCCGAGCACCGAGTCAACCAGCTCCTGGGGCGCGATCCGGTACCAGAGCTTTACCTCCGCCGCAACCGGTCTCACCCGTATCACCGGCAGACGATATGACTCCGACACGCTCTGCATGGGGCCGATGCGCCTGTCTTTCAGTATCAATCGCGCTTTTGCCACGTTCATGACCGGCCTGCCGTTTCCGTCTCCGAATACCGTATTGTATATAATCGCAGATGGCCCTATCACGCCTGCGGCATCAGGCTTTCCGCTTTGGAACAGCACCTTCCCGCCGGGGCCGGTGACCGTCACCTCGAGCCAGATCTGCCGGACATGCGAGAGCCCGGTCGGTATGGCATGGCCCGCTCCCGTGTTGGTCACGGTTATTTTCAAGATGCCCCCGGATATGGTGTCGTCAATTTTTATCGTAGCAGCATTTTTCAGCCGTTCCTCCGCCATCGTCGCCTGTTCCCTGTTGCCGAACAGGGGAGGCACCAGCGTATTGCCTCCGACAAAATAATGGGTGAACACATGGCCCCGCGCAGGCCCGCCCGCGGCCGCTTCCCCCGGGTTGTCCGGGCGCGCGGTAGAGCCGGTGGCCGGGATACCCGGCCGCTGGTACATGTGGCATCCCTGGCACTGGATGCCCCTGGCCGCGTATGGGCCGCGTTTCCACTCCTCGTACGGGGTCTCCAGCTTCGTGCCGAACACGACGTGGCGAACATCATGGCAGACGCCGCAAATCTCGGACCTCGTGTGAAAAGCAGAATATGCGCTCACGTGGTAATCCGACCGCGAATCACGGTACGGGCCCCTCTTGGTGCCCGGATCGGCGTCTCCGTTGCCCGGATCGAGGTCGATCTCGGCGTTGTAGATCTTCCTGGCGCCGGTCGCCGAATGACAGAAATCGCACTGGATCCCCTTCTGCGCCAGCTCCGGTATCTGCTTTACATGGTCCGATGTTTTTGCGGGCATTCCCGAAACGAAGCCGATCGGCGTGTGGCATGCCACGCAATGCTCTGCCTCTTTGATCTCGTCCCTGTCGGTCAGGTTTTTGAGGTCATGGAGGGACACTTCCCGGTAGACCGGGTCTACGTGCGAGAGGTTATGCAGCGAGTTCTTCCACTGCTGATAAATGGTCTCGTGGCATCCTCCGCAGGTTTCAGGATCGATAAAGCGTGACAGCTCATAATGAGGCACCTTCGAGCAGCCGGAAAGCGCAGCACCAGCTGTGAGTATTACAAAGACTATATTCCGCCCGGGACTTTTCATGTGGACCTCTGTATGACACTATGATGGATGCGCTCATTTTTGATCCCGTACCTCCAATAATCAATCATTTTTTGATGAGCCCGGCAAGCCTGCATAAACCGTCGGATTTTTCGTTAATGATAAACTTGACATCATTACAATATTGTTGTAACTTTAATTGGTGCTGCCGGAAAGAATCCTTGACAAAAACCGCGAAACGCTCTTTCTTAATGCAGGATACGGATATATCGCGCCAATCCATCTAATAGCGCGAATGATCGCATCACATTGTTATCGGGACAGGGAGCTGCCACATGAAGGCTGTAAAGATCACTGACAACATATACTGGGTCGGCGGGGTCGACTGGGACCTGCGGAATTTTCACGGCTACCTAACCCAGCGGGGCTCCACCTATAACGCCTATCTGGTCATTGACGAGAAAATCACCCTTATCGATACCGTGAAATATTACCTCTGTGACGAGATGCTCGAGCGCATACGATCGGTCGTGGACCCGTCGAAAATCGATTACGTGATATCCAACCACGTTGAGATGGACCATTCGGGCTCGCTCCCCGCTATTGCCGGTTTAGCGCCCCGCGCCGTCATCTACACCTCGCCGAACGGGCTGAAGGGTCTTTCCGAGCACTACCGCACGGGGCTCAACCTGAAAGCGGTCGCTTCAGGGGAAACCCTGAATACCGGAAAATACAACTTCAACTTCGTGCTCACCCCCATGGTCCACTGGCCCGATAACATGCTGACCTACCTGAAAGAGGAGCGCGTGCTCTTCTCGAACGATGCGTTCGGTCAGCATATTGCCAGCGCAGAGCGCTTCGACGACGAATTCCCTCTCGATATCATACTCTTTGAAGCGCGGAAGTATTACGCTAACATCGTCCTCCCCTACGGCGAGCAGGTGAAAAAGGCGCTTGCGGCCGCTGCCGGACTGGACATCTCGGTCATTGCGCCCAGTCACGGCATTATATGGAGAAAGCATATCGCTGACATCGTCACGTCTTACGGCGAATGGTCGAACAACGTGACCTCCAACAAAGCCCTTATCATCTATGATACCATGTGGAATTCAACGAAGAAAATTGCCTTTGCCGTATCCCGGGCCTTTGAGAAACGCGGGATTCCGGCTCAGATGATGAGCCTTCAGACAAACCACATATCGGACATCATGACCGAGATCCTGGACTCCCGCTATATCTGTGTCGGATCTCCGACCCTTAACAACAACATGCTTCCTACTGTTGCAGCGTTCCTGACCTATCTCAAGGGACTTTCGCCAAAAAAAAGAACCGCCCTGGCCTTCGGTTCCTACGGCTGGGGAGGCCAGAGCGTGGTGCAGGTCGAAGAAGACCTGTCGTCATGCGGGTTCACAATGCTGGAGTCCATCAAGGTGAAATATATTCCCGGGGATGACGTCCTCTCCGGCATAACTCAAAAGCTTGAAAAGGAGCTGATGCCATAACGTGGTAAGCAATATCAAAGAGATACTGGTGAAAAACGGAATCAGCCCGTCCTACCACCGGCTCAAAATCTATGAATACCTGGTAAACAACCGTGTCCACCCCACCGCGGACATGATTTATGCTGACGTCATTAAAAATATTCCGACCCTGTCGAAAACAACAATATATAATACTCTCAAGACCTTCGCCGAAAAGGGCCTGGTCTCTTCCATTACGATCGAGGACAATGAGGTCAGGTATGATGCGGACATTTCGCTTCACGGCCACTTCAAATGCATGTCATGCGGCATGTTGTATGATATCGATGTCGATCATCTTCCTGTCGAGAAAAAGCTTTTTATCAACAGGAAAATCAATGGCCACCTGATAACCGAAAAACACATTTACCTTAAAGGCATTTGCAAGAAATGCCAGAAGAATTATTAGTTCAACCCCGAACAGGCTTCCAGGGTGAATTAATATTTTTTTCATGATCAGGACCCAAAAAACAACTTTTTTGATTGCAAATATAAGGGCAGTCTATTATTTTGTAATAAGTACAAATGTTAGATAAGGCAAATATTATTGCTCTTTCTTGCGGACAAATAAAAAAATTGTTTAATTTTATGCTCACGCTATTTATATTGAAGCATGGGTGTTGTACCGGAGAGCTGCGACACCATTCTCTATAAACATCTGACATCTTGTAAAAATTTATTTCCAGGAGCGACGTATGAAAAAATACATCTGTTCAGTTTGTGGTTATATTTATGATCCCGCGGCAGGCGATCCCGATTCCGGCGTCAAGCCGGGCACCCCGTTTGAAAAAATCCCTGATGACTGGACATGCCCCCAGTGCGGCGTGACCAAGGACCAGTTCGAACCATATGAAGATTGATCAGTTATTGTTGCTTGCACAACCGCATTAATCACAACC
>Ga0116148_1001074_pt1 | contig 30861 bp, 26 predicted proteins | sample AD_UKC055_MetaG_FD_89786 | JGI IMG/M metagenome (GOLD analysis project Ga0116148, IMG submission 89786) | Active sludge microbial communities of municipal wastewater-treating anaerobic digesters from USA - AD_UKC055_MetaG | ecosystem: Engineered > Bioreactor > Anaerobic > Digestate | place: USA...
TCCTTGTTGCAAACATCCACCTCACGTGGGGGGCCCGTTCTTATGGATCCCTTTGTCTCCAACAGCTCTTGCAGGGGACCCTTTCGTATTGGATTTGGGGCTCCCGTGGGGTTGGTGATGACGGCGTGTACGTCGAGCTCGCCGACGCGACGCCCGCCGAGGTTGCGCGCGGGATGGCGCTGCTCAAGAACCTGGTGGGGTGAGCGCGCCGCCGACGCCCAGGTGCAGGCGTCGACGGTCCCGATCCCATTCGTAGACACCTCCGCGCGCCACGAGCTTCTCATTGTCGAAGCCGACGGAGCCCAGCGCGTCGATGGCGCCCGCGTCGAGGATCGACTGTCCGATCCGGTGCACGCCGCCGGTGTTTCCGAAGAAGCGTCCCATCGGGTCGATCATCGCGTAGGAGTCCGTCATCGCGTCGTTGTTCTCCGCGACCACCGGAATGCCCACGTCGACGAGAGCGCGGTGTCGTGCGACGAACTCCTGGAAGTCGCTGGACGTGATGAGCAGGTCATCGACAGCGTGCTCGTTCTGGCCCTCGACACGAAGGACCTGGAACACCTTCCATCGCTGCGGCTGAACCGCGCGGACGAGCGCGCTCATGTCCTCTCGCACGTTGTGTCGCGTGACGACGGTGTTGAGCTTCACGGCAGCGCCGTTCGCGCGCGCCTGCCGCGCGTGGACGATCACGCTTGCGGTGTAGCCTTCGCCACCACGGCCGACGAGAGAGTTACCTTCATCCGTCGCGGAGTCGACGGAGAGCCCGACCCAGTCCAGCACCGCGCCCGCAGGCGACGCGAGGAGACGAGCGAGCCGCGCCCCGTTGCTCACGATGCTCGTCGTGAAGCCCATCGCCTTGGCGGCCAGCACGAGCTGGTCGATGTCGGGGTGAAGGGTGGGCTCGCCGCCGACGAAGTTCATTTTCTCTCCTCCACCGTCACGCACGCGGCGCATGACCTCGATGGCGTCGGAGGTCGAGAGCCGCTTCGGCGTCTCGGGGAACCTGGCGAAGCAGTAGCGGCAGTGGGCGTTGCACGGGCGCAGGAGATGGAAGTTGATCGCACGAGGGAACATGTGGGGCTCCGTTCGGGGTATGGAGGGGCGCAGAGGAGCGCGGGGCTCCCCAGCGCCCGGGGCGATCACTTCTTCGGCGGGGCTGGTTGCTGAACCGCCGGAGTGGGTGCGGGCGGCACGTTCGGGTGCCCGAGGCTCTGGCGGTTGCTGCGGTCGGCGACGTAGGCCGGGTTGTTGGGGTTCTTCACATCGCTGCGCTGGTCGTTCGGCGTGGACTTCTTCGACATGGGTGTTCTCCTTGCTCGGCCGGGATTGGCTGCTCTTGAAGCTGCCAGCAGTCCTCTGTGGAATCCATCGACGCACCCATCGACGTAGCGATGCGTCCATCGATGGACAGGGAGCGACGTCGGGGCGATGCTCTAGGGATGACGTGGCACGCGCGGCTCAAGGAGAAGGCGGGCTCGAACGCCAAGGCGGCGATCCGCCTGTTCCCCGAATGGAAGAAGAAGGCTCGGAAAGAGGTCGAGCGTGAGAAGACGACGCCGAAGGCGCTCGAGAACAAGATCGGCCTCCTGCACCGCAAGGGCGACACGACCGGCTGGTGGCGTGATCGGCCCACGCTCCGGCAACTCCTCGCGGATCTCGTTGAACTCGAGCCCGACGAGATCTTCGGTGCGCCCGGCCGCACGCCGATGGCGACGTTCCGCCAGTTTCCAGCCTTGCCTCCGCTCGAGCGCGACGAAGCTCCCTGCCGAACCTCGCGAGCAGGAAGCGTCTTCGAGATCGCCTGTGCCGCGGTGAGCGATCGCGAGAGGCACCGCCACTGGATCGTCGTCCCGCCCGGCGGTGGGAAGAGCCTCGCCGTCGAGCTGCTGCGAACGCGATTCCCTGGGGAGGTTGCCGCGCAGACGGTCGTGCGACTGGCCGATGCGGTCGCCCTCGCGCGCATCGACACCGGGCGCCCTCTCGTGGTCGAAGTCGAAGAGGCCGACGCCACCACCGACCTCTCGTCGGTGAGCGCGCTCGAGACTCACCAAGGCCCGATAGTCGTCCTGGCTCCCTTCAAGCACCCGGACGAGCACATCACCGAGTGGAGGACGTCGCTCCCCGAGTCCACGCCGCGCGGGTGGAACGGAACCTGGACGACGAGCCGCGCCGCCCCCGACGCGGGCTGGGTCGCACGCATGCTCTCCTGGATCGAGGACCGGCTTTCTAACTCGCCACGCGACACCAAGTTCGACAAGGACGGCGTGCTCAGGTGGCTCGACGAGCACCCAGCGGTCCACCGCGCTGTTCAAACGCCGGGAGACCTGCTCGCCCTCTGCGCTGACTTCGACGCCTACGGCAGCGAGGGGAGACCGCATGAGCGCGCCGAGCGCTGGCTGCGTACGATCGGAATGAAGGCGCTCCCCGACGATGCGCCTCGTTCTTGGGCCACCTACGGCGCCGCCGACTGCGTGACCGAGATGGTCGTGGCCCACGCGCTCGATCGCACGACGGCCCTGCAGGAACGCCCGTTCGCGGCATGGCGTACCGTCGTCCCGCAAGGAGCTTCAGCGTCGGACGCAGTGCCTGGTTCCGACGGCATCGTCGGCGTCCTACGCGCCGGCGGGCTCCTGCGCGCGGACGAGCTCGGCGTGACGCTGTCACCGAAGTGGGTGGCCGAAGCGCTCGTTCACGGTCAGATCGTGCAGCTCATGAGGGACCGCGCCGTGCACGTGTGGGGCCCCATCGCGGGCGACGTATCCCGCCAGCGCCTCGTCGACGACGCGCTCGATGCGCTCGCTCCGACCGAGCTTCGCGCAGCCGCTGACGCGCTGCTCGCCCAGATGGCGAAGACGGACGTCGGCTTCGCCGAGGTCGCCGCGCTGGAGGCCGTCGTCGCAGCGCTCGGACGTCGTCTCGTCGACACCGACCACGATCGGCGCGACGCGGACGTCGCTCGCCGGGCTTTGGAAGTGCAGCTCGGGCATCTCGTGAGCGGCGTTAACATCGGCGAGCGTCGCGTGCCCACGACCCGTCGCAGCCACGACGAGTGGTTCCTGACGGGATGGGCGATCAGCCTCGCCACGAGTGATGCGGCGGTCGACGTCCCTGATGACCTGCGCTGGGAGCTGGCTGGCTGGTCGGCGAACCTCAGGCTGTCGGAGGCACAAAGGGCGAACCACTTCCCGTGGTCCTCGGTGTCTCCCTGGGGAGCCTCCGACGCCGTGCGAGCGCTCATCAGGCTCACGCCGGGAGCAATCGCGCGGTTGACGCCGTCGGAGGTTCCCAAGGACGTCCCTCGTCTCTTGTTGCCCGCGCTCTTCCTCGCGGAGGGCTGGGAGGTGACGCACGAGCACCTCGGTCAGTTGGCGGGCTCCTGGGAAGAGACGGTGCTCGCGGATGCCGTGCGGCGACTCGATCGCGAACGTCCGCGCGTTCTTGCCGAGAGGCTGTGGAAGCTCGCGAGCGACGCGGCCGTAGGTGGAACGGCTGCCGCCGCTGCCGGAGTCGTCATGAGCAACGGCACGCTGCTGGCGGCGGGCGGTGTGAGCACCACAGCTCGCCAAGATGCGTCCCCGGCGCCCGTTGCTGAGCGGATCGTCTACCTCCAGAACCGCCATACGCCGCTGCTGTCGTTCGTGCTGGAGAACCTCTCGGCGACTCTCATCGAGGAGACTGCGCGCGTCGCGGGCACTCATCGACGACTGCGCACAGGCAACCAGTACACGCCCTCCGATCCGCGCGCACTGCGCCTCCTGACCTCCGAGCAGCGTGCGGCGGCAGTCCGAGGTCGTCTCTCCAACGACGTACGTTTCGATGAGGTCCGCGAGCTCGTCGAGGTGCTGGAGGGCGAGGATCTCGACACGCTCCTCGATGTCGTGCGCACCGCCGATCGGAACATTGCTTGGGAGTTTGCGAGCCGCGTGTGGCGTGCGCGACCCGAGCGCGCAGAGGCTGAAGCACAGCGCGCCGTCGACGACGGACAGGCAGCAGCGGAGGCGTGGTTCCGAACGGCGCCTCGTGCTCAAACGGGGAAGTTGATCGGGATGATCGACGGCGCGGCGGTACAGCCACCGTGGGTGCGGGACTGGGCGCTCGCGAAGCTCCTCGACGCCGGGGTCTACGCCGAGTCGCTGTACCGGTTCATGTGCCCCGAGCCGCCGGTGTCGCCGACCAAGCCCTCGAAGAGGCGCGCGAGGTAGCGTCCGTGATGGTGTCCCGCCGGGAGCCCCTGGGATATCCTCGCACCCTCGCGGCGGGATCGTCCGCGCTCGGTGCCCATGTCTACCTTCGACTCGACCAAGACCCTGCTCGGCGACCTCCTCACGAAGGTCGTGAAGGGCAAGCTCCAACTACCTGACTTCCAACGTGGGTGGGTCTGGGACGATGAGCACATCCAGTCTCTGCTCGTCAGCATCGCGCGCTCGTTCCCGATCGGGGCCGTGATGCTCCTCGAGACGGGCGGCGAGACGCGCTTCCAGGTGCGCGCCGTCGAGGGCGTCGACCTGCCGCCCAACACAAGCCCCGAGGAGCTGATTCTCGACGGCCAGCAGCGTCTCACGTCCCTCACGCAGGTACTGAAGCTCGACAAGCCTGTCGCGACGCGCGACGCGAAGAAGCGGGAGCTCAAGCTCCACTACTACTTCGACATCGAGAAGGCGCTCTTGGGCCCCCAGGCTTTGGAGGACGCGATCGTCACCGTCGACGAGCAGCGCACCCAGCGAGAGAACTTCGGCCGCAAGGTGGTGCTCGACCTCAGCACGCGCGAGAAGGAGATCGATGCCTTCCATTTTCCGTGCAGCCAGATCCTGAACTCGGACGACTGGGAGCAGGCACTCTCCGAGCATGCATCCGAGAAGCTCGCGCGGTTCATGAAGTTCCGACGGCAGGTTGTGGAACCGTTCCGCAACTACGCGCTGCCGGTCATCAGTCTGAGGAAGGAGACCTCGAAGGAGGCCGTCTGCCTCGTGTTCGAGAAGGTGAACACGGGCGGCGTTCCGCTCTCCGTCTTCGAGCTCATCACGGCCACGTGGGCGGCCGACGGCTTCAACCTGCGTGACGATTGGTTCGGCGGGAGGGGCAAGAGCGGGCGCCATGCTCGCCTCGGCAAGAGGCCGCTGCTCCGTGATCTCCAGCCGACGGACTTCCTCCAGGGCGTCTCGCTGCTGCACTCCTTCGAGAGGCGCACGCAGGACCTCGCCGCCGGGCGCTCCGGCAAAGAGGCCACGGGCGTCACGGCCAAGCGTGAGCACATCCTCGAGATGCCGCTCGGGGCCTTCGAGAAGTGGGCCGAGTCGTTGACCAAGGGATTCGAGGAGGCCGAGCGCTTCCTGCGCAGCGAGGGGTTCCACCACCCGAAGTTCCTCCCATACCGGACACAGCTCACGCCGCTGGGGGCCGTGCTTGCGCATCTCGGTGAGCGTTGGCTCGAGCCGCAGATCAAGACGAAGCTCGCGCGCTGGTTCTGGTGCGGCGTCCTGGGCGAGCTCTACGGCGGCGCCGTCGAGACGCGGATCGCGCTCGACGTTCAGCAGCTCCTCGCTTGGGTCAACGATCCCTCGGCGCCGGAGCCCGCCACCGTTCAAGCTGCAGGTTTCAACCCGAATCGCCTCGACACGCTCCGTTCGCGCACGAGCGCCGCGTACCGTGGGCTCTACGTGCTCTTGCAGCGAGAGGGCGCGTGCGACTTCTTCTGGAAGGCGCGCATGGTCGACCTCGACCGCGACGACGCGAAGCTCGACATCCATCACATCTTCCCGAAGAAATGGTGCGAGGACCAAGACATCCCTCCACGCGTCTTCAACGCGATCGTCAACAAGACGGCCATCTCCTACAAGGCGAACCGGATGATCGGCGGCAGCGCCCCGTCGAAGTACCTCGCGCAGCTTCAGGGGCACGTCCAGGTGAAGCTCGACGATGCCGCGATGGACACCATCCTGAAGAGCCACGTCATCGACCCGGCGCTGCTGCGAGCCGACTCCTTCCAGGCGTTCTACTCGGCGCGGAAGGCGGCTCTGCTGTCCCTTGTCGAACGCGCGATGGGCAAGGCGTCGGCCGAGGCCACCGCCGTCGTCGCTGACGACGAGGAGGGCGACGAGGAGGAGGGCGAGGCCGCGTGACGAAGCGCGCGTCGTCGTCTTCGACCATCGCCGACGAGATCGAGCGCTACCTCCGAACAGGCGATGCCGACATGGATGGCTGGGCGTGGCCCGGTGACTTCATGGAGCGCGAACGTCGCCAGCACGCCGACATCCGTGGAGCGCTGCTCGCGGAGGTCCGTCGGCTCGCGAAGGGGCGCTCGCACGAGCCGGTGCCTGCGAACGTCGGCGTCGAGTTCACACGCGCCAAGGTCGAGCCGATGGTGCGCGGACTCTTCTCGAAGGCCGAGCAGGACATCGTGCTCGCGACGTTCGAGAAGTCCGTCGTCTACGTCACGAGCGAGACGATCGAGCCGATCGTCCTGAACCACCGGTGGGATCGTTCGGCGTGGGACCTCGCGAACCTCTTCCTGCTGAGCGTCGGCGCGGAGCTTCTGGGCCCTGAGGCGCCGCGCGTGGTCGGCATCAGCGAGGAGACGACCTGCTACGTCTCCCCCGACTACTTCGCCGAGGACGACCCGTTCGCCGACTTCATCGTCCACGAAGCCGCCCACATCTTCCACAACTGCAAGCGGCGCACGATCGGGCTGCGCGAGACGCGCACGAAGGAGTGGCTGCTCAATATCGAGTTCCGGCAGCGCGAGACGTTCGCGTACTCGTGCGAGGCCTACGCCCGCATCGTCGCGCGCGCGAAGGACGTCGTTGCACGCCGTGCCCTGGCCGCCGAGTACGGGGCAGAGCGGCGCATCTCGGAAGAGCGTGTCGACCCGGCCGAGGTCGCGAGCATCGTCGCGGAAGCGGCCGCCGCGCGGAACGGCTGGAAGGTGATCCTCGCGCGGTGCGCGCCGACCACCAAGCCGCGCTCGGCGCTGCAGCTCGCGCGCGAGATGATCGCCGCCCGCGACCTTGCCGATCGGGTGTGACGGGATCGCGCCTGCCGGGACCGCGCCCCCGCGATCAACAGGCCCACCGACGCCCGCGACCACGCCGACGATCGAAGCTCGCGCGATCGGTTCGCCGCGCACACGGGCGGGCACCATTTGTCGCGCGTCGCAAGCCTTCGCCCCGATGATCAACAGGCGCGGCCCCTTCGCGGACGCCGAAGCTGTTGACCAACGGGGCCGACTGTTGATCGCCGGGTACGCAGTTAAACGCCTCTCGGCTTCTCTCTCCCCACGGGACAGGAGAGAGAGCGGGAGAGCTGTCCCACGCGGCGCTCATCGCGCTCGCTCGGCGCTCTCCGCGAGCGCGCGCGAGGACAGCGTCGCAGCACGCGCAGCGCGCGAAACGCTCGGAGTTCTGGGGAGAAACGGCGAAGCCCCCTCGGATCGCTCCTTGGGGGCTTCTGTTTACCGACCCTCGCCGTTGGTTCGCGACGAGAGAAAAATGGCTCCGCATGGGGAGCCGTTCACCAACCCGTTCGCAGTGCTCTCGGCGGGACGGGTTCGCTCCGCTCGCACCGTCCCGAAGATGCGAATGCCTGCGACTCCGAGGGGTTGCGCGCGACACGCCGGGACGCTCTCTCGCGTTCGCACTGTCCCGCTACGAACGCGGGGCCGTTCGTGGCGTGCCCGGGTACCGCCCAAGTGGGGGACGCCGGCGCGTTCGTCCCGGGCCGCAAGCTGCGGCCCGGCCGCATGTCGGACGAGCGCGGACGAGCGCAACGCAGTGGGCCTTCCTCCTGCGTCAGACGCTCAGCAAGCTGGCGCGCGTACACTTGGTCAACCGCCATCAGGAAGCACCGTGCCCGGCTGCAGCCCCACGAGCTCAGCAGGCGAACCCGGGAAGCCCAAGATGAGGTTCCTGAGTGTTTCGGTGGACAGTTCGTGCGGCTCGACAGCCACGATCGAAGGGAGTCTTGCCAGACGCTTCTTGTTCGCGTCTGTCAAAGGGAAGGAGCAGACCAGTATGCCCCTGGCGGCCACGCCACCGTAGAGTTTGAGGTTGTTCTCCAACTTCTGGATCGCCTCCTGCTTCACCTGCCCGGCCTTGCACTCGGCGATCCACAGTCGCTTGCCGTCGGTGAAGGCGCAGTCAAACTCTTGAGCGAGACTATCGTGTTTGTTCTTTGCGTCATCCTGGTAAGCGGGTTCAAGCCCTACCCTGAGATCTCGAATGTTCCCGTTGGACTCGAGTGGGTGCAGCAGCAAATAGAGATATTCCTCAAGCCATCCACCAGCTAGGAAACGAAAGCTCCCTCGAATACTCTCTCCTTGGAGCAGGATCTGTCCTGGTCCATCCCTCTCGACAGACAGTTGCCCTTGAGGCCAAGCGAATGAGAATTGGCTCCGAACACCCTTGTCATACCGATATAAATAGTCTTGAAACTCACGTGCCTTGTACAGGCCACGAAGCGCATCGCGCTTCGCCCAGATCTTCTCCGCTTCCGGAAGACGTTGGTTCTTCTTGTGCTTGGGATCTTGTGGCCATCGCCCAGCCGCAACAGTGCTGAATCCACCTGCTCGAAGAAAGTCCTCCACGTCGGAGATACCCACGAATGGCACATGGCTCCCGTCGCGCAGAAATATGATGCTGTGGTTCTTTATCTCAACGTAGAACGGCTCAAGGCCGAGTTCCCAGCAGGCTGAGAGCGCACCTGCGAACATCAACTTCGTGCCACCGGTCATATTGACCGCGACCTTGGCACCGGGAGGCAGCTCCGCGACCCGCTTGGTGATCGCCTTGCGAGTGTCGGCGGGCCTGAACGGATCCGGGACAACGACCGGGGCCATCTTGGTCGCAGTGGCCTTGGCCAGTCGCTGCGCTTGCGCCTCGTACTCTTTGGTCGTGAGCAGCAGGTGTTCCTTGGCGGAGAACTGCCGCATGCCGAAGAAGACCGGGATGGTCTGTTCGCCGAGCAGATGAATCACGAGATCATAGTCGCCCGCATTTGCCCCCTGCGGGGCATGGATGGCGGCGGAGAGGAGTTCCTTCGGGAGTTCAATCTGCTCCGGCGGTTTCCTCGGGTCCGAACTGGAGAGCACGCCGATCTTCAACTGAGGGTTGGATCGAGCGATGAGAGCCCACGTGTACGCCATCACGGGGGTTCCAGGGCTCACGTAGGTCGTGACCCGCTTGTCGTCGGGGTCGCGAAGGGCTGCGCGTACAGCCTCCGTTGCTGCCGCGTGAATGCCGCGAGCGTCGTTCAGCTTCTTGAGTTCCCTTGGAATGATCTGGATGGAGACCTTCGCGCCCAGAGCGTCCAACGCGCCCCGTAGCCAAGCGGCGAAGAGTTCATGACCAGAGGCGGTGTTGCTGAGCGCGTCGACAAATTGGTGTATTTGCTCACGCGAAAGCACGGGGCGAGCGGATGGTGGCGCGCTCACCCATTGACGCCACTCGTCCTGAAGACGACCGGCGAACGCGTGGGGCTCTTTGGTAGGGTCCGTATACGCAAGGATCACCGCGTCGGAGTAATCGCCGGTCCGAAGGGCGCTGAGCACCGGCCCATCGGTATCTTCCAACTTCAACGCGGCCCGAAGGTCGGTCATGCCGTACCAGGTCAGCAGGTAGTGCTTCATGTTCAGTCGTCCTCGCCATCGCTTACGCCGGTGACCCGGATGGCGTTCGCTCCCACGTCGCCAGTGAGGTAGAGGCGCAAGGCAAAGAGCAGGTCGGGCGTCGAATCGCCTTCAGGCTTGTCAGGTAGGTCTGCGATCTCGACTCGTGAGCGAACCTCAAATCCGGAGCGTTCAACCAGAGCTACCGCCGCTTCGACTTGATCGGCGAGGTTCTTCGTCAGTTCCTGGTGCGGTTGGAGTGTCATCCGCACTTCGGGCACATCAGACTCGCGACTTCGCAGCAGTCCAAGAATGAGCTCGCAGTACTGGGTGAGTCGCGCGACATCGCTCTTGCTCGGGCGCGGGACTTCGTTGGTCTCCCGCATAGCAGCGAGGATGGCAGCTCCCAGCCATGCTAGCGATGCCTCGTCGAACACACGAATGAAACTCGCAGTACGCCAAATCGCCTGCGCGAGGATCGACAATGCCTGCATGTCGCCCCGGTTCCAGATCGCGAGAAATACCTGTCTCTGCCATTCTTGGCTGAGATCCCCAAGTGCGAATGCGTAGGCCCGCTCATCGAGCATCTCGGCCCTCGCACCCTCCACGAGACTGAGGCTCACACTTGCGGGCATGTCGCGGTGCATGCAGCAGAGCAGGAACCTCAACTCGCTCCGTAAGTGGTCGGGAGTCGACTCTTCATTCCATGCCAGCTCGAGGCGCGGACTCAGTGCGGCAAACTGTCTCCGAAAGTCTGCCGGGCAATGGGCATCCGACAGAGAGCGCGCGTCGCCCCAAGTCTTGATGTACGGAACGTAGAGCCCTCGTCGCATCGAAGCCGCAACGTCGTGGAACATCGCCCCCTCTGTCAGTGCTACGTGGCGCGCGAGTGTGCGGGTGCCCCTCTTCACGAGGAGAAGGTGAACTTCGTCTCCCTGTGCCGGCTTCCCTCGCGGCATGGAACGCACAAGGTCGAACTCACCGACGTAAATATCTTCGCCGTGATCCTGCCTAACAAACAAGAAACGCTTTCCACTTTGGTTCGTTTTCCATTCCGTCTTGACGATTCCCGTTATTGGCTCGGACAGTGCTTCAAGCGTCTCCAAGTGCTTGTCGGTTTGATGGACCGCCCATTCTAGGTAGTTCGTAAAGTCGCCCTTCGAGGCGTTGTACTGGCGCTGAAGGTCAGCCCACGTCAACGGTGTCGGGTACCCAGGCGCGGGCGCGTCGGTGACGACCTCTCCCATCTTGGGCTGCCACTTCACCTGGACGGGCGCGAAGGAGCCGTCCAATGGCTCGAAGACCAGCCGGTAGGGGTCGTCTGCGCCGTAGGTGTAGGTCATCGTCAGGCAGCAGGTCGCGTCCGAGGCCAAGGGAAACGCGGGAGATTCGAGTCTCGCCACGTAGCCGAGGTCGTCTGGGTCCTGTCCTTGGAACAGTGGGAACTGATAGTGCGATCGGCCTGCAGGGAGCGTGAACCGGTTGTTGACAGGTATTTGGACAGGTACGCCGCGCAGAGGGCGGATGGTCGTTCCTCGATCGACGAGGAAGAACGGCTGATAACGCCCCGCGTTGATGACCTTGATGGAGAGTTCGGGGATGTGGTCGCGCCAGAGGGGAATGTCACCTGCGCGCTGCTGCAACTCGTGGAGGCGGACGCCGCCTCGCACAGGGCTGCCTTTCACCGTGATGACAACGTCGAAGTTGCCGATCTGCGGGTGGTTACGCAGCGTCTTCTGGTTGACCAGCCCCATGCTGGGCAGCGGAGTTGCATCGAAACGGCGCCCGTCGCTGTTGATGCGCGGGATCTCGACCAACGGGTTGTAAGACGCTTCGTCGTGTTCGAGGGTGACGTGCGGGGAGCGTTCCCAGTAGAAGCCTCGCGTCTCTGGGACGCGCTTCTGAAGTCCCTCATCGTGTTGAGCGGTCAATTTCGTCGCGTAGGTGGTGCCGCCGGTTGAGTCCACGACAAGGACCTGGAAGTCAGCACCCCTGATCTTCGAGTAGTCGACCTGCTCGATGACGGCGGCGACCGATCGTGGCAGTGGCTCAGCCTTCGCGAATCTCGCGTTGATGTTGCGGCGCGCGCCTTGTAGCTGGAAGTCGTTGAGGAAATCGGGGACCAGCCAGATCAGTGCCGGATTCGCGAAGCTCTTGCTTAGCTTGCGGGCAAAGGCGTGCGCGGCCCAATCCACCAGGGACTCGTCCCCGTCTTTGGCGAAGAAGAAGAGGTCGGTGATGGAAATCGTTGTTGCGTCAGGGGAAAGCAACGCGATGTCAGCATAGAAGAGTTCAAGATCTACGGACTCGCCCTCCCTCCTCCATCGCTGCCAGAGGTACGCCTCCGGCAAGACCTGTGCTGCTTGACGGCCGACCGCGAATCGGGGGCGCAAATAGGTCAGGTCAACACAGGCTGGAGCATCGAAGAGGGCCCGATCGCGCTTGGGCCGAGCGGACCTGGAGCCTTGTTGCGCAATGGGATTACGCCACGACCTGATCGCGAAGGAGTCGTAGTCGAACAGGACGGGCATGTCCCCGAACAGGGTCCTGCCCTCTGCGTAGGCCGCTCCGAACCTCTCCCATTGCTTGATCGTTGCTGCGCGGCCTTCGAGTCGACGGAAGTCCCGGTCGATCGCGTCGTCCAGCACTTGAAGCCACCGCCAGCCATCCCAGACGCGCCGGTAGTCCCGATGGGAGAGCAGTGTGTTGTTCGGCGGGAGGTTGTCCCAGCGACCGATGTCTCGGGCCTCATCAGTGCGGAGCCAGCGGTAGATGTCTCCGAGGAGCTTGTCCTCGTGACCGAGGTGCTTCTTGCGCAGTTCCAAGAGTTCAGCGAGCCGCGTGACGAACTCCTTGACCAGTCGGTTCTGGGGCAGGTCGACGGACTGGTATCGACGGACGGCCTGCATGTAGGGCTTCCCCGCCAACTTCTCGCGCACGTTGCGCCCTGGGCGTCGGCTCAGCGCGATGAAGCTGGCGGCGTTGAGCTCCTTGACGTCGCGTATGGGTAAGTACGCCTGTTCGCGCCGAGGGTTCTCGCTGAGCGACGCGAAGATGTGCTCGAGGGACAAGCGGCAGTGGTCAACGATGCGCCACAGGCGGTCGCGGATGTCGTTGGTTTCGGTACGACGACCGAGTCGGTGCAAGACCTCGTCGAACGCAAGGGGAAGAGCATCGCCCGTCTTGGGATCGAACTCCGCGATGGAGGCGTACCAGTGCTGCTGGTCGAGCACTTGCCGAGCGCGAGCGCGCGACACACCGCCGTCGGAGTAGGCGCGGTAGAGGTTGATGATCCCAATGGGTGCGACGGATGCTGTCACATGGGGCTCCCGTACTTCAGCGGCCGAGACGCGAGCGGTTGAGGTGGTGCTCAAGAGCGCGGACGCCCTTTCTTCTCCACCACGGGTGCGCTGTGAGCGGACTCGGTGGGCTTCGCGGCGGCCCCCGGGTCGCTAGGCGGCGGCGTTGGAGCGCTGGGCTCAGCGACGATGTAGTTCGCCGACTGCCAGATGAACTGGCCGTAGCCGAGCTCCGTGGCGAGGTCGAAGTCTGCGGCGAGGTTGAACCCGTTGCCGCCGACGCCAGCGACCAACTGGCCTCTGATCTTGTCGAGGCACTCGTCCTTGGACTTGCCGCGTGTGTCGATACCGCGAAGCTTGGGCATGACCTTCTGCACGAGCTGGTCCTCGAAGGCGACGTGCATGGCCTGGGCCTTCTTGGTGATGTCCTCTCCTGCAGCCCTCACGTCGGGGTAGTTCGCCATGTAGTACTCGACGGACTGCCAGACGCGGTGAGCAATCGCCCGGCCTGCGACGGCCAAGGAGGTGTTCATGGCCTCGATGAACTCCTTGAAGGGCTTGACCTCCTCGTCGGTGAATTGGCTGCCCTGTGCGATCCAGCTCTGCCACGCGCTCTTGTGCAGCGTGGCACCACGGTTCTTCGCGTCGAGGGGCGCCAACTTTACGCGTCGCTTGAGATCGGTCGGTCGTGGGAAATGAATGATGATGGACCGGTCGAGCACCTTGTCGGAGAGCGACTTAGTGGTCTCGTCCTGGTTCATCGTCCCCGCCCACAAGACGTTGCGGCCCAACGGGAGTTGATAGGGCTCCATGCCGGCGCCGATCTTCACCGGCAGCGTCGGGACGTCCGACCCCTTCTTGCCACGGCGCAGCTCGAGCTTGCTGAGGAACTCGGCGAAGTACAGCTCGGGGTGGGCCAAGTTCATCTCATCGAGAAGGACCAAGCACACGGCGTCGGCGAGTCCAGGGTAGCCGACGTCTCGCTCCGTTGCAGGCATCGCGGCCTTCTGGCTTTGCGCGAGGAAGCGCAGCACCAGCTGCGCATCGAACCTATTGTCGATCGAGTTGAAGAACCCCAGCATCGATTCTTGGCTGTCCCAGTTCGGCTGCACGGCGAGCGACTGAAAGAAGAGGCCGCCGAAGTGGGAGTAGAGGCGCGGCAGCTCCGACTTGCCGGTGCCCGACACGCCCGCGAGGATCGTGAGTGGAGACCACTCCGCCGTCTTGAGGGACGTGTGAAACGCCTTGAGAATGCGCGGATGGAAGTGGAGCCCATAGCTGTCAGAAGCCTTCGCGATCCCGTCGAGCCACTCGAGCTCACTGGTCGGTGCCTGCTTCGTCGGTTGCGTGATCTCCGTCGCCTTGAGGATCGGCAGCTCGATCTCCTTGTAGCGAGCCTCGATCTCCGCAGGCCGCTCATAGGCGGCGCGGAGGCGGTTGAGTTCCGTCTCCGCTTCGGTCGCAGCGGCCTCGAAGATCTTGGCCTTCTGCTCCAGCGACTTGTTCGACGCGACAAGATTGACGTTCTCGCGAAGGACCACACTCGAACGGCCTGCGAGCTCCTCATTCTGTTGGAGCTTCTTCTCGAGCTCATCGATGCGCGCCTGGAGCTTCTTGTTGGCAGCCTCCATAGACTTAAACTGCGAGCGCACTTCCTCGGTCGGACGGGTTGCCAGGTCCTCGGTCAGAGCCTTGATCCTGTCCGCTTGGGTGTTCAGTGCGTGAATCACGTCGCCCGGCTCACGACCACCGAGCTGCGATCGAAGGTGCTCGAACGCACCCAGCAACTCGGTCTGAGACCGGACCGTCGTGCGCAGTCGCTGAGCCTCCTCGATGGCAGTGAGGAGCGCACGCTCAAAGGACTTGCGCTCCTCAGCGAGGAGAGCAGCGACCTCCTCATCAAGATTCTCCGCGCGGCGTTGGACCTCTCTCGTGAGTCGTTCCCCTCGACGCTCCAGGTCGAGTTCGTTCTCGTCGAGTTCTACGCGCTTCCCATCAAGGGCGCTCTGAAGGGCCGACACCGCTCCTTTCTGCCGTTCCAGTTCGTCTTGCTGCTGTCTCAGGGCTTGCTGCTGCTGACTACGCGTCGCGTCCCAGTCGGCGCGCTCTTGGGCGATCTCCGCTCGCAGCCGCGTTCGCTCGACGTTCTCTGCCGTCGTCACCTCGGACAGTCGCTTCGACCTGACGTCAACGAGTTCAGACGTCAAAGCGGACAATCTTGTTTCGCGTTGCTCAGTGAGCTCGCGAAGCAGCGCTGCGCGCAGATCGGCGTACCCCTGGTCACGCTCGTGAAGCGCCGTTGCTACCTCTCGCCGCTGGGCGAGCAAGGCCGTCTTGTCGCGCTCGAGCGCAGCCTTCTCACGCTCGATAACAGCGCTCTCGGCAGCGAGAGCCTCAGACGTCCGCTTGAACGCCGCGAGGAGGTCCTTGGTCGTGTCTTTGAGGGAAACCGTGTGCTGAAGGTGAACCTTGAGTTGGTCGAAGCCTTCACGAACCTCCGCGAGTTGAGCGCGAAGGCGCGACTGGGCTTCGCTCACCTCCGCACCCAAGCCGTTGACATCGAGCTCCGCAATCGGCCGGAGAATGTCCGCCGCAGCTTGCTGCGCGGGGTCGTCCTTGCTCGTCTCATCGTGGTTCGAATCTGTCATCTTCAGTCCTCGTTGGTCAGCAGTGCGTCGATGGAGGCGAGCGCAGAGCGGCGCAGCTTCGCCACATCGTCTTTCGACAGCGGGATGGGCTCGTTGCCGTGCTTTCGTGTGGCAGGGATGCTCGCGATAGTGCCGAGGAAATGAGAATCGGCGAGCGCCAGTCTTTCCAGAAACTCGTCGCTCGCCATCAACAGCAGGGCGCAGGCCGAAGCGCCGAGCGTCCGGTCGTTCCCTTGTAGGGTGTCGCGAATGCGACGAAGGTTCACCGTCTCGAGTTCCGGTGGCAAGCGACCCAACCCGGCTCGCTCTGCGCGCTCGTTTGCCAGCGCGCGGAAGCCATCCTCAGCGATCTCCGGGGCAGCGACGCCCGTCAGATACCTGAAAATGATCCCCTGAAGCGCCGAGTATAGACTGAAGACGAGTTCTCGTGCATCGTCGCCATCTTCGTGCACAAGCCAGAGTTCCTCGGCTCTTCGCAGTGCTTCTTGCGCGCTCGGGCCCAGCTTACTGAACGTTGAGTGGCCGAAGTTGTTGAGCAGGCTCGTTCGCGCGTCCAACCTACGGTCAGATTGAGAAGGCGACGGGGACCCAACTGGGCTCCCTTCGAAGCAGATACTCGGAAGCAGCGTGCACACGACTTCCTGCATGAAGGCGTCTGATTCCAACGGCGCGCTGCCCGGCGCTCGAGGGCGATCGCGACCATGGGCCTCTCCGTCGCGAGTCTTCTTGAGCGACCAAATGCGCGTGAGAAAATCTGGGCGAGTAGCCGCGACCCTCCGAAGCGGATGGTCCAACTGCTCCTCGGCTTGGACCAAGCAGATCGCCACGACGGTCTCCATGTCTGCTTCCGACGACTTGCTGAACGCGATGAGCCTGCCTTTGAGAACGGGCCGGAAACCCGTTGCAGGCACCTCGAGGCCTAGCGTTCGCGCAATGTTGGCCATCCACTGGGAGTAGCCGGCTCCTGTCTCAAGACTAAGCCGTCGAATGGCGATGTCGGGGTCGTACGCTTGACACGCATAGAACAGCGCCCATTCCAGCGAATGGTACACGCCGGAGAGCGAGCGATGTGTTTCGCCTCTGGGGGGCGTCAGCAGCTTGATCAACTTGGGGTATCGACGTCGAGTTTCTGTCGTGTCGAACGGAGCGCGCTCCTGCGCACGTGATTGCTCCTCATTGTTTGGAGCAGCCAACTGGTTCCGCCAATCCAACATCCACTGCTGAAGCTTCTGGTCCTGACCCAGTCGCCGAGTGAACGCAGTCTCGAGAATGCGTGAGAACCCCTCGCCCCAAGGGTTCCCAATCCGGAAGTCAGCATCGTGGATTTGGATGACGATCTCGCACTCGAGCAAGTACTCCTCGGGCTCGCGCCCGATCCTTACCTGGTCATGCAGCAGCGGAAGCATCCGCCGGTTCGAACGCCGCGCCATCTGAGTGACCGCACCGATGACATCTCGTGGCGACGGCGGCGTGCGGTACTTTGGATCACTGCCCTGCGGCAACGCCTTGGTGTATTCGTCTGCCGTCTTCGTCTTCAGGGTATTGCCGTCATCAAGGCTCATCACGAACGGAAGAACGCGACCTCCCACGAGCTCGCGGAAAACCAGCGCGGTGACGTACTGTTCCTCGCGCGCCTGCTCACTCGATGCTGCACGCTGGGCATTCCTGAGCCGGTTGTCCTCGTCGATGAGCCCCCTGTCTCGCAACCTAAAGAGCACGTTGCGGACCAAGTCGACTGGGATGCAGATGTCCTTCGCGAGAGCGCCTTCGTCCATGCCCCCCGCGATGCTGAGTATGTTTACGATGACCCGTTCGAACGGGTTGAACTCCTCGCCCTCGGTCTTGCTTCGGGCCGGAATGGTGATGCGGTAGGCGTAGACGGGCCAAGCGAGGGTTCGAGGCCGCCCGAATATCCCGGAGAAGGCGCCTTTCTGACCGAGGTCGAGGGTTCGCGCGGCCATGTCAACCCCTTCCTCGGAGACGATCCACGAGGCGCGAGACGAGTCCGTGGTCACGAGCCAGTCGTGGTGGTGGTTCGGTCGCAAGGGCGTGAAAGGCGACCAGCCCAGGGATGAACTCCGTCGCAAGCTCATCCGCAATGATCGCCGGATCGCCGACGGTCACCAACAGACGCTTCTGTCGGCTCATGGACACGTTCAGCAGGTTGTAGAGGCACAAGCGACCAAACCGCCTATTGGCCTCCTTCGCGCGGTCCTGAGTTGGCGGTGGACCGCTTCTTGGCGTTCTGACCACCGAGAGGAAGACAACGTCGAATTCCATTCCCTGGAAGGAGTCGACGGTTCCGACACGGATCTTCTTGTCGTCATCAGCAAGTGAGCCCAACGCGCTCTTGAGCCTGCGACGAATGAGGTCGGCCTGCGCCTTGTAATACGAGATGACGCCGTAGCTGAGGTCACGTCCCTGTGGGGACTCGATCCACGCCTTGAGTTGACGCGTGATGGCATCGACCTCAGCATCGCGCGTCCAGCTCGTGCCTTCGCGCTTCTCATGGCCAACACTCGCGGGTACCGGGAGCCACATGGCGGGCTTGTTGTTCGTGTCGGGCAGATGGTGAGAGAACGCGTCCGCTGGCAGTCCCGAGCCGAACTTCTCGTCGGCGTCGAATCGCTCATAGAAGCTGCGGCTCACGAAGCTCCCAAGCTCTGGATGCATGCGGAACTGCATGTCGAGGGTTACGCGGCGTTGAATGCCGTCCCGCTCCTCGAGGGCTTTCAGCCTTTCGGAGAAAAGATATTCGAACATCGACTTCTTCAGCCACTCGCTCTCGTCCGCATCGTCAGCACCCTCCTCGATTCGGCGTGCAACCTCTTCCTCGATGATATGAGGTAGCTGGCGGTGGTCCCCGACGAGAATGATCTTCTTCCCTTGCGCCATGGGAATCATCAGATCGCGTGGAGAAACACGCGCCGCCTCGTCGATTATGACGTACTCATACTCCAAGCCGCGCGGCTCAGTCTTGCTGTCGATGAGGCCCTTCCGCCGCTGCATCTCCTTGTTCACGCTCTGTTGCGCGGTTGCCGAAAACGCGTAGCTGAATTCGGAGATCGCATCGACCATGCCGCCCGGGTTGTTCTCCAACTCAGCCAAAAACTCGACCAAGGCGGCAGCCTTCTTGTCCTTCGACGTGAGACCTCTTTGCCTGATGCGTTCAATCGCTTCATCGGCGAGGCGAAGAACCTCATCGTTGTGCTTCTCGACCCGAAACACCGGTGGGGCAGTGAACAGGACCAGAAGGTCCCGCTTCATCTGGGCGAGTTCAGCGAGAAAGAAGGGGGCACCGCGGTTAGGAGACCAGGTGGCTGCTTTGTTGAGCAGCGCGGACTGCTGCTCATCCAAGACGTCACAAAGGTCCACCAATGCCTCCTCGGCGCGTTCTGGACCGTCGTCGGCGAAGCTCTCAGGGCGCGTTCGAATGCGCTGCACTGCTGACAGGTAGCGGATCTGGCTCGACTTCTCCTCAACGGTGAGGTGCCTGTTCAGGGCAGCAACTCGGCGCGCCACATCCTCGCCCAGAGTGGCAGTGCCGACGGATGCGATTCCATCGAGGAGGGCCTTCCCCAATTTCCGCGTCGGTGTTCGAAGGTACTGCTTGTGCAAGTCCTTGACGGTCCGCTCGGCTTCCAATTCCGCGAGTTGGGGATTCTTCTCTTTGAGCTCTCGCGCGATCTTGGCGCACCATTCTTCAAGGTTCCGCTCAAATGCCGTCAGACCCGTTTCATCCGCCCCTGAACGCCTGCCGAACTTCGGCACCGGGATTCCGTTGATCGACATTCGATCGATCATGTTCTCGACAGCGTCATGCTGGAAACCGCTGAGGAGCACCTGGCCCGGCCCCTTCGTGCCCGCCTTGGTCGCGATCTCATTGAGGCGCTCCAATATGGCCGCGATGACCGTCGTCTTGCCCGTGCCTGGCGGGCCTTGGATGAGCGCTATGTCTGGCGTGTTGAGAGCAACCTCTATGGCTCTCTCCTGCTTCTCGGTGGGTGGGTTTTTGAATACCTTGTTTCGAACGAAAGCGGTGAGTGGCTTGACAACTTGTGGAGAGCGAAGAGAGGTGACCTCTCCGCGGTCCTCGATGAGCAAGCCGAGTTGCGGGTTGGCCGATCGCCCGTCAAGGATGTCCCTGCGTGCGTGAAGTCGCCGTTTGATTTGCGCAACGTCACCGACCATCGACATGATGATCATGCCGGTGACGGGCATCTGCTCGGCTTCCAGCGTTAGTGTTTTGGTTTCGCGCTCGTATCGAAGGACTTTGAAGCTACGGATGTCTTTGCTCTTGACCGGCTCATCTCCTTCCAACTCGGCCGAGAAGCTAGCGAAGCTGAAGTCGGGGTTGCTGAGGTAAAGCGGTGCGTCCTCTACGATCTCCACCTCTTTCAAGCGCCCGCTCGCCATCGCTTCGAGTGCCGTCCCCCTGGCTTCGCCGATGCGAACATCGACAGTTCCATCTCGGTTTGAGCGCGGGTCTGAGAAGTTAATTGTTCCGATCTCTCGAGCAGCGCGCAGAAGGAGTTCTCCTTCTAGGTTGCCGAACTCATCCCACTTTCTGAGGTAGCTCGACTGGCCAGCGGTAAGGACACCTAGCTGGGCTTTCGCCTGCAACCGGATCTGGCCGGTCTTGGTCCAGTCGCAGAACTTCAGGCTCCCCTTGGCCAAGCGAATGGTTCTGTCATGGTGCTGCTGGAGTGCCGTGAGCTTCGTCGCGACGTAAATGGAGGCACCACCCGGCAAGGTCGCAGTGGTCGCCACGAACCTCAAGTCGCTCCCCGTGATGCAGAAGGAGTTGCGGAGGGTCGCTTCCGTTTGTGGTCCGACCTGTTCGTGTCGGCGGCTCCGCTGACCTTCGGCGTCGAGTTCTTCGGCGCCCTCCGCTCCAGTCTCGCCGGGCGGTGATGATTGGGCCTGTTCAACGGCAGACAGAGCCTGCGCGATCGCGGGACCGGCGGAGAGAAAGAAGTACGCTTCCCCTCCGTGGGTGAAGGCGCACCGTTCCGTCATCCATGAGTAGATGTCCGGGATTGTTTTGCGCTTGGCGATTCGCTTGGCACCAGCCTCGACGTACTCGTCGATGCCGATCTCCAAGTCCCCCATTTCGAGTGTCGAGCCGACGAAGAACGCGATGTTCAGATCGACGCTTCCGTCGGGTGCGGGATTTGAGATGTGGGCAAGTTGAGCGCGTCCACATCGCAGTTCACCAGTGAGGCGTATGCTGTCGGCTTGTCGGGTAGGCGTTACGGACAGCATCGAGTCACGCAAGGCAAGTTCGAAGACGCCCTCCACCTCGCTTGGCGACACCTGCATGACCTCGGCCGAGGCCGTGCCCGCGAGGTGCCGTTCCAACGACGAGCCATCCGTACTCGCGACTCGTATCGAAAGAATCTCAACGGGCAAGTCTTGGAACTTCATTGCCGCCCCCCCTCGATGAATTGGAAGGACAGCTCCGTTGGCAACTGGTTGGTACCGCGAACGTGGTCGGCTTTGCGCTTGCCGAAGTCGAGAACGGCTTCGTAGGTCGTCTTCCCATTCAGCTCGAGCGAGAACGGGTTGAACAGACGATGTGGAAGCTTGACCTCGCCAATGCCCTCCTGAATCACCATCTTCCAGCGATGGGTCGAGGCAATCGCGATGGGCGGTCTCGACGCGTCGCAGTACGGGCAGGCGAGACGGTCATTGACGTAACTCATGAAGCACGAGGGACACGCGACAAACAGGTCGTGCGCGCGGGCCAGTTCAAGTGCCCAAAACACCATCGCGGGGCGACGCCACGGCTTGACTCGTCCGGCGCCGAAGGTTTCTTGAAAGAGTCTAGCGAGGCGCGGTGTCAGGACGAGGTGACGTGGAAGTCCACCGATGGCGCGATTGGAGTCGTCGCTCTCGTCGTCGACGAAAGGCATATAGCCAGCGTAGGCCTGCTCGTCCAAGGCAGCCGGGCCGCCCTCTGCGACCGGTTCAGCATCCCAGCCGCCTTCGTCGTCGTCTGCGTCGAGAACCCTCTTCCCGATGAAGGGATGCACCAGCGAGAGCATCTCGAACGCCATCACGGCGAAGGCCCAGGCGTCGGTCCTCGGGCGCGCGCGATCGGTGCCTTGAACGATCTCGGGCGCGCCGTAACGAGGCGTGTTGACAGCGCTGCCGCCTTGGACCAGTTCGAAGCGCAGGTTGTCAGCGTCGATGAGCCAGACGTCTGGAGTATCGCCTTCGCCGACGAAGCAATTGTTTGGCGAAATGTCGCCGTAGACCAAGCCGGCTGCGTGAATGCGAGCAAGGGTGGCGGCAGCCTTCGCCAGGGCGAACAGACGGCGCTTCGTCGCTCCCGACTGCGCGTAGTGCATGAGCGGCAGCGCTGCGTTGTCGTCCTTGATGCCGGAGAGCCACGTCGGACGCGGCTGGACCGCCAAGTCAGCCCGCCTGTCTCCGCTCAACTCGAAGGTGCGAAACGGCGCCATGTCGCTTAGGAGCGACATCACGTAGCCAGGTTCGTCTCGCAGGACGGCGAGAGGTAGCGAGATGGGGATTCGCGGGGGGAGTGGCAGGCAGCGCACGTTCTGGAAGAGCTGCTGTAGAGTCGATGCACGGTCAGGCCCGCTATCGAGGGCGAGCGGCTGCTTGATGGCGAGATCGGCATCGGAGGTGCGGTACACGACGCCTTGGCCCCCGCGCGCCAGTTCGGTACGCAAGTCGTGCTGGTTGCCATACTGGTCAACGAGCCTGTCCTGCCTCGTGAAGGTGTTCTCAGTCATCGGATGCCTCGCTTCGGAAGAGACACGCGATGGTCTTGTCGTCGCTGTGCTTGGGCACCGGCCACCGTTCAAGGATCTGGCGGGCTTGACGAGAAGCCGTGACCTGGGACAGCCGGCGAAATTTGCTCGCGAAGTTCAGCATGAAGCCATCAAGATCTTTGAGATCGTCTGAGACTCCGTCTGTGCAAAGGATGGCAGCTTCACACTCGTGCGCCGGTACACTGCGGACCTTCCAGTGAGACTCCGTGGTGGAGGTGGTCAATGCATCGGTCTGGTTAGAGAATCCTGATTCTTTGCTGTCGCCGAGCCAAAGAACGGTTCTGTCTTTCCTGACAACAGCAGCACACCCATCACCGAGCAGCCCGATGTGTATGACCCCATCTCCAAGGCAGAGGGCAAAGAGGCAGGTGGCGGCGGAGTCCTTTGGAGCAAGCGGGCCGAGCTCGTCGAGCCACGCTTTGAGGATGTCCCTCAGCAGGTCTGATCGAGCACTTGTTGCGTTCGTCGCGGCGAAGCGGCGAGCGGACGATTCAACTGCGCGACAGGCGGCGATGCTTCCATAGTTGGACAACGGCTTTGAGCCGAGTCCGTCGGACACAACAATTCCGTGCCCCCAGAGGTGATGGAATGCGGCCCATGCATCCTGATTGGGTGTGGCTGTGAGGATGTGACCCGGGCCGATGACGCTGGCTCCGAAGCTCTTCCACGCGTTTGAGTTCCAGGTGCTCATTGCGCCAACCACCCGTCGAACGCGGCGAAAAAGGCTTCCGATTCGAACACATCAGCCCCTTTCAGCTTCGGGTTTGCATCGGCTCCGATCTTGATGACGCGGAGTGCGTTTGGTTCGAGTTCGGCTTTCCACTGCTTGATGGCGATCCGTGAGTTCTCCGACCAGAAACCATCGGTGAAAAGCACGAACGTGTTGCCGGGCCGGGAGCCGGAGAACAGTCGCAGGAGAGCCGCGCCATCGGCGCTGCCCCTGCATTCGAAGACGTGAGGTGGCACTTCGTCGCCCGGAGCCCACGGAATTACCGTGGCGTCGGTGTGCCAAGCGACGAGCTTGAGGTCTGTCTCGGCGGCGTAGCCGAGCCGGACGTATTGCTCGACCTGCCGCACAAGGCCTCGAACAACGAGGCGCTTGCCCGCCTCGAGCATGCTCCCCGACACGTCACATATGAGCCACAGAGTATTCATCACCAGTAGCTATCTTCCTTCTCCGGGTCCGTCGTGGTTGCGGAGGGGGAAGGGGCAGGCGCAGACGCAGCGGACGCGGCCGGGGCGGACTTGGAAGGCTCAGGCACAGCGGGGGCGGCCGGAACTGCCTTGGAAGCGGCTGGCGCAGGAGTTGGAGGCTTGAGGGTGGCGTCCGGAGGGACGAGGTTCGGATTCTGCGACAGGCTACGCGACACCACCGACATCGTGACGAACTTGAAGAAGTTGTGGACCTCGCCAGCGTCCTTGGCCTCGAAGACCTTGTGGTCCGTGCCCGCGATGAAGCGCTCGAGCGTGGCGCGGCCGCGACCACCGGTGGCCTCCTCGCCGATGCCGAGCGCCATGCGATCGCACTTCGCGGAGCGTCCGTCCTGGATGAACGAAGCCAGCTTGCTCTCCCACGAGTCAGTCGGCTCGCCGTCCGAGACGAGCACGACCAAGGGGCGGTAGGCCCGAGAGGGGGTCTGCTCGCGGTCTTCGATGACGGACTTGGCGACATCAATCGCCGCCCCCAAGGGGGTGCCGCCGTCGGCAGGCAGGTCGGTGTACTTGAAGGCCGATGCGGGCACAGGGGCCTGCTTGAGCGTGGCGGTGCCGCCGAACGTGACGACGGAAACGAGGAACTCGTTCGCCTGGGACGCCTCCTTGGTGAACGTCCCGAGCATCCTGCGGACCGCCTCGTTGAGGACGTCGATGCGCGACTTCCCGCCCGACACGTACTCCACCGGTTGCCCCTCCACGATGCCGGTGCGACCGGTCCGCACAACCTCGTCGGGGTTCACCACGGTGTTCATCGAGGCGCTGGTGTCGAGCAGGAGGATGACGGGAAGCGGCTTCGCTTTCGCAACGGTGAACTGGTCTGCGTTGAATTCGGCCATGTGCGGGTCTCCTGGTTGGTTAGGTGTGACAGCGCAGAGCAACCGCTGTGCCAGCGTTCGGGGGCGGAGTGGTCATGCTTCGACCTCGTACTTCTTCAGCCAGTTGGAGAGCGTCTGGTAGCTCGGGACGCCCACGAGTTCCGCCGCGCGCGTCTTGTTTCCTGCCGCCTCATCGAGCGCGCGACCAAGGTAGTGCTGCGCCACTTCCTTGAGGATTTCCTGGAGGTTGAGCCCCGCACCAAGAGGCCGCCCGAGAACGTCCCTCCGCTGCGCGCCAGGCACGGGCAATAGAGCCTCGCGGACGTCCTCGGCCGAGATCGTCGCGCCGTCGCTCCAGATGGCCGCGCGCTTCAGCGTGTTCAGAAGCTCGCGCACGTTGCCGGGCCACGGATGCGCAAGCACAAGATTCATTGCGCCGGCAGAAAGCTTCTTCTCCTTGTACCCGGGCTCGGTGGCGGCCTCGCGATTCACCAGCTTCAGGAGTTCGTCGACCAGGAGACCGAGGTCACCTGGTCGCTCACGAAGGGGCGGGATCTTCAGCACGGCAACCGCGAGCCGGTAGAAGAGGTCCTCGCGAAAACGTCCGCTCGCGACCTCGTCGGCGACAGTGCGGTTCGTCGCAGCAACGATGCGGACGTCGACCTTCTCGGGAGCCCTCGCTCCGAGCCGCATGATCTCGCCCTCCTGGAGCGCCCGCAGGAGCTTCACCTGGGCGGGCGCCGGCAGCTCGCCCAGCTCGTCGAGAAACAGCGTCCCACCGTTCGCCGCCTTGAAGAAGCCCTCCCGCGCCTCGACGCCTGTCCCGACGCCCTTGAGGACGCCGAAGAGTTCGGACTCGATCAGCGTGTCCGGAAAGGCTCCGCAGTTCACGGCGACAAACGGCTTGCCTCGACGTGGACTTGCCTGATGAATCGCCTTCGCGAGCAGCTCCTTGCCCGTCCCAGACTCGCCCTCGATCAACACCGGGACGTTGCGAAGGGCAACGCGACGAGCTCGCTGGATCAGCCGAGCCATGACGCGGCTACGGTGAATGATCGCCTCAAACTCAGGGGCCGGTGGCGAGTCGGCCGAGCTTTGGATTCGAAGGCGCTCGTCGGGCTCGCGGAGGAGATCGGGGAGGAACTCGGCGGCGATGTCGAACGGGATCTCCGCGGTCTTCACGCCCTGCTCGCGGGAGGACTCGATCAGCTCGGCGGGAAAGAGTGTCTTGCCGAGCAGCATCCACACTGCCGCCATGGGCGGCGCACCGGAACTCAGGTGGAAGACGAGCGAGGTCCCGCTCGTGCCCCCAGCCTCGAGCGCCTCTCGACAAGCTCGCCGCGCAGCTTCGTAGATCCCTCCGAAGTCAGTCGGCCCGCGCAGCTGCTCAGGGCGCTCGACGATCTCCGCGGACGTCCGCGCGCGCAGCCACGCGATGTAGCCGGGGAGCATCTCCTGGTGGGCAGGTTTCCCGAAGTACTCGAGGAGGACGACCTGCTCGAAAGGACGCACGGCAAGGGCTTGGGCCACCGGCCCGAGGTCGCCAGCGGCCTCCTTGGCCGGTCCGTTCAGGTCCGAGACACCGACCCACGCGATGAGCACGCGCCGCATGCGGCCACGGTACAAAAGATCTTGCGCAAGCACAACAGGCCTTGTGCTGTCGCCGCGCCCCAGCGCCAACCGCGCGCGTTTTCAGGCACTTGAAGTGGTCTGCCTCGATGGCACGCCTCCCGCAATGACGGTTGCTCAAGCTGCCACCGAGCAGCCCTCAAGGAGAGCAACGCCATGCCGACGAAGAACCAGAAGGTCCACGGAATCGTTCACGCAGCATCCACCGCCGCCGCCGCCGTCGGCGCCGGCCTCGCGCAGATCCCCGGCTCGGACGCGCCGGTGATCGCGGGCATCCAGACGACGATGATCATCGCCGTCGCCCACGAGCATGGCGCGGCCATCACCAAGGCCGCCGCCGCCGATCTGCTCCTCACGTTCACCGCGACGCACGTCGGGCGCGGCATCAGTCAGTGGCTCGTTGGGTGGGTGCCCGGCTGGGGCAACGCGATCAACGCGACGACGGCGGCGGCTCTCACCGAGGCGATCGGCTGGGCGGCGGACGCGTACTTCGGCGAGGAGGCCCAGGCCGCGGCCTGAGGAAGGAGCCAACCATGAGCAAGCACAAGGCACACATCGCAGGACTGGCGGCGGGCGCGGGAACGGGAGCGGGCCTCGCGGGGGCCACGGCGGCGCTGAGCGGGCCCGCCGCGAACCTCGGGGGCTACGCGGTCGCGCAAGTGATGGCGGGCTCGGTCGGGCTCGGCGGGCCCGCGCTGTCGACGGCCATCGCCGCTCTCGGTGGACCGGTGGTCGCGGGCTCCGCGGTCGCAGCAGGGGTCGGCTACGGGGCCTACCGCGTGGCGAAGTGGATCTTCGGATGAAGGAGCAAGCGAACATGTCGACGAACGAACTGAAGAAGTACGCAGAGGACGCTCTCGAGCAGGTGCCGGAGGAACACCGCCGGCGCGGAGTCGCGGCAAGCGTGGGCGCCGCGGTCGGCGGGGTCGTCGGGTCGCTGCTCGGCGGCCCGGTCGGCGCAGCGGTGGGCGCGTCGATCGGCGGCGCGGTGGGCGTCGCTGTCGGCGAGAAGTCCGGCAAGGGAGGTGCGCGATGAGCAACCTCGTGCGCTGGTGGGAAGGACGGTCGGACGGCGAGAAGCTCGCGCTCGGGATCGCAGGCGGCCTCGCCGTAGTCGCGACGGGCGGCGCGCTGGCCTACGCCATCGCTGCCGAAGGGCTGGTCGTTGCCAGCGGCGGGACACTGATCGTCGTCGGGAAGGCTGCGACGACGATGCTGCGTGGGCGGGGCTAAGGAGGCGGGGCGTGCTGAACCCGCGCCGCGCTCACCCCACCAGCTTCGTGAGCATCGCCGTCCCGCGCGCGGCCTCGGCAGGCGTCGCGTCGGCGAGCTCGAGGTACACGCGCCCGCTCTCGTTGAACTCCTCGGTGTTCACGCACCAGCGCTCGTTCGCGGGCGTGGCCAGCTCGACGTCGGCGGCGAGCTTGTGGAGAGCGGCCTTCACGACGCGGTAGCTGGTGCCCTTGGGGAAGCGGAGCGCGATCTGCGGCTCGGGCGTCCCGTAGCGGCTCTCGCCCTGGCTCACCGTCGTCGTCGCCTGCGTGTTCTTCGTCGTGCTCATCCTCGTCCTCCGCGGCGCGTCGTGCGAAGTGCCCGTCGCGTGAGGACATACAGGCTTCCGTTCGCGCACGTAGCAAGGGGAAGAAGCGAGGGTTCGACCTCGCGCAAGAACGCGCGACGTTCCGCGCGCTTCGGGCGTGGAGGCCTTCTGCCTACCCCTTCGCTGTGAGCCCGGTGCGGAGCATCTCGGCGACGAGCGACGTGGCCAGCTCCTCGTCGGTCTCGCCCTTCACGGCGAGCTCGACCTCCTCGAACTTGCGCGCGTTGGCGATCACCCACTCGATGTACTTCGGCACCGTGAAGTCCTCGACGCCGAACGCGATGTCCTGCATCGCCTTCACGATCTGCAGGGCGGTGCCTTGGAACACGCGCCCGTCTCTCATGACGATCTTCATGCTCTCCACTCCTTCCGGCGCGCTCGCCAGCTGCCCGAGTCGATGACGGGGCGACCTTCGACCTGCTCGGGCGCGAGGAGGTAGGTCTCGACGGCGGCGCCGTCCTCGAGGGCGATGCGCGTGCGCCGATAGAAGCGCGGGTGCCCTTCGAGCCGGTCGAGCGCGGCGAGCGTGGCCTCGTCGACCTCATACACCTCGCCGGCCACCGCGTGCTCGCCGCCGCGCACGAGCCCGGGGAACGCGCCGAGGTCGCGCAGCTCGAACGCCGGCTTGGTCCTCGCCTGCGCGACGAGCCGGGCGCCCGTGAGGAGCCGGTGGTTCGGCTCGCCGGCGAGGAGCGTCCCGTAGACGAAGACGCGCGTGGGCGCGCCACGCTGGCCCTTGGGCGCGTTCATGGCTCCACCCCCGCAGCGGTGGCCAGGGGCGCGACGTCGAAGCCCAGGCGGGCGTACGCGCGCCACAGGACGCGGAAGTAGCCGGGCTGCGGCGCCCATGGCTCGAACCCGTCCTCGGGCTGAAGGTACGTCGTCGCGCGGCGGCGTTGCCCGTGCTCGTCGAGCACCAGCTTCACGACGCGCTCGTAGGCGAACGGGTGGCCCTCGAAGCGATCGAGCGCGCGGAGGTCCGCGTCGTCGAGGCGGTAGAGGAGCCCCTCGACGCGGGCGCCGCGGACCCGCACGACGCTCGCGACCGCCCCGTCCCAGCGGTGACTGAAGCCGCCGAAAGCGAGCGCGTAGTTCGGCAGCACCGCGCGCGCCATGGGCTGCGCGCTCGCGCACCGCGAGCGCATCTGCTCGTCGTCGAGGTTCGAGCCGTACGCGAAGTAGAGCACCTGTCCCATCTTCTCATCTCGCCGCGGGCCGAGGCCCGCCGTAGTCATCCATCGCTTCCGTTGGCGGCCGAGTCCAGGGCCGGCGTCGTGGCCGGCCCCGCGGCCCTCACGCTGCTGCTCGGGCATCGCCCACCTCCTCGCTCGCCGGGGCGCTCGCGGCCGGGCGGCGGTCGCGGCGCTCGCCCTTCCAGGCCGCCGAGCCCGCGAGCTTCTTGGTGAGGTGCAGGCGCGCGGTCTTGAACTCGTCGCCGATGAGCCCGAGGTGCAGGAGCACCACCCGGAAGTCGTACTTGGCGGTCGCGGGGTTGAACTCGCGGCGCTTGCTAGACGCGGCCTTCGAGCCGAGGGCCTTCGCCGCCATCGCGAGCGCCAGCTGCACGTAGGCCTTCACCTCGCCCGCGTGCAGCGTCCCGTTGAAGTAGCGCAGCTCGATCGTGCCCCGGAAGAAGAGGCTGTTGAGGTTGAGCCCGTGGTAGCGCGTCTGGTCGTAGCGCTGCGGGCTCGTGTTCCGGTACCCGTACCAGGCGTCGCTCACCTCCTGCATCGTCTTCGGGCGGCGCGCTTCGAGGCGCTGGATGAAGCTCGCGTCGATCGGGCGGCAGTAGCGGCTCAGGCGCGTCTCGCAGACCCCGAGCGCGTGCTCGAGGAGGCGCTCCTGCTTATGCACCAGCTTCACCAGGTTCGTGACGCTCTTGGCGTCGAAGCGGCTGCCGTCGATGTGGATGTGGATGCCCGTCGAGGGGTCGGCCTTCGCGCCCGCGGTGCGCACCGCCCGGACTACGTTCTGCAGCTCGTCGATGTCGTCGTAGCCAAGGACCGGCGAGACGATCTCGCCGCTGTTCTCGCCGCCGCTCAGCGAGCCGTCCGGGACCACCTGCCAGCGGCGCCCGCGCGCGTCCGTGATGCGCCAGCTGCGGTACTCGTCGGCGACCGTGCCCCCGACCACGCTGTGGATGGCTCGGGCGAGCTTCTCGCGGCTCAGGCCCACCGTCTCGATCTCGATCCCGAATCGCAGCGTCTTCATCGTCGTCGTCCTCGCGTTTCGCGCGGGACCCAGTGCCCGTCGCGTGAGGACATACAGGCTTCCGTTCGCGCCCCTAGCAAGGCCGAACACGTTGCTTTCTCATGTGTTTTCAGGCGCTTGGAATATCCGCGAGGTTCCGCGGACATGGGGCGTCGGAGGCGGTTGTAGGCCTGCCGACGCCCCGCCGATTCCGCCGCGTTCACGCGCCCGTGGCGCCCACATTCGTGAAGAGCGCGGCCGCGTCGCGCGCGCCGAGATGCGCGAGGTAGTGGCCAATGGCCCCCCGGAAGAACTCCATGCGGTTCTTGATGCCCTTCGCGCGCCAGGCCTCGTCCATCTTGTCGGCGACGTCCGCCTCGAGCCGGAGCGGGAGGATTTTCACATCGAGCGGCTCGCCGTCGCGCGCCCGGGTCTTGCGCGGCCCGACGTTGATGCGGCCCTTCTCGGCCTCGCGGATCTTCCAGATGAGGTAGCGGCGGTCGTCGCTGCCCGTCGAGCGACCGACGACCTCGAGGTACTTCGCCTGCAGCTCCTCGATCGTCATCGACGCGAACCGACCGCGCGGCTTCGGCGGCGTGCTCTCGGCGAGCGTCGGCTCGGGCTCGGGCACCGACGTCGCGCGCGCGCTGGTGCGCGTCGGGCGCTGCGGCTCCTCGGCGGGCGCCGGCTCGACGGCGCTCGCGGCCAACGCCTCCTCGATGCGCCGGACGAGGAACTTCTTGTTCGGGCTCTTGGTGGTCTCCCCCGTCGCCTCCTTGAAGCGCTCCCACAGCGCCGGCAGCCCGAGGGCTGCGAGGTTCTCCTTCTTGGACTTCGCCTTCGTGGTCTTGGTCTTCGTGCTCATGATGCTCTCCTCGTCGGGCGCTGGGTACACGTCGCCCTTCACGCGCGCGCCCGTGGCTCGCGTGGTGGGCTTGCGCTCCGTGATGGAGCGCGTCGTCGCTCAGGTCGTCAGCGCTTCAGGCTCGCGAAGCACGCGAGGTCGATGGCGCGCGGGTCGCTCGACACGAAGCTGAAGCGTCCCTCTGCTGCGAGCCAGGGCTGCA
>Ga0116148_1001078_pt1 | contig 30756 bp, 28 predicted proteins | sample AD_UKC055_MetaG_FD_89786 | JGI IMG/M metagenome (GOLD analysis project Ga0116148, IMG submission 89786) | Active sludge microbial communities of municipal wastewater-treating anaerobic digesters from USA - AD_UKC055_MetaG | ecosystem: Engineered > Bioreactor > Anaerobic > Digestate | place: USA...
GCTACGGCGAGCACGCCTGGGTGGCCTCGATCGTCTCGCTGGGCGGCGAGGCCGAGGCCATCCGCCTGGAGCTGGTCCCCGAGCCTCTCACGCTGCTGGCGCTGGGGATGGGCCTGACCGGCCTGGGCGGGTACGTCCGCCGGCGCCGCCCGGCCTGACAGGGCGGCCGACGAAAACGCGAATGCCTCCACGTGAACGGGCGGGCCCCTGCGGCCCGCCTGTTTGCTGACAGTTTTCCAACAAATGGGACTCCGGGAGGGATGCAATTCCTGCGAGTTGCGGCATCCCCATGACCCACCCCCCCTGAACATGACTCCCCATGATTCCAAGGCGCCCCTCAGGGGCTTGATGACATCTCGCCACCGCCCCCCAGGGCTCCCTGCGGTCACCCTGGGCTGGCCAGGACACCGCTTCGCGGTTCGAGGACGCGGAGGACTCCCGCAACCAAGGGTACATTGTCCTATCAAAGACGGGCGAAAAACAGGGCGGCGGCATGCCCGCTTTTTGCGTCCGGCCGGGGTACAAACGGGGTCGGCGGAGCGCCGGCGAGGGGATTTACACGGTCCTGCGCGGGACTTTGCGGCACCTCCATCACGGATTACACGGATTTGATCAGACCACGAATCCCAGAGAACGCTCACCACTGGGGGCGGAGTTGGGCTACGTGGACCGTCATGGCGGGCTGGGCGAGGATGTTTGCGAATGCCAGTGTCGCCCCTTCAGGGCTGCGTGGACTTCGCGCGTGGTACCCAGGCCTCCGCTGCGCTTCGGCCTGGGCTAAGCTACGTCGGGCCTTCGGCCCTGGACCGGATTTCGCGTCCAGTCTTACCGCTGGGGGCGGAGCTGGGCTACGTGGACCGTCATGGCGGTCGGGGCGAGCACGTTCACGACGGCCTGGTCGCCCTCCGGCGAGAAGGCCACCACCTGGCAGCCGACGCCCTCCGGGGCGTCCAGCGGGACCACCCGGTTGAGAAGCAGGTCGAGCAGGGCGCAGTCGTGGGTGTCGCGTCCGCAAAGCAGGAGGTAGCGATCCTTGAGCGTCCACGCCGGCAGGGCCGCCCGCCACTGCCGCCCGACGTGCACGACGTGGGCGGCTCGCCCGGGCTCGAAGACGCGGACCTCGTCCCAACAGTTGACGCAGAGGCGCTTGCCGTCCTGCGTCCAGCCGAGGCTTTCGGCGCGTCCCAACTGGGCCCGGCAGGTCCAGAGTTCCTTTCCGTCCGGCAGGGAGAGCACGGCAGCCTGCCACTGGGCCGACTCGGCGGAGGCGAAGCCTTGTCCCAGGCTGACGCGCAGTTCGGCGAACTGCCTGGCGGCTGGGTGCAAGGCGCCCTGATGGACTCCGGGGCAATGCGACGCTGCGGCCTGCTCCTTGCCGGAGGCGGCGTCGAGGGCGTAGAGCTTGTCGTGCGCGAGGGCGGCGAGGGTTCGGCCGTCGGCGCTGAAGGCGGCGCCGGCGAGGGTGGTGTCCGCCAGCTCGAGCGTGCGGGTGATCCGCCCGTCGCCCAGGTCGACCAGGCTGATGCCGCAGGAGCGCTCGGTGTTGCCCCGGCCGCGGAAGCCCTCGCGCGGCACGGCCAGGGAGGCGCCGTCGGGCGAGACGGCCAGGTGAGTGGTGGGCGAAAGCGTGCGGGCCGACCAGGTGAACCGGCGGAGGCACTTGGCGAGGGCGGCGTCGTAGACGCCGTCGAGCGAGATGACCCTGCCGTCGGGCGTGAAGGCGGCGTGGGTCCACTGGCCCTTGGCCAGCGGCGGCTGGGCCAGCTCCAGCGCGAACGTCCGCACGGGCGGGATGGTGAGGGCGGGCCGGCTGGCCGGGGCGGGCGGCGGCGCGGCGAGAACGGCGCTTGCCAACAGGGGCGACACCAATGCGAGTTGTGCAAGCAGCCTCATGAACGATTCTCCTGCGCGGCGGCTTGTTCATAAACGCCGATGCCAGGAGGATGTTTCCGGGCTTCGCCTGCCGCCAAGGCGGCGCCGGTGGCCTTGCTGGGCAGGACCGGTGATCGGTGCCACCCCCAAGCGCAGCTTGGGGGTGTCCCCAGCGGATGGTCTGGGCAGTTACGACCATGACGGCTGGTCATCCTGCGGCCGCCTTGCGCCAAGCCCCGCAAGGGGCGTCTTGGGTTTTCGGCTGAGGGCTGAGCCCGATGCCAAGACGCCCCTGCAGGGCTGACGTTCCTCGATCACCCGTACCCAGGGCTCGGCCTGAGGCCTCGCCCTGGGCTTTCCGAGACGGCCCTTCGGGCCTGAACCCGCTGACGGGTCCCGATCAGCCGTCTGGGCCTGCCCGCTTGCGAAGCTCTGTTGTCGGTCGATGGCCTTCCGAGGCAGGATCGGTGATCGGTGCCACCCCCAAGCGGCCCCTGCGGGGCTCTTCGCTTGGGGGTGGCACCGCAACAGAATCCTTGGAAGGCCACCTCCGTGGCACCGTCACCTCATCCATCGTTGGGGCGGGAAGGACGCTTCGAATGTCCCATTTGGGGGTGAAATGTCCCGTTCTGCGGAGGATTTTTCAGGTTATTCTTGTTTTTCGCGTTTTTATGGTCTGTCCGTAAGAGCATGTACTGCAGCAGGTTATGTCAGGAATCGTCCGCCGGACGCCACGTAGAGATTTCCTGAAAAATGGGACATTGAGACCCTCCGCCGGGGAGCAGGCGGGTCGGTGCGTCCTGTCGGGCGGGCGGACCTTGCGGAAGGGGTTCAGTCGTCCTTCTTCTTCTTTCGTTCCCAGTAGTCGGCCTGGCGTTCGAGTTGCTCGGCCACCGCGCGCGGGGAGAACTGCACGCCGCGGAGCAGGGCGTCCTGGATCTGGTTCCAGGAGGTGACGGGGCTGATGCCGCGTGGCAGGCGTCGCAGGTCGCGGGCGGCCTTGCGGAGGTCCTTGTAGTCGTCCTCGTCGATCTTGAGCAGCAGGTACGTGGGCACGCCGCGGGCGGCCCAGGCCTCGGCCTCTTCGACCTTGTGCATCACGGCGGCGCAGGTCTGGGGGAAGCGGTTGGTCAACACGCCGGGTGCGGCGGACTTGAACGGATCGGCGGTTGACTGGGCCAGCAGGATCGGCCCGACGGGGAAGCCGGCCTCGTTCAGCCAGTTCCGCGTCGCCTGGGACAACTCGTCGCTGTAGTTGGTGCTGTAGACGACGGGGTGCTTCTGTCCGATGGCCGCCAGGGCCGCCGCCGCGCCGGTGACGGCCTTGCTCTGGCCCAGCCACTGGCGCTTGGCCCGACTGGCCACGATGGCGTGGTCGAGATCGACGACGACCAGGGGCGCCTGCTTGGGGAGGGCCGACATGATCAGGATTCCCTCTCCCGGCTGGCCGGTGAGCGTCCGGGCCGTCACGACGAAGATGCCGGCGGCCTGCGGGGCGAAGGAGACTCGTGCCCAGCCGTTGGCGTCGAACCGGGTCCGCCCGAGGATCCACTGCCTGTGGTTGAAGACGACCTCGGTGCCTTGGACGATGTTCGGCTGCCACAGCGCGAGTTGGACCGGCTCGCGGACGTAGGCGAGCGTGTCGTAGCCGACGATGGGGAGCAGTTCGCCCCGGGCCGGCGGCGCGGGCGCGTGGGCGCCGGGCGCGTGGCCCGGCGGGGGCGCGGGCGCGTGAGCGCCGGGTGCGTGGCCCGGCGGGGGCGCGTGTTCACCCGGCCGGGGCGCGTGCTCGGGCGGCGGGGGCGGGGGGCCTTCCCTGGACGGGGAGGGCACGACGATCCGTTCGGGGGCCCGCGCCTCGATCCGCAGACAGCCGCCCACGAGGGCGACAAGCGTCAACAGCACCATCGCGAGTATCGCCTTGTTCATCTGCATTCTCCTCAAGTCTCGGGGAAACAGGCTGCGTTCCCTTCTCTCTATAGTAGCGTCGAGGACGGCGTGATGCCGCATCGCGTCGAAGGTCGCGACAAAAAAAAGCCCACCCCTGAGGGGTGGGCTGCACGCGTATTCGGCGGCGGGAAGCCTGCGGTCACCGCATGATCCACTCTTTCTTCTTCAGCAGGCACTTGGCCTGGAGGCGGGAGGCGTACTCGCCGGGCACCTCGAACTGGAGGTGGAAGGTCTTGACCAGCTTGACCGTCTCCTTGGTCACTTCCTCGACTTCGCCCTTGGCGTTCTTCTCCTTGACGGTGACGGGCTTGGGCAGCTTCATCTCCAGCACTTCGCCGCTGAGCCCGCCGATGAAGAGGTCGATCTTGCCGGCCTTGGGGTCGAAGGCGGGCCAGATCGCCACGCCGTCCTTGGCGTTGTCGTCGCCGTAGAGGATCTTCCCGGTGATGCTGGACTGGTCCTTGAGCAGGGGGTTGTTGAACTGCTTCTTGATGGCCTCGAAGACCACGTGAGGCACCTTGTAGCCGCTTCGGATGACCTGCCCGGTGTCGGTGTAGAGGACGAACTCGGGGATGAAGAACTGCTCGGTGGGCTGGCGGGTCTGCGGGTCGAGGTTCTTGTTGGTGATCGAGTACCGCAGGAACCAGAAGGTGGTCATCTTGTCTTCGCCCGGCAGGCGAACCTGGATGGACTGGATGTCCTGGAAATCGAACTCCAACTCCCAGGCGATGCGGGCGTCGGAGGGTTTGGGGGCTGCTTCCGCGCCCGAGACCCACGCCACCACCGCCGCCGCCAGGACCACTGCCGTCATGCCGGATCGCATCGCATCACTCCTGCTCGAGGATCATTGCCGGCCACACCTTGCCGGGGACACACACTGAGGCTACGACTTTTCGGGGGGAAAGTCAACCTCTATCGTTCTACAATGCTCAAGGCGAGCGAAGGGCACGCCTGCGGGGGCTGCCCCGGGTCCTGCCGGAACCTGCGAGGAGCGACAGCCATGCTCGATGAGAAGTACGTGGTGGACTGTCCCGCCTGCGGCCGGGTCGAGGGATACCTCGCCGGCCCGACCAGGCTGGGCAACGACCCGAACGAGCCGGACGACGCCGAGAATGTCATCGACTCGGAGGTTTTCGAGGGCGTTCACGGCCCGACCTCGCGCGTTCGATGTCCCAAGTGCGGCGCCTGGGTGCCGCCCGACTGCGTCTGGCCGGCGTAGGCCCTTGGGGCCCCTGACGGGGCGGCCGGTGCTACTTCGCCACGTCGTAGACCAGCAGCGCGTCGTGGTCGCGGATGTACAGCTTCTTGTTCACGATCACCGGGTGGGGCCAGCTCGGTCCGTTGTTGGTCGCCAGCGTGAACTTGCCCTTGAGCTTGAACTTCTCGGGCGTGGCCTCCACCAGGCACATGGTGGCGTCCTCGTAACGGACGTAGAGCTCGCCGTCGGCGTAGAGGATGGCGGCTGACTTCTTGCCGACCGGCTCCTGCTGCCAGGCGATCTTCCCGGTGAGCAGCTCGATGCAGGTGAGGATGCCGTTGTTCTGCCCGCTGCCGCCGTAGAGGTGATCGCCCACCAGCACGACCCCGCCGTGGTGGTTCTCGAACTGCTGGGGTCCCAGCCAGTAGATCTCCTGCGGCTTGATGGCCTCGCCGCTCCCGGTCAGCTTGAGCAGGGCGCTGCCGGTCTTGTAGCTGGTGGTGCAGAAGACGTAGTCGCCGCGGATGACGCAGTTGGGGATGTTCGCGATGCTGTTGGCGACCTTGTTGTAGCCCCACAGGAACTTGCCGTCCTCGGCCCGCACGCCGATGGTGCCCCGCCCGACCGTGGTGACGTACTGCTTGACCCCGCAGGCGTTGGAGATGACGATCGACCCGTAGCCGCTGCCCTCGGCGCCGCGCTCGCCGATGTTCGGCATGGCGCAGGCCCAGACGGTCTTGCCGGTCTTCTTGTCGAGGGCGGCCATCATGGCCTTGGGCCCGCCGGGCGTGCAGATCAGCCGGTCGCCGTCGACCAGCGGCGACTCGCTGTATTTCCAGATCTTCATGACCTGCCCGTCAAAGTCCTTGGGCAGGCTGCGGCGCCACACTTCCTTGCCGTCGGCCATCTGCACGCACACCAGCTCGCCCTGCGAGCCGAGGGCGTAGACCCGCTCGCCGTCCAGCGTCGGCGTGCAGCGCGGGCCCGGGCTGCGGCGGTCCTTGTGGGCGGCGCCCACGCGGGCGGACCACACCTCCTTGCGGGCGGCCAGGTCATAGCACAGGATGAACTGGTCGTCGCCGCGGTCGCCCATGGTGAAGAACCTCCCGCCGTTGAAGTTCAGCGAGGAGAAGCCCTTTCCCAGGCCGTCCAGGCGCCAGGCCAGCTTGGGCCCGCTTTCGGGCCAGGAGTCCAGCAGGCCGGTCTCCTTGGAAATCCCGTCGCCATTGGGCCCGCGGAAGTTGGGCCAGGCCAACTCGCCCTCGGCCGCCCACGCCAGGCCCGCCGCCGCCAGCACCGCACTCAACACGCTCAGTCGAATGATCGTCATGGAGTTTCTCCTGCGTTGATCGCCCTGTATGTGAAGTCCGATCCACCGGCCGCCCTTGCCCGCGCGGGCCGGTCAAGCCAGCCTCGAGCGGCCAAGGAACGCTCGTCGCCCTGCCAAACGGGCGGGCGGACGGGCGATTGCCCGCGGGCGGCCGGGGAATCGTTCCGCCGGCGGGCAAAGGACACTTGACGTACACGTCGAGGCGCGGTAAGAAACGCAGGTGATAGGACTGTTCGGGTGCGGTTTTTTGAGGAGAGGTCTTCTCTGCCCGAACGGTGGGGCATTGCCGGCAGCGATGTCCCGTTTGCAAGGGGTACGACAGGCCGCGCAGAGTAAGTGTGTATGGTCACGTCCGCTGAGCACATCCCCGCCCTGAACCCGTACGCTGGCGAACCCGTATCGGCCGTTTGTAAGGGAGTTCCCCATGGCGAAAGGAACAGTGAAGTGGTTCAATGATTCCAAGGGCTTCGGCTTCATCACCGCTGAAGACGGAACCGATGCCTTCGTCCACTACGGCGACATCCAGGGCGACGGGTTCCGCTCGCTGGCCGAGGGCGAAGCGGTGGAGTTCGAGATGACCCAGGGCCCCAAGGGTCCCAAGGCCATCAATGTCCGCAAGGCGTAGACCGCCTCGAAACGCCACCATTCTCTGAGCTTTTCGGGTTTTCCGAGCCGGCCTTTGCCAGGCTCGGCCGAACGGCTATTGCGTCCGGCAGGCGTCTGCCTGCTTCTCCGGCGAGCCCCCAGCGGACTCGCGGGCGGCGGGCAGTCACCTGCCGGATGTTCTTCTTCCCCAGGCCAACGCTATCGGCCATTCCGGCCGGCCCGTTTCCGCTCGGCCCAGCGCGGGTACACCTCCACGACGGCGAAGGCGCCCAGCATGATCGCTCCGCCGGCCAACTGGACCAGCGTCAGGCGGTCGCCCGCGACCAGACCGAACAGGGCGGCGAACAACGGCTCGAGGAACATGATCATGGCCACCTCCACCGCCGACAACCTCCGCTGGGCCAGCGTCTGGATGATATAGGCGGCTGCGGTCGCCAGCAGGCCCGTGATCAGCAGGGCAGGCCAGACCGAGGCCGAGGGCAGCGCCAGCGGCTGAACCGCCGGCCAGACAGCCAGGTAGACCAGGGCGGCCATGGTGATCTGCCCCTGGGCCAGGGCGGCGGGGGGGTAGCGCTTGGCTGCGCGGTCCAGCAGGGCGACGTGCAGCCCGAAACAGGCGGCGCAGAGGACCGTGAGCAGATCGCCCAGGCCTCGTCGGCTCAACTCCGCCGCCCCTGTGCCGGCGTGGACCGTCGCCTCCGGCCCGCTGCACGTGAGCAAGTACAATCCGCCGACGGCGGCGGCGATGGCGAACCAGAGCTTGCCCGGCGTGCGGACGCCGAAAAGCGCGCGGTTGGCCAGCGGAGCGAAGACCACGAACAGCCCGGTGATCAATCCGCTGCTGGTGGCCGTGGTCAGGTCCAGCCCGAGAGTCTGGAGCAGGAACCCGCCCGCCAGCGCCAGCCCGACCAGGGCGCCGACGGCCAGGCTGCGCCCGCCGCACCAGCGGGCGGTGAACGGGGCCATCACGGCCGCGGCGATCGCGAACCGCACAGCCAGGAACGGCACGACCCCGAACTCCGCGATGGCCCGCTTGACCAGGACGAATGTCCAGCCCCACACCGCCACCACGCCCAACAGCAACAGCGACAGCACCAGCCGGCTGGAGAAGAAGGATGATTGCCTATGGTCGCTCATGAGGCCGGGTTGATGTCCGAGCGGGACAACACGATGTCGCGAAGGCACGGGTCATTGGCCCGCCGGCGCGAACTTCTGCGCCCGCTTGCCCTGGATGTCGCACACGTAGAGGTTGCCCTTGGCGTCCAGGGCCATCCCGTGCAGCCAGTCCACCTGTCCCGGCTGCCGGCCCCGGGGCAGTTCGGCGCGGGCCAGGACCCGCCCGGCTGTGTCGAACCGGATCACAAGCTGGTCCACGGGGGGCAGCTCGGCGTAGCCCTTCTTGCCCTCGCGGCTCATCAGGCTCGACCCGCACGCCCAGATCTCGTCCTTGTCGGTGATCCACAGGCCCCACGGGATCATCGTGTCCTTCCACTGGGCCACGAACGTGCCGTCCTGCTCGAACACCTGCACCCGCTGGTTGGTGCGGTCGGCGACGTAGAGCCGCCCCTTGCTGTCGGCCACGATCGAGTGGGGCAGGTCGAACTCGCCCGGGCCGAGCCCCTTCTTGCCCCAGGCCTTGACGAACTTGCCGTCCTTGTCAAAGTGGACGATCCGGCTGTTGCCGTACCCGTCGGTCACGAACACCTCGCCGCTGGGCAGGACGACCATGTCGGTGGGCTTGTTCAGGTGCGTCTCGTCGCAGCCGGCCTGGCCGGTCGTGCCCAGCGTCCGCAGCAGCTTGCCCTCCGGCGTGAACTGCATGACGGTGTGCGTGCCGATGTCCGCCAGCCAGACGTTGCCCTCCCGGTCGAAGCGGAGGTAGTGGGCCGACTTGATCTCCTTCTGGCCCCAGCCGCGGACGTACGTGCCGCTCGCGTCGTACACCTGCACGGGCGGCTCGGCCCGCGTGAACACCCACACGAGCCCCTTGGCGTCCACCGCGACCCCGGAGGTCTGTCCCCAACTCGCCTCGGCCGGGCGGGTGGGCCAGGACTTGTCCGCCACGAAGCGAAGGGTCTGGACCTTCTGAGCGTCCTCGCTCCGGGCCTGCAACCCCGCGCCGACCATCACCGCAAACATCACCAACGCCAAGCGTCTTGTCCAAGCGCTGATGCGAGTCTCCTTGAGATGGCGTCCCATTGTCCGTCCGGTCCGGGAAGATCGCCACACCAAAATCTCCCTCTCAGCCTCTCTGCGCCCTCTCCGGTCGCCAACCTGCCTGGGGCAGACGGGCCTGCCTGCCGCGGGCAGATCGAAAATCGTCAATCGACAATCCTTGACGCCGCCAGCCGCCCCTGCTAGCATGTGCTGGTCTCTACAGAGACTGGGAAGCTGGTGTGAATCCAGCGCGGCCCCGCCACTGTAACCGGGTACGAAAGCCGCAAGACGCAGCCACTGGTCCGGGCGATCGGGAAGGCCGCGGCGAGTAGGACGATCCGGGAGCCAGGATACCGGAACACGCGTTATGCGTGCCTTCGAGGGAAGGCCACAAGTTCTTTGCGCACTTGAGGCTCGTCCGTCGAGGGCGGGCTTTTCGTTTGCGCAAAGGACGACGCATGGCCTCTCGACTGCTGCTCGTGCGACACGCCGACACCGGGCCCAAGTACAAGGGGCGGTACCTCGGCAAGACCAACGTGCCCCTGGCGGCCGGTTCGTTCGAGCAGGCCCACGCCCTGGCGCCGATGCTGCGGACGTTTTCCGTCGGCTGCTGCTGGTCCAGTCCCATGCGCCGCGCCCTCCAGACCGCCCAGGCCGCCACCGAGGGCCTGGACCTCTCCCTCCAGATCGACGACGACCTCCGCGAGGTCGACATGGGTTACTGGGAGGGCAAGACCTTCGCCGAGATCGCGGCTGACTGGCCCAAGGAGGTCCATGCCTGGTCGGAGCTGTCCGACGACTTCCAGTTCCCCGGCGGAGAGGTCGTGGGAGGCTTCCTGGCCCGCGTCCGCGCCGCCGCGGACCGGCTGGCCGCCCTCGACTGCCCCGTCGCCCTGGCCATCAGCCACGGCGGGGTCATCCGGACCATGATCTGCTACCTGCTGGGCCTGGAGTTCAAGAGCTACCTGCTGTTCAAGATCAAGACGGCCTCCATCACCGTAATCGACCTCTTCGGTCCCGAGGCCGCCGCCGCCGGACAGCGGGGAATCCTCAGCGGGCTGAACCTGGAACCGCATGGCAATTCCCAATGAACCGACGAGAAAGGCGACAAGGCCCAGTGCCTTGAAGAACCACGGCCGGCAATGAACCAACTGACTGACCACTGACTACGGGCTACTGAAAACAGATGTCTCTTCTCCATCTCATCACCGGCGGCAGCAGGAGCGGCAAGAGCGCATACGCTCAGTCGCTGGCCGAGTCGATTCGCTCGGCCGGGCGCACGTACGTGGCCACCTGCCCCGTGCTGGACGAGGAGATGCGCCAACGGATCGAGCGTCACCGCCGCGATCGCCAGGGGCGCGGCTGGCGGACCGTGGAGGCCCCGCTGGAGCTGGCCCGCGCGGTGGCCGACGCGCCGGCCGGGCACGTCGTCCTGGTCGACTGCCTGACCCTGTGGGTCAACAACCTGCTCTACCAGGCCCAGCAGGGCGGCGGCGACCTGGACGAGGACGAGTTGGCCCGCCTGGCGGGCGAGCTGGCCGCTGCCTGTCGCGGGCGGAGCGAGCCGGTGATCCTGGTGACCAACGAGGTGGGCATGTCCATCGTGCCCGAAAACGCCCTGGCCCGCCGCTACCGCGACCTGGTCGGGCGGTGCAACCAGGTGCTGGCCGCCGCCGCCGACGAGGTGACGCTGGTCGCGTGCGGCTGCCCGCTGAACCTGAAGGCTCAGAACGCGAAACCGAACCCATAGGACCCATTCGACCCATGCTTTCCGAAACGATATCTACAATCGAACCTCAGTCCGCCGAGTGGCGGGACAAAGCCAGGCGTCGCCTCGACCAGCTCACCATGCCTCACTGGGCGCTGGGAAGGCTGATGGACCTGGCCATGGACCTGGCCGGCATGACCCGGTCGATGCGTCCGCCGGTGGCCCGCAAAGCGGTGGTGACGATGGCGGGCGACCACGGCGTGGCGGCGGAAGGCGTCAGCAAGTATCCGCAGGAAGTGACCGGCCAGATGGTGCGGAACTTCGTCGCCGGCGGGGCGGGCATCAACGCCCTGGCCCGTTGTGCCGGGGCGGAAGTGGTCGTCGTCGACATGGGCGTGGCGGCCGACCTGGGCGACCTGGCTGCCGCGGGCAAGATCGTCTCGCGCCGCGTCGCCGGGGGCACGGCCAATCTCGCCGCCGGTCCGGCCATGAGCCGCGAGCAGGCCCTCCAGGCCGTCGAGGCCGGCATCGGCGTCGCCCGCGAGCTGGGCGAGCGGGTGGACGTGTTCGGCACGGGCGACATGGGCATCGCCAACACCACGCCCAGCACGGCCATCCTGGCCTGCGTGAGCGGGTCGGCCATCGAGGACGTCACCGGTCGGGGCACGGGCATCGACGACGCCCAGCTCGCCCTCAAGATCGACGTCGTCGCCCGGGCCCTGGCCGTCAACCGACCCGACCCCGCCGATGCCTTGGACGTGCTGAGCAAGGTCGGCGGGTTCGAGATCGCCGGCCTGGCCGGGCTCATCCTCGGCGCCGCCGCCCGGAAGAAGCCCGTCCTGGTCGACGGATTCATCTCCACCGCAGCCGCCCTGATCGCGCACCTGCTCTGCCCGGCCTGCGGCGACTACATGATCGCCGCCCACCGCTCCGTTGAGTTGGGCCACCGCTTCATGCACAAGCACCTGGGCAAGCTGCCTCTGCTGGACCTCAATCTCCGCCTGGGCGAGGGCACCGGCGCCGCCCTGGCCATGCACCTGGTCGACGCCGCAGCCGCGGTGCTGACCGAGGTGGCCACGTTCGAGGAGGCGGCCGTCTCGAAGGCCGAATGACATGAGAAGCTTCGTCGCCGCATTGCGGTTCCTCACGCTCCTGCCCCTGCCCGGGCGCTACGGCAGCGATGCCCGCGACCTGGCCGCCAGCGTGTGGTTCTTCCCCGTCGTCGCCCTGCTGCTGGGTGCGGTGGCGGCGGCCTTCGCGTTCGTCGTGCCTCACCACATCCTGCCCGCCTGGCCGGGCGCGGTGCTCACGGTCATCCTGCTGCTGGCCCTCTCGGGCGGCCTGCACATGGACGGCCTGAGCGACACCGCCGACGGATTCCTCAGTTCCCGCTCGCGCGAGCGGATCCTGGAAATCATGAAGGACAGCCGCACCGGGGCCATGGGCGTGATGGCGGTGGCCTGCACGCTGCTGCTCAAGGCGGCCTGCCTGGCCCAGTTCCAGTGGGACGAGCTGTTCGTCCGCGTCCTGCTGATGGTGCTGGCCGGGCGGTGCATGATGGTGGTCTCCATCATGCTCCTGCCTTACGCCCGTCCCGAGGGCGGGCTGGGGACGGCGTTCTTCACGCCTCGCTCGCCGGCGCACCGCCTGGCGTGCGTCGCCTGGGCGCTGGGCGTGCTGGCGGCGGCGGCGTGGGTGCTGCAAAGCTACGCGGGCCTGGTGGCGGCGGCGGGGGCCCTGGCGGGCACGCTGCTGTTGGCCGGCGTCTGCTATCGCAAGATCGGCGGGGCCACCGGCGACACCGTCGGGGCGACCTGCGAGATCGCCGAGACCGTCACCGCGCTGTGCTTCTCGGCCTATCACGTCTCGCTGCTGGTCGAGCCCGATCACGTCACCAGGCTCATAGGCCTGACCGGAGGCGTGCCATGAACGTCCAGCACGGCGGCAACCTCCACGCCCTGGCCCGCTCAGCCGGTCTGCCCGCCGAGCGGATCCTAGACCTCAGCGCGAACATCAACCCGCTGGGCCCGCCGCCCTGCCTGCGGGCGGTGATCAGCCGGCGCCTCGAAGACGTGGTCCACTACCCCGACGTCGAGGCCACCGAATTGATCGCCGCCATCGCCGCCCACTACGACGTTCCGCCCGACGGCGTGCTCGTGGGCAACGGCTCGACGGAGATTCTCCGCTGTCTGCCCCAGGCCCTGTCGCCCAGCCGGGCCGTCATCCCCGTGCCCTCGTACGTGGACTATGCCGAGACCTGCCGCCTGGCCGGCCTGAGCGTCCTGACCGTGCCCCTGCGCGAGGAGCGGGGGTTCGCGGTGGATTTCGTCGAGCTTGAGCGAGTCATCCGCGCCGGCGACATGGTGTTCCTGGGCCAGCCCAACAATCCGACCGGCACGATGTTCAGCCCCAACGAGCTGCGCATCCTGGCCCAGCGCCGAGCGGATGCGACCTTCGTCATCGACGAGGCCTTCGCCGACTTCGTCCCCGGCTACCGGAGCCTCTCGCACAACGTGCCGCCCAACGCGGTGGTGCTGCTCTCGCTGACCAAGTTCTACGCCATTCCGGGCCTGCGGCTGGGTTGTGCCGCCGCCGCGCCGGACCTGGCGCGGAAGGTCCGTCGCTTCGTCGCGCCGTGGTCGGTGAACGCGCTGGCCCAGGCGGCTGGGGCGGCGGTGCTGAAGGACGCCGACTACGCCCGGCGGACCCGCGACTACGTCGCCCTCCAGCGCGAGGAGCTGGCGGCGGGGCTGAACGAGGTGCCCGGGCTGAGCGTGGTGCCCGGGCAGGCGAACTTCCTGCTGGTTCGCATCGACCGCGGGGACATCACCGCGGCCGAGCTGGGGCGGCGCCTGCTGGCGCAGGGAATCGCCATCCGCGTCTGCGACAACTTCGAGGGGCTGGACCGCCGCTACTTCCGGGTGGCGGTGGCGGCGGCCGACGACAACCGCCGCCTGCTGGAGGCGATGCAGTCGGCGATGGGCGTGCGGCCCGCCCGGCGGCGCCGCCCGCGCCGCTCCCGCTCGATCATGTTCCAGGGCACCGGCTCCAACGCGGGCAAGAGCGTCCTGACGGCGGCCCTGTGCCGCATCCTGCTTCAGGACGGCGTCCGCGTTGCGCCGTTCAAGGCCCAGAACATGTCGCTGAACTCGTTCGTGACGGCCGACGGCGGCGAGATGGGGCGGGCCCAGGTGGTGCAGGCCCAGGCCTGCCGGCTCGCCCCGGACGTGCGGATGAACCCCATCCTGCTCAAGCCCAACAGCGACACCGGCTGCCAGGTCATCCTCCGCGGGCGCGTCGTGGGCAACATGAACGTCCACCAGTACGCCCGCTACAAGGAGGAGCGCGCCGAGCAGGCCGTGCACGACTGCTACGACAGCCTGGCCGACGAGTACGACGTGATCGTGCTGGAGGGGGCGGGCAGCCCGGGCGAGGTGAACCTGAAGCGCCAGGACATCGTCAACATGCGGATGGCCCGCCACGCCCGCTCGCCCGTTCTGCTGGTGGGCGACATCGATCGCGGCGGGGTCTTCGCCTCCTTCGTGGGCACCATGGAGGTGCTCGAGGAATGGGAGCGGGCCCTGGTGGCGGGCTTCGTCGTCAACCGGTTCCGCGGCGACGCCTCGCTGCTGAGCGACGCCCTGGACTACACGCTGGCCCACACCGCAAAGCCGGTGCTGGGCGTCGTGCCGTACCTCGACCGGCTGGACATCCCCCAGGAGGACTCGGTCGAGTACAAGTCGGGCCGGCTGATCGACGGCAAGCTGCCCTCGCGCGGGCGGGCGGCGGCGGTGGACATAGCCGTCATCGACCTGCCGCACATCTCGAACTTCACCGACCTGGACGCGCTGCGGATCGAGCGGGACGTGAGGCTCCGCGTGGTCCGCGGGCCCAAGGACCTGGGCGCCCCCGACGCGGTCATCCTGCCCGGAAGCAAGAACGTCATGGGCGACATGGCCTGGCTGGCCGGCACGGGCCTGGTCCGCAAGCTCGTGTCGCTGGCGCGCCGCAAGACGGAGATCGTGGGCATCTGCGGCGGGTTCCAGATCCTGGGGCGACGCATCCTCGACCCCAACGGCCTGGAGTCGGTTTCGGGTCAGCCTATCGGCGGTCTGGGGCTGCTGGAGGCCCAGACCGTGCTGGCCAGGGAAAAGACGCTCACGCGGACGGCGGGGCGGCACGTGCCGTCGGGCAAGGAGATCGTCGGCTACGAGATCCATCACGGGCAGACTTCGGGCAAGGGCCTGGAGGCCGTGGTCACAGACGGCGCCGGTCAGCCCGCCGGCTGGGCCCGACGCGACGGGCGGGTGTGGGGCACGTACCTGCACGGGCTGTTCGACGCGGACGGCTTTCGCCGCTGGTGGATCAACCGCCTGCGGACGCGTCGCGGCCTGTCGCCCCTCAGGGGGCGCGGAGCGAACTACGACATCGAGCCCGCTCTCGACCGCCTGGCGGCGGCGGTGCGGGAGAGTCTGAAGATGGACGAACTGTATCGGATCATCGGCATATGAGGCTGGAGTACCAGATTCTGCTGGCCTTCGCGCTGGACGCCGCGATCGGCGACCCGCGGCGCCTGCCGCACCCGGTCCGCCTGATCGGGTGGCTGGCGCTGCGCCTGGAGGCGGTGACGCGCCGAGTGATTGCCTGGCAGCGCGGGGCGGGGATCGTGACGGCCCTGCTGACCGTCGGCGCTGCGGTGGCGGCGGCCTGGGGGTTGATCTTCCTGACCGGGCGGCTGCATCCGCTCGCGGGCGATGCGACGTCCGTCCTGCTTCTGTACACGACTCTGGCGGCCCGCGACCTGGCCGGCCACGCGATGGCTGTTCACCGTCCGCTGGTCCGCGGCGACCTGGGCGCCGCCCGGCAGGCGGCTTCGTGGATGGTCGGGCGCGACACGCAGGACCTGGACGAATCGGGGGTGGCGCGGGCGGCGGTCGAATCGGTGGCCGAGAACACCGTTGACGGCGTGACGGCCCCGCTGCTGTTTGCGGTAGTGGCTGGCCCGCTGGGCGCGATTGCCTACAAGGCCATCAACACGCTGGACTCGACGTTCGGGTACAAGAACGAGCGGTACCTCCGCTTCGGGTGGGCCTCGGCCCGGATCGACGACCTGGCCAACCTGCTGCCCGCCCGGCTGACCGCGCCGGTAGTCTGTCTGGCCGCGGGCCTGATGGGCCGATCGATCGCCCGGGCCTTCCGCGTCGCCTTCCGCGACGCCCGCAAGCACACCAGCCCCAACAGCGGATTCGCCGAGGCCGCCATGGCCGGCGCGTTGGGCGTGCAGCTTGGCGGGCTGAACTCCTGCTTCGGCCGGCCCGTGGAGAAGCCGCTGATCGGCGCGGGCCTGGCCCCGGTCGAGCCGCGGCACGTCCCGGCCGCCTGCGGACTGATGTACCTCTCGGCGGTCCTGTTCCTGGGCCTGGCGCTGGCGGCGAGGCTGGGCGCGATCGAACTCTGGCACGCATGGAGGAGCGCCTCATGACCAAGCCCCGCTCCAAGCCGCCCGCGTCGCCCCGCCCGCGAGTCCTGCTGTTCACCGGCGACGGCAAGGGCAAGAGCACCGCCGCACTCGGCCTGGCCGTCCGGGCCGTCGGACACGGCCTGAAGGCGTGCATCGTGCAGTTCATCAAGTCCAGCCCCACAGGGGAGCAGCAGGCCCTCGCCGCCCTGGAGGGCCTGGAGATCGTCCAGACGGGCGAGGGGTTCCTCCCGACCGACGGCGACCCGCGGTTCGCCCGCCACGTCGCCGCCGCCCGGGCCGGGCTGGACCTGGCCCGCGAGCGGATCGCGGGCGGGCAGCACGGCGTGGTCGTCCTGGACGAAGTGTGCGTGGCCGCCGCCCGCGGGCTGCTCACCTGCGCGGAGATCATCGATGCGGTCGCCCAGGCCGGCCCGCGGACCGTGGTGGTGCTCACCGGGCGCGGCGCGCCGCGCGAGTTGATCGACCTGGCCGACACCGTCTCCGAGATGCGCTGCGTCAAGCACGGCTACGACCAGGGCATCCAGGCGCAGAAGGGGGTCGAGTACTGATGAATTGCGAATGGAGAAAGACCCGGCCCGGGTTTCGGGTCTTCCGGCTTCACGTTTCAGTTCCCAGTCTTCATTCAATTGAGGAGGGACTCGAACGTTGAGTCGCGTCCCCACCATCCTCCTGGGCGGAACCGCCAGCGGCGTGGGCAAGACGTCGCTGACGCTGGGGATCGTCCGCGCGATGCGCCGGCGCGGGATGCGGGTCCAGACGTTCAAGGTCGGGCCCGACTTCCTGGACCCCACGTACCTGGCGGCGGCGTCCGGGCGAACCTGCTACAACCTCGACGGATGGATGACCGGGCGCGACTACGTCCGCGGCCTGTTCGCCCGCGCCTGCGGCGACGCGGACCTGGCCGTCATCGAGGGCGTGATGGGGCTGTTCGACGGGGCGGAGGCGGACAGCCTCGAGGGCAGCTCGGCCCAGGTCGCCGCATGGCTGGATAGCCCCGTGCTCCTGGTCGCCAACGCCCACGGGGCCTCGCGCAGCCTGGCGGCGGCGGTGCGAGGGTTCGCGAGCTTCGAGCCGTCGGTGCGAGTGGCCGGCGTGATCGCCAACCGCTGCGGATCAGACCGGCACGTCGAGGGCCTGCGGACGTCGTTGCAGGCGGCGAGTTGCCCGCCGCTGGTCGGCGCGATCCCGCGCGACGCCCTGCCCGCGCTCCAGCATCGCCACCTCGGGCTCCTGACCGCCGACTCGGACACGCTGACCGAGCAGACGCTGGAAGCCCTGGCGGACGCGGCCGAGCGGTGGGTGGAACTGGACGCGGTGATGGCGCTCGCGCGGACAGGCCGGAATCACCAAGACCACGAAGATCACGAAGACCGCAAAGGGCGAGACAGAGACCACAAAGACCAGACGCGATGCAGGATCGGCGTGGCGCGGGACCGGGCGTTTCATTTCTACTATCCGGACAACCTGGAGGCGCTGCGGGCGGCGGGGGCGGAACTGGCGGAGTTCTCGCCGCTGACCGACCGCGAGTTGCCCGAGGGCGTGGACGGTCTGTACTTCGGCGGGGGCTACCCGGAGGTCCACGCCGCGGAGCTGGCCGCCAACGCGCCGATGCGGACGGCGGTGCGGGAGTTCGCCGATCGAGGCGGCTGCATCTACGCCGAGTGCGGCGGGCTGATCTACCTGGGCCGGACCCTGCGAGGCCTCGACGGCGCGAGCCACCAGATGGCCGGCGTCTTGCCGGTGGTCACGCGGATGCTGGAGCGGCTGAGGACGCTGGGGTACGTCGAGGTCGAGTTGGCGGCGGACGCGGCGTGGGGGGCGGCGGGTCAGCGCCTGCGCGGGCATGAGTTTCACTACAGCGAGATCGAATCGGACGAGTTGGCAGGCGGCGGTTGGGAGCGGGCGTATCGCCTGAACCGCCGGCGCGGCGGGGTCGAGCGGAGCGAAGGATTCCAGCGCGGGCGGGTGCTGGCCAGTTACGTGCACCTGCACTGGGCCTCGAGGCCGGAGGCGGCCGGGCGGCTGGTGGACGCGTGCGGGAGGCGAACATGAGCGACAAGGCGGCATTGTTGATCGTGGCCCACGGCAGCCGGGAGGCGGCAGCCAACCAGGCGTTCCTGGCGATGGTGGCCCGGCTGAACCGGCGCGCGGGGGCGGAGCTGGCGGCGGCGTTTCTGGGCACGGCCGAGCCGTCCATTCCCGCGGCGGCGGGCGATCTGGCGCGTCGCGGCGTGCGGCGGATCCACCTCATGCCGTGGTTCCTCAGCGAGGGCCGCCACGCCCGCGAAGACCTGCCCGCGCTGGCCGCCCAGTGCGAGCGGGAACTGGGCGTGAGCGTCCGCATGGTGCCCGGCCTGCAGGGCGAGCGGCTGCTGGAGGAGATCATCCTGGACCGTTCGGCTGAGCTGGTCGAGGGCGGGGCGGAACTGGCCGAAGGCCTGCCGACGACGGGCGAGGCGATCACGGCCGAGAGCCGGCGGATCATCGACGCTCGCCTGGGCGACTACGAACTCGCCGGCCCGGCTCGGGAGATCGCCCGGCGGGTGATCCACGCGACGGCGGACTTCTCGTTCGCCCGCACGCTGCGGGTGCACGAGAGGGCGGCCGATGCGGCGGCCGAGGCCTTGCGCGAGCGGCGGCCGATCGTCTGCGACGTGCGGATGGTCCAGGCGGGCATCACCGCGACGGACTGCGAGCTGCTGTGCGCGGTGGACCAGCCGGACATAGCCGACGCCGCCCGGCGCGAGGGCACGACGCGTTCGGCGGCGGCGATGGCCAAGCTGGCGGATCGGATGGGCGGGGCGATCGTGGCGATCGGCAATGCCCCGACGGCCTTGTGGAAAGTGCTGGAGCTGGCCCGCGGGGGCGTGCGGCCGGCGGTGGTGGTGGGCCTGCCGGTGGGCTTCGTCGGGGCCCGCGAGTCCAAGCTGGCCCTGCTGGCCAGCGGACTGTGCTGCGTGACCAACACCACCTGTCGCGGGGGCAGCCCCGTGGCGGCGGCGGCCGTCAACGCCCTGGCGGCCATGGGACGCAGAGACGCAGAGGACACAGAGAGAGGAAAAGAGGGAGACTCATGATGCGGCCGCGATCAACCTGGAATCGACAGAAGGTGCGACGGCTATTGCCATCCCGCCGTGTCTCTTCTCTCTTGGCTCTTCTCTGCGCCCTCTGTGCCTCTGCGTCCGGGTTGTTGGCATCGGCCTCGACCCGGCCCGTGGGCGACAGGCCGGTGATCATCCTGACGGCCTTCGGCACGAGCGTGCTGCACGCCCGCAAGGCGTTCGACCATATCGACGCGGCGGCGAGGCGGCGCTACCCGGACCACGAGATCCGCTGGGCGTTCACCTCGCGGATCATCCGCGACAAGCTCCGCGACGAGATGGGCATCGTCACCCACAGCGTGGAGGAGACGATCGCCGACCTCCAGGCCCGCGGGACAAAGGCCGTCGTCTTCCAGTCGCTCCACGTCGTGCCCGGGCAGGAGTACACCAAGATCGGCGAGGCGTACGCCGGGCGGATGATCGTGGCGGCGGGGGCGGCCCTGCTGACCAGCGACCAGGACATCGACGACGTAATCGCCGCGATCGAGCCGCACATCCGCCCGGGCGTGCCCAACGTGATCGTCGCCCACGGCAACGAGAAATACTCGGTCTACAACGACAGCCTGCTGGCCTTCGCCAGGCGGATCGAGGCCAAGCACTCCAACGTCCTGGTCGCCAGCGTCGAGGGCAGCCCCGGCGAGGCCCCGCTGAAGCGGGCGGGCGAGTTGGCCCGCCGGGCGGGGGCCGTGCACTTCGTCCCGCTGATGATCGTGGCCGGCGACCATATCGAAAACGACGTGCTGGGCGACGAGGCCGAGTCGTGGAAGAACCGCGTCGGCGCCGCTCGCACCACCGTCTCGCCCCCGCTGGGCTTCAACGACGCCGTGCTGGAGGTCTACTGGCGCCACCTGGATCGGGCCCTCGTTCGGGTGCAGAGCGAGCGGGCCCGCGACCTGGGACAGGCCGGGGCCGACGCCCGCGAGGGACGCTCCGCCTACCTGCGGTGGAAGCTCGCCCTGAACCCCTGGCTGCGTCGCGGGGTCATGCTCGTGGAACTCGTGTTCTTCATCGCCGTCGGCATCTTCATCGGGCAGGCGCTCGAGGTCAGCGGGGTGGTCCGTTACCTGGCGGTGCTGACCTGGCCCTTCACCCGCCTGGGCTGGCTCAGCAAGGAGGCCGGTCCGGCGTTCCTGATGGCCTTCCAGTCCGGGGCGATCGCCAACACCATGCTCGTCTCGGCCCGTGACGGCGGGCACCTCAATCGCCGCCAGCTCTACACCTCGGTGCTGGTGGTCTCGTGCCTGAGCCTGTTCGCCCACCTGCCGACGTACATCCCGGCGGTGGCGGTGGCGTTCGGGCCCGAAGGGGCGACCGCCCTGTTCGCGGTGCGGTTCGGGGCGATCTTCGCGGAGATCTTCCTCGTGCTGGCCGTCTCGGGGCTGGTGGTGCGGCGGTGGACGGACCAGCCGGCTGCGGCGCTCGCGGGCATGGGCGTGTCGATTCCCCTGCCCGACTCGGCGGCGCCGGCCGACGCCGCGGGCGGGTCCCGCGAAGCGGGCCGGTCGCTCGTCCCGGCCGGGCAAGAGACCCAAACCGCCGCCCCGGTCTCCCCGGGCCGATGCAGTCACGGCCGGTCCGGCGGCAGGCCCTTCTGGGCCACCGTCTGGTCGCGATCGCGCCGCACGCTGCTGCGGTTGCTGATGTACGTGGTTCCGACGGTGGCGGCCATGGCGGCGCTGGACGAACTGGGCTTCTTCCGCTGGCTGGGCAACGCCATGCCGTGGCTGTTCCAGCTTTCGTTCCTGCCTCCGCAGTCGTCTGTGATCATTCCCGCCCAGGCGGCCAACCTGTACAACGGCGCGGTGGCGGCGGCGACGTTCCTGGACGAGAAGGTCATTACCGTCCACCAGGCGGTGCTGGTCATGCTGGTGGGGACGATCCTGACCGCCCCCATCCGCACGCTCCGCCACGCCCTGCCGACCTACATCGCCGTCCTCGGCGCCCGGGCGGGACTGGCCCTGGCGGTGGCGGCGCAGGTGCTGCGGATCGCCTTCCTGATCCTGGGTATATGGGTGTTGATGATGGTGTGGCGTTAGGAATCTGCGATTTACGATTTGCGATTGGAGTTCGGTATATGACGGTTCAATCTGCTTGGAATAACCAGTTTGTGAGGCTGCAAGAAGTTGCCCGCTTCCTCGGATTACCCACACCCAATCGACAATCGAGAATCGACAATCGACAATCCTTCGTTGGAGAGGGCAGCGATGTTTGACTATTCGTCATCCCAGCCCGGGCACTTCTATGCCGTGGGCGTGGGGCCCGGCAGCAAAGACCTGCTGACGCTGCGGGCGGTGCGGCTGATCGAGTCCGCCGACGTCATCATCGCTCCGCGCAGTCGACGGGCCGACGAAAGCCTGGCCATGCGCGCCATCCAGGACCACATCCGCGGCCAGGAGGTCATCGACCACGTCTATGCCATGGAGCGCGACGAGGCCAAGACGCTCTCGACGTGGATGCGAATGGCGGACCTGGTGGTCGAGCGCTGCTCGGCCGGGCGGAGCGTCGTGCAGATCACGTTGGGCGATCCGCTGATTTACTCGACGAGCTGCTACCTGCTGGGCCTGCTCAAGGAGCGGATGGACGACTCGCACGTGCACGTGGTGCCCGGGATCAGCGCGTTTCAGGCGGCCTCGTGCCTGTTCGCCGAGGCGCTGACCATCCAGGAGGACCGGGTGCTGCTGATGCCCGCGACGGACCTGGCCCACGTGGAGCGGGCGCTGGGCGAGTGCGAGACGCTGATCCTCTACAAGGCGGGCAGGCAGATCGACGCGCTGGCCGACCTGCTGGATCGCAAGGGCCTGCTCCAGCGGGCCTGCCTGGCCTGCTACGCCGAGCAGGAGGGACGCGAGTTCATCACGCGCGACCTGCGCAGCGGCGGCGCGGGCACGCACGGGTACATGGCCACCGTCATCGTGCACATCGGGCGACGCCGATGGAACAACGGAGATTGAGGATTTGCGATTGTCGATTTTCGATTGTCGATAGGCACACGGCATCAGAATGAGGAGCCTCAAATCGACAATCGACAATCGAAAATGGTGACGGAATACGTGTGAAGAACGGCAAAGCCATGCGAACGGGCATCACAACCGGCACCTGTGCGGCCGCCGCGGCGAGGGCGGCGATGCAGCTCTTGCTGACGGGCCGGCCGGCGGAGCGGGTCGAGCTGGCCCTGCCGGGCGGCGGGCGGCTGGTCGTGCCCATCGAGCGGTGTCGCATGGAGTCGTCGTCGGCGTGCGCCGCGGTCCGCAAGGACGCCGGCGGCGATGCGGACGCGACCGACGCCCTGGAGGTGGTGGCCGAGGTGGGCCTTGGCGGGCCCGGCGAGAGAGTCCCTCCGGGAGCGGCAGGGGAGCTGGACGGCGTGCGAATCATCGCCGGTCCGGGCGTGGGCGTGGTCACGCTGCCGGGCTTGCAGATCCCGCCGGGCGAGCCGGCCGTCAACCCCGTGCCCCGGCGGATGATCGTGTCCGCCTTGCGAGAGTTGACGGCGCGGGCCTGCTGGGTCTGCCTGAGCGTTCCCGGCGGGGCGGAGACGGCTGAGCGGACGTTCAACCCCCGCCTGGGCGTGGTCGGCGGGATCTCGATCCTGGGCACGACGGGCATCGTTCGGCCGTACTCGCAGGAGGCGATCCGCGACACGATCCGCTGCAGCCTGCGCGTGGCTGCGGCCTGTGGGGTGAGGCGCCCCGTGCTGTGCCCGGGCAACATCGGCGCCCGCTCGGCCCGCCGTCTGCTGGGGTTGACGCCCCAGCAGCTTGTGGAGGTCAGCAACGAGTGGTCTTGCGCGATGGACGAGTTGCCGGCCCATCCGTTCGAGGCGGTGTTGCTGGTGGGACACCCGGGCAAGCTGGCCAAGCTGGCGCGGGGCGAGTGGGACACCCATTCGTCGCGGTCGCAGCCGGCGGCAGCGTGGGTGACGGAGCTGGCGCGAGGGCTGGAGAACCCCCGCCGCGAGCGGTCGCGCGAAGCCGCGAGCGGTTGCGGACCTCATCGGTGCGCGAATGCGGATGGGACGAAAGCGCCTCGGACCGTGGAGGGCGTGTTCGCTTCGCTGACCGGCGACGAGCGCCGGCGCCTGGGCGACGAGATCGCCTCGCGGGTGGCGACGGCGGCACGGAACCGCCTGGCCGGCGGCGAGGACGCTTGTAGTGTGCCCGTAAGGGCATCAGACGGAGGCGTAAAGATCATCGTGTCGGTGCTGCTGATCGACATGCAGGGCAACGAGCTTGGCGCGAGCGGCGAGGTGGACGCATGGCGGAAGGCGCAGTGACCATCATCGGGTGCGGCCCCGGATCGGCCGCCTACGTGACCGGCGCAGCCCGGGCGGCGGCGGCCGACGCAGACGTGCTGATCGGCTCGCCGCGGCTGCTGGACCTGTTCCCCCGCGGGCCGGCGCGGCGCGTGGAAAGCCGAGGCGACGTCGAGGCCGTCCTGCGGGAGATCGACGCCGCGCCCTCGGCCCGCGTGGTTGTGCTGGTCAGCGGCGACGTCGGGCTGTCGAGCCTGGCCGGGCCGCTGCTGCGCCGCCTGGATCGCGGCCGGTGCCGCCTGGTCGCGGGCGTGAGTTCGGTACAGGTGGCGTTCGCGCGTCTGGGCCTGGAATGGTCCGGCGCCCGCATCGTCAGCGCCCACGGCCGGCCGGCCGGCGAACCGGAACAGGCGCTGGCCGGCTGCTCGAGCGCCGCCATCCTGTGCGGCACGCGGGAGGCCGTCGAGTGGGCCGCCCGGGCCGCCGCGAGTCTGGAGGGAACGCACGCCGCCTTCCTGTGCCAGGACCTCACCCTGCCGACCGAGCGGATCGACCGGCTGACCGCGGCGGAACTGGCGAGTGCGGCGGAGAAAGCGTCGAGCTTGTCGATCGTGGTCCTGGCGCCCAACCAACAACTCACAATCACCAACGAGCAACCATGAAGATCCACTTTGTCGGCGCCGGCAGCGGGGACCCTGAGCTTCTGACGCTCAAGGCCCATCGGCTGCTGAGTTCGTGTCGCTGCTGCGTATACGCGGGGTCGCTGGTCAACCCGGCCCTGCTGGACCTGCTGCCCGTCGCGGCGGAGCGGCACGACTCCGCGGGCATGGACCTGGGGCAGATCGTGGCGGTGTTCCGCTCGGCTGCCGATCGCGGGCTGGACGTGGTCCGCCTGCACACGGGCGAGCCGTCGATCTTCGGCGCGATCGGCGAGCAGATGGACGCGCTGGACGAGTTGGGCATCGAGTACGAGATCGTGCCGGGGATCAGTTCCTTCCAGGCCGCGGCGGCGGCTCTGCGGGTGGAGTTGACGGCGCCGGAGGTGTCGCAGACGGTGATCCTGTCGCGCATCGGCGGGCGAACGCCGGTGCCCGGCGAGCAGAGCCTGGACCACCTGGCGGCCACCCGGGCGACGCTGTGCCTGTTCCTGTCGGTGGACCGGGCGGAAGAGGTGGCGGCGGCGCTGCGCCCCCACTATGGCGAGGATTGCCCGGCGGCGGTGGTGTATCGGGCTTCCTGGCCGGACGAGAAGGTGGTGCGGGGGACGCTGGCGGACATCGCCGCCCGGACCCGCCAGGCCGGCATCACGAAGACGGCGATGATCCTGGTGGGGCGGGCGCTGGGCCGGCCGTTCGGGCGGGCCTCGCGGCTGTACGACCGCGGGTTCACGCACGGCTATCGCGAGGGCAAACCATGAGCGGGCCCGCGCAGAAGGGACTGGCGATCGTGACGCTCAGTCGCGAGGGCGCTCAACTCGCGGCGGCGCTGGCGCGGGCGCTGGGGCCGGCGGAGGTGTTCGTGCACGCGTCGGCCGTTGAATCGGACCCGGCCGGTCCGGCGGAGTCTTTCCGCACGTTCGACAGCATCGCCGCCCTGACCGGCGAGTTGTTCGACCGCGTGGGCGGGCTGGTCTATGTTGTGCCGACGGGCGTGGCGGTGCGGGCGATCGCCCCGCACGTGCGCGACAAGCGCGCGGACCCGGCCGTCGTCGTCGTGGACGCGGGCGGGCGGTGGGCGATCAGCCTGCTGAGCGGGCACGAGGGCGGGGCCAACGACCTGGCCCTGCGGGCGGCCAACGCGCTGGGCGCCGAGCCGGTGGTCTCGACGACGACCGAAGCGCTCAAGACGCTGATCGTCGGCGTGGGCTGTCGCCGGGGGACGGCGGCGGGGCGGATCGTTCAGGCTGTGCGGGCGGCGTTGGCGGCGGCGGGCGCCGGTCTGGAGCAGGTGCGGCTGCTGGCGTCGGTGGACCTGAAGGCCGACGAGCCTGGCCTGCTGGAGGCGGCTGAGATGTTGGGCCTGCCGCTTCGCCTGGTCCCGGCCGACGAGATCCGCTCGACCTGCCGGGGCGACTTTGCGGAGTCGGCGACGGCGATGGAGAAACTGAACCTGCCGGCGGCGGCGGAGCCGTCGGCCCTGCTGGCGGGAAGGAGAACGCGATTACTACTGCCTCGACAGATCGTGGACGGCGTGACGGTGGCGGTGGCCCGGGAAGACTGTATGTGGTCGGACTAGGCCCCGGCTCGCCGCTGGACCGCACCCGCCGCTGCGAGCAGGCGATCGCGGCGGCCGAGCTGGTGGTGGGCTATCGGCCGTACGTGGAGTCGCTGGCGGACCTGACGGCGGGCAAGGAGCTGGCGGCATCGGGCATGCGCCAGGAAGTGCAGCGGTGCCGGCTGGCCGTGCTGCGGGCGGCGGCGGGTCAGACGGTGGCGCTGGTGTCCTCCGGCGACGCGGGCGTGTACGGGATGGCCGGGCTGGCGTTGGAGGTGGCCCGGGGCGAGGGGCTGCTGGGTCGCCTGGCCATTGAGATCGTGCCGGGCGTGACGGCGGCGACGGCGGCGGCGGCCAGGCTGGGCGCGCCGCTGATGACGGACTTCGCCGCGATCAGCCTGAGCGACCTCCTGGTGGAGTGGTCGGTGATCCGCCGGCGCCTGGAAGCGGCGGCGGAAGCGGACCTGGTGACGGTGCTGTACAACCCGCGGAGCGTCAAGCGCCAATCACAGCTTGCCGAGGCGGCGGCGATCTTCCTGCGTCACCGTCCGGCCTCGACGCCGGCGGGGGTGGCCACCGCCCTGGGCGCGGGCGACGAGCGGGTGGTCCTGTGCGATCTGGCCTCGCTGCTGGAGCAGGAGGTGACGATGCGGAGCGTGGTGGTGATCGGCAACACGACTACCCGGGTACTCGACGGGTGGATGGTCACCGCGCGGGGGTACCGCCTGTGATCCTGCTGCTGGGCGGGACGAGCGAGACCGCGCCGCTGGCGACGGAGCTGGCGGAAGCGGGCTACCGCGTGCTGGTTTCGACGGCCAGCGACGTGGAACTGGACGTGGGGCGCCACGAGCGGATCAGTCGGCGGATGGGCCCGCTGGAGGCCGCCGACGTGGTCGAGCTGATCGAGGGTCATGGCGTGCGGGCGATCGTGGACGCGACGCACCCGTATGCCGAGCAGGCGCACCGGATGGCCGACGAGGCCGCCGGTCGCGGCGGGGCGCCGGTATTCCGCCTGCACCGGCCATCGGCCCTGGCGTCGCCCGGCGGGGCCGACGCCGCGGGGGACCAGGATGAGCTTCTCTTCGCCGACGACCACGAGCGGGCGGCGGAGTTGGCCTGCCGTGCGGGGCGGAGCATCCTGCTGACCGTGGGGGCCAACAACGTGGGCGTCTATGTCCGCCACGCGCGGGCGGCGGGGGTGGCGTTGGCGGCCCGCGTGCTGGACCGCGAGCAGTCGTTGCACGCCTGTCAGGAGGCGGGTCTGGCCCGCGAGCGGATCGTGGCTGGGCGGGGGCCCTTCAGCCAGGCCGAGAACCGCCAGCACATCCGGCGCTTCGCCGCCGACGTGCTGGTGACCAAGGACAGCGGGCAGGCGGGCGGACTGGCGGAGAAACTCGCCGCCGCCCGGGCCGAAGGCTGCCGCGTGGTCGTTCTGCGCCGCCCGGCCGCCTCCGGCGGGACGCGGGTGTTCGAGACCATCGACGATCTGGTGGCCGCGGTGAAGCGGATCGTCGTCTAGGGCCCGCACGCAGCGCCCGAACCCGGGGGCCGGACCCGCGTCGGGGGCTGGGCCGCGATTTCCCGAGTTTTCTTGGACGCTTTTGGCGCAGGTGGATACGATGCGTGCAGATGAAGCCGAGCATCATCCAACCCGACATCCATGAGATGATCGAGTCTCACGACTTCGTGACGCTCAAGAAGGCCGTGGCCGACATGGAGGTCCACGACCAGGCCGCCCTGCTCAGCGAGCTGGAGGGCGAGGACCTGGCGATGGTGTTCCGGTTGCTGCCGCAGCAGCGGGCGGTGGAGGTGTTCGGCGACCTGCCCGTGGAAGACCGGGAGGAGCTGGTGGGCGAGCTGTCCACGCAGAAGGTCGTGGACATCGTCAACCAGATGCCTCCCGACGAGCGCACCGAGCTGCTGGAGGAGCTGCCCGGCGAACTGGCCAAGCAACTTCTGGGCTCGCTCAGCCGCGACGAACTCCAGGTCGCCCGGGCCCTGCTGGCGTATCCCGAGGACAGCATCGGGCGACTGATGACGCCGGAGTACGTGGCCGTCAGCAAGGCCTGGACCGTCGGCGAGGTGTTCGACCACATCCGCCACGTGGGGCACGGCAAGGAGACGCTGCACGTGATCTACGTGGTGGACGATCGCGGGCGGCTGGTGGACGACCTGCGGCTGGAGCAGCTCGTGCTGGCGGACCCCGCCCAGCCGATCGGCTCGCTGATGGACGAGCAATTCGCCTGCCTGCAGGCCAGCGACGACCGCGAGACCGCGGGGGAAGTGTTTCGCAAGTACGATGCCATCGCCCTGCCGGTGGTCAACAAGCAGGGCGTGCTGGTGGGCATCGTCACCGTCGACGACGTGCTGGACGTGGTGGCCGAGGAGAACACCGAAGACTTCCAGATGATGGCCGGCGTGGAGGCCCTGGAGAGCCCGTACTTCGACACGTCGTTTCTCCAGATGATCCGCAAGCGGCTGCCCTGGCTGGTCATGCTGCTGCTGGCCGAGACGCTGACGGTGGTGGCCCTGTCGAGTTTCGAGCAGATGGAGATCATCGACCTGGCGGTGCTGGCGATCTTCGTGCCCCTGATCAACTCGCCGGCCGGCAACGCCGGCTCGCAGATGGCAGGCCTGGTGATCCGCGGGCTGGCCATCCGCGAGATGGAGACGCACGACTGGCGCCGCGTGCTCATGCGGGAGATCCTGCTGGGGTTGGCCCTGGGGGTGGTGCTGGGCCTGCTGGGCTATCCGACCGCGCTGTTGTTCGGGCGCCCGCCCGCGGTGGCCGTCGCGGTGGGGCTGGCCATCGGGCTGGCCGTCCTGCTGGCCAACTTCCTGGGGGCCATGTTGCCCTTCTTCTTCCAGCGCGTCGGGATGGACCCCGCCGTCACCAGCGGGCCGTTTCTGGCCTCGCTCATGGACGTCTTCGCCACGCTGATCTACTTCTCGATCGCCATCATCACGCTGAAGATGGCGGCGGGAGGGTGAGGGGTCCAGCTAGGACGGCAAGGGGTAGGAGGAGATCGGGGCTATGTGCCTTGCCACCGAGAGGCCCTGCAAGGCATTACAGAATCGCACGTCGCCTGTGTACAGCACAGCGTCCAAAGTGACGGCCATAGCCAAGTACAAGCAATCATACACTGTGCGTTTCGTCTCTATCGCAAGTCGTAGCGCGTGCTGCACGAACCGGGTGGAGGGCTTTCGCCGAATGCGAGACTGCCGCAAACTCGCAAGCAACTTGCCCGCCTCCGCCTCCGTAATCTCCCCGCGGAGGACACATTTCCAGAGGACGTTGCCAAACTCCGGCTCAATCAGATCGGGCGCCAAGAGTTCATCGCCCGATGCCAGCAAGGCGGTCGCTCGATCGCAGCCAGGCTCCTTCAAGTAGGCGGCGGCTGCCACGCTGCAATCGATGATCCAGGTATTCATCGCTCACGATCCTCGCGAATCGAGTCTACGCTGCTTCTTGAAAACTTGCGGTCGGCAAAGCGCTTCTGCCACTTCTCCAGTTCGGCACGCATTTCCTCTGGCGTCATTTCTCCGGCCAGGCGTTCCAGGGCCAGCTTCGCTTCGCTCTGGAGTGAGCGGCCGTTGCGCTTGGCGCGCGCCTTCAGGCGCTTCAGCGACTTGGGATCAACATTACGGATCAAGATGTCAGCCATTTGCGTCTCTCCTGTGAATCTGTTATCATAATGCTAACATATTGTAGACCCTGGCAGGTGGCAAGAATGAAATTCGTTGTGACGCTTCAGCGAGACCAAACCGGCATGGTCGTCGTGGAATGCCCCAGCATTCCGGGGTGCGTCTCTCAGGGGCGGACTGAGGAAGAAGCCCTCACCAATATCCGAGAGGCGATTCAGCTTGGCGTGGAGTCCCGGGCGGCCGCCGGGAACCCGGTCAGGGTCGCTGTTCGTGAGATTGAAGTTCCCCTTCAGGTTCCACCTGGGCGGCTGGGTCCGGAGCGGAGGCGGGAGTAGCCGGCATCGCCCGGCCCCACGTTGCCCACGCCCTGGCCAGGATGATGCCGGTGAACATGCAGCCGAAGGTGTACAGGGCGGCCGGCAGGGCGGCCGCGGGCAGATCGGGAAACAGACTCAACGCCAGCGTCGTGCCCAATCCGGCGTTCTGCATGCCCACCTCGATGGTCAGCGCGCGCCGCATCGGGCTGTCCAGGCGAATGGCCCATCCCCCGGCGTAGCCGGCCAGGTAGCCCAGGACATTCACCGCCGCCAGGGCGCCCAGCAGGCGGGCGTCCAGGGAGGCGACCTGCCCGCGGTTGACGGCGACCACCACGGCGATGATCCACAGGATCGTCAGGTTGGCGGCGATGGGGCCGACCATGCCGGCCGCTGACCGCCAGGCAGCCCAGCCGCGCGCCAGGGCGTGTCCGCTGACGACGGGGATGACGACCATCCACAGCAGTTCCCAGCAGACCCGCCCGGCGGGGAAGTTGGGCACCTCGCGACCCAGGGCCAGTCCCATCACCAGCGGGACGGCCAGCGGAGACAGCAGCGTCGCCGACGTGGTCAGGCTGACCGAGTAGCTGGTGTTGCCGCGGGCCATCAGCGTGAGCACGTTGGAGGCCATGGCCCCCGGCACGCACCCGACGACGACGATGCCCACCAGCCACGCCCCCTCCAGGCCGAACAGCTTGCCCATCGACCAGCCCAGCAGCGGCATGGCCAGGTACTGCACGCCCGTGCCCGCCAGCACCATCGGCCAGCGGCGGGCCACCTGGCGGATCTCGTCCAGCGGCAGGAGCGAGCCGATCGCGAACATGGTCACCATGATCAGGTACGGCAACGAGCCCTTGCTGGCGGTAAACGGGTCCGGCGCCTGGCTGCCGAACCAGTCCGGCCAGGCGTACGCCAGCCCGCACAGCA
>Ga0116148_1001084_pt1 | contig 30662 bp, 29 predicted proteins | sample AD_UKC055_MetaG_FD_89786 | JGI IMG/M metagenome (GOLD analysis project Ga0116148, IMG submission 89786) | Active sludge microbial communities of municipal wastewater-treating anaerobic digesters from USA - AD_UKC055_MetaG | ecosystem: Engineered > Bioreactor > Anaerobic > Digestate | place: USA...
AACTGTTACACTATTAGGCCACTACTTTCTAAAAATCCAAAATTTTCAACGATTTCATGCGGGTTTCAGCGTTGTTTTTTCTTATTTTTTCCCTTTTTCTCCAAAACCGGTCGAAAGTCGGGAAGAGATGGTGCGGTCAGCCACCGAAAATGAGTTGAAAGAATAGGATCCTTTGTTGTGTACATCATTCTTTTCTACGATACTTCAGCGGTCGCCCTAACTTTAGGATTTTCCCTTCGTCTACTGCTTTTTTTAGCCATTTGCTCAACTGCGTTTTGGACACTTCTAACTTTCTGGCAAGATCGTCGAGGGATACAGGGAATTCCAAACTACTTAAAATGACCGGTAAAACGGCTTGATATATCGTAAGCGGGGTTTCTTGAAGCGGAGTTTCTTGCGCAACAGGGATGGAGGCCCCGGCGAAGCTTTCATCAGAAGAGGGTTCGCAATTTGCTCTCCCTTCTTTCTCCGTCTCGGTTCTTTGATCCGTCGGAATGAGCGGGAGCGGTAACGTGGTTGGCTTTTTCGATTTCTTTGCCTGGGGTTGCGTTTCTGGAATCCGCTCAATGAGGGAGCTTTCCTCTTCTCGTAGGCTCGCCGCCGCGGACAAGTGCTGTTTAAAATCACTCCGATCGATTTCTATCGGCCACGGGATCGCGCCTAAATCCACCAGCCGGGCGTTGCCTTCCGGCGGATTATTGCTGACTCTCACAAAAACCGGTATCCGCCTCTCTCGCTTCAATTCCTCCACTGCGCCAGCCCAAGTACCTCCTTTCTCATAATCGGAACTGACAACCAATGCAAAATCGGCCATCGCATAGATTAGTTTATTCCTTCCCATCGCCATTCCCACGTTGAAACCGGTTTCGGGGTTATAAGGGGAAATTAACAGTAAACTGCCTTCACCGATGGCAATTCGGGCTTGTTTTTCCAAACTGAGCTTGAAGAGGTTATCGCATAGAACTCCGATTGTTACACCGCCCGCCTCAAGTGCAGCAGACATAGATACCCGGTCGATACCGCGAGCGCCTCCGGAAACCACTGGCATTCGATTATAGGAGCACATCCGGGCCACTTCGCGCGCGAAGGCTTCCCCATTTTCATCCGCGTTTCTTGACCCGACAATAGCCAGCCCCCCGCCTTGAAGTAAGGTACGCTCCCCAGACCCAAATAGCAATGGAGGCGCTTGGTCACCCAATTTCTTTTTAAATCGCGTTGGATATTCGTGATCACTCCGACTCATTACCCAGATGTTTTTGCTCTGCCAATCTTCCACGGCGAAACCGAGTTGCGCTCCTCTAGCAAGAAGTCCTTCCATTCTTTGCTTGGGCAGACGGGTTTCCGAAGAGGCGTCCTTTAGGACTTCGCTTTTCAAGAGATCGCTTGGGCGCATTTTCCGCCCGATTAACCAGCGGACTAACCGGGTATACTCTGAGACAGAAAGCGGTTTTTCCGGGGTTTCTCTCCCGAACACGCCGCAAAGCATCAAGATCACTTTCGTATCCTCTGTCATTACCTCTTTCAACTCAATCAACCCCAAACGGGTTCAAGGCTAGCGCCAAAGGATAGACGGCGGAACAACCTGCTTCCCGCAAAAGGGCGGAGGTCAAGGTGAACGTCCATCCAGAATGAGTTACATCATCGACTAACAAACACGCTTCTGGTAAACACCCCTCACCGACGCGGAAGACTCCGTCCAGGTTTTTCGCCTGCTGGTAACTGTTTGCCATTTCCTTTTGGGGTTTGCTGTCGCGCACTTTCTCGATACACGCTACAAAGGGTAATCTGAGGGCGTTCGCCAACCTCTCCGCGAAACTTCGTACTAATTCAGGACGTTGAAGCGAAGGGATGCAAGTTACCCATCTCGGTGCCGGCTGCGGAGACCACCTTTTTACCAAGGTCAGGCATGCAGCCACAAGATCATCAGAAAACCCCTTAAACTGATATTTACCGCGAGCGACAAGTAGACCCCACCCCTCATCCCGCCAGATACTTAAGGCGCGGCCCTCACACGCTTGTAATTCAGAAGGAATAAAGGTACCGGAAAACGAATAAGAGCGGAACATATCCTTTAACGGCCACTTTTTTCGTGGTGGAAGAGGTTGATAGTCCTGGCGCAGGAAGTGTTTCGCTCTTTCCGCGAGCTCTAAGCCGTAGGATTCGTCGAGTGATAGCCCGGGATTGCAATTTTTGCATTTTCCGCAGTTCTGAGGAAGGGGGTCGTCTAGAGCCTTCTGCAGAAATGCCATTAAACAACCGGAGTGGTTCATATAGTCGCGCATCTGCCTCTGTTCTCCGTGTCTTATGTTGGTGATCATTTCTACAGTATTCCGGTCGACTCGGTACGTAGATGCAATGGCTGTGGTGTGCCATTTCTCGCCGACCTTCGTTACCGGCGAAGGAGATTCCACAGAAAGGTACCTTAAAGTTTTTTCTATCTTGGGGTAGGTAAGGTTGATCACTCGCTGTAATTCTGTTGTGGATAACCCGCTGTCAGATTCGTTTAGAGCCTGAATAACTTGAGAAACGTGTTGTTGAGGGGGAAAAGCAGTATCAATAAAATAATTCGTGATCGTTTCATCCTCTTCTCCGCACAGAAGGACGCCATAGGCTTCGTTCACCGCTCTACCGGCGCGGCCTACCTGTTGGTAGTAATGAACGACGGATGCCGGCCGTTGGAAGTGGATGACGAAACCCAAATCCGGTTTGTCGAAACCCATTCCAAGAGCCACAGTCGCCACCAATACTTTTATCTCGTTACTCAGAAGCTTTTGCTCCAGTGTCTCTTTGTGACCGCTATCGCCATCCTCAGCCGCTGTCAAGTAAGGACTAAATATTTTTGAAAAGTGTTTACAAATTTCGGGGTCAAGAAGCCGCATCCACGATTTCAATACAGTTCAGCAGTTCCTCCAGTTCATCACGCAGGGCAAGCTCGATTTCGATGCAGCCGTCTTTATACACCGTCACTCGCTTTACCACATCTCTTGCAACCTCGGTCGTGAGGGTTTCCAACTCGGTGTATTCCTTGTATTTATCAATAAAGGCTCCACCTTGCTCGGATGTATCTTGCGAGGATTTTTCAAGTTGCTCCATTTTCTCAGTAAGCTCCTGCAACTGAGCATGGATGCTTGCTTTGTGGGATAGGTAGCTGTCCTTATCCATATTTCCGTCAATCAGCTTTTCGTATAGGTCTTGCAGAGACTTTTCAAGCTGATTCTTTCGGCTTTGCAAAGTACCAAGCTCACGCCGTGCAGACTTTCGCTCTGCCTGTAAGCGTTCCTTTTGAAGCAATACTAAACGCTCCAAGCTGACCGCATAGGCGGCATAGGTACGAACCAATGTAACGACCATTTCGTGAATGTCAGCCTGCATTATGCCATCAGAGGTGCAATCAAAGTGTGTGCCAAGGTGTTCCGTTCGGCAATGGTACTTTGCATTTTTGGTGTTGGAGAACGGCATTGCATGACCACAGATACCGCAGACCACCTTTTTACGAAGCGGATTTCTTTCGGATGCAGAAGGCGTGAACTCCTTGTATTCTTTCATTCTGCCTGCCACCTTCTGAAATAGCTCCTTTGACACAATCCCCTCATGAGTATCGGCAACCACAATCCAATCGGATTTGATTTTCTTTACGCTGTGCCAGTGCCCAACCATATCTCGCTCACGCTTACCGTATACGCATTTGCCGATATAGCGTTCGTCACGAAGGATTTTGAAGATGTTCCTCTGTGTCCAAAAGTTTTCCTCGTGAATGCTCGGCCAACGGTCACGGGAGCACCCCGCCGCCCTTTTGTACAGCATCGGGGTGGGCACACTCTCACGGTTGAACTTTGCGGCAATCTCTGTCGGTCTTACTCCGTCTGCTGTCATGGTAAAAATCAGCCTTACAATGTTCGCCGCTTCTTCATCAATGATGAGGCGGTTTTTATCGTCCGGGTCTTTTACATAACCATAAGGTGCAAAGGGACTAAGAAATAAGCCTTTTTCAGCTCGCATACGCTTGGCGTTCTTTACCTTGCTGGATAGCTCACGGCTGTACAGGTCATAAATCAGTGTTTTGAAGGAAGTGTCCAGGCTATCAATGTCCTTCGGTCTGGAGCTGTCAAAGCTGTCATTGACGGCAATGAAGCGAACACCCATAAACGGAAATACACGGCTGATGTAGTTGCCGACCACGAGATAATCACGACCAAAACGGGATAAGTCTTTGACGATGATACATTGTATCTGTCCTTGCTTTACCTGTTCCATCATTCGCAGAAAATCGGGTCTTTCAAAGTTTTTGCCACTCCAGCCGTCATCACAAAACTCGGAGATTTCCCAACCCCGGAACTCGGAATGACTGCTGATGAAATTCTGCAACAAACCACGCTGATTGGATATACTCTCTGATTCCGATTTGTCGGTATTTTTTAGGTCTACATCCTCGCTGGACAGGCGAAGATACATCGCTACTCTCATACAGTAGCCCTCCCTTCAATGAATCTTGATAGTGCTATATATTCATCTCGATAACGCAGACGAATATCAATATTTTTGTCGGCATCCACATAGATGCGTTCCACAAGTGCCGCTGCCATTTCTTTTGTGAGTGTGTCCGTTCCCATGAAAGAACGAAACTCTGTAATAAATCGGTTCTCGGTAGTGTAGACTTTGCTTTCTCTCTGTTCCTGCTCCAAAACGGCAATTAGCCTTTCGGCTTCCTCAGCTTCAGCTTTGTACCTTGCTTTGAGGGTTACATATTCTTGCTCGGTCATAAGCTGTTCCACATAGTTCTGATACAGGCTGTCATAGAGAGAATGGGTACGCTTTAGAGTACGCCTTGCCATTTCCAACTTTGCTGTGGAATCGGAACGCTGACGGCGGTAGTCCGGTTGTGCGTTCAGCTTCTTCACCACCGCTTCCATATCCGCAGCTATATCTATCTGTGACTGTATGGCCGTAAAGAGCACCTCATTCAGTTCATCCTCACGGATGCTCACAAAGGAGCAGCGGGCAGGGTCATCAGCATGACTGGGGCAGATATAGGTGTACCACAGCTTTTTCTCGTGGCTTACATTCTTGTATCGAACCATCGGTCTTTGGCAGTTCGGACACCATACAAGCCCTTGCAGAATATTCTCAGTGTGTTCCAGATGTGAGAACTTTCCAAGGCGGTCGTTGTATTCCCTCTTTTTTTGATATGCAATTTTCTGAACCGTCTCAAAGGTTTCTTCATCAATAATCGGTTCGTGGGTATTTCGGACGATAATCCAGTCGGCTTCGTCCACATAGGTCTGTCGTTTACCCTCATAAAAGGACTGCCTTTTGCGCCCTTGAACCATGTGACCTATGTAAACCGGATGTGCTAAAATGCTCTTGATAATCTGCGTATGCCACAGCACACCCTTGTATTTCTCTGTCTTGACCTCGCCTGTTTCGTAGAGATATGCCGAGGGGGAAAGAATACCGGCATCGTTGAGCCGCCTGCCTATCCGCACCACGCTGATACCCTCATAACGTAAGCGGAATATCTGCTGTACGACGGGAGCTGTTTCCTCGTTAATAACAAGGTGGTGCTTATTGTCGGGGTCTTTGCTGTATCCATACGGTGCCCACGCTCCGATGAACTCACCGTTCTGTTGCTTGACATGGAGAGCAGATGCAGATTTTTTAGAAATATCTTTGCTATAAACCTCGTTGATAAGGTTTTTGAGAGGCACGGTATAGCCATCCTGCGTCCGTTCTGCCGTCAGCGTATCGAAATTGTCATTGACGGCGATGAAGCGAACGCCGAGAAACGGAAAGATACGCTCCAGGTAATTGCCGGTTTCTTTATAGTTGCGACCGAAACGGGATAGGTCTTTCACTACGATGCAATCAATACGACCTCTGCGGACCTCATCCATCATTTTCTCAAACTGAGGGCGGTCAAAGTCCGTGCCGGTTCGCCCGTTGTCACAGAACAGAGAAACAAGCTCCATCGTTTCCTTGCTTTCAATAAAAGAGGTCAGCAGAGCCTTTTGTCCCTCAATAGTATCTGTACCTGGCTTTCCGCTGTCTTCTACGGACAAGCGAACATAGGCGGCTGTTTTGTATATTCTCTTTTCCGGTGCGGGAGTCGCCACCTCCTGCACAAGCGGATTTGTCTTTCGTTTTGTCCTTGCCATTTATACTACCTCCCGCAGCCTTGCACTCCTAAGAATGTCAATCTGCCAAGCAAACTCATCCTGCCAGCGATAAATGATTTCCAGCACATCATCGCTGTGTATCAAGATTTTATCTATCAGTGCAACCACCACGGCACGGTCAAGAGCCGTCAATCCTTGCCGTTTGATGAACTCATCCGTCCACGCATTTTCCGTACCATGATTTTGAATATCGGTAAGGCTTTCTCTGAGAGCGTCCATCTGCTTTTCAGTTTCATCGGCACGGATGGCAAAGCTTTGTTTTAGCCGTGCATATTCCTCACGGTCGATAATACCGTCCGTAAGGTTTTCATACAGCGACATCAGCAGTTTTTGGAGTTTCTCATATTCCTCGTGCTTTTTGTCAAGCTGCCTTTGAACCTTTTGAGCCTGTGCGGTACGAAGCGGAGCTGTGTCTGTAATCTCTATCAGCTCGCTCATATCCACTACCTCACGGATGTGCTGTTTCAAGCTGTCCAGCACGATTCCCTCAAGGACTGTATCTCTCATTCGATGGGGAGAGCAGCTTTTGTCCTGCTTATGGGCAGAGCAAACATAATAAATATATTTCCTGCCGCCTGCGGGAACGGTTTTACGAACCATACTGGCACCGCAATCGCCACAGAACACCATACCGCTGAATAACTGAACCGCTTCGTCATCCGGACTGCGGCGGGTATCCAGTTTCAATATCTTTTGAACGCTGTTAAAGTCAATTTTTGTAATGATGGCTTCGTGACTGTCCTCTATGACAATCCACTCGCTTTCATCCTTGGTAATGCGTTTATGAACCTTATAGCTTGGTGTGGTTTCCTTGCCTTGCACGAGAACGCCGGTATAAATCGGGTTTTTTAGAATACGAATCACCGTACCTGCAGACCATAAGGCTTTGGTGTTGGTCTTAAAAGAAGTGGTGAACTTCATCCCAAGGGAGCGTTTGTATTCCATCGGAGAGAGGACACCCAGCTTATTAAGGGTATCGGCTATATCCTGTGGGCTGACACCCTCCAATTTCCATTTGAAGATGTCACGAACAATATCGGCAGCGTACTCATCAACGACCAGCTTGTTTTTGTTTTGTTCATCTTTAAGATAGCCAAAGGTGGCAAAGGAGCCGAGGAACTGGCCGTTCTTTCGCTTGATTTCAAGCTGAGAGCGAATCTTCACCGATATATCACGGCAATAGGCTTCGTTGATAAGGTTTTTGAACGGAATAATTAAGTCATCGGAGGCTTTCTTGTCTCCGAGGCTGTCATAATGGTCATTGACAGCAATGAAGCGGACACCGAGGAATGGGAATATCTTTTCGATATACTCACCGGCATCCAGATAGTTACGACCGAAGCGGCTGAGGTCTTTGACGATAATGCAGTCCGTTCGTCCTGCTTTAACATCCTCAATCATTTTCTGAAAACTCGGTCTTTCAAAGGTTGAACCGGAAAAACCATCGTCAACCCTTACCGCATACTCCCTGAGTTCGGGGCGTTGCGATATGTAGTCCCGGAGCAGCTCACGCTGTCCGGTAATGCTGTTGGACTCCTCCTTATCGCCATCGTCACGGGACAGACGGAGATAGAGTGTGGCATTCCAAATCTTTTTCTGCGTATTTAGCATGATTGTACACTCCTTATCTCAGTAATGGCAAAACCACCGAGCTTGGAGCGTCGTTTTAGTCCTGCCTGTATTTTACTTATTCCGTCCCATGCTGTCGAGGATGTCAGCACTTCGAGCGAATGTACCCGGCAAGTCGTTCCTCCAAGGATACCTCTGTATCGGAGAAGCCGACCTTTACCACATATTTGCCGTGCTTGTAGCAATATGGATTTCCAATCTGGCGGATAAAATCAACGGCACGCTCCCGTTTGGGAAGTGCCGTATTTACCTTAACATCACGGATGTCCACCAGCTCATCACGGTTGATATCTTTAAGGTCAATATTCTTCATGTAGGTAATCATCGAATCCTGCATACAGCCCTCCTTTCGAGCCAGCTACATCTCTATGCGATTTTTTGATTCTTAATGTGTATAACTTAAATGGGGCAATCCCTAAAAGACTGTCCCAAATTCAGGCTGACCATAATCGCCTTATCAATATTGTTCATTTGCTCATCAGAGACTTTTCCGAGATATTTCATCACCCTTGTTTTATCAATGGTGATAATCTGCTCTGTAAGTACCACGGAGGGGCTTGTAAGGTTAGGTACTCCCTCAAGTACAGAATGAGTGGGTTGGTTTGCTTTCTTCCAAAAGCGAGATGTAATCGGAACGACGATTAGAGTAGGTCCGTAATGATTTCCTACATTATTTTGGATAGCTAATACCGGGCGGCAACCGCCTTGCTCCGAGCCAATATTTGTGCCGAGGTCAACAAGGTAAATGTCACCACGACGATAATTCCAGTTATCTTTCATACGGTAGGTTCCTTTCTACATTCCATAGCGGGTATGTCAAAGCGACTACAGCAATGCCATAGTCGCCACATGGATATATCAAAATTTCAACGGTAGGGTCTTCTTCTTACTGTTGCCGTTGTAAATGCGTAGTACCTGGTACAGATACTTTTTGTATCCCGCAAGGTTGATGCCGGTCGCTCGCCCCTCACGATAAATGGTAAGCGGATCAACATAGCGGAGCTGGGTCACAAGGCGATGGGAACAGTATTCGTCATGGTAGAGGTCAACAAAACGGGTCACACCGATAACATTTTCCGAACGGAAGGAATCTGGTTCGCCATTCCAAGTCGTTTTCAAGATGAGCATAGCTTCCTTGTAGCGTTCCTCACCGATGCTGTTGTAGGCATCATAGGCGGTCTTTATGCAGCCGATACGGTTCAGTCCACGCTCCTGGTCGTAATCCAAACAGATGCCGATGTTATTGTTGGCTTCCATAAAAGCAATGGCAATAGGGTCGCCGCCGAAAATCAAAGCACGGATGCGAGCACCGGCGGAAAGCGAAGCCGAAATTCCGGTCTGCTGTGCGAACAGCATAGCCTCGTCCTTCTCGGTCATGTCAAAGTATACCTTGCACTTAAATTGGAGGTCGTTGCCCCCATTGCGAAGCTTACGGGCAGCGATGGTGTGCTGACCGTCAAAAACGAAATATCTTCCGTCACGATAGCTGACCTTGGGTTCGTTGGCGATGCGCTCATCAAAATCCTCGGCAATTTTGAGAGCACGCCGGGCGTTGAATTTACGCTGATATGTCCCTCTCGGCACTTCAATTTGAGCACTGGAAAGCATGATTTCCTTGAACATAAACTTCTTTGTCTTCATTTTGGTATTTCTCCTATAAGTATTTTTTGTAAGTAATTAAGTCCTGTATGGGCTAACTGATGAATTTGAGACCGATACTTCTCGTCAGAAAAGTAATCTCGGTTATTGGAAAGACACATTGTCCAGCGAAACATCAAGGAATCCAAAGAATCCTCCAATTCATAGAGCATATCTTCCACCGTACCCTTACCACGGGTGGTCAGCATATCTACGGATGCTTGTTCCACTTTGGTCAATGGCTTTCCGATAGGTTTGGACGGTGGTTTCTTTTTGTCATCTGGCGGTTTTCGTATTTCCTCGATGATTGCCGGTCTGTCTTCAGGGTCTGCTCTTGCAAGAGCATGAATCTCTTTCTCTGTAGCTCTTATGCTGCCGTTTAGAAATTCAGCTCGGATACCGGGTTCGATTTCATCGGCAATATCTACTGCCTTTGAATAGGCTTCTGCACGAAGCACGGAGTTTTTACTGATGCTATTTTCTTTTGCGATACGGTCACAGGTCTTTTCGGTCGAGTGAAAGTTCCCAATCTGGGAACTTTCACTTTTGGCTTGAATGTACTGATTGTTTGTACCTTGCCTTTGCTTTTCAACCTCATATTGCTTTCCAATCAGATACTTCTTCTGATTAAGAGTAAGATTTCTGCGACCGAGCTGATTTTTACAAATCCAGGCAATCGCTTCGTATCGGTCAATAAAGGCTTTCTCACAAGTGGTAAACTGAATGAGGGGGTGCTTGCTCACAATGCGGTAGCGGTTGTGCCCGTCCACGATAACACCATTCCAAGTGATAATTGGGCTAATCACCAATCCGTCAGCGAGAATATTACTTTCAAGCTGCTGAAATTCTTCGGCTGTAAGAGGCGGTATCTTGTCCTCAAATTCTGGGTCAATTTTAAGTTCCATAAAGCCTCCTTTGTCTTTTATGTACAGGAGCGAACCACCTTAGCGGCTCACTCCTCGAATGTTTGCTTATTACCGTATTTATCTCCGCCCCCGGTAGTGGGATTCATCAGACGACGGCTTGCGAGACCGTTCCATAGGAATCTAACCTCCCCGTCTTCTTTGTGACCGGGCTGCGAATTACAGAAGTATCATTAACCCTGTGTCCGTCGTCGCCGGTTCGGGAGCAATCCGAATCTCGCAGGTTGTGGTGAATTGTCGCTCGCCTATGAAATAGGGTCGTGGCGTTCACCCTGCCGTAGCTCGTGGTACACAGGAATGTATCTGATGAGTGAATATTCAGTTGTCAAGGAGCCGTTGCACGAACTCGTTTTAAGTAACTTCATTCGGTGCGGTGAAGGACACATGATTTTGTTCCTTCACCTATCGCCGTTTTGGGGGCGTTTTAGCAACCCATTTTTATGGTTTCAGCGAAAATCTTTTTAATTTTTTTATTGCGAGACGAATTGACTTAGATACCGCCTGGTGGCTTGACCCCTCCAATTCGCCAATTTCATAGGTGTCCAGACCATCAACGCAATACATCCAAAGTCTGCGGAATTGTATGTCCGTGAGCTTGTCCTTCATTTGAATGACGAGTTCTTTTTCTTTGCGGCGTTTCTCAGCTTGTTCTTGGCGACGAATCATAGCAACATCGTCTGCAGGGACGGCAAGAGCTGCTTCGGACAAATCATCCATAGACAAAGTGTGATTGGATTCTCTGTGTTCAAGGTTTTCTTCCTCGTGGAAGTTTTCATCAGACCACTCTTTGAAAGCGAGAAAATCGGCTTCGCTCGGAAAGTCGTCACAAGTGACACGAACCTGCTTCCCATCCGCAGTCGGGTACACGACGGCATCCGGGTATTTCTTGTTAAGGGCATAAATGCTTGTTTTGTTAAATCTGTTTGACATATTGGTTCCTCCGTTTTTTTGAAATTTGATTTTTGGTGAAGTCAAATTCCAAAGCGGAGGACCACGACAACGCCGTACTGTACGGCAAAATTGGGTATATAACATAAAGACCTTTCCGCTGATGGGAACAGCAGAAAGGTCAAAAAAAGAGCCGCATGAGGGTGGTCACAATTCCCGTGCCGATAAAATAGAAATACTTGCGTACTTCTATCTCATGCGGCTTTTGGGATGACTACACCTTTCAGGCGGCTCCACAGCTCAGCTATGAACTATATTTAGTTTTTTCTTAACTACTTGTGTAAATAGTGGCGAAGTCTTCTCATGCTAAGCACATTGAAGACAGTAACACAACCGCATTTTTTGCACTTCGCCTCCACATGACCTCTTGTGTCTTCATAGACGGTAATCGCATTGTGGCAGCAATACGGGCACTTGATATTTCGCTGTTTTTGTGAGGCTATTGCCGTCCTTGCCCGTATTATTTTCAGTTGCATTTCTTGTGATGGTTCTTGAACTCTGATATTCTTTCTCATGCCCACACCTCCCAAGGCTCTTTATATTCCGAATATGGTCGGTCTTCCAGATAATCGAGGTGCCGGAGACGAATCAAAAGAGCAGCTTTAGATACTCCAAAAGTGCCGCACATCATTTCGACCGCCATACGGTCATGCTGGAGAAGCCAGCCATTATAGTTTTGAATAATCCTGTCTGGTGCAAATCGCCACATAGCAAGGTCTATTTCCTTCTGCGGCATCAGTATAGCGGCTCCCAAAGCATTTGCCTGCCATTCATTCCAATCCTCGTTGGATTTCAAATCTCTCAAGGAATATGTACGGCGTTCGGTATATAGCTTGCAACACGCTGCCTTCTGCTCGTCCGATTCCAGTTGGAAAAGAAGCTGATGAGCACATTCATGGGCAAGGGTGAACCTACGCTTGCCACAGAGTTTTCTGATATTGCCGGGAGCGATAAAACTGCTATCCAAAAGAACCTGATTCTTTTTTAATGGAATTATTCTTTCAATTCCGTTTTCTTCGATTGAGTATTCCGTATCCTCATAAGCCGTCAACCCACAAAAGCTGCCATCCGTGGAGAGATTTTCAAATGATACACTCAGGTGAAGATATTCTTTTGCAAACTGGTCAATAGGGGTCACTTGCGGCATCCTTTTTCCTTCATTCGTTTCCTGTCCGAAGAAAAACAAGTTGAAGTCCTTTGTGACCGCTGCTGCAATTTCTTCAATTTTTGCGTGAGATAAAATCATTGGCAATCCTCCTTTGCTTCTACGAACCATTTATTACCCTCATGGAATAGAAACGACTCCCTTCCTCTAATCATAACGGTATATCTTATTCCGCCGCCGCCGACCTTTTTAGAGGCGGCACGACATTTGAATAAAACCTGGTCGATTTGGAATACAAGCCCGTCCTTCCACCTGATAAGCCGTGGATGAAGGCCACCCTCCTCATCAATATCGACATTAACCGAAACATAAGCCTTGCGGCATCGTGTGTTTAGCATAAAAACCCTCCGTTCACAAAAAAGTTAAAAATCTGCACGAACAATATTTCGTGTTTTTGTTGACACTCTTAATTTCGTGTGGTATGATAATTTAACGAACATTATTGCGTGTTCGTGAGTACATTTTAGCACGAACATAATTTCGCGTCAATAGAATGTTGTGAAAAAGTGTTCGTGTTCGCAAAAATTAAAGAAAGAGGTGCCTTATGATTTTCAAAGACCGATTGAAAGCAAAGAGAGGCGAAGCAAATATCACGCAGGCGGAACTGGCCAAATTGGCTGGCGTCTCAACCCGCACAATTCAAAATTACGAACTCGGTTCCCGCAGACCTTATCAAATTGAGGTTGTTCAGAGGATTGCAGACGCACTGGGTACGACAACCGAGTATCTTTTGGGCAGCAGCGGCATGATGGTTGCTGACGCTCACGAAAAAGGCGGTTCCAAGGCTGCCCGGGATATAGACGAGCTTGTTAGTGAAGTGACCGGAATGTTTGCCGGTGGTTCGCTGAGTGAGGAAGCTATCGAGGGAGCAATGAAGGCGCTGAACGATGCTTACTGGATTGCAAAGGAAAAGAACAAAAAATACACACCGAAAAAGTATCGAAAAGCAACTGAAACAGAATAAGTCCGCTTTTTGGTACGAAAAGGATGATAAAGTATTCCACGATGGGAGGTGGGATTATTAACGCTGAAAGTCTATCCAAAGTTGGCAGTTCTCTTGTCAAACGCTGCGGCACAAGAGACCCATTCCGTATTGCTGACGAGCTTGGAATCGAGATTCTGTTCTGTGAAGACATTGGACCGTTAAAAGGAATGTACAAGGTAATTAAGAGAAACCGCTTTATCTTTATTAACCAAGATTTAAGTGAGAGGATGCAGCGTATTGTCTGTGCCCATGAGATTGGTCACGACCAATTACACCGCCACCTTGCAAAAGGCAAAGCCATCAAGGAGTTCATGCTATACGATATGACAACTAAACCGGAATACGAAGCAAATATTGTGGCTTCTGAAATCCTGCTGGATACCGATGAAATCCTTGAGTATATATATCATTACGATTACACATCAGAGCAAATTTCAAGGGCTATGAATACCGATATTAACCTTGTTGCTTTGAAGATTGCCCATCTTGCTGAAACCGGCTATAACCTTCGCAGGATAGAGCATAGAAGTGATTTTTTGAAATGAGGAACATTGTACCGTTTACCACTTCTGGCGGTAGCGCTATGGGAAAGACAAACGAAAAACTTGCCCCAAGCTGCCCGAACGCTAAATTGGTTGACGGCAAAGTTTTTAAGAGCAATGTAAGTAAAGCGGAGTTAAACGAGTGGGCTGCGAGCCTTTGCGTTTAATCCAACAAACAAGAATTTGTAGAATATTGTTTGATTGAACAAAGGAGGCAAGTAATGTTTATGCCCGAAGATGATTTAACTCACTCTAAACTATCGTTCCTAAAAGAATTGGAGGAATATTCATTTGATAGCAAAATGATGATGTGTCAACGGTTTGCATCAAGGATAATGAGTAGTTCTGAAGTCGATATGAAACTAGCATTTAATCAGAATATAATGCCCTGGGAATTAGAAACATTTGCGGCTTTTTCTGTGATTTATGATAATGATAGTGTTGACCAGCAAATAGATTCAGAAATTTTTTCAAAAATCATAACAAAAATTCGTAATTATTGGCATCCTGAGTTGACACTTGCAGAAACAAACGGAACATATGCCGATACGTTTATGATGATTTCTGCTCTACAACAACACCCCGTACAGGGCGTATTTTTACAGAAATTATTTCGTTATAATTATTTCTTTGGTTTTTCTAATTCTAACATTGATATGAAGTCGGAATTTTACCAAAAGTTTCAGGCTTCATATGTCGATTTTATGATATTTGCTTATATAGTATTTGTATATTGTAGCCATGAAGCACATAAGCAAGGAGATGCTAAAGAATGTCAGAGGTTATTGGCAAAGGCGTTTCAAATAGATAACGTCTTTCAGAAGTTGTGCATCGAAAAGGATAAGTACAAGAAGGAATTGACAACACTATATAAGGACAATGTATTAGATTATTATTACGGATTAAAAATACAATATGTTTATCCATTAGTTTCGGATTCCAAATTCACATATATTCCATCTCCTTATTTGGTAATAAATGCAGTTACGGAATCATTGTTAAATAGACTCACATCAGGAAACGATATGTTGCGAAAAAAGTTTGGAAAAGATGTAATTGAAAGGTATCTGTTCGATAAATACAAAGAAATTCCAAGCGTTACATGGATTAGTCCTGAAATTATTTATACGATTGGCAGAAATGAATTTCGGACGCCGGATGTTATAGTGTCTGAAGGAGATTATTGTACTTTCTATGATACTAAAGCATTATCGCCAAGTTTGAAAATACGACAGTTTAACCAAGAAGAAATTGAACGAGAAATTAAAATATATGCAGATGCAATACTTCAGGTCTATCAACAAATAATAAATTTTTCAGATAATCATTTTAATTTAGATAAGGGCTATGACCAAAAGAATTTATTTGGTGTAGCCGTTGTATTAGAAGATGCTGTGGTTCCAAAAAACAAAGTATATGATAAAGTATTTGAAATGCGAATTAAAAAAGTTGGCGACATCACGCAAGAGGAAAAACAGTATATACATAGCCATGTCAAAATTGTTCCATTAAAGGAAATCGAGCTTATGGTTTTGCAGAACATGAGTTTTTTATCATGCTTACAAGAGCAAGAGAAAAATCCCGAAAAATGGAATGACCTTACTTTTGCTACGCCCAATACTGAACATGGTCTACTTCCGATGTACCATCAGTTTGTTTTGCAAATAAAAAAAGCTGTAACAGATTATTTAAAGAATTAACCAATTGTGTATAGTTAGTTTCAGCTTGCATAGCTGATGTTATTCGAGAGGAGTGACCGAGGCATGAAACAAAGAACCTATATCGCCATTGACCTCAAATCGTTCTATGCTTCGGTTGAGTGCAGAGAACGAGGTCTTGACCCAATGGACACCAACCTTGTCGTTGCAGACGAAAGCCGCACGGACAAGACTATCTGCCTGGCGGTTACACCCTCACTCAAGTCCTATGGAATCTCTGGACGAGGACGATTGTTTGAGGTTAAACAAAGAATTAAGGAAGCCAATATAGGGCGACGGCACGATGCTCCTGGGCGAAGACAAGATGGTTCGTCCCACTTATATTCAGAACTACAAGCAAATCCAGAACTTGCAATAGACTTTATAATTGCCCCTCCGAGAATGGCGCACTACATGGAATATAGCACCCGCATCTATAGTGTCTATATGAAATATGTCGCACCGGAGGACATTGTGGTGTATTCCATCGACGAAGTGTTTATGGATGTCACCGACTACTTGAATACATATAAGCTGTCTCCGCACGACCTTGCCATGAAGATTATTTTGGATGTAGTGGAGACAACCGGAATTACAGCGACCGCAGGAATTGGAACAAATCTGTTCCTCTGTAAGGTCGCTATGGACATTGTTGCAAAGCATATCCCCGCCGACGAAAACGGTGTCCGTGTTGCAGAGCTTGACGAAATGACCTTTAGAAAAACGCTATGGAAGCACCAACCTTTGACCGACTTTTGGCGAGTTGGCAGAGGGTATGCTAAGAAGCTCGAAGAAAATGGAATGTTCACGATGGGCGATATTGCTCGCTGCTCCGTAAATGACGAGGACAAGCTATACAAGCTCTTTGGGAAAAATGCGGAACTGCTAATTGACCATGCATGGGGTTGGGAACCTTGCACGATTGAAGCGATAAAAGCCTATAAACCGTCTACCAACAGTCTGGGTTCGGGACAGGTCTTGCATTATCCGTACAAGACAAATAAGGCAAAACTCGTTCTTCGTGAAATGGCAGATCTGCTTGTTTTAGACTTGGTAAGCAAAGGACTTGTCACAGACCAAATTGTTGTTACGGTTGGATATGATATTGAGAATTTGACAGACCCTGTAATCAAGAGCAAGTACCACGGCGAAATCACAAAAGACCACTATGGTCGCCAAATCCCCAAACACGCTCATGGCACGATAAATCTTGACGGCTATACATCTTCCACCAAGAAAATATTATCTGCCGTTTCGGAACTGTATGACCGTATTGTAGATAAAAACCTTCTTGTAAGAAGATTGAATATCACCGCAGGTCGTGTGATAGAGGAATCCACCGCACCACAGAAAAATGTCGGCTTTGAACAGCTCGACTTATTCACAGACTACGAGGCACTTCAAGTAAAACAGGCGCGAGAACAAGCAGAGCTTGAACGAGAAAAGAAAATGCAACAAGCCATGTTGACCATCAAGAAGCGGTACGGCAAAAACGCCATCCTAAAGGGTATGAACCTTGAAGAAGGTGCGACCGCCAAAGACCGGAATGCACAGATTGGAGGACACAAGGCATGACTGGTGATTATGATGACATTATCAATCTGCCGCATCCTATATCAAAGACGAGGCCGCAGATGTCCTTGAAAGACCGGGCTGCACAATTCTCTCCTTTTGCCGCCCTTACAGGGTATGATGCCGCCATCAAGGAGACCGGTCGGCTTACGGATGAAAAGATAGAACTGGATGAAGAAGCTCTCAGTAACTTGAATATGAAATTTCAGATTCTCTTTGAAAGGCTGGACGAGCAGCCCGATATTGCTATTACATATTTCAAACCGGACGAAACAAAATCCGGCGGTGCTTACCTAACCACTACAGATAAAATCAAAAAGGTTGACGAATACGAACGGATGATCACAACGACAAACGGAACAAAGATACCCATGGATGATGTGATAAATCTTGAGAGCGATATTTTTCAATTTCTTGAATAAAGCACAAGCCACGCATTGACACATGGCTTGTGCTAATTTTTTACATAAATAAGTTCGTCTTATCCAATTTCTATTCATGCAAATAAACGCTTCAAGAAGTTGCAATGTTTTCTTTAATTTACAGAGCATTTTATTGCAATCTGTGTTGGTTTGTGTTATAATACAGTTCGTGTACTTTAACGCTAACCTTTTTAGACTATCATAAGGTGAAGAGGTAAAATTTATGAAAATTAGTTATAAGAAACTTTGGGTACTGCTTATTGAAAAAGAGATTTCTAAACCCAAGCTACGCAAAGACTTGCAGCTTGCGACAGGTACTATGAGTAAACTCAACAAGGGAGAAGAAGTAGCCCTTTCTATTCTGTTGCGTATTTGTGAGTATTTGGATTGTGACATAGGGGATATTTGTGAAGCTGTACGCACGGACAAAGCGTAATGTCCGTTTTATCGTACAGCTAATTTTATAAAATGGTTCTGGCACCACAGAAAAACTACGATGCCGGGCGGAGGTTGAAAACATGGAAGCAATATCGATGCCAAAGATGATAGATAATATCAATACACGGGTTCGTGATGATTTATCAGAGACAATTACAAAGAAAAGCAAGCTGAGAATCGCAGCGGCCTGCTTTTCTATCTATGCTTATGAGGAATTGAAGAAGAACCTTTCCGGTATTGAGGATTTACAGTTCATTTTTACCTCTCCTACTTTCACGATGGACAAGGCTGAGAAATCCAAGCGTGAGTTTTACATTCCTCGTATGACCCGTGAGCAAAACCTCTATGGTACAGAGTTTGAAATTCGTCTCCGCAACGAGCTGACACAACGAGCTATTGCAAAAGAGTGTGCGGAATGGATTAAACAAAAGGCAACATTCAAATCCAATACGACCAGCCAGGTAGTGCCCGGATTCCTCAATGTTATGAATGAGAAGGACCAATACACATATATGCCGTTCAACGAGTTCACCACCGTTGACCTTGGTTGTGAGCGTGGCAATTATGCCTATAACTTCACGCAGAGATTATCGTTCCCGATGAGCAAAAGCTACATAGACCTCTTTGAACAGCTTTGGAACGACAAGAAGAATTTCCAGGATGTAACTGACCAAGTGGTTGAGAATATCACGGCGGTTTATAATGAGAACTCGCCAGAGTTTATTTACTTCATTACGCTGTTTAATATTTTCAATGAGTTTCTGGATGATGTATCCGAAGATACGCTGCCTAATGAAGCCACCGGCTTTAAGGACAGCAAGGTTTGGGGTATGCTGTTTAACTTCCAGCGAGATGCTGCTCTTGCAATTATCAATAAACTTGAAAAATACAACGGTTGTATTCTTGCCGACTCTGTTGGTCTTGGTAAGACATTTACTGCTTTGGCGGTAATTAAGTATTACGAAACCAGAAACAAGAGTGTTCTTGTTCTTTGCCCAAAGAAGCTCTCAAACAACTGGAATACATATCGTGACAACTATATCAACAACCCTCTCGCAGAAGACCGCTTGAACTACAAGGTTCTCTATCATACCGACCTTGGGCGTACTAACGGCACATCTAACGGCACGGATTTGTCTCGTCTGCGCTGGGATACCTATGACCTCGTTGTTATCGATGAATCCCACAACTTCCGAAACGGCGGTAAGCTGGACAAGGAAGATGACGAAAAAGATAATCGCTACACTACACTTTTGAAGCAGGTTATTCGTAAAGGCGTAAAGACAAAGGTGCTTATGATGTCTGCAACGCCCGTCAATACCCGTTTCAACGATTTGAAGAATCAGCTTCAGCTCGCCTATGAGGGTGACTCTAAGCAGCTGGATAACAAGCTAAAAACCTCTCACACTATTGATGAGATTTTCAGAAACGCACAAAAAGCGTTCAACACATGGAGCAAGTGGGACCCTTGCGACCGCACTACCGATAATTTGCTCAGGATGTTGGACTTTGACTTTTTTGAAGTGCTTGACAGCGTAACAATCGCTCGTTCCAGAAAACATATTGAAAAATACTACGACACCACCGCTATAGGTAAGTTCCCCGAAAGATTGCCTCCCAAGTCTCACAGACCTCATCTGACCGACCTGAAGGATGCAATTAGCTACAATGAAATATTTGAGCAGCTTGCAAAGCTCAATCTGGATATTTACCGTCCATCTCACTACATACTGCCGAGCCGTATGGAAAAGTACGCAGAGATGTACGGAGATAATAAAGTAAATGTAGGGTTTACTCAATCCAACCGTGAGCTTGGTATTCGCCGCCTCATGGCAATAAACCTTATGAAGCGTATGGAAAGCTCTGTCTTCTCCTTTAACCTTACGCTTCGCAGAATTAAGGGGATAATTGATGAGACCATAAAAACAATCGATAGTTATGAATGCACCACCGGTGCCAAAATCGACCTTACTGACATCTCCAATGCTGATGAATACGACCTTGATGACCAAAATGGTGATGAGTTTGTATCTATCGGCAAAAAGGTCCAGATCGACCTTGCCGATATGGATAGAATTTCTTGGCGAGCAGAGCTGGCAAAAGACCAAGATATTTTGGAGCTGCTCACCATCATGGTTGACGATATTACACCAGAGCACGACAACAAGCTGCAGGTGCTTTTGGCTGATCTCAGAAATAAGATTGAACACTCTATCAATGAGGACAATAAAAAGGTTATTATCTTTACTGCCTTCGCCGACACGGCAATGTACCTCTATGATAATGTCGCTCCTTATATGCAGAAAAAGTTCGGCCTACACACCGCTGTTATCACCGGCTCTGTTGAGGGGCGTACAACGGCTAAGCTTAAAAAGGCAGACATGAACACGGTTCTGACCTGCTTTTCTCCTGTTTCAAAGGACAAAGAGCTATTGATGCCTGGTGACAAGACCGCTATTGATATTTTGATCGCAACCGACTGTATCTCCGAAGGTCAGAACTTGCAGGATTGCGACTATGTTATCAACTACGACATACATTGGAACCCTGTCCGGATTATTCAGCGTTTTGGTCGTGTTGACCGTATTGGCAGCAAAAATAAGGTGATTCAGCTTGTGAACTTCTGGCCCGATATTACTCTTGACGAATATATCAATCTGAAATCCAAGGTTGAGACCCGAATGAAGATTGTGGATATGACCGCCACCGGCGACGATAATATCCTCTCCAACGAAGAAAAGAACGACCTCGAATACCGCAAAGCACAGCTCCAACGGTTGCAAGAAGAAGTGGTTGATATTGAGGAAATGTCAACCGGTATATCCATTATGGACTTGGGACTTAACGAGTTTCGTCTGGATTTGCTCGATTATATCAAGCGGCATCCCGAACTGGAGCGCACCCCTATGGGACTTCACGCCGTTGCTCCTGCCTCTGCTGATTGCCCTCCGGGGGTTATTTATGTTTTGAAAAACCGTGCCCAGAGCATCAACATTGACAACAAAAATAGACTTCATCCGTTCTACATGGTCTATGTAAGCGATGAGGGCGAAGTCGTTTGCGACTATCTCCAGCCCAAGAAAATGCTTGACATCATGCGTTTTGTATGCCGTGGGCAGGACAAGCCTATTTAGGAGCTGTATCACCGTTTTAATGATGAAACCGAAGACGGCCGTGACATGAGTGAGATTTCCGAGCTTCTCTCCGAGGCTATCAATTCCATTATTGATGTTAAGGAAGAAAACGACATTGACAGTTTTTTGGGCGGCGGTCAGGTTAGCTTTTTATCCGGCGAGATAAAAGGCTTAGACGATTTTGAGCTGATATGCTTTTTAGTGGTGAGGTGAGCGCATGTTAGGACTTCCAAAGGTAACGGAGCTGCACAAGCAGCTCCCCAAGAAAGCGATATATTCAAAATTCCAGATGAACACGGCAGCAAAAGAAAAGATTGATGCCGATATTTCAAAAATCATCATTGTAAACGAAGTGTCGCCCGCTAAGATACTGATCCCTGAGGGGCAGCAGGTTAAAACCTTTTTTGTGGTGCAGGCGATGCTTAAAAAGAAAGACTTTGCTGAGAGCACAATCGCCACATTGTCAAAGCTAATAGAGCAGAATATGTTGTTTGTTTTAGAATGCGGCAATGAACATAAACTTGCCATTTATCACACAAGGTTGATGCAGACCCCATGGAAGCCGAAAAACTCCTTCGAATTGCCGCTAAAGGGCTTAACCCTCGATGCCGTATGGGAAAATATAGTCGTGCAGGTGGGCGGAGTAGAGATAGAGGGCGAAAACACCCTTGATGAACAGATTGCGGCTGATGATAAACGGCAGCGACTACAAAAAGAGATTGACCGCCTTGAAAAACAAGCCCGCACAGAAAAACAGCCGAACAAAAAGTTTGAGATGGTGCAGCAGATAAATAAGTTGAAGAAAGATTTAGAGGTGGTCTGATGTCAATTGACCAATATCAAAGACAAGTTAATACGCTTGATAAAGAAATAGCTGACCTTGAAAAGAAAAAGGCGGCTAAAGATAAAGACTGTGCTAATCTTCAAGGGAAAATCAATAGCACTCAAAAAAGCATAACAAAAAGCACATCTGCTACTACGGCATCGAGCAAATTGAAACAGATTTCGGGGTGGCAGGGTGACTATGCAAAAAGGTCTGGCGAAAGTGCAGACTTGGGCAAGAAAATCTCCGACAAAAGGAATAAGCGTAATGATGCGTATTTGAAGTTGCAAAAGGCACAGCAGGCTGACCAGAAAAAGCAAGACAAGGCGAGCAAGCAAGTTCAGTCTGCTTATGAAGCCCGAATTGCTGAATTGCGGCAGCGAGTTACAACAAGCTTAGCTCCGACTATTCTGACTGATACCATTAGTGACACAAGCGAAGAATATGATGTTTTTGTATCTCACGCTTTTGAAGATAAAGAGTCTTTTGTTGATGAGTTTGTTGCTGAAATGGAGAAAATTGGCTTCAAGGTTTGGTATGATACTCAACGCCTGCAATGGGGAGATTCAATGAGAGAACGAATAGACAACGGATTGAGAAAATCTCGATATGGTATTGTGGTTTTATCACCTAATTATATAGCGGAACATAAATATTGGACAAAGACTGAGCTAAACGCTCTGTTTCAGTTAGAAACGGTGAACGGGAAAACAATCCTTCCCATTTGGCATGACCTAACGAAAAAACAAGTGGTGGAATATAGCCCGATGATTGCCGATAGAAAGGCTATGACAACGGCGGCTATGACTGCCGAAGAAATTGCCCTTGAATTAAAGACGATATTTCCAGTAAAGGAAACGGAGGAACAGGATAATGGATAAACTTAAAATGCAAACGGCGAACAAAGCCGATGATAATTTCAGAGCGTTGGCGGCTATGTTCCCCAACGCTGTCACGGAGGCTATTGACGAGAACGGCGAGGTTGTCCGTGCTATTGACAAGGATGTGCTGATGCAGGAAATCTCTGTCAAGGTTGTTGAGGGCAAGGAGGAGCGCTATCAATTTACATGGCCGGACAAGAAGAAGTCTGTTTTGCTTGCCAATACTCCCATTGCCAAAACCCTGCGCCCGGTTCGTGATGATGAAGAATTTCCTACAGGAGCAGACAGCAGCGGCAAGCCCTATTGCAGCAGCGGAAGTGTAGACTTTGAAACAACTGAAAACCTCTATATCGAGGGTGATAACCTTGAGGTGTTGAAGCTCTTACAGGAAACCTACCTTGGCAAAATAAAGATGATTTACATAGACCCGCCCTATAACACGGGCAACGATTTTGTGTATGAGGATAACTTTGCCCAAAGCACCGATGAATACATGGAACACAGCGGGCAGTTTGATGATGAGGGCAACCGCCTTGTAAAAAACCTCGATAGCAACGGTCGTTTTCATACTGATTGGCTTAATATGATTTATCCTCGCCTTAGACTGGCAAAAGACTTACTCTCCGACCAGGGTGTTCTCGTAATAAGCATTGATGATAATGAAATCGAAAACATGAAAAAATGTTGCAATGACATTTTTGGTGAAGATAATCTAGTAAACTGCTTTATCTGGAACTGTTCTACGGCAGGTGGAATTAGACCAAAGTTCGCAAGTAAAACACATGAGTATATTCTTGTGTACACTAAGAATAAAAATGATTTGAACACAATATATGCACCGCTGTCTTCTGATGCAATCAAAATGTACACGCAAAAAGACGATAGAGGACTATATCGTGATAAGGACTTTGTGTTTAAGAATAAATCTACCAATGTTAATCAAAAATATGGTATAGAGTGTCCCGATGGTGAAGTTGTATATCCAAAGGACGGATATATATATCGCTTTATTCGTCCGAAATTCGATGAAGTGTTAAAGGATAATATGGTCACATTCAAAAAGACCACAACGGGCCCTCTAGTATCTGCAAACGGTGAACAAGCTCATTGGAATATTTACATCAAAAAATATTTGGGAGAAGCTATGGGGGCTCCTTCTACTTTAATCCCCAAAGAAATGATGAGTATATATAATGTAGGCACACAATGCGTTCAAGATTTATTTAATGGTGTTAGAGTATTTGAAAATGTGAAACCTGTTGATGTCATAACTTACATGATGAATATGCTTTCTTCTGGCAGTGATACAATTTTGGACTTTTTTTCCGGCTCTGCCACCACCGCCCACGCAGTCATGCAGCTCAACGCCGAGGACGGCGGCAACCGCAAATTCATCATGGTGCAAATCCCCGAAGAAACCGACGAAAAAAGCGAGGCTTACAAGGCCGGCTACAAAAACATCTGCGAAATCGGCAAAGAACGCATCCGCCGTGCAGGCGCAAAAATCAAAGAAGAAAACGGCTTGACGGCACAGAACCTTGACACAGGCTTCCGTGTGCTCAAATGCGACACATCCAACATGAAGGAAGTGTTCTACAAGCCCGACGAGGTTGCGCAGGCCACCTTTGACAACTACGCCAGCAACATCAAAGAGGAGAGAACTCCCGAAGATTTGCTGTTTCAGGTTATGCTTGACCTCGGTGTGCTCCTCTCCTCCAAGATTGAGGAAACTACTATCAACGGCTGCAAGGTGTTCAATGTTGCAGACGGCTTTTTGTATGCCTGCTTTGACAACAACATCTCCGACGATGTTGTTACGACTATTGCAAAGCAGCAGCCCTACTACGCCGTGTTCCGTGACAGCGGAATGGCAAGCGACTCGGTGCTGACAAACTTCGACCAAATTTTTGCTTCTATCAGTCCTTCGACAGTAAGGAAGGTGCTCTAAGTGAAACAGATTACCGAAATAACCAAACGGGATATTTTCGCTCTGTTTCAATACGGTATGGACGTGCAGGAATTTTGGGAATCAAAGAGAATCCAATGCTCTTGTTACGGTAAATTGAGCGAAATGGATTTTCTAAAGCGGCTATACGATTTATCTGCCTTACCAAGCTTCGATAGTCGTTTTGATAACGCAGAGGGTGACATCTGGCAGCACACCATCAACAACAACGACTATGAGGATGATTGGGTATTTGAAGATGAAAGGTTCCAGCTTCTTGATGGCGATGACGAGGTGCTTCTCAAATTCCTTTGTGCTTCATTTCATCCGGCTGTGAGAGTTGAAAATGGATATTGGAAAGAGTTTCTCGATGCTGTAAACGGCTTGCTTCGCAATGACGGATATGAGTTGTATCCCGAAAGCAAAATATCTGGTCGTGATGTTTATGGTTGGAAGAAGTATAATCCAGAGGAAACAGCTTTGTTTATACCATTTTCTCAAAGAAACCAAACTGATATTAAATCCAAACGGTTGAAACTTTCCTTGACTATGAAGATGCGAAGCCAATTATGTGCATTGCTCGAAAAATTCACCACAGTTTATAGGGAAACCGATGAGACAGGTTGGCAATACGAAATAACCACAAGTGAATGCGTTTTTCGAGACCTCTCGCAGTTTTACACCCCTAAATGCTATGATGCTTCCGGGAACTATGTAGAGACTAATGATATGAAGCAATTCATCTTAAAGAACTCTCCGTTCTATGTTTTTGATGCGTTGGAACTATACGAGAATTACAACTCAGAAGGAGCATTTGCAGCGCAGTTAAATGCATTATTCAAACTGAACTCCATCAATTACAAGTTTGAACAAGGTCGTCTCATAAACACGCTTGATGTGTCCATTAGCAAGAATGAGATATCGTCTATATCGGAAATGGGGTTAAAGGAACTTGTTACCGAAGCTGAACGCTACTATCACGATAGCAATAAGCAAATCGCTGTAGAAAAGCTTTGGGATGCGTTTGAACGGCTGAAAACGTATTATTCTCCGGCACTCGACAAGGCACATTCCGCAAATAAAATAATTGACGACATGAGTTGTTCTGAGCCGAACTTCAAATCTATGTATGAAGCAGAGTTTAAGGCCCTAACCAACATAGGGAATAGTTTCAGAATCCGTCATCATGAAACGACCAAGATTGATATTATAGATAACAGGCAATACGACTATTTTTACAGGCGTTGCCTTGCCTTGATTTCTGTAGCTATTCTCTACTTGGAAGGAGGAGCAAATACATGAAATTCAATTTCAAGATACAGCAGTATCAAACCGAAGCCGTGGAGGCGATTGTTCGTGTATTTAACGGGCAGCCCAACTACGACCGGACTACATATATCCGCGACCTGGGCAAGCTCCAGCCAAATCAGCAGATGCAGCTTGCCATGCTCAATGATGACGACGATATCATGGGCGACACCGGCTATAAAAATGAAGCTATCGAGCTGACCGACGCTCAGTTGCTTGAAAACATCCGTGCCATACAAAGCGAGAACAATATCAAGACCTCGGACAAGCTCATTGGTAACATCGGGCGTTGCTCTCTTGATATCGAAATGGAGACCGGCACGGGCAAAACCTATGTCTACATCAAGACCATGTTTGAGCTGAACAAGCGTTACGGCTGGAGCAAGTTCATTGTCGTTGTGCCGAGCGTTGCTATCCGTGAGGGGGTCAATAAGACCTTCCAGATTACCGCCGACCACTTTATGGAGCAGTACGGCAAGAAGGCCCGCTTCTTCATCTACAACAGCTCTAACCTCAACGAGCTTGACAACTTCTCATCCGGCTCCGGTATCAATGTCATGATTATCAATACCCAGGCTTTCGCTTCCTCCTTGAAAGAGGACGGAAAAAGCAAGGAAGCCCGCATTATTTACTCCAAGCGTGATGAGTTCGGCTCTCGCCGTCCGATTGATGTTATCAAGGCGAACAGACCTATCATCATTCTGGACGAGCCGCAGAAAATGGGCGGCGAAGTTACACAAAAGGCGCTCAAAAACTTCAATCCTCTGTTCAGCTTGAACTATTCGGCTACCCATGCCAAGGAGCACAACCTTGTGTATGTACTGGATGCTCTGGATGCCTTTAACAAAAAGCTCGTTAAGAAGATTGAGGTCAAGGGCTTTGAGGTTAAGAACCTCAGCGGCACGAGCAAGTATCTCTATCTTGAAAATATTATTCTGTCCCCGAACAAGCCGCCTATGGCAAAACTGGAAATCGAGGTTGCACAGAACGCAGGTCACGCACGAAAACTCTTTACTTTTGCCGTGGGCGATGACCTCTACTACAAATCAAACGAAATGGAGCAGTATAAGAACGGCTATGTTATCTCCGACATTGAGCCACTTAGCGGTACTGTGACATTCACAGGCGGCACCGTTATCCACCAAGGCGAGGTTATCGGCGATATTGTTGAGCAGGATATGCGCCGTATCCAAATAAGAGAGACCATTCAATCTCACTTTGAGAAAGAAGAAAAGCTGTTTGAAATGGGTATAAAAACCCTGTCTTTGTTCTTCATTGACGAGGTTGCCAAGTACCGCCGGTATGACGAGGACGGCAACGAGCTACTCGGTGAATATGGAAAGATTTTTGAAGAAGAATACACCGCCATTCTCAACGAATATCTGACAATGTTTGACACGCCGTATCAGAAGTATTTGCGAGAGATTGAAATCGCTGATACCCACAAGGGCTATTTCAGTATCGACAAGAAGACCGGTCATAGCGTGAACTCTGCCCTCAAGCGTGGCTCTGAGTTCTCGGATGATATTTCCGCTTATGACCTTATCTTGAAGAACAAGGAGCGCTTGCTTTCCTTTGGCGAGCCGACAAGATTTATCTTCTCTCACTCGGCTCTGCGTGAAGGCTGGGATAACCCCAATGTGTTCCAGATTTGTACGCTAAAACATAGCGACAGCTCCACGCAGAAGCGGCAGGAAGTTGGACGTGGTCTCCGTCTTTGTGTCAACCAGGTCGGTAACAGAATGGATATGGAGGTTCTCGGCGAGAGCATCCACAACATCAACAAGCTGACGGTTATCGCAAGTGAAAGTTATAAGGGCTTCGTTGCGGATTTGCAATCCGACATCAAGAAGGTTCTATACGACCGCCCGACCGCTGCTACCAGCGATTACTTTAAGGGCAAGTTCGTCAAGGTAGACGGCAAGCCTATAGCCATTGATGAAAAGACTGCAAGTAATATTGAGTTCTATCTGATTCAGAACAGCTATGTGGATATGGATAGAAAGGTTACGGACAAGTACCGCATGGATTTGGAAATGGGTACGCTTGCTCCTATGCCCGGCAGCCTTGCTCCTATGGCAGAGGGGGTACATACCCTCGTGCAGGCCATCTTTGATGAATCCGCTCTTGCTCGTATGATTGATGACGGCAAGCAGACCAAAATTGAAAAGAACGAGCTTAACAAGAACTTCCATAAGCAGGAGTTCCAAGAGCTTTGGAAGCGTATCAATCACAAATATGCCTACGCCGTTTCCTTTGAAAGCTCAGAGCTGATTAAAAAGGCTATCGAACATATCGACAAGGAGCTGTTCGTTTCCGAGCTGACCTACACCGTCTCCAAGGGCGAACAGACCGAGGAAATGAGCACAAACGCATTGGAGCGTGGCGAGGCGTTTAAGACTGCAAAGACCCGTACAACCACTCTCAAACGAGGCGAAGTAAGCCATATCAAGTATGACCTTGTTGGAAAGATTGCGGAGGGCACTGTTCTCACCCGTAAGACTGTGGTTGAGATTATCAAGGGCATCTCGCCTTTGAAGTTTGCCATGTACAAGGCGAACCCCGAAGAATTTATCGCCAAGGTTGTTCGTCTAATTAACGAGCAGAAAGCTACAATGATTGTCGAGCATATCTCCTACGACCAAATCGAGGGCGAATATGACAGCACTATCTTCACCGCAGAAAAAACATCGGCAAGCATCGATAAGGCGTTTAAGGCGACTAAGCATATTCAAGATTATGTATTTACTGACGGCTACGCAGAAAAGAGCGTGGAGCGCCGATTCGCAGAGGACTTGGATAACGCCGATGAAGTGTGTGTTTATGCTAAGCTGCCGAGAGGATTCCATATTCCTACTCCGGTTGGCAACTACTCTCCCGACTGGGCGATTGCATTTAACGAGGGTACAGTAAAGCACATCTTCTTTATTGCAGAAACAAAAGGAACAATGGAAAGCCTTAGCATGAGGCCCATTGAAAAAGCCAAAATCTCTTGTGCAAGAAAACTCTTTAATGAGATTTCCACGGAGAATGTAAAATATCACGATGTTGATAGCTATCAGCGTTTGCTTGATGTGATGAAATCATTATAACGGGAGGAATGACTATGCCAAGAACAATTACAGTCAAAGGAATGGGAAATGTAAAGACTGCTCCCGATTATGTTGTCGTGTCCATGAACCTTGAAGCACAAGGTATGGAATACGAAGAAACGATGGAGCAAGCTGCACAGCAGATTGATTACCTTAACGTCTCTCTTGAAGCTGTTGGCTTTGAGAAGAAATCAGTGAGGACTACAAGCTTCAATGTCCGCACCGCCTACGAGAGTGTTAAGAATAAAAACGGGAATTATAAGAGCGTATTCAGCGGTTATGTGTGTAGCCATCGGTTAAAGGTTGAATTTGACTTCGATACAAAGCGTTTGGCTCAAACACTTAGTGCTATTTCAAAATCCCTTGCGAAGCCGGAGCTTTCTATCGCCTTTACGGTGAAAGACCCGTCTGCAGTTAATAAGGAGCTTTTGAAGTCTGCTACTATCAATGCACGAGAAAAAGCAAAAGTCCTGTGTGAAGCATCCGATGTGGAACTGGGTGACCTGCTTACCCTTGATTATAATTGGGGCGAACTCAATATTATTTCTCGCACAGACTATATGCTTGAAGAAAGAGTTATGGCTATGCCAATGAGAGCAATGGCTGATATGGATATCCAGCCCGATGACATTGATGTGAGCGACACCGCTACCTTTGTGTGGGAAATCAAATAACCAGAAAGCGTGGGTCGGTGGTGACTTGGGATGATCATTACGAAAAATTCTATGATTGGTCTGAAAGCTCTCGAATATGTGGAATGTCAATAAGTCCAGGAGCTTATAGGCATTGACACAACTTTTGAGGAAGGTAAGGAGGTTGAAAATGAGTAAATTTGAAAATCTGACAAAGTATCTTCCTCATCTGGATGAAGATAAGTTTGGCACTTGGGCCATCGACCATAAAAATGATGGCACTCCGGAATGCCCTATTCAGATGCCTTTTGTAAACTACTCCGAAATGGTTCATCACTTTATCGATGATGTGTACGATTTCAGCGATAAGAATAGCGATTTCGAACTGACAAGATATGGTGATGTTTTGAACCAAAACGGGCTTGAATGGGGAAGTAAATCCATGAGCGACGCAGATGTTTCAAAATTGGATGCTCAATGTATAATGGCTTTGATTATGGGCGCTGTCCGCGCTGAACGATTTTGCGACGGTGCGTTGCTTGGCTTTTTCAAAGATGGTAGCATCCAAAAATGGTTGGAACGATTGAAAGAACTTTAGGGCGGGAAAGTATGACTACAAATAACAATATAATACTTGTTACCAAGTTTGTTGGAGAAATAAAGGGTGAGTTTTTTGTCCCCTCATACCAGCGGGGATATAGATGGGGCGAGGATG
>Ga0116148_1001094_pt1 | contig 30451 bp, 17 predicted proteins | sample AD_UKC055_MetaG_FD_89786 | JGI IMG/M metagenome (GOLD analysis project Ga0116148, IMG submission 89786) | Active sludge microbial communities of municipal wastewater-treating anaerobic digesters from USA - AD_UKC055_MetaG | ecosystem: Engineered > Bioreactor > Anaerobic > Digestate | place: USA...
ATGGACGACGACATCGGGAAGGTCCTGACGGCGCTTCGGGAGTCGGGCTTCGAGGACAACACGCTGGTCTGCTTCATCAGCGATAATGGCGGGCCCATCACCCGAAACGCCCCCAACGCCTCCTGCAACACCCCGCTGCGGGGTGGCAAGGGCGAAACGTGGGAAGGAGGCATCCGCGTCCCGTTCTTCATGAAATGGAACGGGCATCTCAAGGCCGGCGCCACCTACGACAAGCCCGTCATCCAGATGGACCTGACGGCCACCGTGCTGGCGATGGCGGGCGTGAAGGCGGACGCGAAATGGCCGATGGACGGCGTGGACCTCATGCCCTTCCTGAACGGCGACACGGCCACCCCGCACACGACGCTCTTCTGGGAGTACGGCAAGCAGTGGGCCATCCGCCAGGGACAGTGGAAGCTGACGTACGCCTTTCCAACCAAACAGGCCAAAACGCCCGTCCTGGGCCTCTACGACCTGAGCCAGGACGTCGCCGAGACCAAAGACCTATCCGCCGACCAGGGCGAGCGGGTCAGGCAACTCCAGGCCCTCTGGCAGACTTGGCGAACGAGCGTCTCCCGCCAAAGCCCCGTGGAAGTCTCCATGACAGACGTGAACGACGCGCCCTGAGCGCCGACCAGGCCGGGACCTGCGGCAAGCCGTATTCAGACTCCGGACGGATCGCGGAGGCCGTCGGGACGCGGGCAAGGCAAAGGCCGTCCATTTCTGCAGAGGCGTAACATCCAATCCTTGCAGGTCAGGTTATTCTGGCGTACACTTCTTTAAGCTGGCCTTATAAGGACTATAAGATGACACTGACGCTTTCAGTCGGAAGTGCGACCTTCACGGACACGAACGGCGGCCTGGTGATCAACGGTGTCGAGGTCTTTCGCCTGCGAACACCCGCACCGGGCGACCACTTGTGTGTGGACTTCGAGGTCCGATCAGCCGACAACCACGTCTTGGCCATCGTACAGGGCAGCACGTGCGTTCAGGCCGCTCCGGGCGTGGCCGTGCGTCAGGGACCGGCCTTCTGCGAAATCGTCAACCCGCACGGAGAAACGGTCGCTCGCGCGGAGAAGTTGTCCGCGAACGTCGTCAGGGTCTACGGCACATTCCATGTCGACGGCAGCTACATCCGTGCCGACGGGGACGTTCTGGACGCCAACGGTTCGCTCATCGAGGGTCACGCCCTCGAATGCTCGGGCGGCCCGGCCGTCTCGGTCGGCCGGTCGCCCGATGAGGAAAGCCGGACCTTCGAGGACGAGACGGTGATCATGGACGGCAAGTTCTACCGCGCTTGCACGTTCCGCAACTGCCTGCTGGTCTACACGGGACGGGAACTGCCCCTGCTGGTATGCTGTTACTTCGAGGAGAACTGCCGCCTGGAACTGCGGGAGCACGCGCAGCGGACCGCCCAGTTTCTGGCGGGGCTGCACCAGCACATCGGGTGCGGCGGCAAGGGAATCGTCAGCAGGACCCTCGACGGGATCCGCCACATGATTCCGTGCGGGCGGTAAGCACGTCTCGCAAGAACCGGCCGGACCTTGGGTACCCGAATACCGTGCGCAGACCTGAAGCCGCCTGCTGCGGCGGGTCTGCCCCCCCTTCGCTACGACGGCCCCGTCGATCTCAGGTGCGGTGCTCTTTGCGGACGACTTTGCGCGCGCCGGCGTGCCAGGCGTTGCGCCAGTCCTTGGGTGGGACGATGTCTTCCATGCGGTCGAGTTGTCCGATCGCGCCCAGGCGCTTGTAGATGAGTTGCCACGCGCACGGACGGTCCGGATCGACTTCGCAGTGATCCTCCTGCGAGCCGCCGCATGGGCCGTTGAGCATGCGCTTGGCGCAGCGCGTGACCGGGCAGATGCCGCCGAACTTGTGCAACAGGCAGTCGCCACAGGCCATGCACTTCTCGGTCCAGACGGCTTGCTCCTCGAGAATGCCCAGGAACTGCGTGTTGAGACCGGCATAGACGGGCTTGTTGGGGAACCGCTCGGCCAGGGCCTGCACACCGGCCCCGCACGCGAACGAGACGACCGCCTCGTTGCGGTCGACGGCCGCCGTGAGGTCCTTGATGAACTCGTTCTCGCACTGGCGCTCGATGGTGATCTGTTCGATCCGGACCGGATTGCTGGCGAGTTTGCGGGCCATACGCAGCGCGTAAGCCATGATGCTCACTTCGCGCTCCCCGCCGGCCAGACACACCGTCACGCACGTGCCGCAACCGACCAGCAGCACCTTCTGGTGTGACTGAATGATCTCTTTCAGTTCCGGGATTGACTTGGGGCTGGCAACGATCATAGCTCGTCTTGCTCCTGCTGGGCGGGGATGTTCTTAATGGGATTCGGGCCGAGTTCGCGCACGGTCTGCACGATCTCCTGCACGCGCCGCACGAACGTGGGCGCCTCGGCGGCGGACAGGTTCACCATCCGCAGGCGGTTGGCGCCGATGCCGACCTGGTCGAGTATCTCGCGGACGTGCTCGATTCGCTTCTTCGCCCGGAGGTTGCCTTCCAGGAAGTGGCAACCGCCTTCCAGGCAGCCGGCCACCAGGACCCCGTCGGCGCCCTTCTCGAAGGCATCGAGTATGTGTTCCATCTCGATCTTGCCCGTGCAAGGCGTGTGGACGATACGGACGTTGGGCGGGTACTGCATGCGTTTGGAGCCGGCCAGGTCGGCGGCGGCATACGCGCAGAAGTTGCAGCAAAAGGCGATGATCTGGGGCTGCCAGTCGTGGCCCTCGCCGGCGGCGCCGGGTCCGGTTGTCTGGGCAGGCTGAATCATGACGGGCCTCCCTCGGTGACCAGCAGTTCGTCGAGCATGGCGGTCATCTGGCTTCGTTCCTGGTGTCGCAGAGTGATGGTCCGGGCGGGGCAGGCGGCGGCGCAGCTTCCGCAGCCCATGCACTTGGCGCCCTGGATCTCGGCTTTGTGAAGCTCGTTGATCATGGGAGCGCCGTACGGGCAGACCTTGACGCAGGTGGCGCAGGCCACGCACATCGACGGATCCACGCACGCGACCTGCCCGGGAATCTCGAGGTACGACTTCGACAGGACCGTCGCCGCGCGTCCCGCAGCCGCCCGGGCCTGCCAGATGGTCTCGTCCATGAAGCGGGGCGAGTGCGCCAACCCGCAGATGAACTCGCCCTCGTTGGCCAGGTCGACCGGACGGAGCTTGGGATGGGCCTCGAGGAAGAAGCCGTCGGCGGTCAAGGCCGAGCGGATCATGCCCGAGATCTTCGGGTTGTCTTCGGCCGGAGCGATGCCCACGCTGAGTGCCACCAAGTCCGCCTGCAAGAGCAGGTCCGCCCCGGCGGCCGCATCACGAACGCGAACCTCCAGGCGGCCGTCGGAGGTGCTGACCTCCGGGTCCTGGCCCTGTGGGTAACGGACGAAGAGCACGCCGGCCTCGCGGGCCTGCTGGAAGTAGGTCTCGCGGAAGCCGTAGGTACGGACGTCGCGGGCCAGCACGATCACCCGGGCGCGCGGCTTGAGACGCTTGATCGCCAGGGCGTTCTTGACCGCTTCTGCACAGCACACCCGGCTGCAGTATGGGTTCGTGTCGTTGCGACTCTCGACGCACTGGATCATCACAACCGTGGGGCTGTCGCCACTGGCGGGGATCAAACCCGTGGCCAGATCAGCCTCCAGCTTGCGCTGCGTGGTCACCCGCGGGTCCTGACCCAGCAGGTGAAGCGAGGTCTCGCGCTCCGCGCCTCCGGTGGCGAGAATCACCACGCCGTGCTCCAGCAGAGACTCCACCCCGCCGGTGGCAATGTGGGTCTTGAAGTTGCCCACATGCCCACTGAACCGAACGGGCACGCTGTTGAGATGGACCGTGATTCGCGGATTGGCCTCGACAGCCGCCTCAAGGCGAGCGAGAAACTCCGGAACGTTCCGCCCTTCCAACGTCGTGTGGATCTGACGGAGGTTGCCGCCGAGGCAGGAGTGCTTCTCGACCAGGTGCACGTTGAAGCCCTGGCCCGCAACGGCCAGAGCCGCCGTCATGCCCGCCAGCCCACCGCCGATCACCAAGGCCGACTGGACCACAGGCAGCCGGCCCGTCTCCAGGGCCCGCAGGCGCCGCGCCCGCCCCACCGCCATCCGCATCAGTTCGACGGCCTTGCCGGTGGCGGCCTGAGGATCGTCACGATGCACCCAAGAACACTGGTCGCGGATGTTGGTCATGGCGAAGAGGTACTGGTTCAGGCCCGACTCGCGCAGCGTCTCCTGGAAGAGAATCTCGTGCGTGCGGGGGGAGCAGGACGCGACCACCAGGCGGTTGAGCCGGTGCTCGCGGATCATGTCCTTGATGTGCTGCTGGTTCGTGTCCGAGCAGGTGTAGATGGAGGCCTCGGCGTGGCAGACGCCGGGCATCGTCGCCGCGGCCTGGGCCACGTGTTCCACGTCGACCACCGAGGCGATGTTGTGCCCGCAGTGGCAGATGAAGACGCCCACTCGGGCGGCCTCGTCGCTGACGTCGCGCTCCCAGGGGTATTCGTGCTGCTGCACCATCGTGCCCCGAGCGTCGGCCAGCAGTTCCATCGCACACGCCGCCGCCGCGGACGCCTGGGCCACCGACTCGGGGATGTCCTTGGGTTCCTGGAAGGCCCCGGCCACATATACGCCCGGCTGAGAGCAGGCAGTCGGATTGAAGCGGTCCGTCTGGCAGAAGCCGAAGTCGTTCAGCTCCACGCCCAGGGCCCGGGCCATTTCCTTGGCGTGCTGGCTGGGCCTCAGGCCCACCGAGAGCACGACCATGTCGAACTCGTCCTGGTGCTCGGCGCCCTGGTCGTCGAAGTAGCGCACGCGCGGGTTTCGGCTGCCGGGCATCTCGACGATACGCGAGGGCATGGCCCGAATGTACTTGACGTTCTGCTCGTTGGCGGCCCGGTTGACGTAGCTGTCGAACTCCTTGCCGAACGCCCGGATGTCCATGCAGAAGATGGACACGTCCAGGCCCGGCGCGTGTTCGATAGCGACCATGGCTTCCTTGGTGGCCGACATGCAGCAGATGGACGAGCAGTAGCCGCTGCCGCGGGCCGGGTCGCGCGAGCCGACGCACTGGATGAACGCGATCTTGTGCGGGTGCTTGCCGTCGGAGGGACGAAGCACCTGTCCGCCCGTGGGCCCGGCGGCACTGAGCAGTCGCTCGAACTGAACACTGGACAGCACGTTCGAGTACCGCCCGTGTCCGAATTCGCCGCGCAGCGAAGCCTGAAACTCCTCGAAGCCCGGGGTCAACACGACCGACCCGACGGCCAGCGTCCGCGTCGTCGGACCCATGAGGTGATCGATCGCGCAGGCCGAGCAGGCCTTGACGCACTGCATGCACTCGCTGCACAGTCCGCAGGCCAGGCAGCGCTGGGCCTCGGCCACCGCCTGTTCCTGCGTGTAGCCCTGATCGATCTCGCGGAAGTCGCGGACGCGTGCGGCTGGCTCGGCCTGCGGCATCGGCTGGGCGGGCTCGCGCGGGGCGGACGGGTTGGGATTGGGAGCGTGAGACTCCTTGCCGGCCTGTGCCTTGGGGGCGGCCTTGCGGACGCTGCCCCGCAGGTAGGCGTCGATGGACTCGGCGGCTGTGTGGGCGGCCGCCATCGCATCCACCAGCGAGGCCGGCCCGGAGACCGCGTCGCCGCCGGCGAAGACGCCCTCGACGCTGGTGGCCAGCGTGCCGGCCTCCGCGCCAAGCCGGCCGTTGGGCGTGGCCAACTCGGTCATGGACGCCCCGTCCACGCCCTGACCGATGGTGACGATGACGGCGTCGGCGGGCAGGATGGTGGTGCGGCTGTCGTCGTATTGGGGGTTGAATCGTTTCTGGTCGCCAGCCTGTCCGGTAGTCAGGTCGAACACCCGCGTGCAGGCGCGAAACTCCACGCCGGTCACGCGCCCGCCCTCGACGATGATCTTCGTCGGACCCAGGCTTGGGTGGAACTGGACGCCTTCCTGGAGGGCTTCTTCGGCCTCCCATTCGTGGGCGGGCATCTCGTCGCGGCTTTCCAGGCAGGCCAGGCGGACGTTTTGCACACCATCGAGCCGCCGGGCACAACGGGCGGCGTCCATCGCGACGTCGCCGCCGCCGATGACCACCACGTTGGCGCCCAGCCTGGGCCGACCGCCCGTGTTGACCTCGCCCAGGAACTTCAGCCCGTTGAAGACGCCGGCAGCGTCCTCGCCCGGGATGCCAAGCGACCGACCCACCCAGGCGCCAATGGCGACGAAGACGGCGTCGAACTGGCCCGCGCCGTCCAGGCCTGCCTGCCGGTCAGGCAGGTCCGGGTGGGCCTGGGCGGTCCGCGTCTGCGAGGCCAGCAGGGCCTTGGGGTCGGGCACCCGCGTGCCGGTGCGGGCCTGGATGCCCAGGTCGAGGATCGCCTGGATCTCGCGGTCCAGCACGTCGGCGGGCAGACGGTATCGCGGGATGCCGTACCGCAGCATGCCGCCCAGGGCGGGCATGGCGTCGTAGATCGTGACGGCGTGGCCGAGCATCGCAAGGTCGTAGGCGGTGGTCAGGCCCGCCGGCCCGCCGCCGATGACAGCGACCTTCTTGCCGGTGCTCTCGGCCGGCTGGGCGCTGGAGGCGGGCAGCGAGTCGCGGTTGGCGTGAACGTAGTCGCCGACGAACCGCTTGATGTCGCGGACGGAGACGGGCTGATCGATCTCGCTGCGATTGCAGTCGCTCTGGCACGGATGCTGGCAGACGCGCCCGCACACCGACGGCAGCGGGCAGCGTTCCATGATCAGGTCGTAGGCTTCCTTGAACTTGCCCGCGGCCACCAGCGCCACGTACCCCTGTGCGTTCACGCCGGCCGGACAGGAAGCCTTGCAGGGCGCCCGCCCCCCGGCCTTGGAGATGCCGTAAACGTTGGGGATGGCCTGCGGATACGGGCGGAAGATCGCCTTTCGCAGCCCCATCTTGCGGTCGAACTCGTTGGGCAACTGGACCGGGCAGGCCTCGACGCAGTCGCCGCAGGCGTTGCACTTCTCGGCATCGACGAAGCGCGGCTCGGTGCGGATGCGGACCTGGTAATGGCCCGGCGTTCCGTTGATCGACTCGATCTGCGACAGCGTGATGATCTCGATGTTCTTGTTTCGGGCGCACTCCACCAGCTTGGGCGAGAGGATGCACATCGCGCAATCGCCCGTGGGGAAGGTCTTGTCGAGCTGGGCCATGCGCCCGCCGATGGCGGGCGAGGAGTCGAGCAGGTACACCTTGAAGCCCGAGCCGGCCAGGTCCAGGGCGGACTGGATGCCGGTAATGCCTGCGCCGCAGACCAGAACCGCGCCGATCCCCTCGGAACCAGTGCTGTCCTGCTGGTCGGTATCGTTCGCCTTAATCATGCCGTTCTGCCAATCTTGCCTGCCGGCAGGCAGGTCTCTCGCGGGCGGGCGGGTCTGTCCGACCGCCGGGGTTCGTCTCTGCTTGCCCGAATACCGCTCACGTCTCCACGGCCGCCGGTTCCCGGGTCAGCCCCTTGCTCTCCAGAAGCGGCATGGGATTGACCACCAGGCTCCTGAGGGACAGTTCCTTGAAGCCAAGTCCCATGGCCAGCCCCATGAGCTGCGTGAAGTAGAACACCGGCAAAGGCCGGTTGCCGAAGGGCGCGAACGCATCCGGGTACTTAGCGAGAATCTCTTTCTGACGCATGTCGAGGTTGAGCTGGCAGAGCGGACAGGCGGCGGCAATGCAGTCGGCGCCGCTGCGCATCGCCATCAGCAACACTTCACGCGTCAGCTCGTGGACGATGGAAACGTCGGTGATCGAGTAGCTGGCCCCGCAGCACTCGTTCTTGTGAGGCCAGTCGATGGGGCTGGCCCCCGCGGCTTGAAGGACCTGCTCCATCAGCATGGGGTTCTCGCCGTCGCCGACCGGGTCGAACTGCGTCACCTCGTGGGGACGGGTGAGCAGGCACCCATAGTAGCAGGCCACTTTCAGGCCCGTCAGCGGGCGGCGGACGTACTCGGCGAGCCGGGCCGGGCCGAAGTCGGCAGCCAGGATCTCCAGCAGATGGAGGACGGGCGTCTGCCCGTCGTAGTCGCTCCCGACAACCTCGGCGACGCGCCGGCGGGTTTCCGCATTGCGGGAGAGCTGGTAGTTGACCATCTTGAGCCGGCTGTAGCAGGCGGCGCAGCAGACGGCCACGGGGGTGCGTCGCCCGCCGCTGTCCAGCTTGCTCGCGGCCAGCAGCGTCTGGGCAGGCAGGGCCAGCGCGAGCAACGGGTCGCTCTGGTGGGCGGCGGTGGATCCGCAGCAGATCCACCCGGGGATCTCGGGCAGTTCCAGCCCCAGCCGGCCGGCCACCGCCAGCGTGGAGGCATAGAAGTCGCGGGCCGTGCCCTCGAGCGAACAACCGGGATAGAACGCGTACTTCACGGCTTGCCTCCGATCTGCGACTCGGCGGCGCTCGCCGAAGCCCTGGCCCGGCGGAAGAGGGCTTTTCGCGCCGCCCGGCCGCCCACCCAGGGCGGCAGGATGGACAACTTTCGCTTGAACAGCATCATGGGGAACTTGCCCACGTCGGCCAGCAGGCGCATCGTCCGCAGCTTGAACGAGGCCATGAGGCCCATCTCGTACATGCGCCCGAGGCGCTGGATGGTCCGCAGGAAGATCGAGTTGAAGGTGGTTACCGCCGTTCCGGGCGCAACCGTGCCGGCCCGGCAGGCCATCTGGCGAAGCGCGTCGTTCATCGACGCGATGTCCACCTGCTGCGGGCAGCGGCTGACGCATGTCTGGCAGGACGTGCATTCCCAGATCATCCGGCTGGCCAGCACGCGATCCTGTTGTCCGAACTGGACCAGGCGGACCATCTGGTGGGGCTGGATGTCGGCGCGGGCGGCGACGGGGCAGCCCGAACTGCACTTGCGGCACTGGAGACAGCCCATCACGTTGGCGTGCGAGGCCGCCTCGACGGCCTGGGCGAACTGCCCGTCGTCACAGACCGAGAGCACGACGTGGCCCTCGCGGGCCAGGCCCGCCAGGCGAGGGGGCGACACGGCGGATTCGGAACTTGGGGTAGGGGTCATTTCTTTGTCTCCGTCGCGCTCAGGACGGACAGCTTGACCGCGTGGACCTTGCGGTAGACCTCGTGCGGCTGGCGGACTTCGCCGCCTACCGTCAGCAGGTCGCGCAGGCTCACGCCGAATAGCCGCTCGTTCTCCATCAGGTACGGGCGGATCAACCTCCAGTCCTTGTCGTCCAACGAGCTGATCACGCCGCCGTTCAACTGCCGGTCGTTGACCTTTCCGTGCGGGTCGCGGATATAGATCGCCCCGCCCGAGGCCAGCGAGAACAGGTTGCTGCCCGGATAGGGCGAGGCCTGTTCGACGATGTGCCCCTGCGGGTCAAACTCGATGCCGTTGAGGATGACGAACCCCCCGCCGTTGACCGGGTCGCCGGCCATGAACGACTCGGCCAGGAAGTCCAGGCACGTGCCGTTGATGACCACGCGCGGGCGGCCAACGGCGTTGATGAGGGGGCGCCCGGCGGCGTTGCCCATCACGTAGACCTCTCCGCCCTTGCCGCCGTACATGAAGGTCTGCCCGACGTCGCCGTAGATGACCAGCTTGCCGCGCTTGGCGATCTGGGCGAGTTGGTCCTGGGCGTTGCCGTGGATGTAGAGTTGCAGACCGTCCATGCCGCTGGCGACGTAGTCCCCGCTGCTGCCGTAGAGGTCGATGCGAATGGCGGCGGTGTCGGCGCCCAGCCCGGCGCCGTGGAACCGCTGCCCGCGGAGGCGATAAACGATGAACCGTTTCCAGCCTAGCGTGTACGCCTTCCGCATCAGCACGGCGTCGCAGTCGTCGCCCTCGGGCGGAAACTTCTCGGCGTCGATGACCAGCAGTTCCTCGCCCGCGCCGGGAGCGGCCAGACGCGAACGGCTGCCCCAGTCTATGCGGCGGTAGTATCTCGTCGCCGGCTGGCCGAACAGCGGAGCGGCGTCGAACAGCCGGTCCAGCGTCTGGCCGATCAGGACCAGCAGCGAGCTGCGCCGCTTGTCCCCGCACGGGAAGGGCCGGTCCAGCAGCAGCGTCATCGCTTCGATGGCGTTAGCACGGGCCCTTGCGTTGTCGGCCGAGAGGACAATCGCCTCGCAGAAAGCCTGCAACTCGTCGCCGGACCAGACGCCCACCTTCTGGATGAACGTCTTGGCCAAGGCGGCCGGCTCGCCCTCGTTCAGGGCCTGGCTGACTTGCTCCCGCACGGCGTCGTCGACGCTCAGTCCCGGCCGGACCGGGTCCACGCGCACGCCCTCGGCGTTCACACTGACCGGCAGGCCGAACTTGTCGGCGCAGCCCATCGTGCACGTACTGTCGTCCTGCCGGGTAACGGTGAAGATGAACGCCCCGCCGTCGGTATGGCTGCCGCCGCGGGCGTTCCAGTAACGGTCGGCCACCGGGCTGAAGCGGCTGTCCTCTTTGGCCAGGCTGCGGAGCGTGGCGTCGATCGCCTGCTTCTCGGAGCAGATCAGGCCGATCTTCACCTGCCCGGTGTCGCTGAGGGCGAACACCTGCGGGCGAAGCATGGCCGTGTCGGTAATGCCCATCAACTGGAACTGCCGCAGATCGGGCTTGGAGCGAGCGATGATGAAGAACCACGGACCGTCGGGCGACGCGTGGATGTGCGTGGCCTGGATCTGGCGGTAGATCCGCTGCTTGTCCAACGGAAGCTGGTCGAAGTCCAGTTCGGTGGTCGGGGCCAGAGCCTCGATGATGTACTCCAGCGGGTACTTGTAGACGCGGTCCCACAGGTCGAAGAGCTGGACGGAGACCTCGGTGTCAGTCAGGAACTGCTGGCGGATGTTTCGCTGGCGGAGGTACTCGCAGACGGAGTGGTAGTTGGCGAAATCGCCGTTATGCACCAGGGCCTCGTTGAGCCCGATGAACGGGTGGGCCCCACCGGGGTGCCAGACCCGGCCCTTGGTGGGGTATCGCTGGTGAGCGATCCACGCATGGGCCCGCATGTCCTGGAGCCGGTAGTAGCGGACGTTTTCCTCGGCGTAACCGACGATCTTGAAGATCAACAGATCGCGCCCGTGCGAAAGCACGAACGCCCGCTTCTCGCCCAGCGAGGTGTAGAACTTCTCGTTGAGCTGGAACGTGTTGCGATAAACGAACTCGTCCTCCAGGTCGCGCGGCGTCAGGGCCTCCAGTTCGGTCGCCTTCGCGAACGTCCGCAACACGTCGCCCTTGACGCGGACGAAGTACCGCCGCACGTCCGGCGGGCGAACGTCCAGCCCGGGGATGTCGCGGTAGTCGTCGATGTGCGGAATCGACGTCGCCAGCGCCACGTCGAACTGGGGCAGGATGAACTGCTGCTCGACCTCGTTGACGGCCGACGGATCCAGCAAGGCTACCTGGATGAGGTAGTGCGAGTCGAGTACCTCTCGCGAGACGCCCATCTCCTCGGGCACCAGCCCGGCGGCAGCTATCCCGCCGCCCTTGCCGTTGCCGCGGTTGTGCATCTGGACCGAGGGCTCGTAGATGAACTTGCCCCGGACGGGCTCGGTGCAGATGAACCCGGTGACGCCGCAGCCGCCTTCTTCTTCCTGCGACGTCGGCTGGGTCAGCGACCGCGGGTCCACAGGCGGGTACATCAGGCTTCTCGATGTCAGGATACGTTCAGGCAAACCGTTCACGCGTTCACCTCCGCGGGGGGCGTGTACCGCAGGCAGTCCCTGCGTCCGCGCAGCTCGCGGATGCTGGTCATGCCCAGTCGAACCAGGGCTTCGACTATCTGCTCGCGCCAGGCGGCGATCAGGTTGATCAGCCGCTGGGTCGCCCACTCCAGGGTCATCAGTTGGCTTAGCTCGGTGTCGGTGCTGGCGATGCCGCGCGGGCAGCCCCGGCCGCTCTCGCAGCAGGAGCACCGCACGCAGCCCAGGGCGACCATGTCGGCCGTCCCGATCACCACTCCGTCGGCGCCCAGCGCAACCGCCTTGAGCAGGTCCCAAGCCGTGCGAATGCCGCCGCTGACGATGAGGGTAACCTTGTCGCGAATGCCCTCGGCCACCAGGAACTTGTGCACCTTCGCGATGGCGTACTCGATGGGCATGGCGATGTTTTTCTTGGCGATGTCGGGGGCCGCCCCCGTCCCGCCATAACTGCCGTCGAGGTGGATGATGTTGGCCCCGGCGTAGAAGCTGCCCACGGCCACCATGTCTACGTCGGTCGGCGTGGACACCTTGACCGAGACCAGCACCTTGGGGTTGATCTCCTTGATCCAGTCCACGTGCTTCTTGTGGTCCTCAACGCTGTAGACGCTGTGGAACGGGAAGGGCGAGAACAGGGCGTTGCCGGCGACCGCCTCGCGCATCCGCGCCACCGAGGGCGTGTTCTTGTCGCCCAGCAGGTGTCCGCCCAGGCCCGGCTTGGCGCCCTGGGCGTACTTGAACTCCACAATCCGCACCCGCTGGATGGTCTCTTCCCGCACGCCGAACAGCCCAGTGGCCACCTGCGTGATGACGTGGTCGTCATAGGGCTTGAGCCGGTCCGGGTATCCGCCCTCGCCCGTGCAGGTAAAGGTGTTCCACGCGGTGGCGGCCCGGGCCTTGGCCAGGATCGTGTGGATGCTGACCGAACCAAAGGACATGCCCCCACCGTACAGGGGCACGTCGATGTGGACCTGGGGCCGGCCGTCCTCGCTGCGGTTGAGGTCGATGCCGGTGTCCACTTCCTCCGGCGCGACGGCCTTGGAAGGCTTCTCCGGAAAGACCAGGTCCAGGCAATCGAACCCGCCATTGCTGGCTCCCGTGCGGTAGTTCAGCCCATTGGTGGGGGCATGCCCCGTTTCGGCCATGTGCCATGTGGAGAGAATCAGGTCGGAGGTCCAGCGGGGATCGCCCATGCAGTCGGCTGAAGGGTTCGGCACCAGCGACAGGGCGTGCTGCGGGCAGCGATCGACGCAGAAGTGGTCGCTGGTCATGCACTCCGGGCCCACGCACAGGTGGTCCTGTGGGCGAAGCGTGAAGGTATAGGAGGCGTCCTTCACGTGCACGCCGTGCGGGCAGAGTCGAGCGCAGAGACCGCAACCGATGCAGTCGGCAGTGCGGTTGATCTTGTACTTGCCCAGAGCATTGCGATACCGGTCGGGCGCCGGGCGGACGATTCGCTCGACGTGTTCCTGCGGGCAAGGCTGGCCGCCGATCATCTCGGGGGCCTGCTGGCTGACCGGACCTTCCGCCGTTTGCGTGTCATGTACGGATAAGGTCACCGAATGCCTCGCGTTCCATGTCTTCCATGAAGATGGCGCGCCCTGTCTCCCCTCGCAGGCGCCTGACTTCTCGAATGCCCATCGCCCCCAGCACCTCGATCAACTGCGAGTGCCAGGCGCCCATCAGGTTGATCATCCGCTGGGCGGCGTAGGTTACCTGGTGTGGACGAATGCCGACCGAGCATCGCCCGAGCGAGACCAGCTCCTGGCCCGCCTCGGGGCCTCGGCCGTTGCGCATCCCGCCGCAGACCGTGCAGCCCAGCGAGATCCGCAGCGGCGTGTCCACACCCACCAGGTCCGCACCGCAGATGATTGCCTTGGCCATGTGTTCGGCCAGCGCGATCCCGCCGGAGATAATCAACGTCACTTCGTCCCGCAGGCCCTCGACGACCAGCCGGCCGTGGATCTCGCGGAGCGCGTCCTTGATGTGCCGCGGGGAGGCGGCGCCCACCTCGCGCCCGTTGGGGTCCGCGACCAGGTGGAAGACCCGCAGGCCTTGTTTCGTTCGCGCCATGACCTCGTCCGCGGCGTTGGGGCCCAGGGCCATGCGGACGGCCACCACCACGTGTGGCTTGAGGGTCCGGACAATACGGACCATCTCAACCAGTTCCGGGCCGTCCTCCAACTCAACCATCGAGACCTGCTTGATCAGCCAGTCGCAGGTGTCCAGGTCGGCGCGATTCAGAATCGGCACGACCACCAAATGGTGCTCCACGGGGATCGCGCCGGCGTTTTCCGCCCGCACCACCGCCAGCGTTTTCAACTCCTTGGCCGCTGCCGCCCGGGCCATGGCCAAAGGCTGGTTGGTCGGCCCGCACGTGGGCACGTCCAGCAGAAGCGGCAACTGCGTCTCCACCAGGTGCGTCTCGTCGTCCAGCAGTTTGCCCTCGGGCGAGAAACTCAGCCGCAAGGGTTTGTAGCCGATGTCGACGGCGGTGCTGATGTACTCCCGGCCGTGAATGCCGTCGCGGGTGGGGCGGACGATCTCGGACATGTCCGTCCAGATCGAATCGAACCCCGGACCGCAAAAGGGCCCGCGGTAGCCGGCGCCGCTGACGGGGATTCGCCCGGCGTCGGCCTGGTTCCAGGTGTTGATGATGATGTCCGGCGTCCAGTACTCGTTGCCCATGTCCAGGAACTCGGGGTTGATGGACAGGCTGAGCAGGCCCTTGGTGCAGCCCTGGACGCAGGACAGGCAGGCCTTGCAGTCGTTGAGGGGCTCGACGGGGGCCTTGGCGTCGTAGTTGTAGGCGTTTTCCTTCTTGTACGCGTCGAAGCAGCAGCGGAGCTTGACGCAGTTGGAACATCGCGAACAGTCCTCGCGCCAGTCGACGTTTCCGTACTTGCCCACGCGCCGGAACTGGCCTGGAGTCGGAGCAGTGTGAATGTGGTATCTGTCGGGCATGGGGCTTCTCCAGCCGGCTAGGCGGACGCCAGGCCGGCCTCCCGGACGATGACCGCCGCCGCCTCTTCGCACCCGCCGCACAGGATGTGGATGCCGCGGACACCCGCGATGGCCTTGAGCTTTCGGGCGACCTCGACGGCGATGGCGATCCCTTCGGCCGCCACGTCTGAGGCCGACTTCAGCCGGTCGATCACGTCCTGCCCCACCGGACCGTAGGTGGGCTTGGCCTGCATCCGAAGGGCTTCCTCCACGCTGCGCAGCGGCAGGACGCTGGCGATGATCGGCGCCTGCTTGTCGAGGCCGGCCTGGCGGACGGCGCCCATCCACTCCTCAAAGCCGGCCAGGTCGAAGATGGCCTGGGTGATCAGGAACCTGGCCCCGGCTCGGATCTTCTTCTTGAGGCGGATGAGATTCAGTTCGATCGGCCGAAGGTACGGGTGGGCGGCCGCCCCGACGAAGAATGTCGGCGGGTCCTGCACACTCTGACCGGTCAAGTCCACGCCCTTCTCCGCCAGCGTCTGCAAGGCGGCGGTGAACTGGACTGAGTCCATGTCGTAAGCCCCGCCCGCCTGCGGACAAGCGCCCAGCGCCTGGTGCTCACCGCTCAAGCAGAGCAGGCCCGACACGCCAAGGGCAGAGGCCCCGAATACGTCGGCGTTCAGGGCGATGCGGTTGCGGTCGCGCGTGACCATCGACAGAACGGGTTCGAGCTTTCGCCCGGCCAGGATCGACGCGCAGGCCAGGGGCGATCCGCCCGCGCCTTGCGGGTTATCGCCCACCACCACGGCGTCCAGCGAGGAGGGGAACTGGGCGGCCAAGGCCTCGATGGCACCGGCCCCACGGGCAAGCGGGACCAGGCACTCGGCGGTCAGGGCCATCCCCCCTGCCTCCAACGTCTGCGACAACTTAGTCTTCGGCGACATCGTTCTCTTCCATTTCGTATGCGGCGTCGGTGGGTTCCTTCCAGGGCAGGTTCATGTGCAGCGGGCTGAGGCCCAATTGGCCGGCCCGCTGGGCGACCTCCTGGGCAATGTCGGAAAGCATCGACTGCAACCGATCAGGCTCAACCTGGTCCTTCGGGACCTCCGGGGGCTTCGCTCCCAAGGCGGCGGTCATGTCCTCTCGCGCCGAACCGGGCAGGTAGAACATCATCGCCCGCTGGCCGTCCAGCCCCAGGTCGTCCAGCAACTGGGCGACATATTCGACGCGGCGTTGGCAGCGCAGGCTGCTCTCGGCGTAGTGACAGTTGCCTTGCTTGCAGCCCAGCACGCACACCACGTCGGCGCCGGCCTCGAAGGCCTTGAGGATGTGCTCGGGTTGAACCCGCCCGGCGCAGGGAACCGGCACTTCCTTTACGCTGACTTTCCACGGCAGGGTGGGCAGGACGGGCGTCTTGCGACGCTGGGCGGGTGAAAGGCCGCCGCGGGCACAATTAGCGCAAACGAATGCCGCGACGGCGGGCAATTTCACCTTTGTGTCAACATTCATGACTCTCTGTTCCAGCCAGGGCACTATCAAGTACGTTAATGCAATCGAAGTCGGACATTATTCCAGCTAATGGCCTACAGGGCAAGAGAAAATCTCAAAAAGCTAATACTCGCCAGCTTCGTATTATTCAAACTGATGGCAATCTTCTCCGAGAACAGCAACTCCCCTGTTCGAGATGGAAACGGCCCCCTGGTTTGATGATAGAGACGGAGACGGTTCTCTGCAGATAGGTGTTCTTTGCGCGCGGGCCAGCCCGGCCCAACTCAGGGCAAGCGGCGCAGGTCACTTGGCAGGGGCGGAACGGCCCCATCCCGGCTGCACACGTACGCAGCCACACGACAGGCATGGGCGACCAGAGCGTTCAACTCGCACCCGGCCAGCAGGCCCATCGCAATGACGGCGCTATCGAAGCCGAACAGCAGACCCCCTAGCGCCGCGACCAGGGCGCACGATAACACGTAGGAGCGTTGACTCATGACCGTCGTCCTTATTCGCGAACGTGCCGCGGGAGAAAGCTCGCCGCTCGGCTAGAGAGACGCCGGCGGGCGCGGCCACGACCGCCCGCGTCCGGTCCTTCGCGGTATTCTACTGCCTTGCAGGCAAGCCGCAAGCCCGGCCAAGCACCAGCGGCACGTTCCGTTTGCCCCACCGACGAGAATCTCGTTGCCTGGAGTACCCCGGCCGGTATCATAGTGACAGTTTCGCAGTAGCGCCGGGCCGGCGCTGGTCTGACGCCGGGATCGCGCATGTCCTTGGCCCAGGCAGCCCCCTCGCCCGCGAGCGTGGGACGGCACTGTCCAGCCGACCTCCATGGCCCGCCGCGCGAAAGGGTTCGTGTCCTCCAACAGGGAGAAGGCAATGCTCGCCAAACCCTACAGCTTGGCCGTCCGGGCGGTGATTCGCAACGAGCACGGTCACTGCCTGCTGCTCCGCCGCGCTAACGCGTGCAAGCGATTCGTCGGACGATGGGAATTGCCCGGCGGGAAGATGGACCCCGGCGAGACATTCGATGCAGCCCTGCGGCGCGAAGTGACGGAAGAAACGGGGCTCTCCGTTGAGGTGTTGGGCGTCGCGGGGGCGTTCGGGTTCGAGATGGAGAAGGTCCGGGTGGCAACGCTCTGCATGGAGACTGCGGTCATCGGCGGGACATTCGCGCTGAGCGAGGAGCACGACAAGCACGCGTGGATCCCCATGGCGCAGTTGCTTGATTATGATTTGACCGACGGGTGGAGCGATCTGGCCCGATCGTGGGCCGCACGCGGATAGACCGATCGGATGACTTGACAGAAATGAAACAAGCGGCCAGACGTGATTGACCGAGAACGACCGACAGGCATGACCAGAGAACAGCACAGTCAGGAACACGGCATGACGGACCCTAAACGAATCCTCGTCACCGGTGACTACGGCTACGACTATGACATCTACCTGCCCACCAACGAGGACAACCCGCCCCCCGGAACGCCCCCGGCCCAGATCGGGGTATCGCTCGGCGGCGCCGGCATCGCCCACCGGATCCTGTCCGCGGTGGCGCAACAGGCCGCCCAGACGAACGAGGGAACGTTCAAGCTGGAGATCGGATTCGCCGGAAAACCGGACCGCTTCATGTCGCCCCCTACCGCGGCCCTCTGGCAGAAGTTCCAGTTCGGGAAGCTGGGCAAGACCCCCGACGACGAAAGGACCGACGTGTGGCGGGTGAGGCGCTCGCTGAGCCTGGGCTCGGTAGCCGGTTCACAGCCCCTACCCACGACCGACCTGCCCGGGTCCGTACGGGAGGATTTCGAGCCGACGGTCGTGCTGGCCGAGGACAACGTGGGCGGGTTCCGTTTTCAGGTTCCGGACTGGTTGCAGCCGCTCACCGAAGACGGGTCCGGGCCCCTGCCGGAATGGATCGTCCTGAAGACCAGCGCACCTGTCTGCCACGGGGCCTTCTGGTGGGCGTTGAGCGGGCCGTCCGCCCTGCGCGACAGGCTGGCGGTGGTCGTGTCGATCCGGGACCTGCGGACCTGCGAGGTCCGCGTCAGCCGAGGCATTTCCTGGGAGCGGACGGCGCTGGACCTGGCCCGTGAGTTGTGCCAGAGCCCTCTGCTTGAGGGACTTCGGCGGGCCAAGCATGTGATCATCACCCTGCACGGCGAGGGCGCGATGTGGATGGAGCGGGTGCAGGACGCGGACGGCGCCGCCCGGCACCGCTTCACCCTGCTGTTCGATCCTGGCTACATGGAGGGGGAATGGTCGCGCGAGTTCTGCGGCGCCGAAGGTGATGCCTATGGTTTCCAGTCCACGTTCGCGTCGGCGCTGGCTGTTCACCTGTCGCGGGCGGGATCAGACGGGATATCGGCAGGCATCCGCGGCGGCCTGAGCGCGATGCGGCTGCTGCGGGCCATGGGGCACGGTGTAACAAAGGAGCCGGCTCCCGCCCTGCCGACGGAGGCCTTGGCGGCCGTCATTCTGGCGGGCGACGGCCCCGCGCCCAAGGACCTGCCCCGGGCCCCCAAGGCGGACTGGGGCAGGCTCGGTGGACTGGGTCGGGCGATTGTTCCGCCGCATGAGTCAGCGGACGGCGCCGCACCCTCTCAGACGGCTGACGGAGGCGCCTGCGGCGCGGCCGAGACATGGCGCATCTTGGAAACCAGTGACGGTCGACCCAGTCGCGAGCAGCCCCTGTACGGGCTGGGCCGGCGCGTCGCGTTGCTGGGGCTCGAGGGGCTGCGGAATGTCCCGTACGCCAGCTACGGGAAACTCTTCACCGCCGACCGGGACGAGATCGAGGCCCTGCGCAACATTCAACAACTGATGCAGGAGTACGAGCGGAACGCGAGCGAGACCAAACCCCTGTCGATCGCGGTCTTCGGCCCTCCGGGGGCGGGCAAGTCGTTCGGAATCAAGCAGATCGCGGACTGCGTCCTGCACGGCAGGAAGTCCTTCCTCGAGTTCAACCTGTCGCAGTTCAAGGACGTCTCCGACTTGATCGGCGCCTTCCACCAGGTGCGAGACAAGGTCCTGGAAGGTGGGCTGCCCATCGTGTTCTGGGACGAATTCGATTCGCAGAACTATCGCTGGCTGCAGTACCTGCTGGCCCCGATGCAGGATGGCAAGTTCCAGGAAGGCCAGATCACGCACCCGATTGGGCGGTGCATCTTCGTCTTTGCCGGGGCCACCAGCTACGACATGGACAACTTCGGCCCGCCGGAGCGGCCCTGGTCGCAAAAGGACGAGGTCGTGAAGGAGCACAAGGAAGCCGCCGCCGACTTCCGGCTCAAGAAAGGCCCGGACTTCAAGAGCCGCCTGCACGGCAACTTGAACGTCCTGGGGCCCAATCCGCGCCAATGCTTCCACGCGTCCAACCCGCCCGGCGAGCAGTGGCAGGACGATCCGCGGGACGTGTGTTTCCCGGTGCGGCGAGCGATTCTCCTGCGGTCGTGGCTGGGGATGATGGCCCCCGGGAAGAAGCAAAGCCGCGAGCGCCTGAACATGGATTCGGGCCTGCTGGCCGCCTTGCTCGAAGTCGGTCACTACTGCCACGGCTCGCGGTCCATGGAGAAGATCGTCATGCCGGTCAAGCAGGCCGGCAAGGGCAACTACCACCGCTCCGCATTGCCCAGCGACGAAGTGCTGGAGATGAATGTCCGGGAAGTGGACCTGTTCATGGAGATCATAGACCAGCACCGGGCGTTCCAGCAGCACGCCTGGCGCCTGGCCCCGGCCATCCACGCCGCATGGTTCCCCCTGGGGGACCAGAAGAACGCGTACAAGACCGACTTCGCCAAGCTCCCCGAAGAGGCCAAGGGCGACAACTTCGCAGCCGCCGTTCGCATCCCGGTCATCCTGGGACTGGTCGGCCTGCAGCTTGTGGACGAGAAGGACGCCCGCCACGCCGTAAGCGAGGCGGAACCGAAATCGATCCTGGAAAACCACCTCGAGTTGCTGTCCGAAGAGGAACACAAGGGCTGGATGGAGATCAAGCTGGCCAACGGATGGAGCAGGTGCGCTCCTGCCCGGACCCAGGACGAACAGAAGGGCCAGAGAGCTCGGCGGCTCAATCACTGTCTCGTACCCTACGCGGCACTGGGCGAACAGGACAAGGACAAGGACCGCGCCAGCATACGCAACTATCCCGCCGTGGCGAGATTGGCGGGCTTCAAGATCGTGCCGATTCTGCGAGCCCCCGTTCGCGCCGGATGACGACGCATCCGCCTAGCGCAGCCGGTGCACCCCAAAGCCGATCCGCTGAAGCAAGGCTGGTATCTGTCGAACGGCGCTGCGGTCCTTCTCCCGTTCGTCCTCGCTCAGGTCGTCATACGGCACCAGACAGGTATGCGTCTTGAGTGTCTCGCTCTTGGTCGGGCCGGGCCGCCAGCCGGCTTTCTCTTTGGCTGCCATCCACCGCTCGTGCTCCATCCGCGCCAGGCGTTCGACCTCGTCGGGCGTGAAGGCGAAGAGCGGCTCGTCCCAGTTGTAGTTCGGGACAGCCGCGCAGCCGACCGCCCGCAGCTTGGCGGCGATGTCGTCGGCCTGCTGGCGGTTGGATTCTCTAAAGTGCTCGCTCAGGTCCTCCCACGGCACGAACGATGAGTTCTGCTCGCGCGTCACGCCCGCCTCCCTCTGCTGTCGCAGGTACTGCTCGTGGATGGCTCGGGCCAGGACTTCTCGCACGCCTCGCAGCATCTGGTCCGGCCGGCAAGTGCGATCCAGCAGCCCAAAGGCGTGCAGGTTGTGAACTCGCCCTGAATTGAGAGCATCCTCACCCAGCAGCGCGGCCAGTCCTGTTTCCTGGGCCATGCGGACCACGACAGTAGGTGCCGGTTGCCGCTTGCGCCGCACCAGCGCCAGGGCTGTGGACAAGCCGAGGGAGTCATCGTCCACGCAGACGAACACGCACGGCGGCGGAGCGTCCGGGGCCAAGCCGTCCAGGAACTCCGCACGGTGGAACGCCGCCGAGTTCACGTCCATGTCGAGGACCGTCAGTGAGCAGACCCGATCGAGCCCCGGGTACTGCGCCAGCAGACGCTCGCTCACCTCTCGGGCGCTTCGGTCCACCAGCACGACGTCCAGGGCTGTTTCGCCCGCAGCCGACGCCTTCCACTGCCGGGCTGCGTGTACCAGCAGACTCTCACCCAGGCCTCCCAGCCCGACAATCACGATTCTCGGCGGACCGGCCGGTCCGCCTGTCGCCAGCGGAAACTCCTCCAGCAGCACTCGCGCTCCGAGGTCGCAGGTATTGACGAATTCCAGTTGCAGGGATCCGACTTCCCCTCCCGCCAGTTCGCGATCCTGCAGCAGGGCATGGAGTTGCGGGTTGACAAGGTGCAGCACGCAGGTCAGAGGCGGACCGTCACGGCCAGCCAGCGCGCTGCGAGCCCGGACGGCAATGTCGGCGTTGACCCCGTCGTCGCCGCAGAACGCGAAGAGGCACTCGGCCCGGTCCGCGCCCGCTCTGGCCAGGAGGCGCACCTGGGCGGCGTCGCCCAGCAGGACGGGGATGCCCAGTTCGCGGCACTGGCGGACGCGGTCATTCTCCGCATCCTGCTCGATCACCACCACCCGCCGCCCGCACTGGAGAAACCCGCGGGCGAGGATCATCCCTTTTCGACCCAACCCGCAGATGACGACGTGTCCGCGACCCCACAGGCGCAGCCGCAGACCCAGGAACTCCTCGGCCAGCAGCTCGCTCACGGCCTGGACGGCGGTGTACCCAGCCACCAGGGGCGCCAGCCACCGGGCAACGTTCAACTGCCACGGCATGGGAGACTGAAGCGAAAGCTGGAGTACAAACAACTGCACCGACTGGAACAGGATGTCCAGCCAGTACAGGGGTTGATCGTTCTCGATGGACTTGCGGGCGAACCCCCAGGTGCCCAGCGAAAAGGCGACCAGCGCCAATGCCCCCACCACCGGCCATTCCCATTTCTTCCATCCCGGTCGTACGAACCTGTTCCAGAACCACCAGACCTGTTTCATTCGGCTCGCCTACTCCAGAAACCGCGGGATGCCCCGGATGGCGTTCATGCCGTCGGAGTCCTTCAGGAGACCCGGGCGGTCCTTGAACAGGCTCAGTTCCGGCGCCGCCGAAGCGTCGGCAAGAACGTTCGCTTCCTCGGGATTCAGGCGCACGTACCAGATGCTCCGGTCATAGGTGTCGGCATCGCTGAACGTCCGCTCCTTCATCCAGTAGTACCAGTAGCATCCGCACGAGCGGCATCGCCGAATGGCAACGATGTCGTAGTCCGTCGAGAGGAACACCTTGACCTTCTCCAGGGACGGGTTTTCGCAGCAATCGACGTATTCTGAGGCCATGCACCACCTCCGGTCTTCTGGCGACTGGACCTTGAGCTGCCACACCGTCAAACGCGCGGACCAACTGTATTGTACCGCCGCCCGCACATGCGTCCATTCTTTTCGGCGGGTCGGCTTTGCGGGGCCTATCAGCAGTCTCTGACGAAGAAACGCCAGCCCCGCAGCACTCCTTCAGGACTTGCCGTCCCCTTCTGGAACCACTTCCAGGTTGAGTTCGCGCAGGAACTTGGGGATGTTGCGAACAGCAGTTCGGTCCAGTTCCCGAACCGATTCGCTCAGATCGCGCCACGAGATGAGCGTGGGATTGGTCTTCGCCTTTTCGTCCTTCTCTTCGCCCCATTTCCAACCGGCCAGATATCTCTCCACCACGAATCGAGCGTGCTCGGCCCGCGCCATGGTGTCCAACAGGCGGCGGTTGATCTCGCGCTGCTCAGCCGAGACTGTGCGCCCCTCTCGCTTCAACTCCTCGTCGGTCAGGGCCCAATCAGGCAGCATGACGGACCGGCCCTGCACCTCGCGAACCTGGAGATTCCCGCAGCGCAGCGTCTCAAAGTAGTGCCTCGCCTGCGCCAGGTTCGAGTCCTTGAACACTTGCCGCAGATCGTCCCACAGCACGTAGCTCCCCGTCCTCTGCCTGATCTTGTCCAGTTGCTCCTGGCAATAGGCGTCGTGTATTTTCCTGGCCAGGTCCTCAAGCTTGGGCTCGATCGCCGCCGGGCAGGGCTGGTCCGCGCTCCAGAGGTACTCGTGGATCATCGCGGCCTCGCGAGGCAGCACGAGCAACCGCTCGGCCATGCCCCAGTCCTCGTCGGGGAGCAGCCTGGCCGCTTCGCGCCCGCCCTTCTCCAGCACCGCCACGCAGGCGCCCAGGGCCAACGCGAAATGGTATTCGCATGCGGCGATCCGGCCCCCGTCGATCCCCAGGACCTTCACGTCTTCGGGTCTCACGCCGGCGGCCACAATGTCAATCCAGTATTGCAGGGGCTCCAGGGGGCTGAACCGCTTGCCCCCCGTAAAGACCGGGTGGGTGTATCGCGTGTCCAGGACGGCCCCGCCGGGCAGTTCGTCCGGCGTGGTGCCGGGCAGGTAGCAGACGCTCTGGACGTCTGAACCGAGCTTCGCTTGCACGTCACCGACGATCGAGCCCACCCCGGAGGTCGTTCCAGCCGACGTGATCGTCCCACAAAAGCCGTCGAACGCCTCGGTGATCAGCGACTTGTACGCCTTCATTTGCTGCTCGAACCTTGGGTCGGTCGTGCCGACAACAATGACGACCTTCCTCCCCCTCAGCGGGTCGGGCTTCCCCTGCCAGCGGCTGGCCAGCGAGAGCGCCCGGAACGCCTTCAGCGCCTCGTCGGCCTTCTCCCCGGAGCGCGTGATTTCCGCCTTGGCCTTGTCGGCCAGCTCTTGTGCTTCCCGGGTATCCTGTCTGGCCTCGTTCAGCAGGTCCAGTGCGTCTTGCTCGGCCCTGCGGGCTTCCTTCAATTCCTGCAGGCGAAGTCTCTTCTGTTCCACCGTCCTGGGCGACGTCTGCCGCTCCATGCCTTCCCGTTCGGCCTTCCTTTCATCGAGTTCCTTCTCTCTCACCTGTTCGTAGGCCATGGCGTCCTGGAGGATCTCCAGGCGTCGAGAGTGTTCGAGCGGGGCCTGCGTCGCCAGTTGTTGCGACTTAGCCAGCTTCGCCAGCAGAAGGAACTTCCTCACCCAGCCCAGGTGTTCGTTCAAGGGCGATGCCGAAGGGCTGATCCCCCGTTGAATCCGGGCCAGCGAAGCCAGGGCCTCTTCGATCGGGGAGAGGCTCTCGCTGAGAAAGACCGCCCGCGTGTAGGCGTCGAGGCTTTCATAGGGCTGGTCTAGCAGGAGACAGAATTCTCCGATGTCGTACAAGGCTCGCGGCATGTGCAGGCGGATGTCGGCCCGCTGGCGGGATTTCCGGGTGGCAGCCTCCAGGGCGGGCCTCAGCAGCGGAAGGGCTTTCGCCTGTCCGTTCATGCAGATCCCGCATTCCAGGTACAGCCGAAGCACAGTCGGGTCTTCCGGGGCTGTCTTGAAGGCCTCCGCAAAATGGCTGACGGCCTTACTGCAGTCCGAGTCCCCCCCGGGGTTCGGCGGAATCCCTTTGCCGCAGGCTCTGGCACAGTGGAACTCGCCCAAATGACAGTGGGCAAAGCAATCCCCGTTGGTTCCGTCGGCCGCCGTAGTGAGGTCCTCCAGACCGCTCAGGTCTCCCTTGCGGAGCTTCGCCCGGCCCAGTTCGCGAAGAGCCGCGCTGCTCTTGTCCTTCATAAGCTGGAGCACGTCGATAGCCCCATCCCAGTCCTCGTTTGACACGGCAAATCCCGCCGCTTTCAAGGCCAGCGCAGACTGCTCCGCAGGAGTATCGACCTGACGGCGGAGGACGGAGCGCCACTTGAGAAACTCCCGGTGGCGATCGGACCGGGCCATGTAGGCCCCGTAGTCCAGCGCGAACTCATCGAACTGGGCGATCGCCCGCGCCAACTCCTCGTCGCCCTCTTCCAGCAGCGCCGCCACGCGATGCATCTGCCTCGTCAGGGCGGGCGGGACCCTGTAGTCATTCTTGTAAAATCGATCGTGACCGATGGCCGACCACGCGTTCTGAAGAGCGGTGTGCACCTGGATCTCGGCCTTGCGGTTGGCGATGATCCTCGCGACATCAATGGGGCTTTCTATCTTCCACTTTCTTGCCAGACCGTCGGGAAGCTCCCGTGCGACCTCCTCCATCGCGGTGCAGAGCATGGTCGCGCCCTCGAATGTCATGACCGCCCGCCGGCCATCAGCCTCCTTGACCAGCTCGGCCTGCAGTTCCTTGATGTCCTTGAACGTCTCCTTGACGGCCTGGCCTATCAGGATGTCGGAAAGCCCATCACCGATCACGTTCAGGGCCTTGCCAAGGGCTGCGCTGTCGCGGATGTTCTCGTCCTGGGCGATCCGCGCAAGTTCGTCCGCAAGCGGCGGCCTGCCCGTCATCGCCATCCAGGGCATTTGCACGATGTAGTGGATCGCCCGGTAGCCGAACTGGTCCGGCTTGAGGCGCTTGCGGACGTCTTCGCTGTTGTCTTCGTCGACGATGAAGTTGGCCCGGACAAACGTGCAGACGCGGTCCGCCTCGGTCTGGGTGAAAGTAACCGTTCTGCCCCCGCACAGGTCGGTGAACATGTGGATCGGATCGTCGTACTTGTCGAACTTGCGGATGGCCTTCTCCGCGAAGCTCGTCACCGACTTTGCCCGGGCCTCAGCCCGTCCGTACTGCGTGTGCCTGTGGCAGACCTTCTCCAGCACCTTGTTCAGGAGCAGGGCATAGATCTCGTACGCGGTCCGCTGGGCCTTGAAACTGGTGATCTGATCCTGGTGCCACTTCTGAGTCCACCGCTTGCCGGCCATCGATCGTCTCCTTCTTCATGCACGAGCATAGCCGCAATTACGAACTCTCCCCGATCTGAACTGCACTCGAGACTCAGACGACGCCGAATCTCCATACGGTCGCGCCTCAAGCCCGTTGTGATTCTACCGCGTCTGGACCGTGACGGAAACCGTTTTCCGGCCTCGGCGGTGCGACGCGGAGGAGACCGGTTCAGACCAGGTTCCAGGTGATGGCGTCGCTGGGCTGGGGCAGGACCTGCGGAAGGATGTGGCCCTGGATGACGGTGTCAGCGACCTGAAGTCGGCCCACCAGCCACAGCTCGGAGATGGACCAGACGGCAATGACGGAGTTGCGGACGGCATTGGGGTGATACGGACTGCCCAGGATAAGCGAATTCAGGTGGAAGGCGGAATCGAAGTCCTCGGCCGACCCGGACGCCTGCTGGGCGCCCAGCAGGATGCGGGCATTGTCGAGCCCGTCGGCATGGATGAAGTCCATGTTTCCGCAGACGTTCACGTCGGCGTTGCGGATGTGGCCGCAGACGCTCAACCCCTCCAGGACGAATCCCGTCTGGGCCAGGCGCAGCGGGTTGACGGTGAGGGTTGCCTGCAATTGGCCGCCGAAGTGCAGCAGGTGAGAGCGGCCGACAGTGAACGAACCGCCCTCCCACGCGCCGGCATACGACCGCGTGAGCATGCCGCTGACGACGAGGTCGGATCGGCTGACGTCGCCGGTCATCAGGGTCAGGAGGTTCCCGCGGACGCCCAGGGTCCAGTCGGCGACCTGGCCGACCAGGCGGATGAGGTTGGCCGAGCCCTGGATGTCCCACAGGCCGCCCTGCACCCGCCCCATCACCATCGCCGAGTTCAGCGTCCAGCGGGCGCCCTGGTCCTCTGTCAGGCGAAGGACCGAGTTCACCAGATCGCCGTATACCACCAGGCTGGCCAGAGACGGCGCCTCCAGGAGCCAGTTATTCGCCCCCCCGCGGGCAACGACGCTCTGCACGGCGCCGGCGGTCTGCCAGTGGCTGTTGCGGATCTCACCGGTCACCATGCCCGAATAGAGCGAGATCGCGTCCGAGCCGTCCGACAGTTCGATGTCGGCCTCGAAGTCGCCCGCCTGCTCGAGACGGGCGTTGCCGACGACCAGGAGGCGGGTGAGCCGCTCGGCGCGGATGTGGTCCGGCGTCTCATCGCTGTTCAGCCAGTTCCGGGCATAGACGGTGTAGAGGGGCCCGTCGATGTCGATGCTGAAGTCGTTGACCTGGCTGAGATAGACGATAGGCCCGGAACCGGCGCCGGCGGCGGTGAGGCTGGACGGGCCGAGGACGTCGTTCATCCACAGGCCCCTCAGCGTGCCCTGGATATCCACCTGGCCGTGCAGGTCGACCCGTGGGGCATGGGCCCACGCCAGCGGGCCCTCGACCACCAGGTCCTGCAAGACGGTGCGGGACTGCGGAACAGGCGAGACCAGCAGCAGCGAGGAGGCCGCCGTCGTCTCACGCATGCGGATGCGGCGAATGTCCACACCGTCGCTGCCCAGGTAGAGCAACCCGAAGCCCTTGCCGTACATGCCCGCCCAGACGAGTTCGCCGCGGGCGTTGCGGAAGCTGATCCAGTGACGGGCGTCGAAGTACAGCGGCGCGGCGACGACCACCTCAGCCGGCTCGCTCACCGCACCGTCGCCGTCGACCGCAACGAACGTGAACCGGTCGTCTCCGGCCCAGCCGGCCTCGGGCGTGTAGCGGACGACAGCGCCGTCCAGGACCACCGTACCATGGGCCGGCTGGATCACAAGCTGGAAAGTCAGCTGCTCCGCCGGCGTCTCCACGTCCGCGCCTGTCAGGACGATGTCGACCCAGTCGCCCAGGCCCATCTCCACGTACTGGCCCTCGGCGGTCGGCTCGTCGTTGACCGGGAGGACGGTGATGGTGACAGTGGCGGGCGGCGAGTCTTGCTGCCCGTCGCCGGCGGTGAAGGTGAAGCTGTCAATGCCGAACCAGTCGGCCTCCGGAGTATAGGTGAACGTACCGTCGGGATTGACGCTCACCGTGCCGTGATCGGCCCCGGTGGCCAGGGCGAAGGTGATCGGGTCGTTCTCCGCATCCGTAGCGTTCAGGACGTTGGCCAGGGCAGCATCTTCGTCGATCTCGAACGAGGCGTCGTCAGCGGCCGGGGCGTCGTTGATCGGATTGACGGTGATGCTCACCGTGCCGAACGGAGAATCCTGCTCGCCGTCGTTGGCGGTGAAGGTGAAGCTGTCGTCCCCGAACCAGTCGGCGTCCGGGGTATAGGTGAACGTCCCGTCGCCATTGACGACAGCCGAGCCGTGCGCGGGCTGTTGGACGAGGGCGAAGGTGAGCGGATCATTCTCGATGTCGGCGCCGCTCAGCAGGCCCTCCAGCGGAAGGTCTTCGTCTGTGGCGAAGTCGGCGTCGTCAGCCGTCGGGGCGTCGTTGACCGCATTGACGGTGATGCTGACCGTGCCCAACGAAGAGTCGAACTCGCCGTCGTTGGCGGTGAAGGTGAAGCTGTCGGCGCCGAACCAGTCGCCGTCCGGCGTGTAGGTGAACGTTCCGTCCCCGTTGAACTCCAGGCTGCCGTGGGCCGTTCCGTCCACCAGGGCGAAGGTGAGGGGATCGCCCTCGGCATCGCTCCCTGTGACGGCGCCGGAAGAGGGGACGTCCTCGTCGATGACCAGCATGGAATCGTCGGCCGTCGGGGGCGTGTTGGCCCCGACGGTAACGGTGACGATGGCCTCGTTGGAGACATCGCCCCAGTCGTCGCGGACGGTATAGCCGAAGGTGACCTCGCCGACGAAGCCTTGCGGCGCGTAGGTGATCGTGCCGTCGGCATTGGCGACGGCGACGCCCCATGCCGGCGCCGTGGAGACGACCACCGTGGCCGGCATCAGGCTGCCGTCGACGTCGCTGTCGTTGTCCAGGACGGAAATGGTGACATCCGTGTCCGGCCCGGCACTGGCCTGGTCGTCGACGGCCACGGGAGGCTCGTTCTCGACGGGGCCTGCCGTCAGGGTCACCGAATCGACCTGGGCAGAGGCCTGCGGCTGACCGAAACCGACCAGGTCCGCCAGGAGCACGGCCACGCCGCCCTGGATGGCGGGCGGCAGATAGACGGTCAGGTGGAGCGGTCCTTCGAGGGAGATGATCTGGCCCGAGACCGCCTCGGGGAACTCCTCCAGCCGCACGCCCGGGGCGAACCAGACAGTCCCGTCGGCCTGGAGGTTGAACAGGGCGTCGCCGCCGTCCAGTCCGGTCATCGGTCCGCGAACGGACAGCCCGCTGGCGGCATCGAGCAAGGCGATCTCGAAGGCATCGCCGGGCACGCCCACCAGCGACTCCAGCAGCACGTTCGACAGCGTCAGATGCAGTTCGTTGGCCCCGAGCGGGACCCGGAACGTCTGGGACAGGTCGCTGAACAGCCACTCGCCGGATTCGCCCAGGATGGCCATCGAGTCCGCGATGTCGACCTGCCCGAACGTCCGCCAGCCGAAGTTCGGATCGGCAGGATCGGAGATGGCGAAGTCGCCGTTGAAAATGCCGCTGTGCGGGTCGACGGCGTCGGCGGCGACCGCTTCGTCGATGAGGACGAAGCCCAGCCGCTGGCTGCTGAGGGCCAGGAACTCGGCATCCTCGGGCAGCAGTTCGACCTGCCAGCCGCCCGCGGCCGTCAGTCCGCTCCAGGCCGAGCGAAGGACCTGGATGTCGCTGGGCGAGGGCAGGCGGCGCTGCGAGAGCGGCAGCGTGTTGCTCATCAGATCGACGCGGGCGCCGGCCAGGTGGTCGCGATCGGGAGTGAGTTCCAGTTTGACGCCGTCTGCAATGAAGAACGACTGCCCGGCTGAGTCGCCAGTCACGCTGGCGGCGAAACCGGCGAAGGAGTCGGTGAAGCCGATCATGTGGCCCACCTCGTGCAGCAGCGTGGTCAGCAGGTCATAGCAGCCGTAGGCGTCGCCGGTGGCGTCGGCGCGGTACGAGAACGGTTCGACGCCGCCGAGGAACTCCTCCTGGTCCAGCGGAGTGGAATCGACGAACCATTGACGCCCATTTGCGTCTAGATCGACGAAGATCACGCCGACCTTGGGCCGGCCCTGAGCGTCGTACTCTCGGATAGCCGCCCAGCTCAGAACGCCCGCGGGCAGGTCGCGCCCGGCCACCTGGATGGTCACGGGCACGTCGAATCCCAGGTAGCTGGCCCAGGCGGAAGCGGCCACTTCGGCCATCCGGCGCACGGTCGCGGTGAAGTCCTTCTCGACGGAGTCTTCTGCTGACGTAGCAGGACCCGCACTGTCGCCTTCGCCCAGATCGTCGTCGGGGTAGGCCTGACCGGCCGACACGGGCTTGGCGGGCTCGGTGGTTTCGACCGCATTGGGCGCAAACGGAAGCGACTCGACGTCGCTGCGCAGCGGCAGGTAGTTGGTGGGCAGCCAATCCAGGACTTCCTTGATCGTCGTGATGGCCCGCCCCGGCACCCAGGCGGGGGCTACTCCGCGATCCGGGAAGTACTTCAACCCGCCCATGATAGTCTCGACGTGCGTCTGCGGACGGAACGTGTAGCCGAACACGTCGATGGCGTTCTTGGCGGCAAACTTCGGGAATTGCTTGGCCAGGGCGTTCTCGACCTGCTTGCCGACGTTGACCAGATCCAGGCGGAG
>Ga0116148_1001097_pt1 | contig 30441 bp, 25 predicted proteins | sample AD_UKC055_MetaG_FD_89786 | JGI IMG/M metagenome (GOLD analysis project Ga0116148, IMG submission 89786) | Active sludge microbial communities of municipal wastewater-treating anaerobic digesters from USA - AD_UKC055_MetaG | ecosystem: Engineered > Bioreactor > Anaerobic > Digestate | place: USA...
CCGGAATGACGGTGAGGACGGGAATTGGGGTGGGGACGTGGGGCGGGATTATGATTCACCGGCAAGATGCCGGTGCCACCCGGATATCGCGGCCTTTGGAGAACCGGATTGTCTGAACCATGATTCGCAGGATTATGGGATGACCCTGATGAAGAAAAAGAAGGATAAAGAATATCGAGATAATCCTCAAATCAAGTAGATCAAGGTTCAGACAATGCCGTGAATCATGGTTCAGACCCCTGGATTCCGGATCAAGTCCGGAATGACGGTTGGGACGGGCGAATTTCCATTCAGCGACAGGATGGCATTCTCTGTCAATGCCCTTGGCCGAACAACCGATAAAGCATCTCATCGCGCGTGGACAAGTTCGACACCCGTCCCATCGCGTGGAATCTTCATAAGGCGATGATTTCCTCTCGGACAAAATACAGGCGAATCACACCCGGCTCTTGTCCCTCCTCGAAATGGCAGCGGACGGCATCGCGGACACGTTCCTGGAGTTGCGAGAGTTCATCGGCCTCCGTGAAAATAGACTCCCCCAAAGCGCGGGCCGTATACCCGCCTTCAGGGGCTTCTTCCACAACAAAAACAATTTCATTCATGGTATTTCCTTGCCGCAGGGAAATGCAAAGTTCCATACAACGGAATCTCTTGCAGGTCTTGTTGTATCACAATTCGCGGATTCGGATTCCCTCCGCCTGGCTTCGGCTGTCATTCCGGACTTGATCAGGAATCCAGGAAAGGCGGCAGCTGACGCTGCCGCACTCCAAGGAAAGGCGGGAGCTGACGCTGCCGCACTCCAAGGCTCAGCGCGGCGGCATAGCGAAGGGCAACGCCCTGGCAACCGGATTTAAACCATGATTCACGGGCAAGAAGCCGACGGTTCCGGTAAGTCTCTCCGTATTTCATTAAGACGATATCCGAATCCCGGCCCGTCGATGCTGGAAAGATCGAGATTTCCGTTTCGTCGTCGGTAGAGTCCCGGATGCACAACGGCCTCTGGCGCCGAGGCTTCCGGGTAAAACTGCATTGCGTTTGTTTCGACGCCCATAATCGTGCCCGCGTGCGCCGCAAGCAAGACATGCGGAATTTGCGCAAGCATGGGGTTGGTCAAATCCTGGACCATGAGTGTCATCCCATGCGCCTTGGCCCAGCACAAACTCAGCAGCGCGCCGGTTTGAGTTTTACACGTTTTCAGCGCAACTCCCGTCCAACCGAGCGACCGCCCCAAGCGGACGATTTTCCAGTCATGCGCGCTTTCATCCATGAACAAAGGCTTTCGCGCAGAAACACTGTGGACATCAATCGGGTTCTTTTCCAGATTGTAAGGGAACGGCTGTTCCACGTAAAGAATCTGTACGTAAATCCGGGGATGTTCCTCCATCAGCCTGTCCAGAATATCGTTCACATAAGCGGGATCGGTTACCGTGCAATTGAAATCGGCGCTGAGCCACCGGCAATTCTTCTCGATGGCGATCTTTCCCACCTCAACAAGGCGGATGTAATCCCAATCCGCATCATTTCCTCTCAGTTTCACTTTCAGGCAATAGAGTCTGTCCCGTTCGATCCAGTCCGGCAACAGGACAGGATAACCGTCGTCAGGTTCCGTGCCGTCCAGTTCGGACTTGTGCAGCGGGTCTTTGCCGCCGACCAGGTGCCAGGCTGCTAACTGTTTCGGCGCGGGGAATACCAGAAAATGTTCGGGGTACTTACCCTTAAACGAAACAGCAGATCCGCCCGCCGGGGTCAGATATCGGCTGAGATCCATATTCATGTATTCTGCGTTATAGGTACGGTAAACGGGAACTCCATGCAGATTCCCATAAGCATCGTGCAACGCGATATCGAACGCGGAGCAGCACACCAGCGCGGCCAGCCAGGGCATCGGCTCAGAATGCTCGCGCCATCTGTTGAACTCTTCCAGCAGGTCTTTCAGTTCTGTTTCCTGGAAAGCGTGCCCGATTTCCATCGGGTGGCCGTGGTGCGGGGTTTCGGTCCATGCCCGGGTCAACCGGATACAGAAGTTTTTCAGCGCCTGATGCCGTTCCTCATAAGGCAAAGCGCTGGGCCAAACCCATTGGACACTGAGCGGTGTTTCGCCCCATCCCTCCGCCCGGTTGCCATTCGGACCTTCAACGGTGAGTCGAGCGCGAGCGCAAGTAACATGGGTAAGGGTTTCCGCACCGAACTTCAGCGGAACACGGGTTTCGACAGGGAGAAAATATAAAGCCGCTCCGACCGGGCGCACATCCGTTTCTTTTGCCATAAGATTTCTCACAAATTTTTTTCAAATACCCAAAACACCCGATAGACATGGGCGTTCACCGTGTTCAGGTAAAACGAGATCGGTCCCACCCACGGGATGATTGCCTCGGTGTGGCCCAAGCTGCGAATATCTGCCAGGCATCGTTTCAATAAGATTTCGCCGATCTTGCAACCCCGGTATTCGGGGTCCGTTCCCATCGGTCCGAACCAACCGATTCCCTTGTTATTTCCCTCATAAACGGAGAACGCCACAACCCGGTCCTCATCCAGTGCGATATGGACCGAAGGGGGATCGTTTTTGATCCCATTCTCGCATTCATATCGCCAGCTGGGCCAATGCTTCGCCACCATCTCAAACAGGGAATCCTGGTCCGCCTCCGTGATTCTTCGAACCGCCAGTCCCATCCGGGCAAGGCGATCCTCTTCCTGTTCCGTGGAGAGGTCCTGATCGAGACGGCACAGCATATCCACCCGGTCATCCACTCTGGTGTACCCGCTCCGTTCAAACATGACAACCGCCTCCGTATAGCGTGGGTCGATTCCGGCGGAGAGATAGTTCGGCACGCAATCCATTGTGCGAATTTTTTTCGCCCCATCCGAACGAAACCGCTCCTCCAACTCTTTCAGCAGCGCCTTGGCGTATCCCCGGCGGCGGAACTGGGGGTGTGTCGCAAATACCTTGATCCATCCGGTCTTTTCGTCATCCACATGCCCGACCATGAATGAGACAATTTGCCCGTCTTTCAGAGCCTTGAGAGAGTGATCGGGGCGGTAATGCGGCTCCTCGAAGATTTTCTCAGCGATAATCGACGCCGTGATTCTATCGTAGATCAGCGATTCACGGGCAATTTCTGTAAGGGCGGGGAGATCTTCGTAGCAAATCGTTTTCAGGTCCATGATTCTCTTTATTGACGACTTCTATTGAACTTTTTACCCAAAGGAATACATGATACTGAAGGTAGTCTCCTGCTTGAAGAGAGAAGGGGGCAACCGCAGGGGGTTGCCCCTGCGACCCGGCAGGGCAGTTGCCCCTGGGATCTGGTGGGGCGGGTCTCCGCGCCTGCTCTAAAACCGGGTCCGGGAAAGACAAGGAATGAAACGCATCATCCTCAATCCGCTAGTGCTGCTGTTCACTATTCTCATTCTGTCGGCCGGTTTGCAGACATACGCCGGTCCGCAGTTAAGCCCATTTCCCGCGACACCTGAAATTGCCCCGTCCACAGTGGAGTCGAGCACTCGGCCGGCGGATATTCTCGACGCGGCGGATACGATGACCCAGAGAATAGTGGGGAGTGTTTCAGAAACCATTGTCGCCGCCAAAGACCTGCTTGTGGGGGCAGCGGGGGGGGAACAGTCCACACTCGGGGTTCTGATGGGAAGTTTCCTCTCCATTTTTACTATGGAGTTGCTCGACCGTCCGTTGTGGCTGTATATTCTCTCGTTGTTCATCGTCCTGGCCGCGTTCTTTTTCCGCCGCGTGGTAGCACGACTCTTCGGGCTTCTGTTACAGAGATTGGCGGCCCGGACTAAGACGAGCCTGGATGACCACGCCGTGAAAGCCATTTTGCCGTGTCTGCAATTTGCAGTTACATTGCTGGGGGTCTACGTTGCGCTCCAGGTTTTCTTTGCAGGCCAGCCGATACCGGTTCCGCCGGTGACTGCCCTGGACTGGTTCCGCCAGTTTTTCCGATCCGTGCTTTATCTGCTGCTTTTGGGTAACGCGGCGTGGGTCCTGATGAATCTGACGGATGTGGTGGTGACCTGGATATCCCATTGGTCGGCGAGGACGGATTTCACGATCGATGAAACCTTTTTGCCGATCGGTCGACGGATCATCAAGTGGTTCATCATTATTGCGGCGTTCCTGCAAGCGTTGGATTATCTGGAGTTCGATGCCGTGGTCAACAGCCTGTTGGCGGCAGCGGGAATCGGCGGTCTGGCAGTCGGTCTAGCCGCGCAGGACACAATCAAGAACTTCTTTGGCTCCGTCGTGCTTCTGCTGGATCGCCCTTTTTCATCGGGGGATATGATTGTTGCCGGCAACGCAGAGGGGGAGGTTGAAAGTGTCGGCCTGCGAAGTACAAGAATCCGCACTTTCGAAAAGACGTTGGTAACGATCCCCAATTCCTCTATTGTGGACCGCGATATTGAAAACCTGTCGCGTCGTCCGGTGCGACGGGTGAACATGACCATCGGTGTTACCTATTCGACCAAGCCGGAGGAAATGGAAAGCCTCCTCCAACGGATTAAGGATTTGCTTCGCAACGATCCGGGAGTCTGGCAGGGACTCATGCTGGTGCGGTTTCAGAATTTTGGCCCCAGTTCGCTCGAGATTCTTCTGTACTATTTTACGAGATCGACAAATTGGGATGAATACCTGGAGGTTCGGGAACGCATCAATCTGGGGATTATGCGGATTATCGAAGAGATGGGGCTGGAAATTGCTTTTCCAACACAGACAATACATTTGTTTCAGGAAGAAAAAAACTAGATTTGTCCGGTTTTTCCGAGGGATCGGACTTATTGAGGAAATTTCTCCCTTCGGTTGGAACGCCAAAGTGGTTGTCATTCCGACGAATGTGATGGATGTCGGTAGACCATGGCCAAAAACGCCGGCGGGTGGCCGTCGTGACACGAGCCACCCGCTTGTGCGCTTCTTCTTCTTCTCTCCAAAGACCGCTTACCCTCCGAGTAGCGCCAGGAATCCCTGCGAGATGAAGTTGGCCTGGGCCAGAACCGAGGTTCCTGCTTGCAGCATGATCTGGTTCTTGGTGAACTCGCTGGATTCTTTTGCAATATCGGCATCTTTGAGACGCGACTGAGCCGCTGTCAGGTTTTCCGATGAGACCGAGAGATTGGCCACGGTGGATTCGAGGCGGTTGGTTGCCGCGCCCAAAAGTGACCGGGTTCGGTTCACTTGATCCAGCGCCTCATCGATGATCCGGAGACCCTCGTTGACGCCGGTAACGGTGGTAATATCGATATCCGACACCGTGCGCCCGCTGCCTTCGCCGAATCCGAGGTTCTTTGCGGTGAGATCCCCAATGCTGAACTGGAAGTTCTGTTCGGAATAAGCGCCGATGTGGAAGTTCATGGACTTATTGACGGTGGAGATCACGATGGTGGTTCCGGGATCCGGTTCGCCGCTGTTGTCCTTGGTGACATCGAGGATGGCATCAAAATCAACGGTCATATACCGTGCGACCCCTTCGCGGGCTGTGCCGTTATCGATAAACACAACATCCTGGTCACCGTTCTGGAAAGTGACACCCACACCGCCGTTCAGCCGCCCGATATATTCCTGGGCCTCTACTTCAAGGATGTCTTTGCCGACCGAGAATCCGCTTCCCACACGGAGGGTGACCTGCGGCGTCGGCACTTTATCCACGGTGGATTCGGGGCCATAGAGGGTAAGGACCGTGCCCGCTTCCGCACGCACCGCCTGCCCGCCGTTTACCCGGAATGTTGCCGCTTCGGCAAAGCCTTCCACCATCAGGGCCGCATCGTCCTGAATCGTGACGTGTGCCGCGGTGAGATCAATCAGGAACTTATTCTGGTTGAATGTCAATGTGAACGAAGTCAGACTGTTGGTGATTCCAATGTCATCGGTCAGTCGGATGGTTCCGCTGCTGCTGAACGTGAACTGGGAGAGTTCAAAGCGCGTGCGATCTCCATCGTTGACCTCCAGCGTTCCCGCGTACGCGGTATAGGAGCGGGTCCGGTAATTGATCTCTTCCAGCAGACCGGAAATGGACTGGAACCGGAAGTCATTGTAGGCCGTGTCGGAACTGGCGGTGAGTGTGGAATCCAGGGTGAATGTGGAGGCAAACGTGCTTCCATCTACTTCCACGCCGGTCAACGTGATCGTGCTGTTGTTAAACAGAGTGACCCCGCCGGTATACTTGCCTTCCACAAAAGTGCCGTTGAGAACCAGAGCGCTGTTGACGGCGCCCAATGATGCAGTCCGGGCAAGGATAACCCCGTTGCGGTCGGTCCAGCTGATCAGGGATTCCGTGACGCGTTGTTGTGCGCCGACCACATCTTCCACCGTGATGGTGAACTGGCCGGTGTCGAAAGTCGAACCGGTAATCGCGACTACCGCATTTCCGACCTTGCCGGCGCCGGATAGAATGCTGGCTTCGCCGATCTGTCCGCGTGTAACTCCCTCGGCCTTGGCGATGAATTCGCCGTTCCCGGAAGAGCGCACGGCATAGATATTGATACTGGCTTGCGAAAATGTGGTAGTGCTGTTCCGGAGGATCAGCCGTCCCGCATTGGCGCCTGTCCCCATGACGGCGGTAATCCGGTAGGCTTGCGGGACATCGGATGTGGACGTAACGCCCCATTGCGCCCTTTCGGCAATTTCAATCTGCTTATTGATAGCGTCTATCAAATCGCCAAGGTCATAAACAGAGGCGACAGAAATGGCTCCGCCAAACCGCGTTACACCATCTGAGAGCACTCCCTGGAATCCGATGGTATCCTCGCTGTACAGCGAAACCCCCTGGAAATACGCCGAGGTCAGTGCGGTGGTTACGGTGGCGTTCGCACCGTCGATGGTTACCGTTGTGGTCCAGTGCCCCAGGGACACCGCGATATCGGTCTGGTCCACAATCCCCATATTGATGGTTTGTTTCTCCAGCTGACCTTCGCCGGAGACGATCTGCTCGGAGCCTTCTCTTGTTTTCACGATATTGAGAAAGTTCAGACCGTCGGCCAGCGTATTGCCGGTTGGAGACTGATCGATGCAGATTCCATAAGTTTGCGGCCCGTCCTGTCCCGGTTTGATATTGGACGTGATCTTGAAGTCACCGTTAAGCAAGCGGTTGGTGTTGAACTGAGTGGTTTCGGCGATACGAGTGATCTCGTCGATGCTCTGAAACACCTCGTCCTGCAAAGCCTGGCGGGCCTGGATGTCGTTGACACCTGTATTTCCGGCCTGGATGGCAAGAACACGCATCCGGTTCAAGCGAACGGTGATTTCCTCCAAGGCGCCTTCCGCCACATTGATCAGGTTGATCCCATCTTGCGCGTTGTCGATGGCGCGGTTGAGACCCATGACCTGTGATTGAAGCCGGGTTGCCACGGTCATGCCGGCGGCGTCATCGCCCGCGCGGTTGATCCGCAAACCGGACGACAATCGCTCGATGGATTTCTGTAATTTGACCTGGGTGGCGGCCAGATTTCGGTTGGTGTTAATGGCACCGATATTGTTGTTGATTCGTGAAAGACTCATGGTCGTTCCTCCGTGACTCGTACGGTCGGCGTCTATGCCGACCGGTGTAAGATGATTCTGCCGGATCGGACCGGCACGGCGGGGATGCACGGGTTTCAGTCCGCCGGAAGATTCTTCTTCCGCAAAGCAGCCGCCGTTCGGAATTGGAGTCGGGAATCACTTCAGAAGGAACCGAGAGAGTAGTTGTCCGATCCGGGCCACAGTCTGACAGTACGGTCCCGGGAGTGGGTCCTATTGACCTCCATCGGAATCCGTCCGCCGGACTACGCCCCGGAGCGGACCTGCGGTCCTTTCCTGCCTCATGATTCCCGCCGCGTGGCGCAATTCCACACCACGCTGAGACCTGAAGGAGATCGGCCTTCAGACCGAAGAAAATTTGATCGGTCCTCCTTTCGATTCCTCCATCCCGACAAATCGCGCACGGTTCCTCCAAACCGCACGTCGATCCGTCGAAGACGGATGTTCTGCTGTCGATCTATTCGCTTACAGGCTGGAAGCCTGTGCAATCCGTCCAACCCCTACCGAACCTCCACCTGGCTTGGGGGAGGAACATCTCCCCCAAAGTTTGGGGGAGACACAGAGGGGGTTGTGCGTGTCTTTCACCCCATTTTGCGCATTCCGAAAGATGGGGCTTGGATCCATTCATCTTGAGCGATACATGAACCAAGGCCTGTCTCTCCGACTCGAATTCACCGGATTCGCCCGTTCGGGGCGGCTTCAGCGCCCCCGCCGCCGGAGGGGGGAGGCTCCGAACGCGGGGACGTTGATTCTGGTGTGAGCGATTATCCGCCGAGCAAGGCCAGGAAGCCCTGCGCAATGAAGTTCGCCTGGGCCAGGACAGAGGTTCCGGCCTGCAACATGATCTGGTTTTTGGTGAACTCGCTGGATTCTCTCGCGACATCTACATCTCTCAGGCGTGATTCGGATGCGGTGAGGTTCTCCGCTGCGACCGAGAGATTAGAGACGGTGGATTCGAGTCGATTGGTGGCCGCACCCAGGAGCGATCGGGTTCGGTTCACCTGGTCCTGCGCCTCGTCGATGATTCGTAGCGCTTCATTGACACCGCTGACCGTTGTGATGTCGATATCGACGACCGTTCGCCCGCTGCCTTCTCCAAACCCCAAGTTTGTCGCCCGCAGATCGCCGACGCTGATCCGGAAGTTCTGTTCGGAGAACGCGCCGACATGGAAGTTCATGGACCGGTTCACAGTCGAGATGATGATGGTTGTCCCGGCGTCCGGCCCTCCGGTGGAGTTCTTCGTAATGTCGAGAATGGCGTCGAAATCAACAGTCAGATACCGTGCAACACCTTCCCCGGCAGTACCGTTGTCGATAAACACGACATCCTGGTCCCCGTTTTGGAACGTTATCTTCGGACCGCCGTTCAGGCTTCCGACAAATTCCTGGGCTTCCACCTCCAGGAGGTCTTTACCGATGGAGAATCCGCTTCCGACACGGATGGTGACCTGTGGCGTGGGGACCTTATCGATTGTCGATTCCGGTCCGTACAGGGTGATAACATCCCCGGCTTCGGCTCGTACGGCCTGGCCCCCATTGACGCGGAACGTCGCGGCCTCTGCGAACCCTTCCCTTTTGAGTACCGCATCGTCCTGGATGGTGGCATGATCCGCGGTAGGATCGAGGAGATGCTTATTCTGGTTGAAAGTCAACGTGAAAGTACTGTGGCTGTCCGTAATCCCAAGGTCATCGATCAGCTGGAAGGTTCCGGTGTTCGCGTAAGTAAACTGGCTCAGCTCGAACCGCGTTCGGTCACCATTCGCCACGTCGAGGGTGCCGGTGTAGGCCGTATAGGACCGTGTGCGATAGTTGATTTCTTCAATCAGTCCGGAGATGGACTGGAACCGGAAATCGTTGTAGTCGGTGTCCGAGGAAGCGGTCAGTGTCGTATCAAGTGTGAAGGTAGCCTGGAAGGATGTCCCATCTATCTCAATGCCGGTCAGAGTGATGGTGCTGTTGTTGAACAGCGTAACTCCGCCCGTGTAGTTCCCTTCTACAAAAGTCCCGTTCAGCACAGCCGCCGTGCTGATTTTACCTAGAGAGGCCGTTCGGCTCATCATGGATCCGTTTGCATCGACCCAGGCGACAAGCGATTCGGTGGTACGCTGTTGCGCACCGACAACATCTTCAACGGTAATCGCAAATTGTCCGGTGTCGAATGTGGAACCGGTAATTGCAGTGACGGCGTTGCCGACCTTGCCCGCACCGGAGAGGACGGAGGCCTCACCAATGACACCTCGCGTGACCCCCTCGGCCTTGCAGGCCAGTTCGCCGGTTCCAGAAGTGCGCGAAACATAAAAACTGATGCCGGCCTGGGAGTAAGTCGTCGCGCTGTTGCGAAGCACAATTCGACCTGCGTTCGCTCCTGTACCCATGGCGGCGGTAATTCGGTACGTCTGAGGCACATCCGAAACGGAGGTCACCCCCCAGTGAGCCTTTTCTGCGGATTCGATCTGGGTGTTGATTCGAGCGATCAGGTTGGCTATATTGATGCTCCCGCCGACAGATAAGGCGCCACCAAACAGGGTCACCCCGTCCGAAAGAACACCCTGGAATGCAATTGTGTCTCCGCTGTACAGGGATACACCCTGGAAATACCCCCCATCCAGCACAGTGGCAGTTGTGGCGCTGGTTCCGTCGATGGTTACCGTGGAGGTCCAGCGTCCGAGGGAGACAGCCAGGTCGGTCTGATCCGTGATCCCTGTACTGATCGTTTGTTTTTCCTGGCTGCCCTCTCCGGAAAGGATCTGCTCATACCCCTGGTTGGTTTTGACAATGTTCAAAAAGCTCAACCCATCTGCAAGGGTATTTGCAGTGGGAGATTGATCGATTTTAATCCCGTAGTTCTGCAAACCGTCTTGCCCCGGTTTGACCAGGGATTTGATCTGAAAATCGCCGTTGAGAAGACGGTTGGTATTGAATTGTGTCGTCTCGGCAATCCGGGTGATTTCGTCAATGCTCTGAAATACCTCATCCTGCAACGCCTGTCGGGCCTGGATGTCGTTCACGCCGGTGTTTCCTGCCTGAACGGCTAAAACCCGCATTCTGTCCAGGCGGACGGTGATCTCTTCCAATGCCCCTTCCGCGACGTTGATCAGATTCATCCCATCCTGGGCATTCATAATGGCGCGATTGAGACCCATTACCTGGGAGCGGATTCGGGTAGCTACCGTCATTCCGGCGGCATCGTCCCCGGCTCGGTTGATTCTCAAGCCGGAAGAAAGACGCTCGATAGATTTCTGGAGTTTGTAGCTGGTCGTTTCGAGGTGGCGATTCGCATTAATCGCACCGATGTTGTTGTTAATACGAGTGAGACTCATGGTCATTCCTCCGTGAATGTCTGGGTCGGCATCCGTGCCAACCGGGTACTGGATATGTCTACTCTGCTCCGGATCTTTCCGGAGCGGATTGCCGGGGATTCGGAATTTCCCTCGGATTCCGCGTATCCAGCGCAATTCCCCGGGGAAACATGTCGAAATCCACGATTCCATCGTGAATCCGGTGTGTTTTCCGAATCCCTATGGTTCTCGTTGCCCTCTTTCTGTTCGGTCGCGGCGTAATCCGCTCCGAGTTAGAGTCCGGTCGGTGATTCCCGACATTGGACTGCCTCCTGAGAAAGCCCGACAATCGACAGGCACAGAGGCCTGTCCCACCAGTTTTCCACGGCCTGTCCCACCAGTAGGCCAGGCGTCTCTGCCTGGCAGTAGGCCAGGCGTCTCTGCCTGGCAGTAGGCCAGGCGTCTCTGCCTGGCAGTAGGCCAGGCGTCCCTGCCTGGCAGTAGGCCAGGCGTCTCTGCCTGGCAGTGGGCCAGGCGTCTCTGCCTGGCAGTAGGCCAGGCGTCCCTGCCTGGCAGTAGGCCAGGCGTCTCTGCCTGGCAGTAGGCCAGGCGTCCCTGCCTGGCAGTAGGCCAGGCGTCTCTGCCTGGCGGTAGGCCAGGCGTCTCTGCCTGGCAGTAGGCCAGGCGTCCCTGCCTGGCAGTAGGCCAGGCGTCCCTGCCTGGCAGTAGGCCAGGCGTCCCTGCCTGGCAGTAGGCCAGGCGTCCCTGCCTGGCAAAAAAGACCGGGACCTTGTCTGACCGGGTCCTTCCCATCGTTGAGCACACCCACGATGGTGGATCGCCGGTTATGACAGACTTTGGCGAGACAGTCGCAGACTGATTGCCATGCCGGATTGTGCCCCCGGAACGGCTGACGCCTTGACCTCCTTATTACAGTTATTTCTTATCCCCAAACGGGGATGGCTATTGCCCAGGGTCGTTCAATCCCGGCAGACGCAAGTGTCTGCCGTTGTGACACCCCTATTTCCTCCTCGAAGAGCCGAAGGTGGACTCCAGCGGACGCAGTGGACCCCTCTCCCTCTGGAGAGGGCTGGGGTGATGGAAACATCCTGCCCATTGCGAGCCACAGTGAATCCACTACCGGTCATTCTGATTCTCTCCATGGACATCCGGCGTCTCGTACATGTCCTTCCACCGGTTGTCTGCTCCGGATCCAGAGACCGAGTGATGTCCTGGATCCGGGGCATACCCGTGGGTACATCCGTGCCGGGGCTGTTCTGTCTTCATATCGGATGGTTCTTCATCCGAAGTGTTGTGAACCGGGCCGCATTCGGTTCTGCCGGGTCGGACCGGTAGAGGATTCCTCAGCCAGGAGGCAGGCCACCCGACACCGGGCGGCGACGATAACCTTCTTCTTGGGTGCGCAGGTCTGGCTGGGCTCATCGTTCCTTTTCCGAATCCGAAACCGTTGAGGCACAGAAGTCCTCGCGACGGCACACCGGATTGCCTATGAGACAGTTCTCTCCCAAGCGCTTGTTTGGAATGGACAGCCGTCCATTCCTGTTTCGATCCTTGCCATCAGGCAAACCCGAAGGGACGAAAGCCCAGGGCGCGCCATCGGCGAAGGATGCGGTATCGGATCGTTCTCAGAATCGTCATGGATTTCATTGCCGATTCCTCCCGATATGATTTGGTTTTCGGATGCGCACCGGAATCCGGAGACACCGGCGCCTTTATTCTTTTGCGGGGCGGAACAGAGACCGGCCCGCTTATTTCCATAATTGCCTGGGGGATCCGTCAGGTTCGGGCAGACTTATCCGAGCAGTCGGGTGGCCTTGTATGGATTCGCCCTGACTGACGGTCCCGCAGCAGGCACTCTTGTCTTGATTATCGACGAACCTCGGGCCATGTCTTTCCGGTTTGGTGAGGAGCGTTTTTCAACCTTTCAAGGGTTCCTACACCATCCGTTGCGCTTCTGGTGCTCCAACTTTGTTCGGGAAGATTGACCTTCCGGAACCTGGTTGGAAACAGAGACAAAGGTCCTACTATCCGGGACAGGGAAATCCCCCCTGTCCTATGTCCGGTCCCGGCAATTTCCTCCGGATTTGACCGGCGTGGGCGGATTGCGCCGCCTCGGTATATTCGGTGGAATTGCCGTTTCGTGCTTCATATTGCAAGTCCTTTTCTTCGGACTGTGTGTTCTACTCTGCCCCTGCTCCCAGAATGTTTCGTTGAGAGGAAGCTCCAGATTTAATTCAGTGATGGTCGGCGGGGATTTCCGCCACCCAGTAAGTGTTCCTTTTCTTGTTCGCGTTTTTGCTCATCCGCCGGCAGTCCTCGCAACTCTTTAATATCGGGGTAGGGGATCAGCCATCGTCGGGTCCGGCCGATTCGTCGTTTCTTGCCGGCGGATCGGATTTCGACGTTCTGTCGCTTGGGGACCAGGGTTTGGATTTCGTCCCCCTCGCTTTCGATTTCCTTGTGAATCAGTTCCAGGAGTACATTCTGGTTGTGAATATGCTTTTGAGAGGTTTCCGGTTGGTTTCCGGGTTCCAGGAAGCGCAGCAAGTCATCCTGAATGATTTCCCACAAAAGAGACGTGAGTTCTTTGCCCTGGTGGATGTTTGCCAGTTCATTCGGGATCCCGCTTAGATGTCTGAGGTTGTAAATCCATTCCTCGTTAAGAGGTCCGACAGGCAGGGCCGGATGCGAATCTATGTGTGTGTGAGGTATTTGTCGGTTGTACGCAGAAGCGGACATTGTTCCATCCCTTTCGCAAAATCAGTTCCTCACTCGTGGCCCTAAGCCGAGTCAATTCAATCAGTTATACAGTTGCAGTGAAAGTTGGACCGGGCGGGTCCGGCGGGGATCGGCCCCGCCCGGCAGGTGTGCGGAATCAGCCTCCAAGCAGGCTCAGCAGTGTCTGAGGCAGGAAGTTGGCCTGCGAGAGAACGCTTGTGCCAGCTTGATAGAGAATCTGATGAAGGGTATAGCTGGTTGTCTCGGATGCGATATCCACATCGCTCAGACGCGATTCGGAGGATGTCAAGTTTTCCGAGCTGACAGACAGATTACCGATTGTGGATTCGAGCCGGTTCACGAACGCGCCCAGGGTTGCCCTGGCGCGGCTGATCTGATCCAGCGCCTCATCGACGATCTCGAGGGCTTCGTTGACACCGGACACGGTGCTCACGTTGATCTGATCGACCGTTCGACCACTGCCGCGTCCGAATCCCAGGTTGTCGGCACGCAGGTCCGGCATGTTGACCTGGAGGTCCTGTCCCGCAAAGGCCCCCACCTGGAAGTTGAGGTTCCTGCTGATCGTTGAAATCAGGATCGCAAGGCCCGTGTTCGGGGAGCCGGTCGTGGGAGGACCGGTCACATCGAGCATGATGTCGAAGTCCAGAAGGAGGGTCTCGGCAACACCTTCGGAAACGCCGCTGACAAAGAAAACATCGGAGTCGCCGTTCTGGAAGGTGACCAGGGGACCGCTGTTCAGGCTGCCGACGAATTCCTTGGCCTCGACCTCCAGAGTATCCGTCCCACTGTTGAAGATGGAGGCACTCATGATGCCGTCGCGATCTCCGCCACCGACGCGCATAGCCAACCGTTGCGGTGTTTCGCCGAACACGGTCGGGGTTGCGGCTGCCAGGACCACGAAATCACCTACAGTGACCCGCTGACGGGGGCCACCGGCAGTCTGAATCGTGGCCTGTTCGGGACTTCCGGCGATGATCAGCTCGGCACGGTCGTTGATTGTGCTCTGCAGCTCCGCACCTGTTGTATCATTGATGCGGATCAGGAAGTTTGACTCGGAGAAGCCGGCAATATCGTCGATCAATTGGAATGTACCCGCACCGGTATAGGTGAACCGAGCGTCTCGGAATCCCCACTGATCGCCTGCGGCCTTTGTACCAAACGCACTGGACTGATTGCGCCAGTTCATCTCGCGGACAATGCCGGAGATCGTGAAGACATTCCCGTCAATCAGGTTGTCCGCCGCGGGAACCGCCGTATAGGTCAGTGTGCTGGAGAAACTTGTCCCGTCAGCATTAGTTCCCTCGATGGTGATGGTATCCCCACCGGTGAGGGTGAAGTACTGCCGCCAGACACTGTTGTACCAGACACCGTTGAGACCCACCGAACCCAGAGACGCATCGCGGGCCAGGATGGCGCCCGTTCGATCCGTCATAGTCAAGAGGCTCTCGAGCTCCCGCCGGGCAGGTGGAACTACATCTGTCACCGTGATGGCGAAGTTGCCGGTATCGAATGTGGAACCGGTGATAGAGTTGACCGTATTCCCGATCTGTCCGCCGGCATTTGCTCCGTTGACCAGGTCGCGGATAACACCAAACTGCTGTGCGAACACGGTCCCTCCGTCAACAACGGTGAAGGAGATGTTGAATGCGGAAGGAGCCATGACATCGTTCGTTCCGTCGTTGCTTGCAAAGTAGAAGCGCCCACCGGCGTTTGCGCCGGTTGCGCCGCTGAGTCCGCCCGCCGCACCGTCGGTCATGCTGACACGAGTCTGGACGAAGGATGAGGGGATCGTACCGCCGCCGAACAGGGCTTTCTCTGCGGAGTCGATGGCCGCCTGAATGGCCGCTCGCATGTTTGTCCAGGTGGCGCCAACTCCGATGGAGAACGATCCGGCAAAGGGGGTTACTCCATCCGAAAGGACACCTTGGAACGAAATGCGATCCGTGGCGGCCAGGGTATATCCGGGGATGATTGTGCCATCCGCCAGGGTATACCGTCCCAGCTGGCTGCCGATGATATTGTCGGTAAGCGCAGCGAGCGCGCCGGTGGTGTCGCGGATCTGCAGGCTGCTGACCGCGATATCGGTCGCATCCCGGACACCGGTGGCGAAAATCTGCTGATCGCCACGCGTTTCGGCGGGAAGCAGGGTCTGACGACCGGCCTGAGTCCGGATAATGTTCAGAATGGAGGTTCCGGACCGCAGGTTGGAGGCGTTCGGATCGTCGGAGATATGAACTCCGATGGGATCCTGGCCTGCGCGAACTCCCGAACTGTTGGCATTATCTCCGTTGAACAGGACTCGTGTGCCGAATTGCGATGTCTCCGCGATGCGGTTGACCTCATCGATCTGCTGGAACACTTCATCCTGGATGGACTGGATGGCCCGGTAATCGTTGGAACCGGTATTGCCGGCAGCGATGGCCAATTCGCGGATCCGTTGAAGTCCGAGAACCATCTGATCCAATGCGGCTTCCGCCGTGTTGGACATACTGATTCCGTTTTGGGCGTTGAGAATGGCTTGGTTGACACCCCGGATTTGGACCCGCAGTCGTTCGCGGATGGTCAATCCGGCGGCATCATCCCCGGCGCGGTTGATTCTCAGGCCGCTGGACAAACGCTCGATATTCTTTTGGAGCTTTGTGCTGACCGTGTTGAGATTGCGGGATGCGGTTACCGCGCCGATGTTGTTGTTGATACGTGTGAGGCTCATTGGTCGTATCCTCCCTGATACTTTGAGCCGACATCCGTGTCGGCCTCACCTAATGCTTTTTTCTCCATTGTGGAGTGTCGGTTTCGGGTGCAATTCAGTCCATCGATCCGGTCTGTGATCTTCTCAGTGGCCGGATCCTGACAGGTTGCTTACCGGCAGCCTTTCGGCAAAATCACGGAGCTATTGGGCACTTGCTTACTTCAGATTATCTCGGCAACCGACAGCCAGGATGGGTGCTTTCAATGTGTTCTGCTGAGCCTGGTTGCCATGGGTGGGTGCTGTAGTAGGCTCGCCAATAGGTTTCGGCTGAGAAATTTCGGACTTGAGTCTTTTGTGAAATTTTTTCTGAGATCGGGGGAAGAGACTCGCCTGCAACTCGCTTACGGAACTTCGGTGGAGGGAGACTCAATGACCGGAAGGAGATGCGGCAGGATCTCCGGTTCGATCACACGCATCGCACGCCATTTTCCTCCAAGAAATCTCACCAGGAAACAGAAACTCAAGGCAATAATGAATAACGTGGCAAATGCCCAGGCTGCATATAAACCAAAATGATAGAAACCACAGAACACGAGGATGGGAACCACCATCAGGAGCCAACCCAATCCCACGGTCAGATAAAGAACAAACCGCGTGTCGCCCGCTCCTTTCAAAGCGCCGGAGAAGATGACATTCAGACTGTCGAACAGACTGTAAAGAGCCACAAACTGAAGGATCACCACTCCCATCGGACGAATCAATGCGAATTGTTGGGGGTCCGCCTTCCAGGCAAAGGGTTCCAGAAACAGATCCGGTAACAGTAGATAAGCAATGACAAACAACCCGATATAAGATGTGCTGAGGTGTACACCGGTCCAGGTGGCTCTGGCGGCCAAATCGGGCCGATTTTTCCCCAAGTACTGCCCTACCAGAGTTGAGACGGTGATTCCACATCCCAGCACCGGAATGAAGGCCAGCGAATTGATATTGAATGCAATGCTCGTGATGGTCAGCTCCAAAGTGCCGATTCGCCCGATCAAAAGCACGAACAGCGCCCAGGACAGAACGTCTAATCCCAGTTGAACCCCACTCGGCAGACCGTAATACATGAACCGCCTGAACAACGCCGGATCGAGTCTCCAACCCGATAGGATGGCGTACTTCTCACGATGAACTTTTCGGCAGACCAGCAAAAGATAGAGAATTGCATTCACCACGGCGCTGATAAACGTCGCCCATCCGGCCCCCGCGATTCCCATCCGGGGACATCCCCATTTCCCGAAAATCATGATCCAGTCGAAAAACATATTCACCAGCGTGCAGACGAGGTTGACCCACAGAATGGTCATGGTTTCTCCCCGACCCGTGAAAAAACAGGACCATACCGTATTCGCCGTATAGAACACCAGGCAATAGCACAAAATGCGGAAATATGGAGTTTCCAGGGCAACCACTTCCGGGGAGTGTCCCACCCACCGGAAGAACGGTTCCGCGACGATAACCAGAGGAATCACGAGGAGGCCGGAAAGAATACTGAAATAGATACCCTGCCAGAGCATCGGTCCGACCCGTTCGGGATGGCCCGCGCCAACGTATTGCGCAACAAAGGTGTTGACATATCCCGCCGTACCGCATACAAATCCGCCGACCACCCAGTAGACGTTCCCGGAGGCCAGTGCGGCCGCAACGGATTCCGCCGAATACCAGGTCAGAAACACCCGATCAACGAAATGCTGGATGGTAGCGGCCCCGCTGCTCAGGATCAGGGGAAAGGCAATCCGCAGAAAATCGCGGTATCCAGCTTGGCTTTCCCAACGTTCCCGCCAAGAAAACATGGTTCGCTCCAATCGTGATTCATCGTCCGGGGGGTCGAGAAGACGGAATCATTTCGGGTGGGTTTCTCAAAATCGACAAGTTAAACAGGCTATCGCCGCGTCGGGGAGTTTTCAATGCAACAAGCTTTCCCGGAGATGAATGTCCGGGCTATTGTCATGCTGCCCGAAGGGCGCGCGAAAATAGCCCGGCATTTCAATGCCGGGCAAATCTATGTATCCCAATCCTCTTCAAACCGTCGATCCGCTTTTTCCCGCTCCACGGCGAGCCGGTCAATCCAACCGGCGGCAGCAGAAGGAAACGATTCGAACAAAGGCACATAGGGTTTGATATCCAGAAGGGGTGTTCCATCCAGGATATCCAAGCTCGCCACGCGAAGAATACCCCGCGGCACATCCACCGAAAAAAGTCTCACCGGAGACAACCCGATGGGGTTCGGCCTGCACGGTGCACGGGTGGCGAAAAGCCCTCTCGGAACTGTATCCCGGTACGGAACGACCTTCGGTTGATAGGCTTTTGCCCGGTCGAACCAGTAAACCAGCCAGATCCGTTCGAATCCATCCAAATCCGCAAGAGAAGCCCGGTACGGTTCGTAGACCTCAACTGTTCCTTCGGCCTTCTCGGCATACACCGGTTGAATGGGGGTTCCTTTCTGAACCTTGAAAGGGGTATGGATCACCCCGATGGGTTTCAGTTCAAAGGTGGCAGGATCGGACATGACTCAAAGGCTCGAAATGCTCATTCCGCCAAATCCCACAGCCTGGGGATATCGACTTCCTGTTCGATCATACTGCCGAGCCGGAACAGGACTGTCTCATTGAACGGCTGGGCCATGAGTTGGACACTGACCGGAAGCCCTTCGTGGAAATCCACCGGGAACGCAAGCCCCGGAATACCCACGACGTTGGCGATGGTGGAATAGACATCCGTGAGATACATCGCCAGGGGATCATCGGTCTTTTCGCCGAGTTTGAATGCCTTGCAGGGCGCAACGGGGGCAAGAATGGCATCGCAGGACTGAAACGCCTGCGCAAATTCATTGCTGACCAGTCTCCGCGCTTTTGTGGCCTTCAGATACCAGTCATCATAAAACCCGGCGGAAAGTGCGTAGGTCCCGATCATAATCCTTTCCCGAACGACCTTGCCGAATCCTTCCGCCCGGCAGCGGGTGAAGAGAGAAATCAGGTCATCGGCATCCGTTTTATGTCCATACAGAATGCTGTCGTAACGCGCCAGGTTGGAGGAGGCTTCACTCATCGTAATAACATAATAGATGGGGACAGCATAAGAAGCGGTCGGCACGCTGACCGTGGAGATCTCCACACCGGCATTCTGCAGAATATCCACCGTTTTATTGATTCCGCCTTTGATTTCCGGCGGCAGATCCTCGGAAACATATTCCTTGAGAATGGCCACTCGCAACCTTTTGACATCCTGTCCGCAGGCTTCCGACCATTTTTCCACGGGTCTATCGGCGGAGGTGGAGTCGAACAGGTCCCGGCCCGCGATGATCTCGAGCAGCAGGGCTGTTTCGACGACGCTACGGGCCATGGGGCCGATCTGATCGAACGAACTGGCATAGGAGATGTTGCCATAGCGTGAAACGCGGCCGTAAGTCGGTTTCAGGCCGATACAGCCGCAGAACGCCGCCGGTTGACGGATCGAACCGCCGGTATCTTCGGCCAGAGCCAGGGCACATTCTCCCGCAACGAGGCTGGCCGCAGAGCCGCCGCTCGAACCGCCGGGCACGGCCCTGTGGTCCCAGGGATTCAGGCAAGGCCCGAAATGGGAGGTTTCTGTCGAGGAACCCATGGCAAACTCATCTACATTCGCCTTGCCGATAATGATTCCATCCGCTTCTTTGATCCTTCGAACGGCGGTCGCATCGTAAGGTGGAATGTATTCGGCAAGCATTTTCGACCCGCAGGTCGTGCGAACACCCTCGGTTGAGATGATGTCTTTAATGGAGATCGGCACACCGGCCAGAGGACCGACCGCCTCACCCCTGGCGAGACGTTTGTCCTGATCGTCGGCCTGCGCGATGGCCTCCGCATGGCAGATCGTGATCAACGCATTGATCAGCGGCTCGACCTCGCGGATTCGGTCCAGGTGACTCTCCACCACTTCTCTGCAAGAAACCTCCCGGTTCATCACCATTGCGTGAAGTTTCTCTGCGCCATATTTCCAAAGCAGTTCGGCCATTCGTTGCTCCTACTCCACGACCCTGGGGACAATCACTCGCCGCTCGCTATCGACTTCAAGCGCATTCTGCAGCAATTCGTCCGGTTCCGCCGGACATCGAACGCCCTCTTGAAGAAACACATTCGACAGTTCCAAAGGATGCGCCATCGGCTCTACACCGTCCGTCGGGAGTTCGTCAATCTGTTTAAAATGGTTCAGCAGGGCCAGAAAGTCCGAACGCAGCTCTTCCAGGCTCTCATCGGGGACCTCCAGGCGGGAAAGGAATGCAATATCCCGCAGCTGCTGCAAAGAGATTTCTATTCTTTCAGAAGACCGTGTTTCGGGCATATTGGTTTACCTCAGTGAATCGTAGATCTCGTGATTCCGACAAACACCGAAATGCAGGCCAAAGCGCACAGGCGAGAAACACATGCCAACCATCTCAAGACTTCATTGGACTCTGCCGGATCGGTGCGCCGTCATTTGGTGCGCCGTCATTCCGCTTATCGTTTCTGCTTTTCCGGTCGGTTCGGGACCCGCTTGTCGTTTTGTTCTTCAGGGAATCCATTGCCGTTCCGGTGATCAAATGCGGATTGCACCGAATCACCTGCAATAGACGCCGGGCAGGAGGCGACGGACTCCGTCTACCGGATTCCCAGCTGCGCACGGTCTCCGAAGAAACATTCAAAGTCATCGCAAAATGTGGCTGAGACATATTGAGCTGTTTTCGGATTCTCATGACCTCATCCGGTCCCACTTCAGGGGCCGGTTGGGACAACACAACCGTAACGGTTTTCAATTTCAACTCGCCTTTGGCAAACCGAATCCCCTCGTTCAGCCCCTGCTCCAGACGAGCAGAGAGGGATTCCTGTCGTTTCGTACCGGTCATGATGAATCGTCCTCTTTCACAGTCTGTTTTGCCAGATTCTTGAACTCCGTAGTTAATCTCTTAAGGACTTTCTTCTCCGCTGCTTTCAGATCATCCTTCTCTTCTTTCCCATAGATATCCAAAAGAAGAGTCCACTTGGCCTCTGGAACATCCAGGTAAATAATCCTGGCCCCGCCTTTTTTCCCCTTCTGTTTCCGGGGATTAGGAAGTCGGACTTTGCGTAAGCCGCCACAGCCACGCATGACCGTCCCCCGGCGGGGTCCCCTCATCAATTCTCGCTGGAATTCCGCATAGTCCTCATCACTCAGGAAATTCGCGACAGCCTGCGTAAATCCACGCGTCTCGATGAAGACCCTCTTCATTCCATATTAATCTCAGCATACCACCCACCGGTCCGATATTTCGCAGGCGGTTATTCCGGTGGACGCCCGAATCCAGGTCCTATCCTCCCAATTCTTCCTCCAGCAATTCTTTCACCTTCTGGGCTTGGGCACGACCTTTCGAGAGGCGCATCACCTGGCCGACAAAGAACTGAATCAGGTTGGTTCTTCCGCTGCGATACGATTCCACTTTGTCGGGATTTTCCGTAATCACATCTCGAATCCACTGCACCAGCTGGGCATCGTCGCTAACCGCTTCGCCCTGCCTCGCGAGGAGATCTCTCAAAGAGCCTTTTCCCGACAGACTTTCGCGCAAACACGTTTTCGCGGCAGCGGCCGTGATTTTCTTTTCTTCGACTTTGCGGACAAGGTCCGCCAATTCTTGCGCCGAAACCGGAAAGGCCGCAATTTCAAGCCCCGTTTCATTGAGATACCCCAGGACCGTATTTTGCAGCCAATTTGCCACCGGAACCGCCATCTCTTTTCCGCCGGCTCGCACTGCGTCCCGGGAATAGTCGGCCAGCGCTCGTGAGGCGGTCAACACATCGGCAGCGTAAGGTGTCAAACCATGCTCTTCGATCATGAGTTTCATCACCGTGTCCCGCAACGGCGGCATGGTCTGTTTGACTTCATTCAGCCGTTCATCCGAAATTACAATGGGCGGCAGGTCCGGTTCGGGGAAATACCGGTAATCCGATGAGGATTCTTTGCTGCGCATGGGACGGGTCTCTTTGAGGTTCTCATCAAACAGCACGGTTTCCTGCCGGAGCGGAGTCCCCGACGCCAGGATACGTTTCTGCCGACGGATTTCGGCCTCCAGGGCTTGCTCTACCGAGCGGAATGATCCCAGATTCTTGATCTCCACCCGCGTGCCGTATTCCTCCTGACCGAACGGCCGCAGAGATACGGAGGCTTCGTAGCGGATGCTGCCTTCCTCCATGCGACAATCAGAAACCGCCAGGAAATCGAGCAGGTCCCGCATCCGGTGCATATAACTGGAAACCTCGGCAATAGAACGCATATCGGGGTGAGAGACAATTTCCAGCAGCGGCACACCGCAACGGTTGTAGTTCACCGTGCTGGTTCCTTTGCGGACATACGCTTCGGTGTGAGCAAGGGTTCCCGTGTCCTCTTCCATGTGAACATCCGAGATACGGACCCGCTTTTCGCCGCCGTCTTCGGTTTCAATGGGAATGAATCCCTCCACGCCGATCTGCCGGTATTTCTGGCTGATTTGATAACCTTTCGGAAGATCGGGATAAAAGTAGTGCTTGCGGTCGAAATGGCAGCGTTGATTGATCTTCGTGTGCAGCGCAAGGCAAACCCGCAGGGCAAATTCCAGCATTTCCGGGTTGAGTACCGGCAATGCTCCAGGCACCCCCAGGCAGGTTGGGCAAATGTTTGTGTTCGGCGGTACTTTGAAATTATTCGGGCAGCCGCAGAAGGCTTTCCGGCGCGTACACAACTCCGTATGGATTTCCAGCCCGACAACAATTTCGTATTCGGAACTCATAAGATTTTCCTGCGTCTGACAAACGGTCCATCGAGGATCCATTCCGGGCAATCCCCATCCGGCGATGGTAGTCATGCCCAATGTGAAAAGCAAGAAAAGGGTTCCTTGTGCAGGAATGGACCCCCGGCCCGATCCTCCCCGTAAACTGGGACGGAGAAAAAACAGGCAAAGTGGGATAGCCCAAGGCAACCGCCCAGGCTATCCTGGATCAACCTATGCCGGAGGATGAGACTTGCCGATGATCCACGATGTCAGAAAAATCCCGCTGGTTCGTAATGCCGATGATCGCGGCTACCTGGTGGAGATCCTTCGCCGCGATGATCCCCACTATGTCGGGTTCGGACAGATCTATGTGAGCTATCTCCGAAAAGGCGTGATTAAGGCTTGGCATAAACACCAGAAACAAACCGATCACTTCTATGTCGTATCCGGCACATCCAAGATCGGCCTGTATGACGACCGCGAGGGCAGTCCGACCAAAGGAATCGCGATGCAGGTGATATTGGGAGAGGCCGGGGAAAACGTATTGCTCTGCATTCCGCCGGGGGTTTGGCACGGCCAGATGTCGCTTTCGGAAGTAACGTACCTGGTCAACATCCCATCGGAACCATACGACCGAAATCATCCCGATGAAATCCGGGCCGGTGTGAGTGAGTTTCCCGATGTCTGGACCATCAAAAACCGTTAAAACCTCCCTTCGCCGGTGCGTTCCATGCCGCGCGGGATGGACAGCCGTAGAACGCATGGTTATACTTTGATACGGCGATAATGGTTATGCGATAGAGGCTGTCGCAGGAACGTCATGAATGAAGAAGATTTCTTGCAGTGGCTCTCCAAACAGGAGCAGCGATATCACCCTAACGCCTACCACTTTGTGCTGGAGGCGCTGAAATACACCCAGCGAAAGCTTGACCGTCCACGTCACGTGAGCGGCCGCGAGCTGCTCGAGGGAATCAGCGAGCTCGCCCGGAAAGATTTCGGGCCGTTCGCTTTGACCGTGCTTACCGAATGGGGTGTCACGAACACCCGGGATTTCGGCACGATTGTCTTTCAGCTGGTTGAGACCGGTGAAATCAAAAAGACCGAGGAAGATCGGATCGAAGATTTCGAAGGGGTGTATGAATTCGCGCAGGAATTCGGCAATGTCCGGCTGGGCGATCCCATTGAAACGGAAGTATGACCACTCCCCACTCCGCTTATGGAGTCGCAAAAACCACCGCACCCCGTTCGGGGCCGTTCTGGATGACCAGCGCATAATCAATTGTTTCACTGCTGGGGCCGTCCAGCGAGTAATTCCACGTGTTTCCGTCTTTCCGTCCCCGCACGAGAAACAGGTGCGCTCCCTTGTAACGGGCGACAAGAGCGGGATCGAATCCGGACCGGGCCATCGATTCCTGATCCGGAAGGATTTCCATTCTCAGCAGGTCGCTGCCGGACCACAGGTCCGTAGTGAGCAGTGTGGAGGCATCCCGATGAAAGGCGATCACCTTGGTTAACCCGCGCACAACAAAGCGCTCATCGGCTGTGCCCAGCGTAAGCCGCTGCGCAGCTCCCATCGGCAAGGCGGAACGAGACAGGCTTACCGCACCCGCCGGCTTTTCAACCAGCGGCGGACAGATAGCCTCGAGCGAATCCACCTTTGTCAAATGCTCTTTGTTGCACCATCCCACCTTGGCATTCGACGACTGAACTCGCCACCAGTCGCCCTGTTCATCCAACAGCATCAAGATATCCCCCTGCCGAAGACGTTGCACGGTCCGATAGGCCGTTCCCGGACCATCCCGCAGGTTCAGGCGATCCACCCGCACTATTACGGGAATATTCGCCATCGGCTCCAGGTAATCCTTATGAAGCCAGCCCTCAAGACCGTCTATTGTCCGGGCGTGAACCCAGTCGGCAACGGTCTCAATAGAGGTCAGTAATGTGCCGCGAATCAGGCTGTCCACAACATCGTAATCCAGGCCGGGACCATCGCGGAATCGGACCGCGCTTCCTTTGATCTGATAGGTCCTTCCGGACGGCAACACCACAGGCAATATCGGAAGATCTTCGACAGTGGCCGAGGTGACATCACCGACCACGGCGGGCAAAGGAAGGGAAGGAGCATCCAGGGGCGATTCAAAGTCTATCGTGGATTGAAAAAAAGGAGGCAGAGACGGACTGACTGCCGGGGTGGGCGTTGGGGTCGGCTGGAGACCGGTGATCTCCGCAACCTGGGAAACCGGAATAGTCACCTCGACACCGCCCACATTGATAACGATCTCCCGGTCATTCTGTTTGACAATACTGCCGGAGATCCTGTCGCCATCTTTCAGGTGGATGACCTCCGACCAGGCTCCCAGTGAGCCGAATATCACTATCGCCATATTCAGTCGGCAAATCCATCGAATCATGAATTGCACCTCCCGTGCTCTGCACAGGATCTCAAAATTGCTGCCTCATCTCCCTTCATGCTACCACAGAGAAACGAAATCGCGATGGTTCCATGATATCGGAATTTCAACCGTCGGCGGCAATGTCACGGGATACAAGTGATTCGCGGCTCGGCGACACCTGTCGATCTTTCAGGGGAGTCGATGGTTCGGCGAATATCGGCAATAGGATTAAGTCCGTACAAAGAACAGGAAAGACCCGAAGCATCTTACACTTCCGAGTCCGAATCCTCACCGAATTGCGCGCGATATTTCCGCGCCTCCTCCAGGAATCGCTCAATTCCGGCAAGGTCGGCCTTGGCGATTGTTTCCCGGATGCTCTGTAACTCCCCAATAAACTCTTCAAGCGCATTCAGTATTTCCTCCCGATTGTGCCGACAGATTTCAGTCCACAGACCGGATTCGCCTGCCGCGATGCGTGTGGCATCCTGAAATCCGGAGCCGACTACCCTGCGGGCACGGTCGTCCGGTAACTTAGCGAGAACCGAACAGAGCGTTGCCGCAATAAAATGCGGCAGATGGCTGGTTCGTGCCACCAGGTAGTCATGCTCTTCCGGCGAGAGTTCCATTACATGTGCGCCTAAAGATTCCCAGAAACAAGTAACGGTTTTCTTCGCTTCCGGGTCGGTTTCCCGTGTAGGCGTTACTACGCAGGTTCGGTTCACAAACAAGTCCGCATCCGCGTGTTCCACGCCCGTTTGATGCGACCCGGCCATCGGGTGAGAACCGACAAACCGATGTCCCGCTCCCAGAATTTCCTGACAGGTAGAGACCAGACGTGACTTGGTGCTTCCCACATCCGTAACGATTGTGCCGTTCCTGATCTTCGAACGATGTTTTTTCAGGAGATATCCGATCTGCTCAACAGGAGCCGCCAGAATGAGAAGCGAGATATCTTCCGGCCATTGTTCATCGAGAAGAAAAAACTCGGTAACGGCATTGCGTTTCAGCGCCTTTTCAAGGCGCGTTCGATTTCTGCCGATGCCGGTTATATGATGCGCCAGTCCCCTGGATCGCAGAGCAAGCCCCACCGATCCTCCCAGAAGTCCCACGCCGAGAATTGCGACTCGTTCAAATGCCATGAGCCTTACCGATGAGTCCCTTTGGGGAACGAACCGAGGACTTTCAGATACATACTTGTGGAATCGAGCTCGTGCAGCGCATCTTGAATAGCCTGGTTCTGGATATGCCCCTCCAGTTCTATAAAAAACATGTATTGCCAGGCCTCTCGCCGGGTCGGACGGGAGACCAGGTTGGTGAGATTGATTCCGTGTTTCATCATCGGCTCAAGAGTGTGATACAGTGCGCCGACACGATCACGGATGAAAATGATGAGGGCGGTTTTGTCGTCGCCGCCGGGAGGAATCTCTTCCCTGCCGATAACGAAGAAGCGTGTGGTATTTCCGGAACTGTCTTCGATTCCGTTGACTTTGACCGGAACACCGACGATTTCCGAGGCCATTCGTCCGGCAATGGCGGCGCTGGTGGGATCGTCTTTGCACAACAAAACGCCTTGTGTTGTGCTGGAGGTTTCAATCAGCTCGGCGCCCGGCAGGTTTCGTTCAAGCCACAAACGGCACTGGGCCAGTCCCTGCGGATGCGAATAAACCCGCTTAATTGTGCTCAAATCCCCATGGCTGATCAAAGCATGGACAACCGGCAGATAAATCTCCGCGATCACCCGCAGCGGGGAGGTGACAAACCGGTCCATTGTTACGGCAATGCCGCCCTCGAACGAATTCTCAATGGCGGCAATCCCGTAATCCGCACGGTGTCGTTCCACCTCGGTAAACACGGCATCAATGGTTCGCACCGGAACGAAAACCGCCGAGCGACCGAAATGACTCATTCCAGCCAGATGGTGGTACGAGGCTTCGGGGCCCATATAGGCTACCCGAATGGTTTTTTGGAGAGACAGGCACGCCGAGATGATCTCTTTGTATACGGCGGCGATAGCCTCTTTGGGGAAGGGTCCGTCCTGCATCTGGGTCAGACGCTCCAGGATCTCTTTCTCGCGGGCCGGGACATAAAAAGGCTCCCCGCGTTCATTCTTGATCTGACCCACTTTTTGAGCACATTCGCCACGTCGGTGAAGAAGACTCACAATCTCCCGATCGATGGCATCGATTTCTTTGCGGAGATCCGCCAAATCCACGTTCGTCTATCCTCCGTCCATCCGTCGTTGTCTGTTCAATAACCGCGTTTTTGTGTCGCTAGTATACATGAACATCCGTTGCGCCCAATGAGACCTCTTGCAGGATATAACTGTTCAAAAGCATATGAACTTGTGGGGCTTGAGAAGATGATCTTTGAGGAATCCCGAGTTTCCGCATTTCGATTGAATCGTCAATGCAGAGTCTGTGTTTCCCCCTCCTCATCACCGGTGTCCAGCTCGGTCTCCGGTTTCAGAATGCTCTGCGTGAGAAACCGGATCGCCTCCACATCCACCTCCGATGTATCCAGCAGGAGTGATCTTTCCACAATCTGTTGATACTCAATCGGGGTAATGATCCGCTCGTGAAGCAATCCCAGCAAATACCCTCGCGCTTCGGGGGTGAGACGAATCTCCTCCAGATACTGATAGATCCGGTTCGTATGTAGCGGGATATCCGGGTAATCCTCTTCTTCCTTGATCCGATTTCGAATGTGGGTCACGACATCCAATGCCAATACGATCTCTGCCGGGTGAAAGCCGTGAGTCTCCAGCGCTTCTCCGATACGCTGGCGGACATCACCCCAGTTTTCATCATCGCCCTCGAAAGTTCGGGACAAGATGAAACTGACCATTTCCATCAATCGGGTAACCATACTTCCCCCCTGTTTTTTCCGTAATTATATCGGATTTTCACCGCAGTGCCTATCCCGCACGACGAAACCGGGTTCCTGCCAGGCGTTCGACAATGCCCCGAAGCTCCATCATAGCCAGCAGGGGCGACAGTTTATGGACAGGAACGGAAATGGACCGAGACAATTCATCGATATGAACCGGCTCATCGGAGAGCGCGTCATAGATGGTTTTCTCCTCCGGAGAGAGCGTCGCGAGCGGGGTCGATTTCGGTATGGGTTCAGGACCTTTCCGTCGGGAGGGTCCGGGCACAGGAGGCGGAAGTTCCAGTTCCCGCCGGAAAATTTCGATTTGAGCCTCCAGTTCGCACAGGATATCTTCGGGCCGGGTAATCAATTTGGCCCCGGAATCACGGATCAGGGCATTGGTTCCCCGGCTGGTCTCGCTGGTGACCTTGCCCGGCACGGCAAAAACCTCTCGATTCTGTTCCAGGGCAAACCGCGCCGTATGAAGGGCGCCACTGTGTTCGCTTGCTTCCACAACCACCACTCCGAGACTCAGGCCGGAAATGACCCTGTTGCGGGGAGGGAAATTGCGGCTTTGCGGCGCTGTGTCGTACGGGAATTCAGACAGCAAAGCGCCGGACTTGCGGATCTGCCGGGTCAGTTCCTCATTGTGGCGGGGATAGCAGATTTTGATTCCATTTCCGAGCACCGCCAGCGTTCGACCTTTTCCACGGAGCGCGCCCCTGTGAGCCGCCGTGTCGATCCCCATGGCCAGGCCGCTGGTGACCGTCAGCCCTTTTTCAGCCAGAAAACACGCGATGTCCGAGGCGCACCGACAACCGTAATCGCTCGCGTTCCGCGACCCCACAATACCCACCGAAAGAAGGTCTTCCGGATGGTATGTTCCCCAGATATAAAGAACTGGCGGTGGAGAGGAGATCTCCCGCAACAGGCGCGGATACCCCGGCTCATCCAGAAGAAGCAGTTGCACACCATGCTTCTGAAGCCATTCGATTTCCCGTTCGACCTGGCGGTCAAACTCGCCCCGACCCGCCTGGGCAATCACTTCCGCCGCCTTCTCGTTCATCCCTTCAACAGACAGCAAATCCCCGAGAGACGCCGATAGAACCTGTTCCGGTGTGCCGAAACGGTGAAGGAGGCGACGCAGACGCACTGCACCCATCCGAGGGCAACGAAGCAATTTCAGGTAGGGTCCGTGGCGGACAGGATCAATCGAACGGTGCGTTGCGCTTGTTTCCACGGGCCGATCCAACCTCCAACCCTCACTCCGCCTGTCATCTCAGGATTCGCGATCAACCTCCGGGCGGGGTCAGGATATAGTCCATACCCAACGGCTGAAGAACCTTCTCCAAAATCGGTTTGAAATACTGGATAAACATGGGATTCTGTCGGATCGGGTCCCAGTAAACATACAGGATACTACCCAGAATCCCGACAACAACCAGAAGAGTGATCGCTTTACCCCTGGGGCTTTCCAGGGAGGTCTTGATTCGCTGGCTGAGGGGCGGGCGCGGAACCTTGTCCTGCCGCTTCCGGATGATTTTATCCTTGTCACATTCCAGGCTGCCGATTGTTTCATTGAGAAGGATATTTGCGCAATGCCATTCGATCAGCGTTTTGTTGATCTCAATCGCAGACAGGGAGGCGAATCCATCCAGGGAAATTGTGCGCTTCACAGTGGTGAGAACCGATTGACCGATGTGATAATCCTTTTTGATGAGCGACATCAGACGGCTGTGGTGTTCCGCGACAATTGTCTTGATTTTTTGAAACTCAGGGTCCAGGCGGGCAACTTCCTGGGGATCCTCCACATAGAACACCGTTGTCAGGATGCGATAAAAATCCAACCAGATTTTCATCAACATTTTCAGTTCTTCAATCTGTTCGTCGATTTCCTCTATATTCGCTGCCATAACTCGTACTCCGTTGGGTCCTTCTCCAGACAAGCGGCTGGTATTCCGGCACACCGGAGATTACTCTCCGGGAACCGGAACAGGCGAAATACGGTACCCGCAACCGCTGAAAAGTCAAGTTGATCGGGTCTTGCCCGCCAGACGTTTCTTGATCCAGGAGAATCCTTTGCTTTTCAAATGACAGGCTTCCTCAAAGGTTTCCAGGATGGTTCCCATGTCGTACAAAACGGCGATCTGCTCCAG
>Ga0116148_1001112_pt1 | contig 30236 bp, 20 predicted proteins | sample AD_UKC055_MetaG_FD_89786 | JGI IMG/M metagenome (GOLD analysis project Ga0116148, IMG submission 89786) | Active sludge microbial communities of municipal wastewater-treating anaerobic digesters from USA - AD_UKC055_MetaG | ecosystem: Engineered > Bioreactor > Anaerobic > Digestate | place: USA...
GGCCCGGCCACGCTCGAGGCGCAGTTCTTCCCGACCGCGCCTCCCACCGAGATCTTCACCGACGACTTCGACCCGGCGGGCGCGCTCAACGCGATCCCGGGCTGGACCCGCATGCGATGGGGGACCAGCACCACGGCGACGCGCTGGTATCCGGACAACACCTCGATCTCGTGCGCCCGCAACTGGGACTGGCACGTCAAGGAGCAGTACTCGAGCGGCACCCGGTCGAGCGTGCTGGTGATCGACCAGTCGCTGCCCGGCAACCCCGCCTACGACCCCGCCCAGTGGCAGAACATCCGCTTCGAGGTCGACTTCCGGGCGAACACCCAGACCAACTCCCTCGGGGTCGTCTGGGGCGGCTCGCCGTCGGGCACCAACCCGGTGCAGAACGGCTATCTGTTCTACGTCCAGAACTTTCCCACGCGGAACGAGGCGCTTGCCGGCCAGCGCGCCCGCTGGACCCTGATCAAGCGGCTCGGCGGCACCAACACGACCATCGGCACCGGGTCGATCGAGCTCGACCCGGGCAACGACGAGCTGCTGACCCTCTACGAGGACCAGTGCTACCAGCTGCGGATCGACTTCTTCTGCGGCAACCTGCGGGCCCAGGCCCGGCGCTTCAACTGCTCCGACCCCGACACCTGCTCGTTCATCGACTGCGGCGGCGAGTGGTGCACGATCGCCGAGTGGACCGACACCTCGGGCGCGCCGCTCGCTCCCGGCTTCGCCGGCCTGTGGACGGGCACCACCAGCAGCACCAATCCGGTCCGCTTCGACAACGTCCGGGTCTCGAGCTGGGGCGACAACTGCTACCAGGTGTGCGGCGAGTGGTCTCCCTGGACCGACGACTGGGACCCCGACTCGACCGGCGCCGAGGGCCGGCAGGCGCTCGAGTTCAAGCTACTGTTCGAGGGCGCGCTGCTCGACTACACCTACGGCCGGGGGCCGACCTACGAGATCGACCTCGACGTCCACAACCCGTCAGCCATCGAGCCCGGCAACGTGACCCTCAACGGCTTCTGCAACGGCTGGAACCTGCTCGTCGACCTGCCGCCGCCTGCCTCCCCGAGCAACTTCGCCGAGGTGGCGATGGTGCTCGAGCCGATGGCCTCGGCGGTTGACCTGGTCAACGACGGCTCGGGCCTGTCGTGGCAGGACAGCTTCGACACCGACCCGATGAGCCCGACCTACGACCCGATCCCGATGCTGACCCGCGGCACCACCCCGATCGCCAACTCGCTGATGGATGCCTACGACTGGTACCAGGATTCGATCACGACCGGGCTGTGGTCCAACGACCCGCTGGCGGCGTGCCGGCTGTGGTACGTGGTGTTCATCACCGACGGCGAGGAGAGCTGCGGCCTCAACGCCTGCGACCCCGACCAGGCGGCCTGGAAGTTCAAGCTGCCCGACTTCGGCGAGCCGGTGAAGGTGTTCATGATCGGCTTCTCCGAGGAGTTCGATCCGATGAACCCGTCACCGCTGCAGTGCGTGTCGCAGATCACCGACGGCCAGTTCTTCGCGGCCACCAACGCCTCCCAGCTGAGCGACGCGCTGTACGACGTCATCAACCGGATGGACGAGGGCGACCGCTCGTTCGTCCCGTTCAAGGTGTCGCCGCCGCCGTCGAGCGCCGGCAGCGTCGGCGACGTCAGGGACTACCTGGCGCTGTTCCCGCTGTTCGTGCCGCAGCAGGACGAGTCGCTGTGGACCGGCAACCTGTACGCCTTCAAGATCAACAACCAGAACCCGACGCTGCCGGTGACCGGTGACTGCCAGATCGACCTCGGCGCGGTGGAGTGGGACGCCGCCACCTCGCTGACCGCCCAGCTGGCGTTGCCGACGCCGGCCCGCGAGGTCTACATCGGTACCGAGTCGGCATCGGTGTGGACCCGCCACGGGATCGAGGAGGTGGGCACCAACGCCCTGATCCGGGCCGACTTCAAGGATGCCCTCGGCCTGCCATCCCTGCCGTCCGACCTCGAGACCCAGGAGATCGTCAACTTCATCCGCGACATCTGGGCCAACCCGATGAGCCTCGACCCGGCGCCCCAGAACCCGCCGCGGCCGACCGGCTACTCGGTGCTCGGCGACATCTTCCACTCGCAGCCGGTGATCGTGAACCCGCCCAACACCTCGATGTTCTTCTACGACTACGGTTACGTGCAGGGGGGCGAGGCCGGGGCGCACAACTACGAGCTGTTCATGAACGAGCACGCCAACCGCCGGCGGGTTGCCCTGGCCGGCGCCAACGACGGCATGATCCACGCCTTCGACTCCGGCTTTTATGACCGCGACGACGGCGGCACCTACGACAACCAGCACGACCTCGGCACCGGCGTCGAGCTCTTCGCCTACGTGCCGCAGGCGGTGATGGACAAGCTGTGGGTCATGACCTACGGCACCGAGCAGCAGTACCTTGTGGACGGTCACATCGCCACCGGCGACGTCTTCATCTCGCCCGACGGCGGCGTCAGCCCGCGGGAGTGGCGGACCGTGGCCCTCGCCACGATGCGGCGCGGCGGCCGGGGCGTGGTCGCCCTCGACATCACCCAGCCCGACCCGACCTCGGGCTCCCCGGACTTCCTGCCTGACGAGAGCGTGATGCCCGGCTGCGACACCGGCCTGACCGGCAACTGCTCGGCCGAGTACCCGCGCCTGATGTGGGAGTTCCTGGACGAAAGCGACGACGATGCCAACTGCCCGGTCGGCATGACCGGTGACGAGTGCGCGCCCTACTGGGACCTCGGCTGGACCTGGTCGAAGCCGGCGATCGCCAGGATCGCCATCTACAACGCCGGGACGCCCAGCAATCCCGACGACACCTTCGTGGCCTTCTTCGGCGGCGGCTGGGACAAGCAGGAGTCCGACCTGACCGGCAACTTCGTCTACGGCGTCGACATCGAAACCGGCGCCGTGGTCTACAAGGAGCCGATCGGCGTGTCGGTGCCCGGCAGCTTCGCCGCGCTCGACTCCGACCTCGACGGCTTCCACGACCGGATCTACTTCGGCGACTCGAACGGCAGCCTGTGGCGGATCGGCTATCCGGCGCCGAACGACTCCGGGTCGACCGGGGTCGGCGCCGCCACCCTGACCCGGATCTTCGACTTCCGCGCCGACTTCGCGGCTCGCCAGCAGTTCTTCATGCGGCCGATCATCGTGCCCGCGTTCTTCGACGGCTCGGCCTACACCTGGGCGATCACGCTGGGGGCGGGCGACCGTGCCAACCTCCAGCTCGAGAACGGCGACATCAGCGCCTACTACTTCGTGCTCGACGTCGGCGACGACGTCACCCGCACCGCGGGCAACCTGCTCGGCCTCGACTACTCGGCGCTCTCCGGCGACTTCGGGTGCGCCACCAACGCCCTCGACCCGGTCAACGGCTACTACGGCTGGTACATGACGATGCGGCCCGACGAGCGGACGACCTTCGAGTCCACCGTGGTCAGCGGCCACGTCCTGTTCTCGACCTTCGAGCCGGGCGACGATCTGATCGCCATGAACCCGCCGGACCTCTGCCCCGGTGGTGGTGGCGGTGGTGGCGGCGGCGGTGGTGGCGGCGGTGGCGAGCCGGACCCCGACGCCCCGATCTGCCGCGCCGCCGGCATCGGCCGGGTGTACGACCTGTGGTTCCAGTGCGGCAACGGCACCACGACCGAGTTCAACCAGTTCATCACCGGCAACACCGGCTACACCATCAGCGGGACCAGCTACGTGACCTTCACGCCGGACATCCCGATCCCCGGCTACACCCAGGAGTTCCTCAACCCCACCGGGTATACTGTGACCAACTGGCGTCAGGAGTAATGCCGTGAAACGTGCCCTCGTGCTCGTGGTGGCGATCGTCCTGGTGGGGCTGTCGGCGGCGGCGCTCGAGATCCGGCTGCGCGACGGCACCGTCTTCGAGGCGGCGAGCTACACCGTCACCGGGTCGTACCTGATGGTGACCCTGCCCAGCGGCCGGCAGGTGGCCTACGACGTGGCCGACGTCGACCTCGAGGCGCTGCGCGCCGCCGAGGGGCGGGCCGAGGAGGCGGCGGCGCCCCCGCCGGTCGCTCCTGACCTCGCGGGGTCGCGGGGGCTGGCGATGCCGCCGGCGGAGGCGAAGACCGGGGGCATTGCCATCACCGACCAGGACGTCACCCACACCTGGCAGCAGCGCGGCGAGGCCGGCGAGGAGGCCGAGGAGGGCGCTGCGGAGGAGGCCGGCGCCGCGCCGGGTCCGCCTCCCGGGTTCCAGCAGGGCGGCGGGGTGGTGATCAACAACCTCAGGGTGACGCCCCAGGGCGAGAACCGCTGGGTGGTCGAGGGTGACGTGGTGAACCGGACCGCGCTCCCGGTGAGCAGCGTGCGGGTCCAGCTGCAGACCATCGCCGCCGCCGGCGAGGCGCCCTGGAGCGCCGAGGTGGCGGTCACCAACCTGCTGCCGCCCGACGAGACCGCGGTGTTCACCCACTCGTTCAGCGCGCCCAAGCCCGAGAACAGCGCCCACCCCGACATGCGCGCGACCGTGCTGTGGGTCCAGATGCAGCCGCCCAGCCAGCCGGTGCGGCCACCCGCCGGCAGAATGCCGGGCCCGGTCGGTCCGGTGCCGACGCCCGAGGTGTGATGGCGCGAATCCTGCGGCCGCTGCTGGCGATCGCGGCGCTGCTCGTGGTTGCCGTGGTCGCCGTGCTGGCGCTGCGGTCGTGCCGGGGGCCCGCGCCGCCGGCGACACCGGCGGCGAGCTTCAGCGCCTCCGACGTGCCGGTCGAGTCGCCGGACCTCCCGCTCGAGGTCACGACGGTGCGCGGCGAGCTGCACGACGGGTACATGGACTGGGCGTGCCTGGTCCGCTGCAAGGATCCTGGCGGCTGCAGCGCCGACCTGCGGGCAACCGTCCACTACCGCTCCGCCGGCGCCGACGAGCAGATGACCCTGTCAGGGCCGATCGACGTGCCGATCGGCGCCCGGGTCCGCCTGGGCGGCGTCCAGCGGCCGCCGCGCCGGGTCGACAGCGTCGAGCGGGTCACCATCCGGGTCGTGCGGTCCTTCGCCCCCGGCGACCCGGTGCCGACGCCGGAGATCTGACGCCCCCGACCGCCCAGGATCTAGGATCTGGGGGCGAGGATCTAGGGCCACCCTCCCGCTTTAGTTCCCTGTGCCCGCCTCCGCGCCCGCTTCCGCACCCGCTTCCGTATCCGCCCCCGTTCCCGTTCCCGTTCCCGTTCCGGCTCGTTCGCTCCGTCCTCGAGAACGCTTCGCGCCCTCGCCCTGAAGCCGCTCCCCGAGGGAGCCACCTTTGGCGATTTCGGGTCTCGAGCACGCCTTGAGGGGGAACGTCGTCCCGAAATCGCCAAAGATGGCACGCCCGCACGACGCCCTCTTCTCGTGTTCGCCTCGGCTCCCGGGAACGGGAACGAGACGTCGCCGTCACCGTGCGTCGCGCCGCGGCCGCTGGTTGGCGGCGAGCACCCGCTTGCGGACGCGGACGGACGTCGGCGTCACCTCGGCCAGCTCGTCGTGGTCGATCCACTCCAGCGCCCGGTCGAGGGTCATCTGGCGCGGCGGCGCCAGCCGCAGCGCCTCGTCGGCGACCGAGGCGCGCATGTTGGTCAGCTTCTTCTCGCGGGTGACGTTGACGTCGAGGTCGTTGTCACGCGCGTTCTCACCGACGATCATCCCCTCGTAGACATCGACGCCGGGGCCGACGAACAGGGTCCCGCGCGGCTCCAGGTGGTAGAGCGCGTAGGTCGTGGTGCGGCCAGCGCGGTCCGCAACCAGGGCGCCGGTGGCGCGGCCTGCGATCGGGCCCTGCCACGGCTCCCAGCCGTCGAACAGGTGGTTGAGGATGCCGGTGCCGCGGGTGTCGGTGAGGAACTCGGACCGGAAGCCGATCAGGCCGCGCGACGGGATCCGGAACGCCATCCGGACCCGGCCGTGCCCCGGGTTGTGCATCTCCGTCAGGACGCCGCGCCGGCCTCCCAGCTTCTCGGTGACGATGCCGACGTGCTCGTCCGGGCAGTCGACCTGCACCACCTCCATGGGCTCGTGGGCGACGCCGCCGACGTCGCGGACGACGACCTCCGGCCGGGACACCGACATCTCGTAGCCCTCGCGGCGCATGGTCTCGATCAGGATCGCCAGCTGCAGCTCGCCCCGCCCCATCACCGTGAAGGCGTCGTTGGCCGGGATCTCGAGGCGGATCGCGACGTTGTGGAGGGCCTCCTTCTCGAGGCGGGAGCGGATCTGGCGGGCGGTCACGAACTGGCCCTCGCGGCCGCCGAGCGGCGAGGTGTTGGCCGAGAAGACCATCGCCATGGTCGGCTCGTCGACCGCGATCCGCGGCAGCGGCCGGGGGTCCTCCGGGTCGACCAGGGAGTCGCCGATCGCCACCTCGTCGAGGCCGGCCAGCGCGACGATGTCGCCGGCGGTCGCCAGCTCCACCTCGACCCGGTCGAGGCCTTCGTGGGTGTAGACGGTCCCGACCCGGGCCCTGACGATCCCCTCCTCGCGGGCGAGGGCGACGGTCGAGCTGGCGCGCAGGGTGCCGTTGACGATCCGCCCGACCGCCAGCCGGCCGAGGTTGTCGGAGTAGTCGAGGTTGGTGACCAGCAGCTGGAGCGGGGCCGCCGGGTCGCCGGCGGGCGCCGGAAGGGCGCTCAGGATCTGGTCGAACAGCGGCTTCAGGTTGCCGAGCTCGCCCTCGATGCCGCGCCGGCACAGCCCCTTGCGGGCGTCGGTGCTAAACACCGGAAAGTCGAGCTGGTGCTCGCTGGCGTCGAGGTCGATGAACAGGTCGTAGACCTCATCGAGGACCTTGCCGGGGCGGGCGTCGGGGCGGTCGATCTTGTTGAGCACGACGATCGGCGGCAGCCCGAGCTGCAGCGCCTTGGACAGCACGAACCGGGTCTGCGGCAGCGGCCCCTCGGCGGCGTCGACCAGCAGCAGCACGCCGTCCACCATCTGCAGGGTGCGCTCGACCTCGCCGCCGAAGTCGGCATGGCCGGGCGTGTCGACGATGTTGATCTTGATCCCGGCATAGCGCACCGAGGTGTTCTTGGCGAGGATCGTGATGCCGCGCTCGCGCTCGAGGTCGCCCGAGTCCATGACCCGCTCGGCGACCCGCTCGTTGCTCCGGAAGGTGCCGCTCTGCCAGAGCATGGCGTCGACCAGGGTGGTCTTGCCGTGATCGACGTGAGCGATGATCGCGAGGTTGCGGAAGGGCGGCTGCGGCACGCTTCGCTCCGGGCCCGAGCGGCGGGGCCCGTTCTTGTAGCACTCGCGCCGTCCGCCGTCAATCGCCGGCCCGGCGCGGCGCCGGCGCCAGCCGGTGGGCGAACCAGAGCCGGCCCGGTATGATGGCAGGATCGCGGCGCTGGGCGCCGGGAGGTGGCATGGCCGACAGCCGGTTCGCCCTGGTCGATCGCCTGGAAGGGGCCAGCGAGTGGCGCCACCGCGACAACGGCCTGACCCTGCTGGTGTGGCCGACCCCGGTTGCCCCGGTCGTCGGCTTCGGGATCGTCTACCGGGTGGGGTCGCGGCATGAGGGAACCGGCCACACCGGCGCCACCCACATCCTCGAGCACCTGATGTTCAAGGGATCGCGCCGGTTCAACCGGGAGAGCGGGACCGAGATCGCGCGCGTGCTGCACCGGGTCGGCGCCAGCTTCAACGCCACCACCTGGCTCGACCGGACCAGCTACTACGAGGTGCTGCCGGTGGAGCACCTGCCGCTCGCAGTCGACGTCGAGGCCGACCGGATGCGCGGCGCGCTGGTCCGCGACTGTGACCTCGAGAGCGAGCGCACCGTGGTGCTCAACGAGCTCGAGATGGGGGAGAACGAGCCGTTCGAGCTGCTGATGAGGGGCGCCTTTGCCCAGGCCTACCTCGAGCACCCCTACCGCCACCCGACCATCGGCTGGCGCGGCGACGTCGAGTCGATGACCGGCGACGTGCTGCGCCGCTTCTACGACACCTACTACCACCCCGACAACGCCGTCGCGCTGGTGGTCGGGGACATCGACGAGGCCCGCGCCCTGACCGAGGTCGGGCGCGGCTTCGGCGGCCTGCCGCCGGCGCCGGCGCCGGTTCCCGCCGTCGCGATCACCGAGAGCGAGCAGCGGGGCGAGCGCCGGTTCGAGATCCGGCGCGCCGGCGAGCTCGGCAACCTGGTGCTGACCTGGCACATCCCGCACGGCACCCACCGCGACCTGCCGGCGCTGTCGGTGCTGGCCCAGGTGCTGGCCGACGGCGTCACCTCCCGCCTCCACCGCCGGCTGGTGGAGACCAACCGCTGCCTCGGCGTCCACGCCTACGCGCTCGAGCTCCACGACCCGGGCGTGCTCCAGATCGCGGCGTCGCTCGCGCCGGGCGTCGAGCACCGCGAGGTGGAGGACGCCATCCGCGAGGAGGTTGCCGCCGCCGGGCAGGCACCGCCGGGCGCCGACGAGCTGGCGCGGGCCAAGGTCCAGATGCGCACCGACCTCGCCTTCCACCGCTCGTCGCCGGCCCAGATCCTGTCCGGCCTCACCGAGTCGGTGGCGATGGGCGACTGGCGGCGGTTCCCGCGCGAGCTCGAGCTGGTGACGGCGGTTGCCGCCGAGGACGTGGCCCGGGTCGCGGGCGACTACCTGACCGACCAGCGGCTGACCACCGGGTGGTTCGTGCCGGAGGCCCCGGGCGGCGGCGCTCGCGCCGGGTCGCCGCAGCCCCGCCCGTGTCACCTGCGGGCGCCGTTCGCCGAGCGGGTGGCGGTGCGCGACCACCGCTCGGGCGCCAGGATCGCGGTGCTCACCAACCGCCACGCACCGACCGTGACTGTGACCGGTACCCTGCAGGCGGGCCTGGCATGCGCGGCGGACGGCCGCTGGAGCGTGCCCGGCCTGACCGCCGCGATGCTCGACAGGGGGACCCGGCGCTTCGACCGGATGGGCCTCGCCCGTGAGCTCGAGGACCATGGCCTCCAGCTGACGGTCAGCGCCTCGGGAAGCGCGCCCACCACCGTGTCCTTCTCGGCCCAGGCCCTGGCCGAGGAGTTGCCCCGGGTCGTCGACCTCCTGCTCGAGGTCCTGCAGCATCCGACCTTCCCGGCCGAGGAGCTGGAGAAGCTGCGTGAGCGGGTCCTCGGCGCCCTGGTGCGGGAGCGCGAGGAGACCCACGCGCTCGCCTACGCCGCGCTGATCAGGCAGCTCTACCCGGAGGGCCACCCGCTGCACAAGCGGGCGATCGAGGCGCGCGAGCGCGAGGTGCTCGGGGTGACCTGCGACGACCTGGCCGCATTCCACGCCGCGGCCTACGGCCCGGCGACGGTCGCGCTGGCGGTGGTGGGCGACGTCGAGGCGAACGAGGTGATCGCGCGCTTCGGCGAGGCGTTCGACCGCTGGCGGGGCGCGGCCGTCGAGCCGGCGGCCTTCCCCGCGGCGGAGCCATCAGGGGGCGGCGATCAGCGCATCGAGGTGGCGGACCGGCCCAATCTCGACGTCTTCCTGGGCCACCGAGGCGAGCTGCTGCGCGGCGATCCCGACCATCCGGCGGCGATCCTCGCCAACGCCTGCCTGGGCCAGTCGACGCTGACCTCGCGGCTCGGGCTGGCGGTGAGGGACCAAGCCGGCCTCAGCTACGGCATCTACTCCCGCTTCTTCGGCACCCTGCGCATGGCCGGGCCGTGGGCGATCTCGCTGTCAGTGGCCGGCGACAACCTGGACCGGGCGGTGGCCCTGACGCGAGAGGTGCTTGCCGGCTATGCCGCTGCCGGGCCGACCGAGGAGGAGCTGGCCGACGAGCGGCTCGCCCAGGCCGGCGCCTATCGGGTCGGCCTGGCCACCAACGGCGGCGTCGCCCGCGAGCTGGTGGCGGCGCTGACGGCGGGCGAGGCGGTGGCCTCGCTCGACCACTACCCCGAGCGGCTGCTCGAGGTGACGCGCGAGGAGGTGGTGGCCGCAATCCGGCGCCACCTCCACCCCGAGCGGGTGGTGGTCGCCGCTGCCGGGACCCTGCCCCCGCTCCCGCCGCCGGAGAGGATCTAGGATCTGGGGGATAGGGGATAGCGCCCCCGCCCGCCCGCTTCCGCAAGGCGAGGCGAGCACAAGCAGATCGCGTCCTGCGGGCGTGCCACTGGTGACACGTTCGGGGCCGCGTCTCTCCGGGTTGCACACACCGCGCGGGGACCCCAAAAGTGTCAGCGGTGGCACCCACGGGGAGCGCTTCCAGAGCATCGGCGCGAAGCGAACTCGAGGACGGAGCGAGCGAGCGGGGACGGGCGCGGAAGCCGATGCGGAAGCGGAGTGGCTCGGGAACGGGAACGGGAACGGGGACGGGTGACCCCTATCCCGTAGATCCCAGATCCTAGCCCCTGGATCCTGCTGTCTGCGACCTCACTCCCAGTCCACCACCAGATGGTGCAGGGCGCACGGCAGCTGCGGCCGCAGCTGCTCGTCGAGGAAGCGCTCCACCTCGCGCAGCCGCTGACGCCGCGAGGCGTGCAGCAGCACCAGGTGGCGGCATTGCAGGTGCCCGGCCACCGCGAGCAGGTCCTCGAGATGCATGTGGCCGAAGCGGACGGCCCGCTCGCGGTCGGCCGGCCGGAAGAACGAGCACTCCACCAGCAGGACCTCGGCGGCGAGCACCTCGGGGGCGCTCCGGAACAGGCCGGGCCCGCTGTCGGCACAGTAGGCCAGCAGGTCGACCCGGCGCTCGTCGGTGACCGGCAGCCCGGCGCGCCGGCGGCGCGCGATCTCGTCCCCGGCCAGGCCGCTGAGCTCCGCCAGCAGGCGCTGCGTGCGCCAGGTGACGCGACAGCCCAACGTCGGCACCCAGTGGTCGGTGGCGAAGAAGCCGAGCTCGATGTCGGGGCGCACGCCCCGGCGGTCGCCGGCGGCCACCGCGACGACGTCGACGCCGTAGGGCCGGCCCCCCTCGAGCCGGGCCAGGGTCTCGAGCAGGGCCTGCAGCTGGCCCGCGATCTCGGCCGGGGCGATGACGGTGCCCGGTCCCATCGAGTTGAGGTAGCGCTGGCTGGCCCAGTAGCCGAGGCCGCCGATGTGGTCCATGTGGCCGTGGCTGACCAGCAGCGTGCTCATCGGCGCCAGCGCCCGGTGCGGGCGCCCGCCCTCGAGGGCGAGCCGCAACTGGGGCAGCAGGACGAGCGTGCCCTCGCCGGCGCGGGAGCCGCCCGCGATCGTCAGCGCGCCCCACGAGGTGTCGAGTGCCAGGGTGCGCAGGCTCATGGCATCCGTCAGCCGCTGACCCGGACCAGGAACACCGTGGCGGTAGCGTCCTTGGACGGCAGGTCGAAGCGCAGCGTCCAGTCGCTGTTCGCCGGCAGCTCGCGGTCGAAGGTCTGGGACCCCCGAAGCGCGCCCTCGCCGTCGCGCAGGGCCGCCGTGATCGAGTGCCGGCCGGATGGAACCAGGACGACGCGCTTGACGGCGCCGGTGCCGCCGCGGCGGGCCCCGAACAGTCCCTTGGTCGTGAAGTCGAACGGGATCTCCGCCAGCGTCGCGCCGTCCACCGTCACCAGGATCCCGCCGCTCGCGATCGGGGAGTTGAACGCGATCGTGATGCGGGCGTTGCCGGGCACCGGCGCGACCTGCTCGGGCTCGCCGGCGGGCGCCGCCGCCGCGACCGGGGGCGTCGGTGCCGGGCGCGCCACGGCCCGCGCCGCCGCGGCCCGCCCCTGCCGGCGCTCCCGCGCGAGCTCCAGGTAGCTCGCCGCGACCTCGTTGGTGGGGTCGATCGCGAGGGCCTGCTCGAAGCGCTCGGCCGCGGTCGCGTACTGCCGCTCCCGGTACGACTCCCGGCCCTCCGCGACCAGGCGGGCCACCGACTCCCTGGCCGCCTCTCCGAGGCGCACCTGCTCGACCGCGAGCCGCGACCGCGCCAGCAGCGTGCGCGCCCCGGCCGATGCCGGCACCTGGTCGAGGGCGGCCGCGGCGGCGGCCTCGGCGCCCCGGGCGTCGCCGCGGTGCAGCCGGCGCCGGGCCTCGATCAGGAGCCGGGCGGTGTCGTGGCGGCTGCGGATGATCGCGTCCCGGGGGGCCGGGTCCGGTGCAGCCGGCCGCTGCAGCGCGAGCGCGGCGATCCAGCCCGCCCACAGGATCGCCCAGCCGGCGAGCAGGATGCGGACCCACCGCGGGTTGATCTCCCAGGTCATGAACTCCGGCAGGTGGAGCCGGTCCCACACCGTCGGCCCGGCGGCCTTCGTCGCCGGCCTTCGCGGCGCCGTGATGTCGCGCAGCAGCGCCCGCAGACCGGTGGGCTGCGCCGGTTCGCCGGTCGTCCGGTCGATCACGGTCGCCAGGTCAGGCTGGAAGACCCCGGTCGCTGCGACGTCGTCCGGCTCGCGGTCGGTGAGCGAGCGGGCCAGCGCCGCCAGCACGTTGGCCAGCTCGGCAGCGGTCTGGAACCGGCGGTCGGGGTCCTTCTCGAGGCACTTGAGGATGATCGGGTTGAAGGCCGAGGGCAGATGCGGCGCCACGACCGAGGGGATCGGGCTCGGCTCACCGACCACCTTCAGCGTCACCTCGTGCAGGGTGTCGCCGGGGAACGGGCGCTGCCCGGTGAGCAGGTTGAAGAGCACCACCCCGAGCGAGAAGATGTCGGCGCGGCCGTCCACCGGCTTGCCGGTGATCTGCTCCGGCGCCATGAAGTTGGGGGTGCCGATGAACTGGCCCTCGGTGGTCAGGTTGGAGGACTCCACGCGGGCGATGCCGAAGTCGGTGATCTTCGCGGTGCCGTCGCGGGTCAGGATGATGTTCGCCGGCTTGATGTCGCGGTGGACCACGCCCATCGAGTGGGCGTAGTCGAGCGCCCGCGCGACGTCGGCGGCGATGCGCGCCGCCTCGGAAGGGCGGAAGCGGTAGCCGGAGGACATCAGCTGCCGGAGGTCCATGCCCTCGATGTACTCCATGGCGATGAACACCAGGCCGGACTCGGGGTCCTCGCCCACGTCGTGGATGGTGACGATGCCGGCGTGGTTGATCCGGCCCGCCGCCCGGGCCTCGCGCAGGAACCGCTCGCGGAACTCCCCGGCCACGTCGTCGTCGAGGTCGACCCGCAGCGTCTTGAGCGCCACCCTGCGGTCGATGATCGGGTCGCGCGCCAGGTAGACGACGCCCATCGCACCGCGGCCGAGCGGCTTGACGATCTCGTAGCGGCCGATGCGGCTGGCGGGCATCGCGACCATTGTAGCGTGGGGGCGGGGCGGTCCGGCGGCGCGCCGGCCCGGCCGCGGCGCGCCGATCTGACGCCGCGTCGGCCGATTCGACGTCGGGCGGGCCGGTGCGGCCGGGCGGATTGCGGGCGCGATCCTTGCCTGCGACAATCCCTGTGCCAGCTGGCGCGAAGGAGAGGTCATGGAAACCCAGCACATGGAGACCCAGGTGGACCGGGCGGCGGCCCGGCTCGGCGAGATCCAGCGAGCCGTCGGTCAGGTCGTGGTCGGGCAGGAGCGACTGGTGGAGTCGCTGCTGGTCGCGCTGCTGTGCCGCGGCCACGTCCTGCTGGAGGGCGTGCCGGGCCTCGCCAAGACGCTGACCGTGCGGACCCTGGCCGGCGTCGTCGGAGGCTCCTTCCAGCGCCTCCAGTTCACGCCCGACATGCTGCCGTCGGACGTGACCGGCACCCAGATCTTCGACCCGAAGACCTCGACCTTCGTCCCCCACCGGGGCCCGGTGTTCGCCAACCTGGTGCTGGCCGACGAGATCAACCGCGCCCCGGCGAAGGTCCAGTCGGCGCTGCTCGAGTCGATGGAGGAGCGGCAGGTCACGATCGGCGACACCACCCACGCGCTGCCCGAGCCCTTCGTCGTGCTGGCCACCCAGAACCCGATCGAGCAGGAGGGGACCTATCCGCTCCCGGAGGCCCAGCTCGACCGCTTCCTGTTCAAGGTCCTGGTCGGCTACCCGTCCGCGGACGAGGAGCGGAAGGTCCTCGAGTTTCACCTCGGCGAGCAGTTCCCGAAGCCATCGCGGGCGACCTCGCTCGAGGAGATCCGGGGTCTCGAGGGCGTGGTCCGAGAGGTCTACCTGGATGATCGGATCCGCAGCTACATCATCAGCCTGGTGGCGGCGACCCGGCGGCCCGCCGAGGTCGGCCTCGGCGACCTGGTGCCGCTGATCGGCTTCGGCGCCTCGCCGCGTGCCTCGATCGCGCTGGCGGTCGGCAGCCGCGCGCTGGCGCTCATCCGGGGCCGCACCTACGTCACCCCGGAGGACGTCAAGGAGCTGGCGCCGGCCGTGCTGCGCCACCGCCTGGTGCTGACCTACGAGGCCGAGGCGGAGGGGGCGACGGTCGAGGAGATCGCCGAACGCATCCTGCTGGCGGTGGAGGTGCCGTGATCTCGCAGCTGCGGGCCTACCTGGGGCGGCCGCGGCCCGTCGATCCGGTCGATGACGCCGGACCCGAGCTGCGGGCCCAGGTGCGGCGGCTCGAGATCCGGACCCGTCAGGCGATGCAGGCCGGCCTCACCGGCAAGTACCAGAGCGCATTCCGGGGCCTCGGCCTCGAGGTCGAGGAGGTCCGCGAGTACCGCCGCGGCGACGACGTGCGCACCATCGACTGGAACATGACCGCAAGGACCGGCAAGCTCCACGTCAAGCGCTTCCGAGAGGAGCGCGACCTCACGCTGCTGCTGCTCGTCGACCTGTCGACCTCGACCCGCTTCGGCTCGGGCGTGATGACGGTTCACGACCTGATCGCCGAGGTGTCGAGCCTGTTCGCGCTCGCCGCCGCGCGCCGCGACCGGGTGGGCGCCATCCTCTTCGACGACGGACTCCGCCGGCTGATCCCGCCGCGCCTCGGCTGGCGGCACGGCCTGCGGGTGGTGCGCGAGGTGCTGGCGGCGGCCCCGGCCGGCAGTGGCTCGGCGCTCGCCGACGCCCTGCGGGCGGCTGGGCGGATGCTGCGCCGCCGCGGCGTGGTGGTGGTCGTGGCCGACCGTGCGTGCGAGGTGCCGCGGCGCGAGCTGCTGGCGCTGGCCGCGCGTCACGAGGTGGTGATCGTGCGGGTGAGCGATCCCCTGCAGCGGCGGGGGCTCGCCGCCGGCTCGATGCCGGTGGTCGACGCCGAGGCCGGCCGCCGCGCCGTGCTGCGCGGCGCGCCGCGGCCGCCTGACGAGCAGGTCCCCCCGGGGATCGACGTGGTGGAGCTGAGCACCGACGCCGACTACCTGCCGGCGGTGAAGACGATGTTGACCGAGCGGGAGCGGCGCCGTGCCAACTAGGAGCTCGCGCCGCACCGGCCCGTTCGGCGGGCCCGGCCGAACGCAGGCCGGGCGGGTGGCCGCAGCGCTGGCCCTGGTGGCCGTGAGCGCGCTCGCCGCCGAGCCGACGCTCGAGGTGTCCGCCCCCCGCGGCCCGGCGACGGTCGGCGATCGGGTGCCGGTGCGCGTCCAGGCGCGCGGCGGCGAGGGCTGGCTGTGGGGCGAGCTCGCGGTGCAGGTGACCGCCGACGGGCCGTGGGCGGTGATCGACGGCCCGCACGAGGTGGCGGGCGCCCGCCCGCCGGCCTGGCAGCTGACCCTCGCCCCGATGAAGACCGGCGCGATCCCGCTGCCCGAGATGCGGGCGTCGGTGCGGCCGCCAGACGGCGAGCCGCGCGCGGTGAAGCCGGGTGAGACCCATTCCCTCGAGGTGGCCTCGGTGCTGCCGCAGGGGGAGGAGGCGGAGCCGTCGCCGCTGCGGAGCCCGATCGGGGTCCATGGGCTGCCGTGGGAGTGGCTGGCGCCGATCCTGATCGTGCTGGTCCCGGCGCTGGCGGCCCAGCACTGGTGGCTGCGCCGGCGGCGCCGCGCGGTTCCGGAGGAGGCCGGCGCCTCCCTGCCGCCGCTGGCGCAGCTCGAGGAGCTGGCGCGGGCGCTCGAGTCGGGGCTGCCCGGATCGCAGCCCGAGCTGGTCTGCGACCGGCTCGCCGCCGGGCTGCGCCGTTACCTGGAGCGCCGGACCGGCGAGCCGGCCCTGGAGATGACCTCGTTCGAGCTGCGGATGCTCGCGCGCCGGCGGGGCTGGCCGGAGGCGGTGCAGCGCGGCCTTCACCGGGTGACGAAGGTGGTCGACTCCGTGCGCTTCGGCCGCTGCGGGGTTGGCGAGGGCGAGCTGCGGCAGGCGATCTCGACCGCGGTCGACAGCGCGCGCGGCCTCGAGCTGCACCTCGAGCCGGCTGAGCTGCCGATGGAGGCCGCCTCGTGATGCGGCTGGCGGCCCCGTGGTGGCTGGCGCTGATCGCGCTCGCCCTTCTCCTGCTGGCCCTCTGGCTGTTGCGGCGGCGCTGGCAGCGGTTCCCGTTTCCCGACGCCGGCCGCCTGCCGCGCGCCCGGTCGTGGGGGATCAGCAGGTCGACGCTCGCCGGGGTGGTGGTGGCCGCCTCGCTGCTGCCGCTGGCGGTGGCGCTGGCACGCCCGCAGGAGGTGCTGTCGCGTCGGCTCGAGCACGCCGAGGGCGTCGATCTGGTGATCGCCCTCGACGTCTCCGGGTCGATGGCGGCGCTCGACTTCCAGCCGAGCGACCGCCTCGGCGTGGCCAAGGACGTCATCGGCAGCTTCATCGCCCAGCGCGTCAACGACCGCATCGGGCTCGTCGTCTTCGCCGGCGCGGCGGTGACCCTGTGCCCGCTGACGCTCGACCACGACGTGGTCCAGCAGCTGCTCGACCAGGTCGCGCTCGAGACCCTGCCCGACGGCACCGCGATCGGGCTCGGCCTGGGGACCAGCGTCAACCGGCTGCGGGCCTCGGAGGCCTCGTCCAAGGTGGTGGTGCTGGTCACCGACGGCTCCAACAACACCGGGCAGCTCGACCCGTTGACCGCCGCCGACCTGGCGTCGGAGCAGGACATCGTGGTCCACACGGTGCTGGTCGGCCGCGGCGGGAGGGTGCCGATCCCGGTGCGCGAGCAGGACCCGCGGACCGGCCGCACCCGGCAGCGGGTGGTCGAGGTCGAGGTCGACGTCAACCCCGAGCTGCTGGCCGAGATCTCGCGGAAGACCGGCGGCAGCTCCTTTCGGGCCCAGGACCCCCAGGCGCTGCTGGAGGTGTTCCGGCAGATCGACGCTCTCGAGAAGACGGAGTTCACCTCGACCCGCCTGGTGCGCTACCGGGAGCGATTCGAGCCGTGGGCGCTCGCGGCCCTCCTGCTGATGGTCGGCGGGGTCCTGGTCGAGGCGGTCGCCGGGAGGACGCTGTGGTGAGCCTCGCCGAGCCGGCCATGCTGTGGGCGCTGCTGCTGCCGGCGTCGGCGGCGCTGGCGGCGGTGCTCCGGCACCGCAGCCGCCTGCACCAGCAGCGCCGGCTCGCGTCGCCTGCGGTGTGGAAGCGGGTGATGGGAGGCGCGCCCGCGACCGGCTTGCTCCGGATGCTGGCCTGGGCCGGCGCCGGAGCCCTCATCGTGATCGCGCTGGCGCGGCCGCAGTGGGGCGAGCTCCCGGGCGAGGAGTCGGTGCGGACCCGTGATCTGGTGGTCACGATCGACGTCTCCGACTCCATGCTCTGCCCCGACCTGCGGCCGACCCGCCTCGCCCGCTCGCTCGAGATGCTGACCCGGGCGCTGCCGGCGCTCGAGGGCAACCGGCTCGGGGTCGTGGTGTTCGCCGGCGAGGCCTACCCGCTGGTGCCGCTGACCACGGATCTCGGCGCGGTGGCGGCCTTCCTCGAGGGCGTCCAGCCCGGGATGGTGGCCCTGCCCGGCTCGAACATCGAGGGTGCGGTGAACGCCGCCCTGCGCCTCCTTCCGCCCGAGGGTGACGGCCGGGTCGTGGTGCTGATCACCGACGGCGAGAACCTGCAGGGCAGCGTCGCCTCGGCTGCCGACGCGCTGCGCAGGGCCGGGGTCGGGGTGCTCGGCATCGTGGCCGGCACCTCCTCCGGAGGCCCGATCCCGATGCCGTCGCCGGGCGGCGGCGTGCACTACAAGCGGGACGCGGAGGGCCAGCCGGTGGTGACCCGGGCGCAGCCCGAGACGCTGCACCAGCTCGCCGGCGACGCCCGCGGCAAGGTGATCGAGCTCGGCGACCGCGAGGTCATGCGCGCCCTTGTCCAGTCGGTCGAGGAGCTGCGGACCCGCGAGCTCGAGGCGACCAGGACGGTGCAGCGGGTCGAGCGCTTCCCGGTCTTCCTCGCCGCCGCCGCGCTGCTGCTCGCCGCCGGCTTCGCGCTGTCGCCCTGGCGGCGGCTGGCGCTGGCCGCCCTGCTCGTAGCGGCATGCCTGCCGGCGCCGCTGGAGGCCCAGTCCGCCGGCGGCGAGCCGCCCCCGTCGAGCGCCGCGGCGCAGCCGCCAGCAGCGGCGGCGCCGGCGGCAGCGCCCTGGTGGCAGCGGCTGATCCCCGGCGGCAGCCGCCGCCTCGCCAGGAGCGGGGCCGCGGAGTACAGGGCCGGCGACACCGAGGCCGCCGTGCGCGACTTCGCGGCCGCGGCGGCCCTCGCCCCCGGTCGATCCGACCGCGCGTACGATCTCGCGACCGCGCTCTCGGCACAGGGCCAGGCCGAGGCCGCCGATCCGCTGTTCGAGCGCGCCCACGCCGGTGGGGTCGGGGACGCGGCCTACAACGGCGGCACCGCCTCCCTGCTCGCCGGCCGCGGAGAGCGAGCCGTAGAGTGGCTGCGCACGGCGCTGCTCGAGGGCTCCGACCAGGCGGACGCCAAGCGCAACTATGAGCTTGCGCTGCGCCTGCTCGAGCAGCAGCAACAGCAGCAACAGGAGCAGCAGCAACAGCAACAGCAGGACCAGCCGCAGCCGACGCCGACCCCGGCACCGGCGCCGGCCGCGGCCGCCCCGACGCCGACGCCGCAGGGGCAGGAGGCCCTCTACTCGGCCCTCGAGCGCGCCGAGGCGCAGGCCCGCCAGGAGATGCGATCGCCGACTCCGGTGGCGCGGACCGTGGACAAGGACTGGTGATGCGGAGGCTGGGGCTCATGCTGCTGCTCGCGGCGGTCGCGCTCCGCGCGGCCGGTGCGGCCGAGCCGACCCTCGACGTCCGCTTCGAGCCCGAGCGCTTCGGGGTCGAGGACGTGGCGCGGCTGGTCATCAGGGTCCACGAGCCGCCGTCGGAGCTGGGGGAGCCGGAGCTCGGCGAGCTCACCAACCTGCGGGTGGTGGCGGGCCCCTCGCGTGGCTCCGAGTTCAGCTTCGTCAACGGCGTCACCAGCTCCGCGGTCAGCTTCAGCTACGTGGTCCGCGCCGAGGCCGAGGGCCCGGCGTCGGTCGGCCCGGTCTCGGTGACGGCAGGCGACAGGAAGCTGGCGGCGGGCCCGGTGACCGTCGAGGTGGCGCCGGGCAGCGTTGCGCCGCCGCGGCGGGGCGGCCGCGTCTCGCCGTTTCCGGTCGACCCGTTCGGGGACCTCTACGGCCGTCGCCAGCCGGCGCAGGAGGCGAAGGTCGCGCTGCGGCACGTCGTGACTCCGTCGAGCGCCGTCGTCGGCCAGCCGGTGACCGCCACGGTGTTCCTCGACACCACCGCCGCGGTCGACGAGTTCGCCTGGGTCGCCGCTCCCAGCTACCCGGGCTGGTGGACCCAGCGCGTCGAGCCGCCGGAGCAGGTCACGCCGCAGCCGGTGGAGGTCGACGGCGTGCGCTTCAACCGGTTCATGGTCAGCCGGCACGCCCTGATCCCGCTGCGCGCAGGCGAGCTCGTGATCCCCGAGGTCGAGGCGCGCGTCGGTGCGCGGGGACGCGGCTTTCTCGACCCCGGCCTGGTGGTGGAGCGCTCGACCGCTCAGCTGCGGGTCGCGGTGTCCGAGCGGCCGCCGGCGCCCGCCGGCTACGGCGGAGCGGTCGGCAACCTCCGCTACACGGCGACGGTGGAGCCGGCGGAGATCGCGTTCGGTGAGTCGGCGGTGGTGACGGTGCAGATCGCGGGGACCGGCAACCTGCCGCTGGTGGAGACCCCCTCGCGCTGGCCGACCTGTGACGCGTGCGACGCCTATCCGCCGGAGAATGTCGATCGAGTCGCGGTGGACGATGACGGGATCCACGGCAGCCGGGCGTGGCGGGTCACCCTGGTGCCGAGGCAGTCGGGCCGCCTGCAGCTCGGCCCGGTGGAGATGGCGGTCTTCGATGCGGCAGCCGGCCGCTACGTCCGCCAGACCCTGGGCCCGCTCGAGCTCGTGGTGGCCCCGCCGCCCCCGACCCCGGTGCCGGCCGGGCAGCCGCCGGCAGTCGGTGCCCAGCCTCCGGCCGCGGCTCCCGAGCCCGGCGCGGCGGTCCCGGCGGGCGCTCGCACGCCGGCCTGGTGGCTGCCTGCAGCCGGAGCGCTCGGGCTCGGCATCCTGCTCGGCGGGGCGGCGGTCTGGTGGATCGGCAGGGCACGACGGCGGTCGGCGATACCGCCGCGGGTGTCCGGCGAGAGCCCGGCGGAGCGCGCCCGCTCCCTGCAGGTGGCGCTCGAGCGGTGGTGGATCGACGTCCGGTCCCGAAAGGCCGGCGACGGGCTGGAGGCGGAGATGGAGGCGCTGCGGCGAGAGCTCGAGGCGGTGCGCTTCGCGCCCGGCCGCGCCGACCACTCCGAGACCATCGTCGGCCTCGAGGAGCGGCTGCGGAGGCTGCTGCGGCGCGCCTGACGGGCGTCGGTCGGGGGAGCCCGCACCCCTCCCCGTTCCCGTCCCCGTTCCCGCTTGTCACGGCGAAGCCGACTCGTGACGGCGGAGTTCGCAGAACGGAGCCGGAAGGCGAAGCCGGATGCCCCTTCCCCGGTCGGCGGTCCGGTTGTCTGGATCACAGTCTCGCCGGCGAGGGCCGCGTTACACTGACGCGGTGGGCAAGCTCGAGGTTTTCAGCCTGCCGGCGGACGATCTCGATCCCTTCCTCGATCGCCGCCGCTACTCGGTCTTCTCGCTGTCCCAGCTCCAGTTCAGCTCGTTCCTGACCGAGATCCTGATCAAGGCCAACGACTTCGTCCCCTCGTCCGCGGGCTCGATCCTGATGGACCGCCCGTTCGAGCGCGGCGACACGCCGGCCGACACCCTGCTCTACTTCGTCGCCGCCTTCGGGCACGCGGCGGCTGACATCCTCGGCCAGAGCCTGCGCGCCGACCGCGGAGTGGTCGGCTACGTCTATCGGAACGGCGAGTCCTACCTGATGAACGATCCCGAGACCGACCCCAACTTCTACTCGGTCTTCGATGAGCGCAACGAGTTCCGGACCTCGTGCGCGATCGCGGTGCCGATCCGGATCGAGCGCACGGTGTGCGGGGTGCTCGAGCTGGTCAACCGGCAGGTCGACCGGCTGTACACCGAGCGCGACCTCAAGCTGCTCGAGATCTTCGCCCGCTACACCTCGGTGTCGATCGAGAACCTGCTCGACGCCCAGCGCGCCAACGAGATGGCCCGCCGGGACGACCTGACCGGGCTGCACAACGACCGCTTCTTCCACCACCGGCTCACCGAGGACCTGATCCGCGCCGACGTCACCCACTCCAACGTCGCCCTGATCTTCCTCGACCTCGACAACTTCAAGAACGTCAACGACACCCACGGCCACCTCGCGGGGTCCCAGGTCCTCAAGGAGTTCGGTTACCTGCTCCGGCAGACGGTCACGGTGACCGGCGCGACCCTCGCCCGCTACGGCGGCGACGAGTTCGTGATCATCCTGCCCGACCACGACGTCGCGCGCACGCTGGCGGTCGCGGGGACCATCCAGAGGGCCCTCAAGGGCACGGCGTTCCTGCAGGGCTCGTTCTCCTGGGCCGAGGGCCCGATCTACTGGCGGGAGCCGCTCACCGCCTCGGTGGGCATCGCGGTCTACCCGGTCCACCTGTCGCGCGAGGGCAACATCGACCTCAAGAAGAACCTGCTGCTGCGGGCTGCCGACCAGGCGATGTACCAGGCCAAGGCCGAGGGCAAGAACCAGGTCCGGGTCGCGGCGCAGCCGGGTTAGGGTAGTTCCCCTGTCCACGTTTCCGCTCCCGCTCCCGTTCGCGTTCCCGTTCCCGTTCCCGCTCGTTCGCTCCGTCCGCGAGAGCGGTTCGCGCCGGTGCACTGGAGGCGCTCTCCGAGGGTGCCACCGGTGATACTTTCGGGGCCCCCGCGTGGAGTGTGCAACCCGGAGAGACGCGACCCCGAAAGTGTCACCGGTGGCACGCCCGCAGGACGCCCTCTCCTCGTGCTCGCCTCGCCTCTCGGGCGCGGAAGGGGAAGCGGAAGCGTGTCGGCGGCAGTGCCAAATTGGCCGGCCTGCGGCCCAGTTGCTTGCCAGCAGGCATCCCCCGGGCTGGCGGCGGCGCCCTTGCCGGCGCCCCGCGCGGCGGTTCGCACGGCAACCGACGGGGCCGCAGGCCGGCTTGGAACGCTGGCAAGGATCTTGCTGTTATCGTGAGGGCGACGGGAGGCGTGTGTGCGGCCTCCCGGACCTCAGGAGGAACCCCTCAATGGAAAGCGGACAGCTCAGGCTCTTCTCGCTCGCCGCCGTGGTCGTCGCGGCGGTGCTCTTCGGCATGGTGATCGCCGGCGCCCTCAACGTCACGCCGCCCGCCACCGCCGACCGGCCGCCGGCAGCAGTGGCGCCGGCCGCCGCGGCGGCGCCGCTGGCGGCTGCCGGCGCCCCCGACTTCGTGGCTCTCGCCGACCAGGTGATTCCGTCCGTGGTGTCGGTGTACTCCAGGGAGGTCGCCGAGGAGGGCAGCGGCCGCGGCATGCCGCGCGACCCCTTCCACTTCTTCTTCGGCCCGCAGATGGGCCCCGAAGGCGAGGACGACTCGGAGCCGATGGTGCGCCGGTCCTCCGGATCGGGGTTCTTCATCTCGCCGTCGGGCGAGGTGCTGACCAACAACCACGTGGTCGAGGCCGCGGACAAGATCGAGGTCCAGCTCGCCGACGGGACGCGCTACCAGGTCGACGTCGTGGGCCGTGACCCGGCCACCGACATCGCCCTGCTCAAGGTCGCCCAGGCGGACCGCAACTTCCCCTATCTGGCCCTCGGCAACGCGGACCGGCTGCGGGTCGGCGAGTGGGTGATGGCGGTCGGCAACCCGCTCAACATGGATCACACGGTCACTGTCGGTGTGGTGTCGGCCAAGGGCCGGGTGCTCGGGCTGTCGGACTCCTCGTTCGAGAACTTCATCCAGACCGACGCCGCGATCAACTTCGGCAACTCCGGCGGCCCCCTGGTCAACCTCCGCGGCGAGGTTGTCGGCATCAACACCGCCATCAACGCGCGCGGCCAGAACCTCGGCTTTGCCGTCCCGATCGACATCGCGACCAGGATCCTGGGGCAGCTGCGGGAGCGGGGCCGCGTGGTCCGGGGCTACCTGGGCCTCATGGTCGGCCCGATCGACCAGGAGACTGCCGAGGCGTTCAAGCTCGACACCCGGGACGGCGCGTTCGTCCAGGAGGTCCTGAAGGGCCATGCCGCCGACAAGGCCGGGATCCGGCACGGCGACGTGGTGGTCGACATCGATGGCCGTCGGATCAAGGACACCCGCGAGCTGATCGACGGCGTGTCGGCGATGCCTCCCGGCAGCAAGGTCACCCTCGGGGTGAAGCGGGACGGCACGTACCGGAAGATCACGGTCGAGCTCGAGGAGAGGCTCCAGGAGGGCGAGCAGCCCGACCTGGCGGCCGACGAGGGCGCCCAGGACTCCGCCGACGAGCGGGTCGGCATCAGCGTCGCCGAGCTCGACGGCCGGGCGCGCCAGTACTGGGGCATCGGCGAGGACGTTGCGGGCGTGGTCATCACCCGCGTGCGATCGGTGTCGCCGGCGGCCGAGGAGGACCTGCAGCGCGGCGACGTCGTGACCGAGGCCAACGGGCGCGCGGTCGGCTCCGTCGCCGATTTGATCGCGGAGGTCAAGCGCGTCGAGGAGGGCGGCTACCTGAGGCTCTACGTCTTCAGGCCCAGGGCGGAGCGCTCCTTCTACGCGATCCTGAAGCTCGACCAGTAGCCGGCCAAGGGCGGCTTCGAGGGTGACGGGGCGCGCTGCGGCGCGCCCTTGTTCTTCGGGTGGGGGCAAGTCGTTGCGGGTCGACAGGATCTAGGATCTGGGGGCTAGGATCTAGGGGCCGACGGGATTCGACGCCGTCGGTCCCCAGGCGGGTGGCTTGCCCTGGGATCTGGGATCCAGGGGATAGGATCTCGACCCGCTCAGGCCACCGGTGCGGTCTGCTGGACATCGTGGCGAGGACAGGCGGTCGCCCGTCGAGACTCGAGCCGCCATACCACTGTGAGTGAAAGTGCTAGGAAGCGAAATCGAGACTGAGGTTGGCCGTGTTCCGAGCTCCTCCCACAGCACGGAAACGGTAACGGGCACGGGCACGGGCGGGGGCCCTAGATCCTAGCCCCCAGATCCTAGTTCGGGCCCCCAGGGACGGTGCCCGGCGGGGGCTTCGGCGGTTCGGCGATCTCCCCGTAGTTCTGCTCGTAGAGCTTGAGGTTGTGCGCGAGCGCCCGCACCAGCTGCTTGGCCTGGAACGGGTTCATGATGATCCGCGCGACCACCGGGATGTCCTGCCGCCCGGGCAGCGTGCGGCCGAAGTCGAGCAGCACCTCGGCGTAGTTGTGAGCGATGCTGACGAAGTTCGAGTACTGGCCGAGAGCGATCTCGTCCCTGACGGTCATCCGCGGCGCGGGCGGGGGGCTCTTCGAGTCGGTCATGGCTGGCCTCCGGGATGATCATACCCGGGTGGGGCGAGCGGTAGGGTGGGGGTCTCCCCCTGCCCGTGCCCGTCTCCGTGCCCGTGCCCGCGTGTTAGCTCCGTCCTCCAGAGCGCTTCGCGCTGATTCTCTGGAGGCGCTCCCCGAGGGTGCCACCGCTGACACTTTCGGGCCCCCGCGTGGTGTGTGCGACCCGGCGAGATGCGACCCCGAAAGTGTCACCAGTGGCACGCCCGCAGGACGCGCCTTCCTCGTGCTCGCCTCACCCGTCGGGCGCGGAACCGGAAGCGGGCGCGGAAGCGGGAGCGGGGACGGGCGGGGCCCATTCCCTAGATCCCAGATCCTAGATCCGATCCGCTTCTTCGTGCTAGAGTAGGCCCGGTGCGTCGAGTCGCGATTCCCCTGTGGATTCTTGCAGCCTGCCTGGGGACCGGTGCCCTGCTGTGGGTGGTGGGCCCGTTGGCGGCCGACGGCAGCACCCGGGAGGTTCCGCTCGACAGCCTCCACGGCAGCGCCAAGCTCGAGGCCGTCATGGACCGGGTGGTGATGCGCCAGCGCGCCCTGCGGTCGATGCGCGCCGAGTTCGTCCAGGTCCGCTCGAGCGAGCTGCTGCTCGGTGACGTGCGGTCGACCGGCGAGTTCTGCTACCTCGCGCCGGACCGCGTGCGGTGGGACTACCGCAAGCCGGACGCGATGGTGGTGCTGTTCGCGGACGACTGGGTGACCACCTTCCACCCCGCCGGCAAGCGCGCCGAACGGGTCAAGGTCTCGAGCGGCGATCGGCGGTTCGTCCAGGCGCTCGCCGGGACGCTTCCCCTCGACGACCTGCTGACCTACTTCCGGATCCGTTTCGAGGAGCGCACCGCCCCCCAGCCGTACGTGTTCGTGCTCGAGCCGACGGCCGCGTCGCTGCGCCGGCGGCTGCGGTCGCTCTCACTCGAGGTCGACCGCTCGCTGCTGCTGCCGGTGGTCGTGGACTTCCACGAGGCCGACGGCGACGCGACCCGTTACGAGTTCCACGGCATCCAGATCGACCCGCACCTCGACGTCTCCCGCTTCCTGCTCGAGTTCTCGGACAGCATCTCGGTGGAGACCATCGACGCCTCGTCGGGCCTCGGCTGAGGCCCATCGGCCGGTCTCCCTGGTTGCCCTCATGCTGCCGTTCGCGATCACCTTCCGTGACCACGACACTGCCGCCCGCGCCGGCGAGCTGGCGACGCCGCACGGCGTCGTGCGCACGCCCGCCTTCATGCCGGTGGGAACCGCCGGAACCGTCAAGGGCATCGCGGCGTGGGAGCTCGCGCGGCTCGCGCCGGAGATCGTTCTCGCCAACACCTACCACCTCCTGCTCCGGCCCGGCGTCGAGCTCATCGAGCGGCTGGGCGGCCTGCACCGCCTGATGGGCTGGCAAGGGCCGATCCTGACCGACTCGGGGGGCTACCAGGTCCACTCGCTGGCGACGCGCCGCACGGTGGACGACGACGGCGTGACCTTCCAGTCGCACCTCGACGGCAGCAGCCACCGGCTCGAGCCCGCGGGCGCCGTCGACGCCCAGGCCCGGTTCGGGGTCGACATCGCCATGGTGCTCGACGAGTGCCTGCCCCACGACGCCGATCGCAGCTCCGTGGAGCGGGCCGCCGAGCGGACGGTCGGGTGGGCGCTGCGCGGGCTGCGCCAGGCGTCGCAGCGCCGGCAGGGCGGCTGGGCCGGCGGGCTGTTCGGGATCCAGCAGGGCGGCGCCAACCCGGAGATCCGCCGGCGGTGCGGCGACGCCCTCGCCGAGCACCCCTTCGACGGCTTCGCGGTCGGGGGGCTGGCGGTGGGCGAGCCCCAGCAGCAGCTCCGCGACTCGGTCGCAGCTTTCGCCCCGCTGCTGCCTGCCGATCGCCCCCGCTACCTGATGGGGGTGGGGTACCCGGAGGACCTGCTGCACGCCGTGGCCTGCGGGGTCGACCTCTTCGACTGCGTGCTGCCGACCCGCTCGGCGCGCACCGGCAAGCTGTTCACGTCACGCGGCGAGCTCAACATCAAGAACAACCGCCATGCGGACGATGACCGCCCTCCCGATCCGGACTGTCCGTGCCCGACCTGCGCCACCTACTCCCGGGGCGCGCTCCGCCACCTGTACGTTGCCCGGGAGGCGACCTCGGTGGTCCTGCTGACCGTGCACAACCTGACGTTCTTCCTGAGCTTGATGCGCGGGGCCCGGGAGGCTATCATTGCGGGCCGCTACTCGCGGTTCAGGACGCGAGTCGAGCTCGCCAGAAGGGCGGACGCCGGGTGAGAGCCTGCGCCGACACTGAGGGGTGATCCATGGGAAACGCCGCGGGGGGGAACCCCCTGACCATGCTCGTGCCGTTCGTTCTGATCTTCGCGGTCTTCTACTTCATCGTCATCCTGCCCGCCAAGAAGCAGCAGAAGAAGAAGGACGCGATGATCTCGGCTCTCAAAAAGGGTGACCGCGTGGTCACCACCGGCGGGATCTTCGGCTCGGTGGCGGCGGTGGAGGACACCGCGCTGCTGCTGAAGGTGGCCGAGAACGTCAAGATCAGGGTGGCCAAGAACGCCATCGCCGGCATGGCCGCCGGCGAGGACGACACGGCCGGCAGCTAGCGGAGGCGACAGTGGACCGCAAGATCATCTGGCGCATCGTCATCATCGTGGCCGTGGTTGCGGCCTCCGTCTTCGCGCTGGTCCAGCGGAGGCTCCCGCTCGGGCTCGATCTCTCCGGCGGCATTCACCTGGTTCTCCAGGTGGAGACCGACGATGCCATCAAGGCCGAGCTCGACGACGCGGCGCTCCGGCTGAAGACGCGGGCCGGCGAGAAGGGCATCACGCTGGGCGAGTGGTCGGTCGACGTCGACAAGCTCACCCTCCGGGTGGCGGTGCCGCCCAACGTCGACCGCAACGCCCTGCGGCAGCTGGTCGACGACTTCCTGCCCGAGTACGACCTCAGCACCGGGACCGAGGCCTGGAGCCTCGCCTTCAAGCCCAACGTCGAGGGCAACATCCGCGACCTGGCCGTGCGCCAGGCGCTGGAGACGATCCGCAACCGCGTCGACCAGTTCGGCGTCGCCGAGCCGGTGATCCAGCGGCAGGGGACAGGGAACGACCGGATCCTCGTCCAGCTGCCCGGCGTCGACGACCCGACCCGCGTCAAGGAGATCATCTCCAACACCGCCTTCCTCGAGTGGAAGGAGGTGATCGCGGGGCCGGCGCCGAGCCGCGACATCCTGCTCGCGCGCACCGGCGGCCAGGTGCCGTCCGACGCCGAGGTCGCCACCGAGGACCGCGAGGACGCGTCCGGCGTGGTCGTCGGCAAGGACTACTACCTGCTCCGGAAGGCGGCGATCGTCACCGGCCGCGACCTGCGGACGGCCCGCCGCGGCCAGGGCCAGTTCGGCGAGGCGGTGGTCAACTTCTACCTGGTGCCCGCCGGCGGCGACAAGTTCGCCGAGTTCACCGGCGCCCACATCGGGGACCCCGCCGCCATCGTGCTCGACGGCAACGTCATCTCGGCGCCGGTGATCCGGTCGCGGATCCGGGACGAAGGCTACATCGAGGGCAACTTCAGCATCGAGACCGCCGAGGACCTCGCCCTGAAGCTGCGCGCCGGCGCCCTGCCGGCGTCGATCAACTACCTCGAGGAGCGCACCGTCGGCCCGTCGCTCGGCCGCGACTCGATCGTCCATGGGGTGCGGGCCGGGCTCGTCGGCCTGCTCCTGGTGATCGTGTTCATGGTCGTCTACTACAAGCTGTCCGGCCTCAACGCGGTGTTCGCCCTGATCCTCAACGTCGTCATCCTGCTCGGCGCGATGTCCTACTTCGGGGCCACCCTCACCCTGCCGGGCATCGCGGGGATCATCCTGACCATCGGCATGGCGGTCGACGCCAACGTGCTGATCTTCGAGCGCATCCGCGAGGAGCTGGCGGTCGGCAAGACCGTCCGGTCGGCGATCGACACCGGCTTCTCGCGGGCGTTCGTGACCATCCTCGACTCCAACCTGACCACGCTGATCGCCGCGCTCTTCCTGTTCCAGTTCGGCACCGGCCCGGTCAAGGGCTTCGCGGTCACCCTGTCGATTGGCCTCGTGGCGAGCATGTTCACCGCAGTCTTCGTGTCACGCACCCTGTACATGCTGCTGCTCGCCAGCAGGGACCGGGTCGAGACGCTGAGCGTGTGAGGGAGGGGCAATGCGCATCATCGGCGAGACCCACATCCCGTTTCTCTCCTACCGGAGGATCGCCGTCACGGCCTCGGCGATCGTCGTCGGCGCCGGCCTGGTGTGGCTCGTCGCCGGATTCCTCAGCCCGGGGATCCCGGGGCTGAGGTTCGGCATCGACTTCACCGGCGGCACCCAGGTCCTGGCCAAGTTCCGCGACGCTCCCGACCTCGACCGGCTGCGCAGCTCGCTGGCTGCCGTTTCGCCCGACGCACCGATCATCCAGCGCTACGACGAGGCCGAGAAGAACGAGGTCCTGATCCGGGTCCAGAACCCGTCCGACGAGGAGGGCGACCTCACCCGGCCGATCATCGACCACATGGTGGCCGAGTTCAACGCCGACGTGGGCCGCCGCTTCGACCTCAACACCCAGGGCTCCCAGGCGCTGGCCCTGCTCCTGGCCGACGCCGATCCCGACCGGGTGGCGGCCGGCGGCGCCGACCTCGCGCAGCACTACTCGCCGATGGCCGAGGCGGTCCTCGACTATCGCAAGAGCCGCGGCATCTTCCGCTCGCTCGATGAGCTCGCGGGCATCCCCGAGCTGAGCCCGGCCGCGAGGTCGGCGATCCGCGAGCGGGCCGCGGTCGGCTCCTTCGCGCTGCTCGGGGTCGAGAGCGTGGGACCGGCGGTGGGCGCCGACCTCAAGAAGGCGGCGACGATGGCGATCGCGCTGTCGCTGCTGGGCATGCTGGTCTACGTCTGGGTCCGCTTCCAGCTGCCCTACGGCATCGGGGCGGTGGTCGCGCTGTTCCACGACGTCATCACCACCCTGACCGCGCTCATGATCACCCAGCGCGAGATCAACCTGCCGACCGTGGCCGCGTTGCTGACCCTGGTCGGCTTCTCGGTGAACGACACGGTGGTGATCTTCGACCGGGTGCGCGAGAACCTGCGGCTGCGGCGCGGCGAGCGGCTCGAGGACATCATGGACCTGTCGATCAACCAGACCCTGTCGCGGACCTTCATCACGTCGGGAACCGTGCTCATGGTGGTGCTGCCGCTGTTCATCTTCGGCGGCGAGGTCATCAACACCTTCGCGTTCGTGCTGCTGGTCGGCCTGTTCGTCGGCGTCTACTCGACCGTCTTCGTCGCCTCGCCGGTCGCCCTGTGGATCAGCCGGCTGCTCACGGCGCGCCGCGAGCAGCGTCGCAGCAAGGGCCGCAGGTAGCGTTGTAGCGCAGGCTTCCAGCCTGCTTTGTAGCGCAGGCTTCCAGCCTGCTTTGTAGCGCAGGCTTCCAGCCTGCTTGAGCGCAGGCATCCTGCCTGCCATCGTCGACGCCCCGGGTGACCGGGGCGTTGGTTTGTCGAGCCGGTCGTCGCGGTACCTTCTTCCGCTTCCGCGCCCGCTTCCGCGCCCGAGAGGCGGGGCGGGTACGAGGCAGGCGCGTCCTGCGGGCGTGCCACTGGTGACACTTTCGGCGTCGCATCTCTCCGGGTAGCACACAATGCGGAGGCCCGAAA
>Ga0116148_1001118_pt1 | contig 30100 bp, 24 predicted proteins | sample AD_UKC055_MetaG_FD_89786 | JGI IMG/M metagenome (GOLD analysis project Ga0116148, IMG submission 89786) | Active sludge microbial communities of municipal wastewater-treating anaerobic digesters from USA - AD_UKC055_MetaG | ecosystem: Engineered > Bioreactor > Anaerobic > Digestate | place: USA...
CCGGCGTCCATCATCGGGACTGCCGGTTTCGCCGCCGCGTCATGCACGACCGGCTTCGGACTCCCCTCGGTCCCGGAAAGCTCCGGACCCTTGCGTATCTTCTTGTCCATAACAAACAACCACACCATAAACATCATGCAATAAAGAAGGGCGAACATCAGAATCGAAAACAGTACTTGACCCGCGCTTACGGCAGGAGAGAAAGCCTCTTCCGTTCGCAACATGCCCCAAACGATCCACGGCTGCCGTCCCAGTTCCGCCGCGCACCATCCGAACTCGTTCGCGATGAAGGGTCCCGCCACCGCGAACACAAACAGCCACAGCAGCCAGCGCGTCTCGAATAGCGTGCCCCGCCACCAGAAAAAACATGCCAGCAGGGTGATGCCAATAAAGAACATGCCCAATGAAATCATGATGTGGTAGGTTTGAAACGTGATGTTTACCGGCGGCCAATCCTCCTCGGGAAACTGGTCGAGTCCGGTTACCGGCTTCGTAAAACTCTCGTACATCAGAAAACTCAGCGCGCCCGGCACGGCGAGGCCGAAGTCCACGGTCTTGGTTTCGTTATTGGGGATGCCAAACAAGTAGAGCGGCGCGCCCTTCCCCTCGTCCGGGGTCTTGTATAGCCCTTCGAAGGCGGCCAACTTCGTCGGCTGTGTGGCGCCGACGTTCTTCGCTTGCAGGTGGCCTGAGCCCAGCGCGGCCAGCGACATGAATGTCCCGAGTGCCAGCGCAACCTTGAACATCTTCTTCGCCATTCCGTTATGCCGCCCCTTGAGGATGTAGTACGATGCGATGCTCAACACGAAAAAGGCCCCCAGAATCCCCGCCCCGATCCAGACGTGCACCAGCCGGTGCACAGTCGATGGATTAAACACCATTCCCCAGAAACTGGTGATTTCGGCCCGATTGAGCTCCTCGTTGAAAACGAATCCCGCGGGGGTTTGCTGCCACGAATTGGCCACGACGATCCACACCGAGGAAAGCACTGCTCCCAGGGACACCATGCACGTCGAGAAGAAGTGCATCTTCGGGGAGACCCGGTCCCAGCCAAACACCAGCACCGCCAGGAAAGCCGATTCGAGGAAAAACGCGAAAATGCCCTCCGCGGCAAGCGCCGGGCCGAAGACATCGCCCACAAACCTCGAGTAGGCCGACCAGTTGGTCCCAAACTGAAACTCCATCACAATGCCGGTAGCGGCGCCCATCGTGAATACGAGCGCGAAGATGCCTGTCCAGAACCGTGCAATGGCGTCATATTCGCGGTCGCCCGTCTTCAGGTACATTCCTTCCATGATGACCATCAGCCACCCCAAACCGATGGTAAGGGGAGGGAATATGTAGTGGAACATCACGGTAAGGGCGAACTGGAGACGGGATAACGTATAAACATCAAGTTGCATGGCCACCTGTCCCTGTTTCAGTGCCCCATTGTCTTGCCGCGCACTGCCCGCGGGTGCCCGCCACAGTCGCACCCACTATCACCCAATCTCAACGAAGAAAGGCTGTGTCCACGCCATGGCGCCTTCAGGGCCGTGGCACTCGAACCGCACATACGAGTATATATCTTCTTCCGAGAACCGGAAGCAAGCTTCCGGGCCGCGGTGTTTGGCCGCCAACCGCTGAAAATCCCCGAGAACATCTATTCGGTCCGCGCGTGGCGCAACGACCCGGACCGTATCGTCCTTTACCTCGATGGTTTCGATGGTCACGCCGGTGCTGGCGTAACAGCGGCCGTGCACGAGGGCGTCAACTACCCCTTCGACAGACCGCTCGACGGCCTGCACCACTGTCCACGCATTCCCTTCCGTATGGACCTTGTGAGTGTCGTCCGTGGCGTAACCCCATACCACGCGGCCGGCCGAGAGCAGCATGTCCCAACGGTCTAATGCCAGGCCGCTTCCTTCGGCCCAGACGCACACGCCGTTGCAGATCTCCAGCCCCACATAGCCGGTCCACGACGCGAGCTTTTCCTGGGGGCAATGATTGAAGTGCTCCTCCCAGTTGGGATGGCACATGATGGCGAAACCGCCCGCCTGGCCGACGGCATCCAGAACCGCCTGGCGATCCTCGACCGGCTTCAGGCAGCTTCGCCCGTTCACATGGAGAATATGGGGGCCGTTCGCCGTAATCTCATAGCCGGGGATTAAAACCATGCCGTTTCCGTCCAGCCCTTCCGGATTAGTGAAACGGTCGTGGTCGCTTATCATGAGGAAGTCATACCCCCTCCCGGCATAGGCCTTCACGCAATCTTCAGGGGTTCGCGCGCCGTCGCTGTTCGTGGTGTGCGTGTGCAGATTGCCTTTCAACCACTGGAAGTGCCCCGTGCGGTAGGGATGACGTATCGCAATATCCACAGTGAATCACCCTCTTCGACACAAGAGACACCGCGAATGCGGCCTCTGGCGCCGTCCATCCCGGTGTCCTGATATCTGTTCTTTCCGCCCCCGCCCGGTTTATCCCTGCGACTCGGGCTCTTCCTGGACAAGACTCTCCAAAACGTCGAGCAAGGCATCCGGATCCACGCCGTAACCGGCGCACACCTGCCCGATGGTCTCAAACTGCCCCAGCGCGCAGTGGGCGCAGCCTCCAAGATGAAACGCCGCGAATACTTCCCGCACGCGAGGATGTATCTGAATCGCTTCGGCGATGGGCATATCCAGATGGAAGTTGCTTGCGGCATTCGGTTCCCTGGCTGCTGCCGCGGGCTGGGTCTTGTCTGTCTCGGCCATAGTTCGTCTCCTTTCGTTGGGACTCAGCCGCCCTGATTCCAGTACTGCTCGAATTCCTCCTGCGAGGAATCGCGGAGCACGTCAGGCCGGTATAGTTTCTTTACGATGGGCTCGGCTACGCGCTCGATTTCTCCGGTTCCGTCAATGTGCGTCACGTAACGCAGCACCTTCTGGCTGTCGTCACACTCGTAATAAATCGTCGCATACCCCTTGCCCGGGACGGGTTGCGAAGTCTTGTAATAGAGCATCGGTCCCCCTTGCGTTACTGCTGCACACCTTTTCAACTAAACAAAGCCGCGAAGCGCATAATTCCGCCGGCTCAGGAAATGGCCAGCATGTTGTCAATAGGAGCTTTTGCGTTTCTGATGATTTCCTCGGGCAGTTCCACCTGGTACTGAAGGTTCTGGAGCGAGGCCAGCGTTTGCTCAAGCGTAATCAGCGCCATGTGCGGGCACTGGTGGCTGCAGAGCCGGATCATCTCCTTGTCGGGATTCTCCGCGGCCAGATTGTCGGCCATGCTGCATTCCGTAAACAACATGAACTGATTGGCATGTGATGCCTGGACATAGTCGACCATCTTCTTCGTGCTGCCCGTCACGTCCACCTTTTCGATGACGCCCGGTTTGCACTCGGGATGGGCGATCGTGATGGCTTCGGGGAACTGCCGTTTCACGGCGTCCACGTCTTCAGCCTCGAAAAGTTCATGCACTTCGCAATGCGCGCCCCAGCCGATGACCGCGGGGGTGTCGGCGCGCAAATCCTTCTCCGTTCCTGGAATCCAGCCCTCTATGAACGCGACGCCCAGTTCGCGCGCCGTATTGCGCGCCAGGAACTCGTCCGGCACGAAGATGATGTGCTTGTGCCCCTTGTCGAGCAGGTATCTGAGGACCGCCTCCGAATTCCCTGACGTGCAGCAGTAGTCCGACGCGGCTTTGGTCTCCGCGTGGGTATTTACGTAGCTGACCACCGGCGCTCCCGGAAACCGTCTCTTGAGGGCCTTGACATCGTCCCCGCTGATGCCCTCGGCCAGCGAGCAGCCCGCTTCGAGGCTGGGGATCAGCACCATGCGGTCGGGATTGAGAATTTTGGCGGTTTCAGCCATGAACTTCACGCCGCAAAACACGATGATATCCGCGTTCGACTGAGCCGAGAATCGCGCCAGTTGCAGTGAATCTCCCACGTTATCCGGTACCGAACAATACAGGGCCGGTTCCATGTAATTATGCCCGAGGATGATAGCGTTCAACCGGCGCTTGAGGGTGTTGATCTCGAACGCCAGCCGGGCTTTTGCCCGAATTTCTACGTCGGGTATGAGCCGGCGCAGTTTGACACGCATGGCCTCGAGCAGTTCCTCGAATGTCTGCGTATCCTGGGCTGCGAATATTCTTGTCATCGCCGGTATTCCTCTCGGGGTTACAACCAGAGCCGGTACTCCAACCGTGCCCTTGCGGGTGGTTCCCTGCCGCTGGCCACCATCGCTAAGATCGGGCTGTTCGGGGGCTTATCGGTAGATAGCACCAATGCCATATGCTACCACCGCGTGCCGGCGGCAATCAAAATCCTGTCCATTTCCCGCACCGGCAACGCGCAAGCCGTTCCTACTCCGTTGTTACAGCCTCGCCGGCGCCCCGCAATGCACTGAGCACCGCGTGCCAGGAGAGCGTCGCGCACTTGATACGAACAGGAAACTCGCGAACGCCCGAAAAAACCGCCAGTTTGCCTATGGCCTTTTCATCAATGGGCGCGTCCGGATTCGACGTGACCATCCGGTGGAACTGGACAAACAGGTTCTCGGCATCTCGAACGGTTTTGCCTTTCAACAGCGTCGTCATGAGGGAAGCAGACGATTTCGAGATGGCGCAGCCCTTGCCCTCAAATGAAATGTCCGAGATGACATCTCCCTCGAGTTTCAGATACACGGTGAAATGGTCTCCACAAAGGGGATTGTGCCCCTCGATTTTCCGAGCCGCGTCTTCCATGGAATGGAAATTCCGTGGTTTCCGGTTGTGCTCGAGGATGACCTCTTCGTACAGGGCGCGGTTGGTCTGCTGCATTACCCAAACACCTCGTTCACACGTTCGAGGGCCTTGCCGAACACGTCCAGCTCTTCCTTTGTGTTGTAGAAAGCCAGGGAAGCGCGTGCGGTGGCCGGCACGTCGAACCGTTCCATCAAAGGCTGGGCGCAATGGTGGCCCGCCCGCACGGCCACGCCCTCCTCGTCAAGAATCTGGCCGATATCGTGCGGATGCGCCGCGTCCATGACAAACGAAAGCACCGACGCCTTGTGCGCGGCGTTACCTATGATTCGCACGCCCTTCACCGAACGCAACACCTCGGTTCCGTACTGGAGCAGTCCGGCCTCATGCGCCGCGATGCGTTCCATGCCCAACTGATTCACGTAGTCGATTGCGGCGCCGAGCCCGATCGCCCCGGCGATATTGGGCGTGCCCGCCTCAAACTTGTGCGGCAGCGAATTGAACGTGGTCTCGTCAAACCGGACCGACAATATCATGTCGCCGCCCGACTGGTAGGGCGGCATGTCCTCGAGCAGTTCGGCCCGTCCGTACAGAATGCCTATTCCCGTAGGGCCGAACATCTTGTGGCCCGAACACACGAAAAAGTCGCAGCCGATGTCGAGCAGGTCGATCGGAAGATGCGGGACCGCCTGCGCTCCGTCGACAAGCACGCGCACCCCGTTGCCGTGCGCGATGCGCACCAGCTCACCCACGGGATTCACCGTTCCCAGCGCATTCGACACGTACGTGAGCGCTACAAGTCTTGTCCGGTCCGTGATCATGCGCCGGAAAGCATCCATATCCAGTTCGCCGGTGTCGGTCACTGGCGCCACACGCAAGCGGGCCCCTTTCTCCCGGCACAACATTTGCCACGGCACGATGTTCGAATGGTGCTCCATATGCGTGATCAGGATTTCGTCGCCTGCCTTCACATGTTCGCGTCCGTAGGTCTGCGCGACCAGATTGATGCTTTCCGTCGCGCCGCGCGTGAAGACAATTTCACATTTCAGCCGGGCGTTGAGGAACGCCATCACTTTGTGGCGCGCGTCATCATACGCTTTCGTCGCCTCCTCGCTGAGATGGTACAAGCCCCGGTGAATGTTGGCATTCGTTTCCGAATAGTACCGCGAGATCGCGTCGAGCACCGCCTGCGGCTTCTGGCTGGTGGCAGCATTATCCAGGTACACCAGCGGTTTGCCGTGCACCGTCGTATGCAATATCGGAAAATCCCGCCGTATCGCCGCCACGTCGAAAGCCGGCGTGTTATGAGGCAAGGCGCCCGCAGCTCTCTTCAGGACCGTTTCCATGTGCTTACTGCCTTTCTGTCCGGCCCCGGCCATACGGGCTGTACCGGTTGTAAATGTACTCGTGCAGGCGCGTTCGCAACGGTTCAACGGGAATTTCGTCAACGGCCTCGCCCGCGAATCCGCACGTGAGCAGCGCCCGCGCCATCGCTTCGGATATGCCCCGGCTCTGGAAATAGAAGATCTGGTCTCGGGGAGGCTGGCCGACCGTCGCGCCGTGCGTGCACTTTACGTCGTCCGCGAAGATCTGCAGAATCGGGCGTGTGTCAATGGTGGCTGTGTCCGACAACAGCAAGTTGCTGTTGAGCTGGTTCGAGTCGGTCTTTTGCGCCTCCCTGTGCACATGGACTTTGCCGCTGAATACCGCGTGGGACGTATCGCTCAACACGCCCTTGTACCGGATCCGGCTCGTGCACCGGGGGCTGGCGTGCTCGATGCTCACCGCGTTATCGATCAACTGGCTGCCCTCGGCGAGATACAACCCGCCGAGCGATACGGCGGCGCCTTCGCCTGCCAGCCGCGTATTCAGCTCATTTCGAGCGATCTTGCCGCCCAGGATAGCCGAAAACGAATTGAAAACGCTGTTCGTGCCCTGATGCACCCGCATCGATGCCAAATGATAGCCCTGCGGGCCTTCGTGGAGCACTTTGTAACGTTTCAACACCGCCCCATCACCCAGCACCGTCTCGGTTACCACGTTATTGAAGTAGGGCGCGTCCGTGAGCCCCACATAGCTTTCGATCAAAGTCAGCTCGGCTGTCTCGTCCAGAACAATCAGATTGCGAGGGTGCGCCGCCTTGTCTTTCTCCCTGCCGGTGGTGACATACAGGATGTGTACGGGCGTTTGCGCCGCATACCCGCGTGGCGCGTGAACGATCGCCCCGTCCAACAGAAACGCCGAGTTCAGGGCGTTGAAAACATTGCCCGACTCGCCCGCGAGGCTGTCCAAGTGTTTGCTGGCCAGCGCGCCGTCGATCTTAGCCATCTCCGCGAGGCTGCGTACGTCCAAGTTGCCGCCCGTTATGCCGCGAGACGCCTCGGGGGCGAAGAAACCGTCAACGAATACCAGTTCGGTCCAGCCGGGTTCTTTGAACAGATGCGGCTCGATGCCAGCAGTGTCAATAGCCGCCGGACAGGACTCGACGGGGGTCTCGAATGCCGTACGCAGGATGGGTCTAACGTCCGTGAACCGCCACTCTTCGTCTTTACGGGTCGGGAATGCCAGGGTTTCGAAGCGTTTTGCGCCCAATTCGCGCAGACGGCAAAGCCACTCGGGCGCCCCATCCTGGACGCGCCTGGCTGGCGCATGGATGCAACACTCCTTATCCGAGATTCTTTCAGCCACTTCAGTCATTGGAAAACTCCACAGTCGCAAAGCCTCGTCTAACCCGCGGTACGGGCGGCAGCCAACTCCTCACGCACCCACTCGTAGCCCTTTTCTTCGAGTTCAAGCGCCAGTTCTTTACCGTCCGAGCGAACAATTCTCCCTTGATACATCACGTGAACGAAATCGGGAACGATGTAGTCCAGAAGCCGCTGGTAGTGCGTCACGACGATCATCGACCGTTCGGGGCCTCGCATTTTGTTGACCCCGTCCGCGACGATCCGCAGCGCATCGATGTCCAGGCCGGAATCCGTCTCGTCCAGGATAGCGAGTTTGGGTTCGAGGACCGCCATCTGGAGGATCTCGTTTCGTTTCTTCTCGCCGCCTGAGAACCCGTCATTTACGGGCCGCTCCGCGAACGCCGGCTCGATCGCCACCAGCTCCATTTTCTCGTGGAGCAGATGGCGGAAGTCCATGGCGTCGAGTTCTTCCTGGCCGTGGCTCTTGCGGATCTCGTTGAGCGCGGCATGAAGGAAATACGCGTTCGTGACGCCGGGGATATCGACCGGGTACTGAAACGCGAGGAACAATCCCAAACGCGCACGCTCTTCCGTGGGCAGCTCGAGCAGGTTCTCTTTGAGGAACGTGACTTCCCCCTCGGTTACCTCGTACTGCTCGTGGCCGGCCAACACCTGCGCCAGCGTGCTTTTGCCCGAGCCGTTCGGGCCCATGATTGCGTGCACTTCGCCCGCGTTCACTTTCAGGTCGACACCCTTGAGGATTTGGATGTCTTCGACCTTCGCATGCAGATTACTGATTTCGAGCATTTACCCTACACTCCCTTCGAGGCTCACGCTCAGCAGCTTTGTGGCCTCAACCGCGAACTCCATCGGAAGATGGTCGAACACTTCTTTGCAGAACCCGTTAATAACCATCGATATGGCGTCTTCCGGACCAATGCCCCGCTGCTTACAGTAGAACAACTGGTCCTCGCTGATTTTGGACGTCGAAGCTTCGTGCTCGACGCTTGCCGATTTGTTGCGCACTTCAATATGCGGAAACGTGTGCGCGCCGCACTGGTCACCAATCAGGAGCGAATCGCATTGCGTGTAATTGCGCGCGTTCTCGGCCTTCGGCATGACCTTGACCATGCCGCGATAGCTGTTGTTGCCGTGCGCGGCCGAGATGGTCTTCGAAATGACCGTGCTGCTCGTGTTCCTGCCCAGATGGATCATTTTCGTGCCCGTATCCGCCTGCTGGTAGTTCGTGCTCAGCGCGACCGAATAGAACTCGCCCACCGAGTTGTCGCCCATCAAGATGCAGCTCGGATACTTCCAGGTAATGGCCGAGCCCGTCTCGACCTGGGTCCATGAGATGCGGGAGTTTCTGCCGAGGCATTTCCCCCGCTTGGTCACGAAGTTGAAGATGCCGCCGCGGCCCTGTTCGTCGCCGCTGAACCAGTTCTGCACGGTCGAGTAGTTGATGGTGGCGTTGTCGAGAGCCACCAGTTCGACGACTGCCGCATGGAGCTGGTTCTCGTCGCGCATCGGGGCGGTGCAGCCTTCGAGGTAGTTCACGAACGCCCCCTCCTCGGCCACGATAAGGGTGCGCTCGAACTGGCCGGTATCCGCCGCGTTGATGCGGAAGTAGGTGGACAGGTCCATCGGGCAACGCACGCCTTTTGGAATGTAGCAGAACGACCCGTCGCTGAAGACGGCCGAATTCAGCGTCGCGAAGAAGTTGTCGGTGTAAGGCACCACGCTGCCCAGATACGTGCGCACCAGCTCGGGATGGCGCTTCACGGCCTCCGAAAACGAGCAGAAGATGATGCCCTTCTTCGCTAGAATCTCCTGGTGCGTCGTGGCCACGGATACGCTGTCGAACACAGCGTCAACGGCCACGCCGACCAGGCGCTTCTGCTCTTCCAGCGGGATACCCAGCTTCTCAAAGGTATTGAGCAACTCGCGGTCGACCTCGTCGAGGCTGCTCAACTGTTTCGATTTGCGCTTGGGCGCGGCGTAATACCGCTGGCCCTGATAATCGATCTCGGGATAGCTGACATTGGCCCACCGGGGCTCCGTCATCGTTTTCCAGTGGCGGAACGCCTTCAGGCGCCATTCCAGCAGCCACTCCGGCTCCTCCTTCTTCGCCGAGATCAGACGAATGACGTCCTCGTTGAGGCCTAAAGGCGCGGTCTCCATCTCGATGTTGGTCACCCAGCCGTGCTCGTAGGTCCGGTTGGCCAATTCCGCGACCTCCCGATTGCTCCGCTCGATACGGCTGCCGGCATATTCCGGAGATTTCGCGGTCTTCTCAGTCGTTTCAGATATCATATTTCCATCCATCTCTGGCGGCTCTTCTGCATGTCTCATAAGGCTTATCCCGAGGGTCCGGCAGTTGTTTCGTCCCCGCTCGTATACCTTGAAGCAAACATGCCTGCTCTGGGCGATATTCCTGGTGCAGGGAGGGTTACGAAGGGGGTAACCGACCGGCTTCGCCTTTGTTAGAGACAACACGCGGAACGGCTCAGTTCATCCGGGACAGCGAGGCAACTTCACGTCCGGAGTCGTTTTTTCGCCGGGGTCTCGAGCTCACGCCTCCACGAAGGGTATCGTGATGGGGCCATGGGGCAGTACGGCTACATCCACGCCGTTCCCAAGCGCCGCAAGCTCGGCATCGACGCGCGCTTGAAGGTTCGACAAAGGCAACAGCATGCATCGTTCAGCGTCCCGGGCCGGCAATGACGAATAGATGGACACACAACACCGCTGCAGAATGTCCGCCAGCACCTGAGCCTGCCACTGGTCGAGAATGGGCGCCGGTTGTGCCTTGAGCCATGCTAAAAGCGCTTGCGGCGTCTTTGTCTGGGCCATGAGCCGCGCGAAATTGCCATGGTCTGGAACCCCGTCGGCGCACTCGCTCGCGACGACGATACGGCCTCCCTCCGAACACACGCGGGCCGCCGCCGAGATGCCCTTCACCGTCTGGTACAGGTTCTGGTCGAGCGGAAACCCGCTGTTCGAGGTGATCACGAGGGGGCACAGGGCTGGCGCGGCGGCCATGGCGTCTGCCGCGGCCCGTCCACATCCCGCCCGGTGCGCTTCAAGGTAATCTCCGCAGAATATGCCGGTGATCTCTTTTTCAGCATTCAGCGTTACGTTGACCAGGAAATCTGGCGGGCAACACGCCGCCGCTTCGCGAATTGCCGCGTGCATCGGGTTTTCCTCGAGGACGCCCCAGGTGCTTCGAGGGTCCGCCACCAGGCCGTAGCGGTGCAATCCCAGGATCGTCTCGATGGAGGCCAGGCCCGGCGCGACCGCTTTCGGCCCACCCGAAAATCCCGCGAAGAAGTGAGGCTCGATGAATCCGGCTGCGACGCGTTTGTCGGCCTCGGCATACAGGCGGTTCAGTGAGACCGGATGCCCTGCCGCGGACTCGCCCACGCGGATATTGCCCGCCGGGTCATAGGCATCGTGATTGACGACGCGAACCCGGCGCAGGACCTCCGCTCCCAGCATGTTCTCCAGTTCTTCCGGGGTGTTGGGGCGGTGGCTGCCCGTGCCTATGACCAGCGTGACATTCTCCGGCGCAACGGGCAGGCGGTCGAGCAGCCAGGGCAACAGCAGGCGATTGGGTACCGGACGCGTTCCGTCAGAGGTAGTGATCACGACGCGGTCGTTTGGCCGGATAATTTCGGAGAGTGGGGGGGACCCGATAGGTTTCGCGCACCCCGCCTGGAAGTGCTCCTTCGGATTGCGAAGCGCGGGCACATGACGGGGCACGACGATATGCCAACGGGCGCGCGCGGGGTCAATGCGCAGCGGGATGGACCCTTTGCCATAAGCGATGCGGACGACGTCGTCGGAATGCATGGGTCACTCCGGAATTGTCCGGCTCGTTTTGAGCACGGCCAGCGTCAATCCTATCAGGTCGCCGCCGGGGATGTGAACGGAGCCGCCCACCTCCGGCAGGTGGAACTCGGCGAATGCCGCGCGGTCCCATATTCGCCACTGCATTCCCTGTTCCAGAGGCTTCTCGAAGCGGAACTCCGTTTCGAGCGGATTTCCATTGGGGGAGACTGACAACACCGTAATCGCCGCAATTGGCAGCCGCACGGCTTCGCCTGGTGCAAACGGGTGCGTGTCCACATCGCGAAACAGCATCGACCACGGCCGTTCGAGTAGCCCCCCGGGGGTGGTGACGATCATGGTGTGGCTGTCGGCGCGGAAGATGTCCGCATCACCCATGCCACCCCGCAAGAGCAGCACGCTTCGCGGCACTCGCGACGCCTGGGAAGACCTCTGAGTCGGAATGCTCGTCGCGAACGCGTCCATTGGCGCCGAGACGATCACCATATCGGTCCCGTCCAACTCGGGCGTCTCGGGAAGGCTTTCGTCCAGCCGCGTCATATACGCCGAGGAAAAGCCTATTGCGGCCGCGGTACTCGAGAGCATTAGTGAAGCGGCCAGCGTGTTCAGCACGAAAAGCCCGCCAGCGGCATACCGGCGGAGCCGGTCTTTGCCGGAATGAAACTCGACAGGTTCGCTGCCGCGGCGCCTCAGCCCCAGCACGATGGCATGTGCCAGCAGGGCCATCGCCCCAACGCCGGGCAGGAGCATCAGCCGGTTCTGGGGCCACGTGGCGCACGCGGGGGCCATTGCCATCAGCGTGCCCGCCAGCCAGAAGCGGAGCTGCGGTTCACGCTCTAACCCCGGCCACATGAGCCATAGCACTACCCCTATCACGCAGCACGCCCAAGCCAACAGCACGGCCCGCCCCGGCGCGCTCAGCACCAGCCACACCGCCGGATCCGGAAACGCGAACTGGCCTGACAGCATCAGCGGAACGTGGGTTACGACGTTGCGAAAATAGGCCAGGGGCTGTTCGAAGGGCTCGAGGTACAGTGAGGACGCCGCCACCCCGTAGCCAAGCCGCACATACAGCACGCGCCATGCTGCGCCGACGCACGCGTACGGCAACAGGCTGGCCGCACTCCGCCACCGCGGCCCGCGCTCTATGAAGACGGCGTAGGCCACCAGAAAACCTCCGGCGCCGGCCGCCGCTTCCCCACACAACAGCGCCGCCGCAAACAGCACCGGAGCAATCATCCCGGCCAGCCGTCTTTTCTCCCGCCGCCAGGCATCATGGGCTATCAGACTCAGCACCCCGAACAATCCAGAAAGCAACGCGTTGCGCCCCGCAATCCATGCGACTGGAAGCGCGTGGGCGTCGTCCACCGCATACAACATCGCAGCCAGGGCCGCCACCCACGCCGGCATATCGAAGCGCCGGTACAGCAGCACAACCGCAGCCACAAGGGCCCCATACCAGGCGATATTGTGCAGATGCATAAGCCACGCGTGCTCCCCCAGAAGTGCGTTGTCGAACCAATGGGTGAGCGCGGTCAGGGGACGCCAAAACGCGATCTGCATGTCCTCCGGCGTCCACCACGCGATCAATCCCCGCTCTTTTCGGGCAGTTTTGTCGCAGCTGTCCGTGCCGGTGAAATTGAAAGCGTCCAAGGGACTCCGCGCAAGCTCGGGCGCACCGGGCGCGCCTCGCGCAAGCATGCGGAAATAGTTGTCATCGGCGACCGTGCCGCCAGACAAAGACGGAAGCGGCAACGCGACGGCCAATAGCAGGATGGGCCACCACAAGCGCCGGCGGGCAATCGAGCGGCCGAGCTTCTCGATCAAGGGCACCTTCATAAGTGACCACGATAGCGATACCCGCCGCGCCGGGCAAGCCTCAACGCGAGAACGCGACCCGCCGGCCCTATGCCAGGCATACGTCCAATAGGTCTCGAAGCCCTGCCGCCAGGACCGCTCCCGCGCGGGGTCTAATACCGGTAATGGTCGGGCTTGTACGGTCCTTCGACCGGCACGCCCAGATACTCGGCCTGCTCGGGGGTGAGCTTCTCGAGTTTCGCGCCCAGCTTGCCCAGATGCAGGCGCGCGACCTCTTCATCGAGGGTCTTCGGCAGCGTATATACTTTGCCTTTCTCGTACTTGGCCGTCTCGGTCGCAAACGCCACGATCGCCAGCGTCTGGTTCGAGAACGAGTTCGACATCACGAACGATGGGTGCCCGGTCGCGCAGCCGAGGTTCACAAGGCGTCCCCGCGCGAGCATGATGATCGACCTGCCGTCGGGGTAGACGAACTTGTCCACCTGCGGTTTGATGTTGATTTCCTTGATGTCCTTCCGATTCTCAAGATAGGCAATCTGGATTTCGGAGTCGAAATGGCCGATGTTGCAGCAGATGGCCTCGTCTTTCATCACGTCGAAATGCTCGCCGCGCACCACGTCGCAACACCCGGTGGTTGTCACGAAAATGTCGCCGATGGGCGCGGCCTCTTCCATCGTGGTGACCTGATATCCTTCCATGCACGCCTGCAACGCGCAGATCGGGTCGATCTCGGTGATCAGCACCCGCGCGCCGAGGCCCCGCATGGCGTGCGCGCACCCCTTGCCCACGTCGCCATAGCCCGCGACCACGACGATTTTGCCCGCCACCATGATGTCCGTTGCGCGCTTGATTCCGTCCGCGAGCGATTCGCGGCAACCATACAAGTTGTCGAACTTCGATTTGGTTACCGAATCGTTCACGTTCATGGCCCGGGTGAGCAGTTTGCCTTCCTTCATCATCTTGTACAGGCGGTGTACGCCCGTCGTGGTCTCCTCGGAGACGCCGAGCCAGTCCGCGACATACTCATGCCACTTGTTGGGCGTCTCGCCGTGAATCCTGTGGAGGAGCTTGTCGACGATGGTGACTTCCTTGTTCTGCCTGGAAATCGCGGGCAGCTTGCCGGTCTTCTTGAACGTCTCCTCGAGGTCGTAGCCCCGGTGAATCAGCAAGGTGGCGTCTCCGCCGTCATCCACGACAAGGTGCGGCCCCTTCCCGTCCGGCCACGTGAGCGCCTGCTCCGTGCACCACCAGTACTCCTCCAGGGTCTCGGCTTTCCACGCAAACACCGGCGTGCCGCGTTCAGCGATGGCCGCCGCGGCGTGGTCCTGGGTCGAGAAAATGTTGCAGCTCGCCCAGCGCACGTCGGCGCCCAGGGCCTGCAGCGTCTCGATCAAAACCGCCGTCTGGATGGTCATGTGGAGCGAGCCCGAAACGCGATATCCTCTCAGCGGCTGTTGCGGCGCGTGTTTCTCCCGGATCGCCATCAGACCCGGCATTTCCTTCTCGGCCATGTCGATTTCTTTACGGCCCCACTCCGCCAGGGAGATATCCGCGATTTTGTACGGACGCACCGCAGCATCTGTCACAGTTGCCATATGTCTTCAACTCCTCTTTCGGCGCGAACGGCCGTCAACATGCCGTCGTTACCGGCTGCTGTTATGCCAACACGCGCTCGCGTGTTCTCTTCCAGTCGATTTTTTGTGCAATGCCCATTCGTTTTTACATCTGAATTCGAGGACTCTAATCCCTCTTTCCTGACCCCTCTTCCCTCACCTCATAGACGCGCACTTTGCGATTGATACCCTTGAAACTCACCGTATGCGCCTTTCCGGCGGCGTACTTTCCCACCGCCTCTTCTAACACGGAGGCCGTGACCGCGATTCCGGTCTTTCCGTGGGCGTCGACCCATTCGTTTGTCAGAAAGGCCACGTTGACCGCCTCGCCCATGATGTCCGGCCGGACGTAATCCGGATGACCTACCGAGCCGAGATACACCGGCCCGGTGCTCAGGCTGATCTTCACATCCTCCGTAATCAGTCGCTTTGCCTCGAGGGCCGCCATCAGGCCCCTGACCCGGTGCTGCGTTCCCGAGAAGAAACACAAGTACTGGTCGCCCAAATATTTGAGCGGCACGCCCTCATGCCGCAGCGTGATTTCCGTCAGCTGATAGAAAATTCCATTCGCCCACAGTGCGAAATCCCGCGGCGCGATACTCAAGGACTTTTTGTAGGCGCCCCGCACGCTCGATACCAGCACAGTTGCCTCGAACTCGTCCGTTCCCGGTTCATGCACCGACAACAGCCAGTCCGTTGACACGCCCAGGATGCGCGACAGCGGCGCCAGCACCGCGATATCCGGCGCATTCTCGCCCCGTTCCCACTTCGAAACCGCCTGTGGGCTCACGTTCAGCGCGTTTGCGATGTCCTGCTGTTTCAGGCCGAGCTTCTCGCGCTGCGACCGGATCTTCCGGGCCAAATCATCCAGAAACATCATTGAGTCCTCACGCGTAACGTCCTATAGCCTACCCAATTCCCGCAACGGACGGCAATGACGCTCCGGTTGACCACGGTCGCCTCCCTGTTGTCTGTCTGCTCTGTCTGCGAACTTTTGCGGCGGCCGCGGTCTTGCGGTAGACTGGCCCCGAACCAATCATGGGGGCTACGGAAGCGTGAATCCTAATCTGAGGGAGAACCGATGAGAACGGCAACGTGCCTGTCTCTGGCCGCATTCGCGATGGTGGCCCACTTCGCCGAAGCCCAAGTTCTGGTGGGCACATCAGAAGGCGACCTCGAATCCAACCTTTCGATACTCAATCTGTTTGGAGAACAGCCGGAAACGAGCCAGCGCCTTTACGCGGCCGCCTATATGACCCTCGCCGCAGACCCTCACGCGACGTTTACGGGTATTTCAGAGAACCCGGACGTTCAACGTATCTTGAACGACAGCGGCGTCACCCGTTTGGGAGGACCCATGCTCGGAGCGGTCACGCCGGACGGCGCGCGGGTCTGGCTGCGCACCCTCAAGCCGGCAAGCGTCGAAGTCCGTCTAACGATCGACGGCCAGGAACGCGCGTTCGGACCCGTTCATAGTTCGGCCGAATCGGACCTGGCCGCCGTTGTGCCCATCACGAATCTCACGCCCGCCACGCGCTATCCCTACCGCGTCCTGGTCGACGGCGCGCCAATCGCCATTCCCGAACACGCGGCGCTCGTTACCGCCCCCGCGCCTACCGAGGCCGGGACCGTTCGAATCGCCTTTGGGAGCTGCTTTCACCGGTGGGGCATCGGCAACGCGGCGCAAGCCGAGCGTATCCGCAGCCGCAATCCCGTGGCCATGCTATTGATCGGCGACATCGCCGTGCAGGACAGAAACAACCATCTCGGCCTGCACCGCGCCGACTATCTCATGCGCGACCTCCAACCCGCGTGGCAGGGTCTCGCCGCCTCGGTCCCCGTCTATGCCGCCTGGGATGACCACGACTATTTCGACAACGACAAGGCCGGCATCCCCGAGGGGTACACGGAGGAAGACCGGCAGGGCGTCCGCCGGGTTTTCATGCAAGCATGGAACAACCCCTCCTACGGATTTGGCGATGCGCGGGGCGGCGTTTTTTTGCGCACACGGTTCAGCCCTTGCGACGTCATCATGCTCGACAGCCGGTACTTCCGTGAGAACAGGGAAGGCTCGTTCCTGGGCGAAGACCAGATGCAATGGGTGGAAGAACAGCTCCTTGATTGCAGGGGACCGTTCATCATCATCTCGTGCGGCACCATGTGGAGCGATTACGTCTCCGATGGCAAGGATTCCTGGGGACGCTGGGACCCCGAGGGGCGCGAACGCATCTTCTCCTTCATCGAGAAGAACCGGATCGGCGGCGTGCTCTTGATCTCCGGCGACCGCCACGGCGCGCGCGGGTTCCGCATTCCCCGGCCGTCAGGATTCTCGTTCTATGAATTCGAAGCCGCCAGCCTCGGTGGTCGAAAGGGCCCCGCCGTCACCGACCCCGAATGGACAACGCAGCTCTACGGGTTCGCCGAAAAATACGCGTTCGGCGAATTCACCATCGACGCCGGGCTGCCCGATCCCGAGGTGACGTTCCGATTGATCCAGGACGACGGCGCCGAACTCTACACCATCACGCTGAAACGCAGCCAGTTGACGCCATCCGGCAACTGAACCCGCTGAGCCAACGCGTTCACCCCATCCGGGCAGTCATACCTATGAGCGGATACATCGTCCCCGCAAACAGAAACAGGCACCAGCCTATCCCCAGCCAGACCACGCCCCGCGCGAACCATTTGCGCACACATTCCCGGCACATACAGTTATAGAGAGCCCCCAGCACAAAAACGAGCGTGGCCGCCAGCGCAATAACCACAAGCGAGATGACCGCATGGTCCACGGGCGTCCAGAAAACGCGCGAGACCCATCCCCGGTACTCTGGCGCGCAATCCAGCGCCCTTCCCGCCCAAGTCATCTGACCGCTTGCCGACCAGATCGCGAAGCCCACATCCTCGTAGACAGCCTCGAGATACGGCAGCGCAAAAGTCGCATACACCCATGGAAAAACGAAGAACAAGCAGGCAACCGCGACCATGAACGCCTTGGGCCGGCCGCTTTCTCGAAACGCGCGCGCCTTCTCCGCATCGTCCCATGGCACGAACAAACAACCCAGAAGATACAACGGCAGTGCCAGCACGCCCAGCAACAGGATTGCCGCCAGGACGGTGATCGTTCGCACCACGGCCACGTCCACGCCGAAGTAATCCGCATAGCCAGCGCAGATCCCCCCAACCAAGCCGCCGTCCCATTTCTTGGTCAGTTTCCGGACCTTCGCGTCCGCCTGCATCTCCTTGGTCCCGCCCGAAGCGTCCACCACTCGCGACAGCCGAAGATAGTCCTCCTCGGTGATTGTCCCGTCATGAAGCATCCGGTCAAGCCTCTCCTGCGCCGACAAATCTCCCGATTCCATTATCACAGCCCCTCCATCGCTTCCGCCGCCGCCTTCGCCGTGATTTCGCCCCTTTCGAGCCGCTCCAGAATCGCACGCTTGGCTTCTTCATTGTCGTGCAGCTTCTGATACGACTCAATCACGCGGTCCAGGCGGTTTCGGATGGCCACATAACCCAAGCCGGACCTCTCTGCAAGCGCCTTGATGCTGAACCCGGCCAGAAGGTAGCTTTCCAGAAATGAAAGGTCTTCGCCCGACATCCGTAAGAACTGCGTCTGGCGGAACCGGCCCCGCACCTCCACCTCGCATCGGTCGCACGTCATCACCACCGGACGCATGGGTGTTCCGCAGTACGGGCACCCGGGTTTTTTATGTTCGTGTGTTGCGCCCATGATTCGGATCATATCATCAAATGCCCCCGATGTCAAATTTTATTTTGGTAATGGATAGCAAATCAAAATATTTTTGGGCTAGACAGGGTACCAAGAAGAGATTTATCGCACTATTATTATTTTTGTCTTTTAATGCCCCCTCGTTATCCCAAATACATTTACCAATCCAGCGCGACTCAAAACCATCTTAGTCAACTGAAACTGATTTACCCTCGTTTCCCAAGTTCATGTTTTCCCATCTGTGACATCTGTGGCCCGCCCTCCTCCGTTCATTGGCCCCATTCGCGGCGGCAAGGGCAAATCCCGTACAATCGGCCTTTCCATGAGCACACGCATTCACATAACCGTCTCCGGCGCGGTCCAAGGCGTAGGGTTCCGTCCCTTCGTCTACGGCCTTGCCACGCGCGCCGGGCTCGCGGGATTCGTTCTCAACGAGCCGCGCGGCGTGACCATCGAACTCGAGGGCCCGCGCGAGGCCATCGGCGTGTTCCTGGCTGAACTCGAATCTTCGCCGCCGCCACTGGCCCGTATCGAACGCATCGAGACCCGTGAAACCGCACCACTTGGGGAATCTGGCTTCCGCATCCGCGAGAGCGCAGCGTACGGCGAGCGCAGCGTCCTCGTGCCGCCGGATCTGGCGACATGCAGCGACTGCCTGCGCGAAATGGCCGACCCTTCAGACCGCCGGTATCGCTATCCGTTCATCAACTGCACCAACTGCGGCCCGCGCTACACCATCATCCAGGATTTGCCCTACGACCGCGCCAAGACCACCATGGCGGATTTCGTAATGTGCTCCGCGTGCCGAGCCGAGTACGAGGACCCCGCGAACCGCAGGTTTCACGCCGAGCCCACGTGCTGCCCGGTCTGCGGACCGCGCGTTTGGCTGGCGGACCGCGCGGGCGGTGAAGTCCCGTGCGGCGCCCCCATCGGGGAGGCAATCAGATGTCTATCCGCGGGCGCGATCGTTGCGATCAAGGGCCTGGGCGGGTTTCATCTCGCTTGCGATGCGGCCAATACGGAAGCGGTCGCCCTGTTACGCGCCCGCAAACATCGAGACCTCAAACCGTTCGCGATCATGGTGCGTGATGCAGCCGCCGCCGAAGCCATCTGCCGCTTCGCTTGCGACGCCGAACGCCGGCTCCTTGAGTCCGCCGAGCGGCCCATTGTGCTGCTCGACAAACTGCCCGCGCATGCCTTGGCGGAAGGCGTTGCTCCGCGCAGCCCATCCTTTGGCGTCATGCTGCCCTACACGCCGCTGCATCACCTCTTGATGGAAGGGCCGTTCCGCGCACTGGTCATGACCAGCGGGAACCTTTCCGACGAACCCATCGCGCATACCAACGAGGACGCGTTCCACCGCCTGGCCGAACTCGCCGACTGGTTCCTGCTCCACAACCGCCGCATTCACATTCGCACCGACGACTCGGTCGTGCGCGTCATCGCCGGACAACTCCGCTTCCTGCGCCGTTCGCGGGGTTACGCGCCGTTCCCAGTCAAGCTGCCTTTCGATACCACCGGCAACGAAATTCTCGCGGCCGGACCCGAACTCAACAATACGGTCTGTGTCACCCGGGGCGAATACGCTTTCCTCAGCCACCATATCGGCGACCTCACCAACCTCGCCGCGTACGAAGCGTTCCTGCAGGGCGTCGAGCATCTGCAAAACGTACTCGAGGTCTATCCGGCTACCATCGCATTCGACCCGCATCCAGGCTATCTCTCCACCAAGTACGCCCGCGAACAGACGGCGAAAGGGGTTCCCGTTCAGCATCACCACGCCCATGCGGTCTCGGCCCTGGTCGAAGCGAACCATCCGGGACCCGCCATCGCGGTCTCGTTTGACGGCCTCGGTTGGGGCGCGGACGACCTGCTCTGGGGCGGCGAATTCCTTGTGGTCCACGATTACGCCCGCTCTGACCGCGTGGCGCACCTTGAATCCGTGCCGCAACCGGGTGGAGACGCCGCCGCGAAGGAAACCACGCGCATGGCTTTCGCGTATCTCCATGCGGCCTTTGGCGCCGATGCCGTCCGCCTGTGCCAGGAATGGTTCCCCGACCAAGCCGATCGGTTTCCATTGCTGGCCCGGATGATTGCGCGGCGCGTCAATTGTCCGCACACGACGAGCATGGGACGCCTCTTCGATGCCGCCGCCGCCTTGTTGGGCATCTGCCGTTACAACACGTTTCACTCGCAGGCGCCCATGGAACTCGAAGCGCAGGCGCATCTCGCAGCCAGCGAACAGCAAGCGTATGACGCAGGCATGGTTTCCAGCGGGGACGGGGCGCTGGTCGTCAAGAGCACCGATGTGATCCGGGCCTTGGTCAACGACATACGGCGGAACGTGTCCGCGCCGGTGTGCGCGGCCCGTTTCCATAACGCCGTCGCTCATGCTACACTGTGTGTCTGCGAACACATCCGGAAACGGTCCGGGTTGTCGACCGTCGCGCTGTCGGGAGGCGTCTTCGCAAACAAGTTCTTGACCGAACGCCTCGTTTCCCTGCTCGAAAACAAGGGATTCAACGCCTTGCTGAATGCGGCGGTACCGCCCGGTGACGGCGGCGTAAGCCTGGGACAGGCCGCTGCCGCCGCATGGAGCTGCAAAAAACATGTGCCTGGCGATTCCAGCGCAAATTACTGAGATCGAGGGCGCGCGTGGCAAGGTCGCGCTCGCGGGCAACGTGCGCGAGGCCGATTTCAGCCTCATCGACGAGCCCGCGGTCGGCGATTGGGTACTCGTGCACGCGGGTTTTGCTATCGAGAAGCTCGAACCCGAGGACGCACGGGAAACGCTGGCGCTCTTCTCCGAGATGCAGGAAGGAATAGGGGATTTTGGCGCGCCCTGAACCATTCGTGGACCGTGTCCGAAGGGCCGCCGAAGCCATCGGGCGGCATGTCCGCGTCATGGAAGTCTGCGGCACGCATACCCACGCCATCGGCAAAGGCGGTCTGCGCTCGCTCCTGCCGCAGTCCGTCGAACTGGTGTCGGGACCGGGCTGCCCCGTATGCGTGACGTCCCAGCGCGACATCGAACGCATCCTGTTGCTTGCCCGCCAGCCGGGCGTTGTTCTCTGCTCGTTTGGCGACATGATCCGCGTGCCTGGTCTCGAAACGTCGCTCGTCGAGGAACGGTCCCAAGGCGCCGACGTGCGTATCGTCTATTCGCCGCTGGACGCCCTGGACCTCGCGGTCCGCGAACCCGGACGCGAGGTCGTGTTCGCGGCTGTGGGTTTCGAGACCACCGCGCCCGGCGTTGCGTCGGTCGTTCTCCAGGCCCGCGAACGGGGCATCTCGAACTTCTCCGTCTACGCGTCGCACAAACTTATCGTCCCGGCCATGAAAGCCGTGCTCGAGGGCGCATCACGCATCGAAGGATTCATTACCCCCGGCCACGTCTCAGTCATCATCGGCCCGGAAGCCTACGAGGAGGTCGCGCGGCAATACCGGGCGCCGTGCGTCGCCACGGGCTTCGAACCCTCGGACGTGCTCGAAGGCATTGCCATGCTCCTGGAATGTATCGCCGAGAAGCGCATTAGCTCGTTTGTGCAGTACACGCGCGTCGTCAAGCCCGGCGGAAACAAGCGCGCGTGGGACATGCTCATGCGCGTGTTCAACGTGTCGGGTGCGGAGTGGCGCGGTCTCGGCGAGATTCCCGGAAGCGGGTTGGTTCTGAAGGAAGAATTCGCCTCCTTCGATGCCGCACATAAGCACGAATTGCCTGACATGGGACCCGTGCAGTTGCCAAAATGCCGGTGCGGGGACGTCCTCAAGGGGATCATCCACCCGCCCGAGTGCCCTTTCTTCGGCAACGAGTGCACCCCACGCAGCCCTCTTGGGCCGTGTATGGTTTCCTCGGAGGGTTCCTGCGCCGCCCGGTATAAGTATGGATAATGGGAGGGAGATTCCCCAGGGCCCCTTCCCAAGGAAAGCGATTCGGTCATCGAGTCGAGAAGGGTGATGAAGGATATTGATCGGATTCTATTAGCCCATGGAGGCGGCGGGGCGCTGACCCGCGAGCTCATTGCCGAGGTGCTTCTCGCGTCTTTGGGCCGAAACGCGGACGGGTTGCCGGACGCCGCCGCCGTGCCGGGCGTCGAAGGTCTCGTATTCACCACGGACTCGTTCGTCGTCAAACCGTTGTTCTTCCGCGGTGGCGATATCGGGAGCCTTAGCGTCCACGGCACAGTTAATGATCTTGCGGTTTCGGGGGCCAAGCCGGTTGCCTTGTCGATGGGGCTCATCATCGAGGAAGGGTTCGCGATTGACACCCTCGCCCGGATCGTGCGTTCGGCTGCGACTGCGGCCGAGTTGTCGGAAGTCCAGATTGTTACGGGCGACACCAAAGTCGTTGCACGGGGCGAAGCCGACCAGCTCTTCATCAACACCGCTGGCGTGGGCATCCGGCAAACCACTTCAGACCCGAAAAGCCTTAAGCCGGGGGACGTTGTTCTCATCAACGGCCCCATCGCCGAGCACGGCATTGCGGTCATGAGCGAGCGCGAAGGGATCGCGTTCGATACCCGGGTCAGATCCGATGCCTCACCGGTCTGGCCGTTCGTCAAAGCTTTGATCGACGCCGGCGTCGAACCCCGTGTCATGCGCGATCCTACCCGGGGAGGCCTGGCCGCGTGCTGCGCCGAACTGGCCGGCGATTCGGACGTTACCATCGAGTTGGACGAGAACGCCATCCCCGTGCGCCCGGAAACACGCGCCGCGTGCGAAATGCTGGGCCTCGATCCGCTCACCGTCGCCAACGAGGGCAAACTCGTTCTTTTCGTCTCAGAAGGACAAGCAGATTTGGCGCTTGACAGCCTCCGGAAGACCGCCGGAGGCGAACGTTCGTCCGCTATTGGCCGTGTTGTGCCCCGCAAACGCGTGCCGTGCGTGATGCGCACGCGTTTCGGGGGCGAACGCATCCTCGAAATGCCCTATGGCGAGGAATTGCCCCGAATCTGTTAGCGTAGGGGATAGGCCCATCCATAACCCGTGCGAACACGGATTCCCGAGCAGGTGCAGGCTTCCCGTCCGCCTTATGTAGCGCCTGGCCTTGCGCCAGGCGGAATCGGCTCTCCCTCGCCCTGCTGAACACCAGCCGCCCAGGAAGCGTCCTTTGGGTCCTTCGGGAGCCTGTGGTCCTTTTCGCGCGCGGCCTATTTTCGCGCCGCAGCCCGCTCCTCGAGCCACTGCAAAAACCGGTCTATGCCTTCGCCCGTCGTCGCGGCGGTGCGGAACACCGGCATGTCCGGCACAATCTCCCGTACATCGCGTTCCATGCGGTCGACGTCGCACGTGATGTAGGGCAAGAGGTCGGTCTTGGTGATGACCATGGCTGACGACACCTTCATGGCTTTGGGATATTTCGCGGGCTTGTCGTCGCCTTCGGTGGTCGATACGATCGCCACCTTGATGTCCTCGCCGATCTCGAAACTGGCGGGGCACACCAAGTTGCCGACATTCTCAATGAACAGCAGGGTGACGCCGTCCAAAGGAAATTCCTTCAAGGCGTCGCGCACCATGGCGGCGTCGAGGTGGCATGCGCTGACCGTGTTGATCTGGTGCGCGCGCAATCCGGCCCGTTCAATGCGGCGTTTGTCATTGTCCGTGGCGAGATCCCCTTCGATGACGGCCGCGCGCCCCCTGATGCGGCTGGCCAGGGCCTCGAGCAGGCTGGTCTTGCCCGCTCCGGGAGACCCGATAAGGTTCACGACGAAGATGCCTCTCTTGCGGAACATTTCCCGCAATTCCAAGGCGATTTCGTAGCCTTTTGCCTGCACCTTTTGCTCGAGCTTAACCGTCTTGCTCATCCAGTTCGATCTCCTCGATAACGAGACCGGCGCCAAACAGGGGCCGTTCCGCGCCCGCCGGAGCGGCCACTTCCTCGATCTCGATTTCCGCGCCGGCCATGATCGTGTCTTGTGAAATACTCTCGAGGCAGAACCGCAGACTGGCGGGTTCCAGGGCGAGGTATTCATCGGCGCGCAGTTTTACGCGGGTCACGCGGACGCCGCCGAAACCGGCCGCTTCGCGTTGGACTGTCTCCAGAATCTGCTGTGCAAACGACAATTCGTGCATCAACACAGGATAGCGTAATGTCCCGCGCAGCGGCAAACCGGCTTTGCCTGGTCATGTTTCGGGAAACGCACGTGTTACCCTTGCGAGATCCGCGCCATGCGTACGACGGTGTTGGTTCCGTATGGGAAACCCGTTGCCGTGACATTGAGCTTCTGGCCGTCCTGCTCGAATTTCAACTCCTCACCGTTGTCCAGCCATGTCACGGACGCCACCTTTTGTTCGACCCCTTCGAACGTGCGTGGACCCGGGCCGCTGACTTCGCCTGCCTGCTGGCCATGCCCGGGCTTGAGGGCGTGCACGAACAGGTAGAGCGTTCCGTCCAGATCGAGCCCGAAATCCGGCCCGGGACCTGCCACGCTGCAGGGTTTGCCGTTGTAGATGGCTTCGCCGTAACGTTCGAGCCATTGCCCCACGCGTTCGAGGGCGGCCCGCTCGTATTCCGGGATGGCGCCCCCGGCCGTGGGACCGACGTTGAGGAGATAGTTGGCCCCCACCTTACGGCACGCGCACAGGTTCTCAATGATCTCCGGGGGCGACATGTAATTGTAATCGTTGATGGCTATTCCCCAGTGCATGTTCATGGTCTGGCACATCTCGGCGCTGATGTACTTGGGCATGCCGCGGCGGTCCATGGGGGACGGCCGGCCCTGCTCGAAGGTGGTGCTGTCGATTTCGGGATGTCCAATCTCGCCCATCTTGTGAATGCCCGTATTGTTGATGATCATCGCCTCCGGCTGGTGTTTCCGGATGATCCCGTATAGGCGGTCCTCTTTCCAGTCCGCGTCCGGCTTGCTCCAGTTGCCGTCGAACCACAACCCGCCGATGTCGCCATACTGCGTGCACAGAATCTCGACCGAGGCATGCAGGTAATCCAGGTACGCGTCAAAGTCGGCCCCGAAATCCGGGTGACACCAATCAAGCGTGGTGTGGTAGAAGAAGGGGAGGATGCCCTCGGCGCGGCAACCCTCGACGAAATCCGCCACGAGATCGCGCGCGGCGGGACTGTGCACGGCGTCGTAGTCCGACAGTCCCCTCGTATCGTAGAGGCTGAACCCTTCGTGGTGGCGTGCCGTCAGGGTCGCGTACCTCTGTCCGGCGCGCCGGACAATGCCGGCGATGGCGCGGCCGTCGAAGTCCGCGGCCGTGAAGGTGTCTCGCAGCCGTCTGTATTCCTCTACCGGGATCTTTTCCTGGTTCATGACCCATTCGCCCCGGCCCAGCTGCGAGTAGAGGCCCCAGTGGATGAACATGCCGTAGGCCAGCCGTTCGAAACGCTCGATGCGCGGCTCCGGCTTTGGAATCGGCCCCGCGGCCGGTTGTGTGCTTTCGTGCGAGGCTTGCGCGGTGCGCATGGCCTTTCCGCCCCAGGCCAGAGCCGTGCCTCCAGCAAGCGTCTTGAGCACGTCGCGACGTGTCGGTTTCATAACAGTTCCTCCGCGTTCGTTCGGGTTTCAGTGTCACACGTGGATATCGGGCAGCCTGAGACGCGCCAGTTCGGCAATATCGCCGTCTTGTGGCCGGCAAGGCCGCAGGGCAAACCCGAAATCGATGGTTCCGCCATACAGGGCGTAGGAGTCCAGCACGAGAGGGCCGCAACTGCCGTTGCCCAATCCGCATTGCTTGTAGTCCACGCAGGCGGTGATGTTCCTGCGCGGGTTCAGGTCGTACGGGTGCTCGGCGCGGTTGAGGTCGCCCGGCGTAAACCGCAGCGCGCTGAAGGCCATGGGCGCATCCATCAAGACCAACACGCCCTGACCCCTCGCATTCGTGAGAGCCGCCCAACGCACGTCTTCCTTGTTGCCGCACTCTTGCGGAAATGGGTAGGGCACGTATTGGTCCGACACAGTGCTTTCGTACCTTCCGACGGGCGCGCCGGTCTTGCGATCGGGGTAGCTTTCGTAGGGGCCGCGCCCGTACCACGCGAGTTGTTCGAGTTCGCCCGCAAACGTTGTTTTCAAGCCTATCCGCGGGAGCATCGGCAGCTCCCCGATAGGCTCGAGATGGTTCCGCAAATGGATCGACCCGTCCGGGTAGAGGGTATACATGCATTCGTGAGCGAACCCCCGCCCTTTGCTGCCCAGGCAGTGGATATGCGACCTGACGCACACCGTGTTTGCGTCTCGGCTGACCACCTCGAACCGCTTGAGGTACGAGCGCATCTGGCTCAAGCCCGCCTCATAGAAGCCACGCTTGAGACTTTCGCCCTGATGCTGGCGGTTGTCGTTGTCGGTGAACGCGCGAAGCAGGTTCAACGCGGGACCGTTGAATACCTCGCCCCCGTCCGGGATCACCATCTGCTTGCCGTAAGTGACCGCGCTGATGCCTCCGTGCGTCTTGCTGAACCGGGCGGCGAACGACTTGCCGGAAACCACAACGCGCGTACTGTCTTCTTCGACCTTCAGCTTCAGGTTTTTGCCGAAGATGATAGCGCGCCTCTTGCCCGCATCGAGGGGCAATCGCATCTGTTCCCAAGCCGCTTCGTGGCCCTTCTGGGCCCAAAGCGTATCCTCGGCAAGGTGAAAGCTGATGCGCAGCCAGTACTCTGCGCCGGGTCTCAGCGAAGGACTGGCATACGGAACCGTGAGCTCGGTTTCCTGGCCCGCGGGAAGGTCCAGAGGCGCCAGAACGCCTTCTTCGAGGATTCTGCCGTCCTCGCTGACGCTCCAACGGATACCGTAACGGTTCAGGTTAGCGAAGAAATGCTTGTTGCGAACGCGCACCTTGCCCGAGGCGAGGTCCGATGGGGCGATCGACACGTATTGGTAGACCTTCTTTACTTCCCACATTTTGGGCGGGATGGCGCGGTCGGGGAACACCAGGCCGTCCATACAGAAGTTCTTGTCGTTGGGCTGGTCGTCGAAGTCTCCTCCATAGGCCCAGAACCATGTCCGCGACCCGTCTTCGGCGGGTTCTTCATTGGTGTATTTGAAAATGCCGTGATCGGCCCATTCCCAGATGCATCCGCCAATCAGCCGCTTATGACTCTCTATGGCGTCCCAGTATTCCTTGAAATTGCCGACGGCGTTCCCCATCGCATGGGCGTATTCGCACATGATGAACGGCTTGGGCGAGTCCTTCTTGCCCTCCGCGATGAGCTCGTCCACATGGGGGTACATCACGCTGTCGATGTCCGCCACTTCATTCATGCGTTCGTAATGAATGGGGCGGGTGGGGTCGAGGGCGCGTATCTTGCGCGCGCCCGCTTCGAAATTGCAGCCGCTGCCGGATTCGTTACCCATTGACCAGATGATCACCGACGGATGGTTCTTGTCCCGTTCGACGAGTGCCGTATGCCGGTCAATGTGAGCAGCCTGCCACTCCGGGCGGTTACCCAGCGTCTTGTCAAGGTCGTATCCCATCCCGTGGGCTTCGAGATTAGCCTCGTCGATGAGGAAAATGCCGTACCGGTCGCACAGCTCGTACCATTTGGGATCGTCGGGGTAATGGCTCGTACGGACCGTGTTGAAATTGAACCGCTTGAGAATCTCGATGTCCTGGATCATGCGCTCAATCGTGACGGCGCGTCCCCGCCAGGGGTCGTTTTCGTGACGGTTGGCGCCTTTCAGCAGCACCGATACTCCATTAACAAGCAGCTGGGCATCGCGAATCTCGACCTTGCGGAAACCGAAACGGCATTGTACGACTTCCAGGGTTTCGCCCGAGTGCATCTTAAGCAGGACCATGAACGTGTACAGATAGGGGTCTTCGGACGACCACTTGCGCGGGCTGTTCACCGGGGCTTCCAGTTCGAGAACCTGCTCCTCGCCGCCCGCCAGGGCCTTCAACGCGGCGGTGAACAGCGGCTGTTTTCCAACGGGCGCGCCGTCCGCATCCAGCAGGACGCCTTCCAGGGCATGTTCCTGGCAGGCCTTCTCGCCGAAGTTGCAGACCTTTGCGGTCAGCTTGAGCACGGCATCCCGATACTCGCCGTCAAAATCGCAGCGGACAAAGAAGTCGCGCACATGGGTCTCAGGTGTCGCGAAAAGGTAGACGTCGCGGAAGATCCCCGAGTAACGCCACATATCCTGGTCTTCGAGGTAGCTGCCGTCCGACCAGCGGTACACCTCGACCGCCAGGGTGTTTTCGCCGTCCTGAAGATACGGCGTCAGATCAAATTCCGCGGGCCCCATGCTGTTCTTGCTGAAGCCAACCCGTTTCCCATTCAGCCAGATATAGAACGCGCTCTCGACGCCGTCAAAGTGAATGAACACTCTCCGGCCGCGCCATTCCCCGGGAACCTCGAAGACGCGGCGGTACGACCCCACCGGGTTGTAGTCGTGCGGAATACGCGGCGGGTCCGCCGGGAACGGATAACGCACATTGGTATAGATGGGTATGCCGTAGCCCTGGAGCTGCCACACAGACGGCACCGGAATCTCGTCCCAGTCCGATACATCCACCTCGGGTTTATAAAAATCGCGGGGGCGGTCGTCGGGTTTGCCAACCCAATTGAACTTCCATACGCCGTTGAGGGACTGGTGATACGGCGAGGCGTCTCGCGTACCTGCACGCGCCGATTCCTCATCGGGATAGGGCAGCAACGTGCAGTGATACGGCTCCTTGTTGCGGCCGAGAACGGCGGGGTTCTCCCAATCCGGTGTTTCGGCGCGCGCTTGCCGCGCCATGCCGAGACACACGAGCAAGAGAGCACAAGATAAGGCGATAGTAATCACGGTTGCCTCCCATCAAGCAGTGGTGTTTACGCGTTCTTCACCCCAGGCTGTGGCAAGAAACCGTATTGTCGCGGGGAAACCGACAAAATTCAACTGAGCGCACGGAGGCAATGCGCCGGCCCGCATGGCCGTAATCGGCCTGGCGCGACGGGTGTGTCAGCTCGGTCCCGCGGATTGTTCCCGCCCGCTGCGCAGCTTGATCGCCAGTGTCGGGACGCTTATGGTAAGCCGGTCAATGAAGGTGCTATTCAACCAACCAGGAGTACGAAGCATGAGCTGGAGATCTGTTCTGTTAACCGTCTTTCTAGCCGCCGCATGGCGCATCGAGGCCGCCGAGGTGCTGTGGCGGTTCGAAACGCCCCTGGGCAACGTGGACAGTTCTCCCGCCCTTGCCGACATGAACGGCGACGGACGACAGGACATCATCATCACCACCGCATCTGGAAGCGTCGTAGTGGTGGACAGCGCGGGACGCGAAATCTGGGGCCGCAGCCTTCAGATTCCCATAAGCATTCCTCCCACCGTGGCCAATCTCGTCGAAGACGAACAGCCGGAGATTCTCGTGCTCAATCAGGCCGGGACGGTCTTCTGCCTGGCCGGCCAAAACGGGGATACCATCTGGAAATATGACCTGCCCTCGGAAATCGAGTGGGGCACCACCGCGATTGTAGCCTGCGACCTTGACGGTGACGGGACAAACGAGGTCGTGACTGGCGACTCGGCGGGGCACGTTGTCTGCCTGTCGCCGAAAGGCGAGCGCGTCTGGCAATTCGACGGCGGCCATGGGCAAACCTACCCGCCTGCAATCGGAAGCCTGACGGAATCCGCGCCGCCATCAATCCTGCTCTCGGGCTCCCAGTTGCCGCTGGTATGTCTGGACACGTCCGGGAAAGAGCAGTGGCGTCTGGATATCGCAGCGCAGGGCGCCGCGCCTGTTATCGCGGATATCA
>Ga0116148_1001120_pt1 | contig 30050 bp, 28 predicted proteins | sample AD_UKC055_MetaG_FD_89786 | JGI IMG/M metagenome (GOLD analysis project Ga0116148, IMG submission 89786) | Active sludge microbial communities of municipal wastewater-treating anaerobic digesters from USA - AD_UKC055_MetaG | ecosystem: Engineered > Bioreactor > Anaerobic > Digestate | place: USA...
CGGATGGTTTTTAGAGCTGGAAATTCTTTCGGATTCGGCCGGGAGCGAAATTATCGAACAGGCGGGAAAAACGCTCCGAAACATACTCGCTCGATGCGGCGTACCCGAATCAGCGATCGAAACACGGTACTACACTGAGCTCCTTTCGCTTGCACAATCGGCGAACCGGAACAAGCCTTTCTGCCAGGAGCCGAAAAAGTAGTACAGGACGGTTCCGGTCATTCCGACAAGAAAACCGATAACGATAGCCCACCAAATACCGCTCGTTCCCCGTACCGACGACAGGCAGAACGCAAGCGGGATGCGAATGATCCATATAGACAGCACAGTCATCAACATTGGGAAGATCATCGATCCTGAACCGCGAATCACGCCAGAAAACGTAAACATGATTGATTGGGCTATATAGGCGATAGAGACGATGCGGAGATATTCAAATCCGATTCTGACTACCTCGGGATCCCGGGAAAATAACCGAATCAGATAATCGCCCCGGAATAACAGCAACAAAGCGATCGAACAGGTCACGCCGAGCGTAATCAGCAGCCCGTACGCAAGCGCCCGGCGAACGCGGTCTATATGATGCGCTCCCAGATTCTGGCCAGTGAACGACGAGAGCGCCATGCTAATATTCATCGCTGGCATGATTGCGAAGCTGTCCAGCTTGCCGGTAACAGAAAAGGCGGCTGCAGGATTTGTTCCGAACCGGTTGACAACGCTGGTAACAGTCATCAAGCCGGCTCCGACAAGCCCCTGCTGGATACCGGACGGAAGTCCCATTCTGAAAATGTCGAAAAAGATGGATCGGTCAAATCCGAACCGCAGCAGACTGATCGCAAACTCGGGATTCTTACGCTTCAGATACAAGAGCGTCCAGCCGAGCGATACGCCTTGGGCGACTACTGTTGCAACCGCCGCCCCGGCTATTCCCCAGCCGAATACGACAACAAACAGCAGATCGAGCGCGATATTGAGAAGCGTTGAAATGATGAGGGCATACAGCGGTGTGCGGGAATCGCCCAGGCCGCGTTGTACGGCACTCACCATGTTATAGCCAAAGCTCGCGATGGAACCGATAAAAATAATCCGCAGATACAGAACTGCTTTGTCCATGACATCGGGCGGCGTTTGCATGACAGACAAAATCAGGGGAGCGGCGAAAAAACCGATACCCGTCATAACAGCTGCAAATACCATAGTTACGCTGACAGTCGTATCGATAACGGCTCGGACCTTGTCATACTGCTTGGCTCCGAAATACTGGGCAACCAGGATATTACCGGCCATGCCGAACCCCATCATGAGAGCAACAGAAACAAAAAGAACGGGAAAGGATTGCCCCACAGCGGCAAGAGCCTGCTTTCCGACAAAATGCCCGACAACCATACTGTCGACCATATTGTACATCTGCTGGAACACATTCCCCAGCAGCATTGGAAGTGAAAAGAAAACAAGAACCTTCGCCTCATGACCGACGGTTAGATCTTTCATCGACCGGGATAATAGCCCGCTGTCCGGCAAGGGTCAAGAGTGAACAAGATCAGGTGTTCGGGGGGCTAATAACATGAGGCTCTCTCAAATGTAACCGACTATTGAAATCGGCTTAACCGACTTTTAAAATCGGCTCACATATTATCGCGGAAGATATGTTATTTTTCCGGCAATCCATTATACTGGTCTTAGTAGATGAATAACCGGTAGCCGCTGAATCCGGACACCTTTCTTTTCCGGTTTTGTTGTGCAAGAGCTTTACCGGATACTCCTTATGGTATGTTTCGTCAGGACTGCCGGTTTCATCAGTACCGCTTCTGCTTGCGTCACCATGACCGTCGGGTTCAAGCCCGCCGGTCTTTTTTTCCCCCTCGGGCATCACCTATGCGATTCCGTCCAGCTCCGCCCGTGTGCGAGCCAAATCTGAAGGGATGTCTATATGCTGGGGACATTTGGGAATGCATGCGCCGCAGGCAGTACAGGTATCCGCCCTGGCCGGGGTGAAATCCGGATTGTGCCATTCCCACCGCGCATTGCTGCGGTTCTCAAACTTTCCCCAGGTATTCCACTGGGTAAAATTTCGCGGAATGTCAACACCAAACGGACAGGGCATGCAATAGCGGCATCCGGTGCAGCTGTTCCGAACCCGGGATTCCAACACGGTACGTACCTGCGCGAACGTGTCGTTTCCAGCGCCTGCCGGCATCCGGGGATCTGAGCAGGTTGAAATGTTGTCCTCCAGTTGATCCATAGTGGACATACCGCTGAGTATCAGTCGTACGCCGTTTTTCGCAGCCAGCCAGCGCAAAGACCAGCTTGCGGCGGAAGCTTGGGGATCGATTGCACGGAACGGAGCCATTGCGTCTTCGGGAAGAGACGCAAGCGAGCCGCCCTTGAGCGGTTCCATAATTACAACCGGAATGCCGAGTTCTTCGGCCAGAAGATAACCTTTGTCCCCTGCCTGTTCATCTACATCGACATAGTTATACTGGATCTGACAGAAATCCCAAGGATGTGCGCGGAGGATGCGCTCGAAGGCGTCATACCCGTCGTGGAATGAAAACCCGATATTGCGTATCAGTCCTTCATTCCGCAGCGCTTCGAGTTCGGCATAGGCACCGAGCCTTTCAAGCAGCGTCCAGCGGTCGCCGTTTAAGGCGTGCAACAGATAAAAATCGATATAATCAGTTTTCAGACGTTCGAGCTGAAGGGAGACGAATCGTCTGACATCCCCGGTTGATTCGACAAGCCAGACGGGAAGCTTTGTGGCAAGCATGTAGCTTGCTCGTTCAAACTTGGAAAGAATTCTTCCCGTAAACTCTTCGCTTGCTCCGTCGTGATACGGCCAGGCGGTATCGAAGTAATTGACCCCTGCTTCGTATGCGCGCTCGAGAAGGGCAGCCGCTGCCGGCTCGTCGATTGCATTTTTTTTTGTCGGAAAGCGCATGCAGCCGAAACCGAGAAGCGAAACTGTACTGCCGCGCCCTATTGTTCGATATTCCATTGATAACTCCTCCGGCAGGAAAGTGCATCCCGCTGTCCAGTCCCGGCGATGCGCTCGTGCCTATTCAAGATCGACCGGAGCGTCGTTTTTTTCTCCGCCGGTAACAAAGCCCATAACTGCGAACGCGAGCAGGAAAAATATGGCGCAGAACAGGAACATGGAGCGGAAGCCGGCGATGTCGATAATTGCGCCGGAAAAAGACGGGGCGACGATGGCGGCGAGCTGCGAGAAGGTGTAGTACAGGCCGGTATACACGCCGATGTTTCCGTGATGCGCCATCTGCCAGAGCATCGGGAAGGAGTTGGCGATGATGGCAATCCAGAAGATGCCGAAGCCGAACATGCAGCCCCAGAATATGAACTTTTGGGTCGAGGGGGCAATTCCCAGAGCTGCTGAAACAGGTTCAAGGAAAAAGGCGCCAACGGTAAGACAGGCGATGACGACCAGTGCAATTCTGATGATTCTTTTGCGGCCCCAGCGGCTCGCGGCGTAGCCCATGGGGATTGCCGCCAGCGCGGAGCTGATGCCGACCATACCCATGGCAAGCGGTCCCTGTCCCGAAGTAAGATTGAAGGTTTTGATGCTGTACTCGGTCAGATACGGCACAACGCCCTGATAACCGACGAACCAGAGGAACAGGCTGACGAGCACCAGAAAGCCGCTTTTATCGCGTGCGGTAAATACGACGCGGATGCTGTGGAAAAAGGGCTGGTTCTTTTCGGTTTCGGAAGCGGGATCGATCTGTTTTTCGCGCACAAAGGCGAAAAGAAATACAACCGCAACGAGTACGAACAGGGCGCCTGCGGGAAATGCAAGGCGGTCTTTGGTTGCACCGAGCACCGGCAGGATTGTGTCGACGTCCATAAGGCGCGCAAGGAAGAGGGTGCCGACGATTGCGGCGATGTTTCCCATTGTGTTGATGACGCCGTTCGCCTGGGAGCGGAACTCGCCGGGGATGGTGTCCGGCATCAGGGCGACGACCGGGCCGCGGACTGATTGTTTGAACAGGTTCAGGAACACCAGCAGGATGATGAGGGCAAGCAGCGAATGCTCGGCCGCGTAGGGAATTGCGCCAAAGCAGAGGGCGGAAAGCGGTAGCAGGATGAGTATCCAGGGCATGCGCCGGCCGATTCGGGTCCGGGTGTGGTCGGACCAGACAGAGACCAGCGGAATCAGGAACAGGGCAAGCAGGTTGTCGAGCGACATGATGACGCCGATAATCGATTTGAGCGGAATGTAGCGGGCGAGAAAAATCTGGACATAGCTGTCGTACAGCGGATCCATCATGCCCATGGTAAAGAAGCCGAAACCGATCAGGAAGGTCAGCGGCAGGTAGTGTCTGAACGTGATTTTTTTCGTTTCCATGAATACCCCTTTTGCATTATGCCGGTTCAGTATATCATGAAAAATACTATGACTGATTATACAACAGTTAAAACAGCGTCAAAAAAAGAACGGAAAATACTGCCCGAAGGATGGCCGCGGGTGCTTGCCCACCGCGGAGCCTGCACGCGTGCCCCGGAGAACACTCTTGCAGCTTTCCGCATTGCGCGCGAACTCGGTGCACGGGGCATCGAGCTTGATGTGCACTTGTGCGCTTCGGGAGAACTGGTGGTAACGCACGACCACTGGCTGGACAGGGTCGCCGGGATACACCGGCGAATCGAAGACATGACGATGGACGAAATACGCCAGGCGGACGCAAGTACGTATTTTGATCCCCTGCATCCGGAACTGCCCCCTGGAAGTTTTGCCGGCGAAGGAATCCCCACGCTCGACGAAGTGTTCGAGACGGTCGGGAAAGACATGTTCCTTGATATAGAGCTTAAAACCGACACAAACCGCTGTCCCGCGCTTTCGCAGGCTGTTGCGGAATCGATCCGGAAGCACAATCGGAACAATTGCATTGTCTCCTCGTTCAATCCGTTTGCGATAATCGATTACCGCAAACACGGAGACCGGCCAATCGCCGCTATCTACTGCCCGTACAAGTCGGTACCGTTTTTTATGCGCCACCGCGAAGCCCTGTACATTTCCCGCGCAGCGATTAAAAAACCGGCGGTCGAAACTGCCCGGGCATCGAAACGGGCAGAGACTGGATCGAAACCGGTTCTTGTGTGGACCGTCGATTCGGTCGACGAAGCAGACGCCCTCCTTGCAAAGGGAGTCGCAAGCATCATCACAAACCGCATACAGGACTTTGCCCGCTATTATTAAAACTACAAGTCTTTATATTAGAAAGATTTGTGGTTATTTCTCCAAAAGCCGATTTCAAAAGTAACCGACTTTTGAAATTGGCTCCTGCCTCTACCAGGATTCTGCAACGCTTCTGACACTCAGCGCCCGGGCAAACTGTTCGAGAGTTATGCCGGAAAGAGGGGTTCCTTGCGCCGGGCTGTCGGCGTACAGTTCGTCTTTTCTGACGGATACGACCAGAGAATCTCCGGCGCCAAGATCGAAGAAGTTGTCGGAAAAAATCGCGTCGAATCCGGTTGTTTCCAGTTCGATGAATCGTGCATAGGCGGCCGCTCGGACGGTGACCTCAAAACGGTCCGCTTTTTCCTGCGCCTCGACTGTTACCGCATGTCTTCTGAAATTGAAATGCTTCGGTTTAACGAACAGTACGCTGCCCCGGGATTGAGCGCATGCGCCTGATTGCACGGGAATAAACTCGTACATTAGATATGCGTTTCTCGAAGCGTCGACTCCGGACAGGATTGCCGTAAAATCCAGGGCGAAAACCTGCATATCGGAAAACGCCGGGACTGCAACCGTTCGTTTGCCGGTTTCCAGGATGGCGGCTCCGTGTATACTGCGCGAATCGTCGCAGAGTCGCCAAATCAGGATGCCTTCGACTGCCAATGCAGTTTCGTTGCTCACATGGAGATCGACGCGGGCGCCTTCCTCCCGCGCAGAAGCCAGAACCGGCGCAAAGAAGCGCTTCGATGCATACTGGAGTGCCTTCCACCTGCCGTACCAGTCGATGCTTGCCCACGAAGCAACCGGCCAGCAGTCGTTCAGCTGCCAGTACACAGCTCCCATGCAGCGGTTTCCGTTCCGGTTTCGCCGCCAATGTTCGACGCCGTAGCGGAGGCCTTCGGCCTGGACCAGCTGTGATGCATACACCAAAGATGGAAAATCTTTTGGATACCGATAGGTTTCGCTGATGTAATACAGGATTTTCGCATTTCCTGACTCGCATTTCTGGTGGTTTTCCATTACCGGGGAAAAAATATTACGGTCGTCAGGTTCAGTGAACGATTCGATTGTGCGCATTGACGGGAACGACTCTATGCCGAATTCGGACATAAACCGGGAATAGCAGGAACGGTAGGTGGCAAAGGGCTTCAGTCCGTGCCAGATTGTCCAGTTGTGCATGTCGCCCCGGCCTTCTGCGTTCGGTTTGTCGAACGAACCGCCCGATGAAGGAGACGAAAGCCAGAAAAAGGTTGCCGGATCAAGTTTTTTCATCAGGGCGGGAAGGATTTCTTCGTACAGTTTGATGTAGTCGGCCTTGAGGCGAGGACTGAACTGCTCGGTCCACCCCCAGGAACACCAGGCTTCTTCCTGCTCGTTATTCCCGCACCACAGCCCGAGCGACGCATGATGGCGAATCCGTTGTACGTTGTCTGTTATCTCGGAAACGATGTTTTCCCTGAATTCGTCCGTCAATTCGTACACACCGCAGGCCATCATGTGGTCGTGCCAGATAACCAGGCCGTATTCATCGCACAGATCGTAGAACGAGTCGTCGGGGTAGTTCGCCCCGCCCCACACGCGTATGCAGTTGTGGTTAGCCAGAACGGCCGATTTGATCAGGCGTTCGGTGCGTCTGCGAGAATTTCGGGTAAGAATAGAATCTTCGGGCACGTAGTCGGCGCCCATTGCAAAAAAACTGCAACCGTTTACCGTCAGGGCGAACGATTGCCCCCATTCGTCATCGACGGCGGCAACAGTCATGGTGCGTAATCCGATGCGGAACAATCGTTCGTCGAGCACGGCGCGCGCTGCGAGCGCTGCCGGGTCCGAATTTCCTGCGGGATCGACATCGGTGCTGAGCGACACCGAAAGGCTATACAGCGGCTGGGCGCCGAGATTGTTCGGCCACCACAAGGCCGCGTGTGCAACTTCCAGAGTCGCAACCGTTTCTGACGAACCGGAAAGGAATTCCGATGCGGTTTCGATGCCGGTACCGTCGGGTTTCGTCAGGCGGCACGAAATTCCGGCTTTCAATGCGTCGGACTGACAGCAACCGGCAGCCGTGCGCGCAAATTCAATCCGCACCCGAATCGATACCGAAACGTCTGTCCCCCCGCATGCGCCCGGACGATGATCCTGGATGATGTACACATCATCGATTCTGGCCCCCGACCATGCGCGAATAAAGGCAGGTCGCCAGATTCCAAGATCCGGAAGCACGGGTCCCCAATCCCACCCGCTCATCGAATGGGACTTTCTGAGATAGTTGAAACCGCGGAATTGTCCGCCTGCACCGCCAACCAGAGGCGCTCGCGCGTATTCAGCCAGCATATAGCGGGTGGGAGAACGGAATACGACAGTCAGCACGTTTTCGCCTTCATGTACGGCGTCAGCAATATCAAAAACAAAGGTTCGGTGCATGTCGGAGGTTTTTGCTATCGGGTGTCCGTTGCAGCTGATTTCTGCAATTGTATCAAGACCTTCAAAAACGAGCTCGATCCGCTCATGCGAAAGCACGGTCCGCTCGCACCAAAAAGACCGGGAATATTCCCAGTCGAAATCGGATAACCTGGCTGCTTCCCGCTCGTTTTCGCGCCAAAAGGGATCCGGAATGCGGCCGAGTTTCAGCAAATCGGCATATAAGGAGCCGGGAACCGTTCCTGCCAGGGTTTCGCCGGGAAAAACGCCGGAATCAAGACAGCGAAAAGACCAGGGCCCGCCAAGATCAATGTGTTTCATTCGTATACTCCTGAGCCTTATAGAGCGCGAACACTGCGCTTTTTTTTCCGTTCACCAGAATATCCGTGCGGAACCCCGGGGTGACGGCGCATGTACCGAATACGGGATTTTTTGCAACCGCTTCTTCCATTTCGCGCTTTGCCGATGACAGTACGCACACCCGGCCGCCGGGAGCCAAAATGCGCGCAAACGAGTCCAGCATGCCCTCATATAATCTGGCGAGACCTCCCGAACCGGGGGAAGACTGTTCCCATTCGCCCCAGGGAGGGTCGGTAATAATGCGGTGCACCGATGCGTCTGCGATAAAAGATAGATCCCTGGCGTCGGCTTTCCGCACGACAACCCCGGGAGACCCCGAAAAACGGGACTGGAGATCTGCCACACGCCGGGGATCAGAATCTGATACATATACCGTACAGGCTTGTCCCTTCCGGTTTGCCAGAATTCTTGACGGGATCGACCCGTATCCAGCAAACGGATCTGCAAACACCGAATCCTCGGGGCCGGGCGCGGAAAGTGCAACAATCAGCTGAACCAGTTCCGGACGCAACTCGCCCTGACGGAGGTATTTTTCGGTCGACTGCTTTTTAGTGAGCCGGAAGGAAAAGCACGAAAATGCTTCCCGCCTGATAATGAACCAGAACTCGCAGGCTGGATTGACCCGATCCGGAAGCATGCCGGTAACAGATGCAATATGTCTTTCTGCTGACTCTACAAGTTTTTTATCTACCGACACAAACTGGTTTTCTTTCGAAAAGCGCACGCGAAAACTCTTATGCCGGAAAGACCGCACAAAAGCTGCGATGCGTGCAAGAGAATCCGACCTGACGATGGTATTCACCATTGCCGGAAACGTCATATCGTGCTTTTTCCAGTCTCTGACAACCAGAAACACATTGTTGAACACCGGAGCGTTGACTGCGGCGGCCGGATTTCCCGCAAGCGAAAACAGGATCATACCGCTTTGTGTCGCTTCCATCCGTGCGGCAGGAGCGGTTTCGGACAGGATTCCGCCGATTACGGATTCAAACCCCGGGGCAAAAGTCGCCAAATATCGGTTAAGCATGATTACCGGCATACTATCCCAAAAAGTTTGCATAATCTACTATTTCAGGTATATTCTGTACTATATGAAGCTCAATGCCAAATTTTCTTTGACCACCGGCCTCTTCGTCGCACTGAATGTAGCTCTCTCTGTTTTTCTGATCGCCTCTTTTCTTCGTGTCAGCGAACTTCGCCGGTTTCAGTCGGAAACCGGAAACACAATAACAGACTGGTTCAAGCTCCGGGTGACGCTTACCGACATGTTTTCGGTATCGTTCGACATCGATACTGCCGACGAACTCTGGGAGGAACGAAAAAACTCGTTCAAGACACGATTCGATACCGTAGCCAATTTTCCCCTGCTCGATTCGCTCAACCCGGAAACAGTAAAAATTCTGAATAACTCCAGGAATTTGTTCGATCTCATAGCCAACACGTTCGAAACCATCGACTACGAAATCGAGCAGCTGAAACAAACACCCCTGAGCAATACAACCAAGGGGCTTCTGAAAAGCAATGGCATCAGCTCGGTGTATAACAATACCGCAAACCTCGAATCCTCGACGATTGCGCTGTTCTATCTCCGGCTGAACAATGCAATCTATAAAATGAATGTCTACTCCGATCCGTTCCAGAACCTTCTTGACGATTTCCATGACGCCCTGGAAGCGGAAGTAGGTGCCAATATTTCCAGGCTGACCATCAGAAGCTATATTCTGCTGGGAATATCGTCGCTGCTGATGTTCTTTCTGATAACGCGCATGACGGGCAAAATTACATCGCGCCTGCAAACAATCAGCGGAGAAACCGGGAATCTGGCACGAAAGGATCTCACGGGAGTTCTTACAGACCACAACAAGGACGAGATAGGAGATTTGTCCCGTCATCTGGATCATACTCTTGAAGCGCTCAACCTGTTTATGACATCGGTCAAAGATACAGCGGACGAAGCAACCGGACTGAGCGAATCGATCAACTTTTCGGCCGGTGAAGTAACCGCCGCTACTACCGAAATTTCGTCCAACATCGAATCGATGGAGCGACAGTTCGACAATCTGACCAGGGCGGTCGGCAACGCGATCGGAGCGCTCGAATCTATGACGTCGTTCCTGGGTACGTTTGTCTCGGACATCAACTTCCAGAATTCCACCGTAAAGGAAAGCACCCGTTCCATTTCTCAGATGAACGAATCGATCACGCTCATATCGCGCAAAGGCCAGGAAAAAGTGCTCCAGATCGAAAGCCTGAAAAAGGTTGCGGTTGAAGGCGAAGAAAAGATTTCTCATACGGAAAATCTGCTTTCCGGGGTTACCACCCAGCTCGACGACGTCTACTCATTTATCGAAATGATCAACTCGATTGCGGAGCAGACGAGCATTCTGTCGATGAACGCAGCAATCGAAAGCGCTCATGCAGGCGAAGCGGGAAAGGGCTTTGCCGTTGTTGCAGATGAAATTCAGAAACTTGCAGAGTCTACTGCAGAGAATGCGCAACAAATCACAGCAACGCTCACCGAAATTATATCGAACGTCCAAAAAGCACGAGCTTCGAGTCAGGTTGCCACCTCGGCTTTTGCCAACACATCGGGTGTTATCACCGAGCTGAGCGCGACGCTCCATGAAATCGTCGACGAAATTCTGACAGTCGACGAAAAAAGTTCAAAAATTTCGGAGCAGTCCGAAACCATCGAACAATCAACCGGCGAATTGTCGAACAAAACCGTGAAACTCGATATCCTTCGCAAGACAGTTGTGGATGAAATCGGTCAGATGGAAGCAATTTTTGCTGAAGCACGGAACGGCATTAGCGAGGTCAATACGGGAACCGGCGATATTCTGAGCAGAATTATGAACATTAACGAGCTGAGCACGCAGAGCAAACACAAGATGGAGAATCTGCATGCCATGTTGAACGAATTTACCACCAGTTCGAAAGGTATCGAAGAACTTAAAGAAGGAACATCGGCTTTGACCGATAAGCGACAACCTGAAATAAGCGAACTGGACGATTTGGAAAGTGCAGCGTTTCTTGAGGGACTGAACGACTGATTACCCTGATTGCGCTGAAGCCCTACCCCGGGACACTGTGCCCGGGTGTGCGCCCTAGACTGTTTCCATTGCCTTTACGATGCTGGACACAATATCCTGCATAACAAGCGGTTTCCTGAAAAACCGGTCGGCGCCCAGTTCGTACATATGGTTTTCCAGCTCCGGTTCGTCCAGAGCGGTAATCACCATAATATAGGGTTTACCGAACGCAGGATCGTTCTTTATGCGGGAACAGATTTCCTGACCGACAACACCGGGAAGCGCAAGGTCAAGAATCACAAAACCTGGTTTTACTTCAACCAGTTTCGCCCCGGCATCAAAACCGTCGAATGACTGGATAACAGAAATGCCGGGAATGTTTTTTTGGACAAAACTGGCAATCGCGTTATTCAAGGCTACATCGTCGTCTATGACGATAAGCGTCTTCCAGTCCGCATCTATTTCCGGAAGTTCTGCCAAGGGATCGGGCATCCGCATGCCCCTCTGAAGGATAAATGCCTTAAGATCGTCCTTATACACCCGGTATTGGCCGCCGGGCGTATTAAACGCCTTGAGATATCCGTTTTTTATCCAGTTAATAGCTGTCTGATTTACAACACCGCACATATTGGCGACTTCAAGAGCCGAAAAAATGTGGATACGTTTGTTCTTTGTTTTCATATTCATGGTACTTCCGGTTTACTATACTCCAAAAACTCGAGTATCTCAACCTTTTACGGAATTTTTTCTGTCTTTTTTATGCAGTCCAGTACCAGGCGCGCAGGAAATCCCTTCCGTAATAGCGAGTCGGCAAGCCGTTTTCCGGTTTTTCCCTGACGAATCGCCTTTTGCATAGCCTGAACGCACACTGCCTCTTCGGCACATACGGAAAAAAAAGCGTCAAGAGCCGCATCTGCAATGTGTCTGCCAACCCCGCGTTCGCGCAGCAGCCGCATCAGCATAATCCGGCCTTCCTTGCGGTGAATAGAACGGCACCGCAACCAGGATTCGGCGAATCGGGCATCGTCAAGAAAACCTCGCGCCTCCAGATAGTCCAGGGCAGGATCATACTCCGGGCGGGTAAACTCTTTTTTGGAAAGCTTTATACCAAGCTGATACCGGGAATGCTCCGCCCGGGACAAGTAGTCCATTGCGGCCCGTTCAGCAAGATAAGCCCGGCCGGCGAGCAAAAGACAGGCGACGTCTTGCCCGTTCAAACCAGTACGCGATGAGCGCAGGGCTACAAGCATCGCCTCCGGCACATACTGCTCCCGGACAAAAAAAGAAGGGCCTTCCTTCAGGCATACCTTGTGTACGCCGGAAGAGGCCCATTCTATTGTGTCGATTACAGCAGAAATATCAGCGCTTGCTGAACTGGAATCTGCGGCGTGCGCCACGCTGTCCATATTTCTTGCGTTCGACCATGCGGGAATCGCGGGTAAGCAAACCGTTCGCCTTGAGGGAAGCGTGATTGCTGACGTCTACCTGAGCGAGTGCGCGGGAAATTCCGTGGCTGCATGCTCCGGCCTGACCATTAAGACCTCCGCCGACAACGGTAATGACGATGTCGAACCTGGTATCGCTTGCAGTAACCATAAGGGGCTGCTTGACAATCTGTACCTGTTCGGAAGTTGCAAAATAAGAATCAATGTCCTTGTCGTTGACAAGAAGCTTGCCGGTACCTTCGCGGACAAACACGCGGGCAACCGCTGTTTTTCTGCGTCCTGTTCCCATTCCGATATTTTTGATCACGTTCAACTCTCCTCGTTACACTTCTACAGGCTGCGGATTCTGGGCTGCATGCGGATGGCTTGCACCGGAATACACTTTTACGTTTTTCAAAAGCTTGCGTCCGAGCGGTCCTTTCGGAAGCATACCCTTAATCGCCAGCATAAGCGGATCTTCCGGGTGGCGTGCAAGAAGGGCGTTGTAATTGACCGAGCGCAGTCCGCCGACAAAACCGGTATGCCGGTGATACATCTTGCCTTCGGCCTTATTGCCGGTGACAATCGCTTTCTCTGCATTGATTATGACAATAAAATCGCCGGTTTCCTGGTGCGGTGCGTAGGTGACCTTGTGTTTGCCTCTGAGCATGTACGCGGCCTTTACGGCAATCCTACCGAGCGGCTTGTCTGCTGCATCGATGACAAACCAGGCGCGGGGAGCCTCTTGTTCCTTGATAAATAGTGTCTTCATGTACTTACCTTACAAAGTATTTGGCTGTGTGCGCCGGGGAGCGCTCCAGCCTGTTGCGTTAATCGAAGCACTGCTTCGCCTTACGCAGATAATGCGGGTTAGTTACTTTATATGAAACGCGAACGCTTAGTCAAGTGCGAACGTCCATGCGCGCAGAGAACGCGCTAACAGAAGTGAAAGCCGATTTACTCTTTTTTAGCGGCATTTGCCCGTGCGGCTGCGTCTTCACGCTTGGCTTCTGCTTTGTCTTTAAGATCCGCAATACCGATGAATATCGCAACCAGACCAATAAAAGCCGAGATTATCGGCAGTCCGCCGCGCAGGAAAAGAAGAATATCCGCACCCCAACCAAGTCCGAATCCGACAATATCGGGCGGTAATGCTGCAAACACCGTAAACAACACAAGAATAATTCCAACAATTAAAGCTACCATGTTATTTCCTCCTCCTGCATCGGCTTGCCCGAAAACGTCCGTTCCTCGAGGCAGCCTCTATGTATTATTACCAGACAGCGGGATATGGTCAATCAAAAACGTATCCGCTATACTCGCATATCATGAATTCCAGAACAGGCGCGCTTCGCGCCGCATTTCCGGTCACAGTACCGGTTCTTTTCGGCTACATAGCAATCGGTATACCCTTCGGCCTTATGCTGGTCAAGGCAGGCTACCCCTGGTGGCTTGCCCCGGTCATGAGCGTTCTCATGTACGCAGGAGCGGGGCAATATATCGCAGTCGGACTTTTTGCGGCAAACGCGCCGTTATCGGGAATAGTGCTGACCACGCTGATGGTGAACATCCGACATATTGTGTACGGTCTATCCCTTATCGACCGGTTCAGGGATACCGGCAAGTGGAAGCCGTACCTGATATTTTCTCTGACCGATGAAACCTACGCACTCCTTACCGGCGTGAAAGTCCCGGACACTGTCAAACCGGCTTCCTTTTACGGTTCTATCGCACTGCTCGACCATGCATACTGGATCGCCGGAAGTCTGATTGGCGCGCTTGCCGGCGAGTATATTCCCTTTTCCTTTGCAGGAATCGATTTTGCGCTGACCGCCCTGTTTGCCGTACTCCTGATCGACCAGTTGCGGCGAACGAAGGATTTGTATCCCGCGTTGCTGGGAATGGCATGCGCGACCGTCGCGCTGGTGCTGATCGGACCACAACAGATGCTGCTTGCGGCGCTGGCATCGGCTCTGGCGATACTTGTTCTGACCCGGGGGAGACAAAAATGACACCACTGATCGACGCATTGATTGCTGTTCCATGTATGGCGCTTGTTATCCTTGCTACGCGAGCGTTTCCGTTTATACTTTTTTCACACCGCGATCCGCCGCCTGTGCTGCGTTTTGTCGAACGGTTCATTCCGCCTATGGTGATGGGTGTACTGGTGGTCTATTGCCTAAAGGACATTCAATGGACCGCCTGGCCGTCGGGCATTGGAGAACTTGCCGCACTCGCTGCGGTAACAGGGCTGCACCTGTGGAAAAAAAATGCCATGCTCTCCATTTTTGGAGGCACAGCGTTCTTCATGGTGCTCCGCACCTTTCTGGCGTGAAGGCGCGCAGTCCAGCGGGAAAGCGCGCCCCGCTTTCTCAGTGAAACTTCTTCGTCACGACAATCAAGCCGCCAAGCACCATAAGATGGCTGGAAAGCGTACCGAGGTAGCGCAACACGCTCGAGACGCTGCCGAAAGTCCGGCCTTCGCCGATCGGCCCGATAAAATCTACCAGCACGATATTCGCAATCCACAACACAATGATAATGAACAGAATCATATCGGTGATGCGCAAGTCCGTCGTAAACAGCTCCCACAGCAGAAAAAACCCGGCGATCAGTTCGGTCACCGACAGGATGATGCCGGCAAACGTCACCACGGACGAACTGTCGAACAGTCTGTTCAGATAATTCATTACCGGCGCAAGATCTCCTGCGGTCGAATTGATCAATCCCGAAATCCCGCTCACCACCAGATACAGGGCGATCGCAACCTGGAGTACAATAACTCCGATACTTCTGTTCATATACCTTTCTCCTCTTTTTGTGTACAATTACTATATGTTATATCGTCATACAGCCAAAATGGCAAACGAAGAAATTTCCATCCTGACGCTTTCGCTGCGTACGAACCTTCCGGATGCGCAGTGCAAAGCGTATATACAGACAGCATGCAATTTCGGGCTCAGCCTGATCGACACAGGCGCGGATGTGGCTCTCGCCGGGCGCATTCGTACATTTGTAGCTGACACCGCCAGGACAACCGGACTGCTCGGTTCATGCGCCTGCAGCACGCCCGCAGAACTTTCCGCATGGATCGAAGCTGCAGGATTTTCAGGCGCAGATACGCTTGCAGTCAGAGTACAATCTGCTGACGAACTGGAACGGCTCCATACAAACGGAGTTTTCGCAGCCGGAAGGCACGCAAAAAACGCAGGAACACTCGGCTCCGTCGGTGTTTCGCTTCCCGCCGACCCGGAGCTGATCCGCTCGATATGCGAAACAGTTGGCGACATCGATTTTATCCGGATACCGCTGAACATCCTGCTGCTGGAAAAAACACCCCGCTTGCGCGAAGCTGTCAGATTCGCCGGAGAGTGCGAACTATCTGTACTTGCAAGCGATCCCTTTGCCGGCGGCAAACTGGTTCCGGTTCCCGCCGAAGCCCATGAAGCATACCGGACAGCGCCCGTTCCCCGAAGCCATGAAGAGTGGGCGCTCAGAGCCGTCTGGGAAATGCAGGAGGTCGCGACAGTCACGATTGAACCTGCGAACGACGCGCAATTTCAGCGAGCGTGCGTATTCGCGGAAACGGGGCGAGCCAACAGTCTTCCCCTGCGGGAACTTGCCGTTCTGGAAAAAGCGGCGCACGCATTCCCCGACGACGAAACGATATTCGAGTGCGCACAACAAATCTATTGAAGCTCTTTCAAAAGTAACCGACTTTTTAAAATCGGCTCTATTGACACAAACCGGCAAATGCAACACATTCAGACTTGCAATTTTCTGCAGAAAACGGTTTTTAAACCGGCATGCAAAGTCGTAAAATAACGGTGATCTCCAGAGGCTGCGGCCATCCTGGAGAGACCCAGCCTTCCGGGAGGGCAAAAAAAGAGATTGAAAGGGTGCGACGTTTCGATTGAACACGTGTCCAAGTCTTTCGGGACTTTCCACGCTCTTGATGACGCGAACATCAAGATTGAAAAGGGCGAGTTTTTCTCGCTTCTCGGGCCGTCAGGGTGCGGCAAAACCACCCTGCTCCGTATCATTGCGGGTTTCGAGACTCCCGATGTCGGTGTTGTTTCCTTCGACGGCAAGAATATAATCGGAATAGATCCGAACAAACGGCAGTCGAACACGGTTTTCCAGAACTATGCACTCTTTCCCCACCTTTCGGTGTTCGAAAATGTCGCGTTTCCCATGCGCATTCGCAAGGAAAACAAGAAAGACATCGAGCGGAAAGTAATGGAATACCTGCATCTGGTTCAGCTGGATGCGCACGTCAACAAAAAGCCGAACCAGCTCTCCGGCGGGCAAAAACAGCGGGTAGCCATCGCGCGTGCGCTCATCAACGAACCGAGCGTGCTCCTTCTTGATGAACCGCTTTCCGCACTCGACGCAAAACTGCGTTCGAACCTGCTTGTGGAACTGGACAAAATTCACGACCAGATCGGCATTACCTTTATTTATGTAACGCACGACCAGAGCGAAGCCCTGTCGGTATCCGACCGCATTGCCGTTATGAATCAGGGCAAAGTTCTTCAGATCGGTTCGCCGTTTGAAATTTACGAAAACCCTGCTACCGAGTTTGTAGCCAAGTTCATCGGCGAAACAAATCTCTTCGATTCCCGCGTTGTCGAGTGCGAACCGTACAAGAACAACGAATTCATGTGCACGCTCGATGTACCGGCACTCGGCAAGACAATCAAGGTGACCGACTACGACAAGACCGAACCGGGCCAGCAGATCAGCTTCACCGTACGGCCTGAAAAAGTTCGGATAACTCTGGAAGAACCGCACAAGAGCGACAGGGAACTCAATGTGTTCCGCGGCATTGTCGAGGAACCGGTGTATTCCGGCTTCCAGTCAAAATTCTTCGTCAAGCTGGATAACGGAACTGAGCTCAAGGTGTTCAAGCAGCACCAGAATTATCTCGAGGACGGCCCCGAAATAGCCTGGAAGGATACAGTCTACGTATCCTGGAGCGCAAACGACGGCTACATCGTCGAGGTGATCAACCAATGACCGGGGGCAAGTTGCTGAAAAACCGGAACGTCGGGTTCCGGTACAGTCTGCCAATGGGTCTCTGGTTTACGCTTTTCTTCCTCCTGCCGCTGGCGATAATCATTTCGTACAGTTTCATGAAGAAAGGGCTCCACGGAGGCGTCGAGTACAGCTTTTCCCTGAATGCCTACATCCAGATGATGAACGCAAGCTACGGCAAACTCTTCGTCAGAACGCTCTGGGTGACATTCCTCGCGACGCTGATATCGATCATTTTGGCGCTTCCCTGCGGCTATGCAATGGCCCGGAGCAAAAACCAAACGCTGCTGCTGTTTCTCATAATCATACCCTTTTGGACGAACTCGCTCATACGCATCAATGCCTGGATAGCGATTCTGGGAAATCAGGGGTTTATCAATGAAACCCTGCGCAATCTCGGGCTGATCAAGGAAAGCCTGCCGCTCCTGTACAACCAGTCGGCGGTTATCCTGGTACTTGTGTATATGTATCTTCCATACGCGATTCTGCCGGTGTTTACCGCAATGGACAAGTTCGACTTTTCATTGCTCGAAGCCGCCCGGGATCTGGGAGCTACAAAATCACAGTCCATGTTTAAGGTATTGCTACCAAACGTCCGCTCGGGAATCGTCACCGCCATAATTTTTACCTTTATACCGATTTTCGGCGCATATACCGTTCCGCTGCTTGTCGGAGGAAAGGATTCCTACATGATAGGAAACGTTATTGTAGACCAGGTTACCAAGGTACGAAACTGGCCCCTCGCATCGGCATTTTCGATGATTATCACCCTCGTCAGTACGGCCGGAGTCCTGTGGATGATGGGAACCAGCGCGCGCGAAGCCGCAAAAAACAAGGCAGCAAAATCGAAAATGGAGGCGTCGGTATGAAACAATCAGAATCAAACAGCCTCTACGGCCAGTTTATTAAAAGACTCGGCAGTAAAAAACCGGCATCGGAACCGGCGCGCCATGCACGGCGCGCCTATCAGACGCGTGTAAAAGCATCTCTGTCAAATACCGTGCTTGGTCTCAGCATCGCCTTTTTGTTTGTACCGCTTCTGGTTATCGTTATTTATTCGTTCAACTCGGCAAAAGGCATGAACTGGTCCGGATTTTCTCTTGGCTGGTACAAAAAGCTGATCTTCAGCTCGGACAAACTGTGGAACTCCTTTGGCAACAGTCTTATCATCGCGTTCACCGCAGCAGCAGTTTCCACCATTTTGGGAACTCTGGCTGCGATTGGAGTCAACTGGTACCGGTTCTGGGGACGCGCCTACATTCAGACGATCAGCTTTTTGCCTATGGTTCTTCCTGAAGTAATCATCGGTATTTCCATGCTGATTTTCTTTTCCGCGATCAATGTACCGCTCGGCATGATAACGATTTTTATCGCGCATACCACATTCTGTCTGCCGTTTGTGTTCCTGCTGGTTCTTGCACGCTTGGACGAGTTCGATTTTTCAATTATAGAGGCGGCCCACGATCTGGGCGCAACCGAAAGACAGACACTGTTTAAAGTGACAATACCCGCAATCATGCCCGGGATTCTGTCCGGCTTCATGATGTCGGTTACCATGTCGCTCGAAGATTTTGTCATTACGTTCTTTGTATCCGGACCGGGCTCGACAACCCTGCCCCTCTATGTGTTTTCTATGGTTCGGTACGGCATTTCTCCGGTTATCAACGCGCTATCGTTCGTCATGATACTCGGAACAATGCTGATTGCCTTCTTCCTGAGGAACTTCCTGAAAAATATCGCAGCGGCAAAATAACAGAGACAATTGCACCAGATACTGTATTTGAGCTTCGTGCACAAGCCCTCGCTTGTGCACGAAGCTCAAAGGATTCCCGGAAAATCGGCGGTTTTTCGGTAGTGTCCTGACAAAAATCGACAAAATGTAAGGAGGCCTACACATCATGAAAAGAAAGATGAGTGTTTGCGTAGCAATGGCGCTGGGAGCGATCGCGCTTTCGGCAATCGGATTTACAGGGTGCGGCAGAAAAAACGACAAAACGCTGTATCTGTACAATTGGGCCGTGTACACCCCGGATTCGGTGATCGAAAAATTCGAAAAGGAATTCAGCTGCAAGGTAGTGTATGACGACTTCGCCTCCAACGAAGACATGTACGCCAAACTCAAGGCGGGAGGATCGGGCTACGACCTGATCGTTCCCTCCGGCGATTATGTTTCAATCATGAAAAGCCAGAACATGCTGGAAAAAATCGACCTGGCGAAAATCCCGAATGTCAAATACATCACGGACGGAGTTCTTGCAAAGGCGACCTACGATCCGACTATGGAATTTTCCGTACCCTACTACATGGGTGCTGCGGGGATTGCGGTAAACACCGAAAAAGTGCCGGATTACCAAAAAAGCTGGAGCATTTTCGGACGAAAAGACTTGGCAGGCCGCATGTCTATGCTCGACGATATGCGCGAAGTGCTGGGCGATGCCCTGGCGTATCTCGGGTATTCTGTGAATACGGCAGATCCCGCAGAACTGGAGAAAGCGTTCAAGCTTGTGAACGAAGAATGGAAGCCGAACCTCGTCAAGTTCGACGCGGAAGGATTCGGGAAGGCCTTCGCCTCCGAAGAATTCTGGGTCGTCCAGGGATACGCAGAAACGGTTTTCGGCGAAGTACCCCCGGAAATGAGAAGTAAAGTCGCGTTTTTTATCCCCAAGGATGAAGGTGGCCCGATGTATATCGACAGCCTGTGCATTCCCAAGGGCGCGAAAAATCCAGACCTTGCCCACGAGTTTATCAACTTTTTCCTCCGCCCCGAAATCTATGCTGAATTCCTGGACAGCTTCGGCTTCCCGGCAACCATACATTCAGAAGCTGGCGCACTGATGGCTACGGTGCCGAACTACACCGCCGAGGAACTCGTCAACTGCGAACTCAAGGACGACCTGGGAGAAAACCTCGAAGCATACAACGCTGTTTGGCAGAGAATTCGTTTTACAGAATAGAAAGGCGCACGGTATAATAAGCACACAGTATGGGCATTGAAGAACACTACAACTCGATATTAAACACCATGCCTCATCTTGTGCTTATTGTTCGTCCCGTAACGCACCCGGTAACCGGAAAAGCGGATTACCTGATCGAATACGTCAACCAGGCATGGGAGCTCATCAGCGGCTCCCTGGCTTCTACCGTTCTGGGCAAGTTTTTTTCCGAAACGGTGTACAACAATACCGAAATACCTTGGGTACACATAGTCGAGTATACCGTCCGGAACCGGAAACCCCAAAAACACATCCACTACAGCACCCTCGTCAATAAATGGCTCGATATCACCGTCAATGTTATCGACGAACATCTTTTGTGCATCCATGTTTTTGATGTTACGGACATAAAGGAAGGCGAAACACGCTTGATGGAACAAAACCACCGTCTTTCTGTGCTTTCGACCGAACTTGCGTCATCAAAGGCAAATCTCAAGAAAAAACTGGATAAAATCGAACTGCTCAACAACAGACTCGAACAGATTGCCTACTACGACAAACTGACCGGGCTGCCGAACCGGACCCGCTTCAGCGAATTGATCGACATCGAATTTCAGAATTGCCGGCGGTCTTCCACCCCTTTTGCGCTGGCAATCCTCGACGTGGACAATCTTAAAGTTCTGAATGACACACTCGGGCACGAACACGGCGACGACCTGCTCAAGCAGATGTCGCAACGGCTGTGCTCCTTTTCCGGCCGCAGCATCCAATCGAGCCGGTTCGGCGGCGATGAATTTCTTCTGCTGATCACCGGATACGACAGCACCGAGTCTCTTGTCCAAACGGTCAATGAAATTCGGGAATCCCTCAGCGAACCATACATGATTCTGAATGCAGAAATCAAATCCTCAGTATCCATCGGCGTCGCAATGTACCCTGAAGATGCGAACACTGTTGCGGATCTTCTGAAAAATGCGGACATCGCGATGACCGATGCCAAAAAAAGCGGGAAAAATTCCCTGTCCCTGTTCCATTCGCTCATGCAGCAAACCCTTGTTGTTCGGGCAAGCCTTGAACAGAAGATGTATATAGCCGTACAGGAAGAATCGTTCCGCCTGTTCTACCAGCCGCAGTTCGATGTGTTGACGCGAAAACTCCGCGGTTTCGAAGCCCTGATACGCTGGTTCGACACCGAACACGGCTATATCAAACCGGACCGTTTTATACCGATCGCCGAAGAAAACCGGCTGATAATTCCGCTCGGCGACTGGATACTGCGCAAAGCATGCACGACCCTTGCGCGATGGCAGCGCGAGTTCGGCTTCGACGGCATCATTTCGGTGAATGTCTCTCCCGTACAACTGCAATCAAGCGGCTTTATCGATGATCTGAACATGATACTGGCAGAAACGGGGATCGAACCGCAAACCCTTGAGATCGAGATAACAGAGGGAGTCTTGATCCATAATTTTGACGAGTCTGTCAGTCTGTTGAACGAAATAAAAAAAATCGGCGTCGGCATTTCGCTCGACGACTTTGGCACCGGCTATTCGTCGCTCAGTTATCTCCAGTACCTGCCGCTGAGCACGCTCAAGATCGACAAGTCGTTCATTGCGAATATTTCCCAGAAAACAAGCATCGAATACGACATCACGGATGCGATAGTCTCGCTGGTAACCAAGCAGGGAATCGACACAATAGCCGAAGGTGTCGAAACGCCGGAACAGTATGAAATTATGAAACAGATGCAATGCAAGACAATTCAGGGGTACCTGACCGGAAAACCGATGCCCGAGGAAGACTGCGATATTCTGATTTCGGGCGGATTCTACGAACTGGACTGAGCGGCAGGCCTGGAACCGCGACCTTCAGGAACACGGTATTCGACGTACCGGACCCGGCCTTCCTCCACCGCCCGCCTGAGCGAAAGTTCGACCGGCGAAAGCCGCGACTCGCCCGACTTGACTTCGACCAGTACAACTTCTTCAATTCTTCCCTTGGACGCGCCCGTAAAGGCGATAAAATCTACCGGCTTGCCGACAAAACGAACCTCCGTCGGGTCGAACGGAAAATTCGGAAGCCAGGGGGCGAGCTGTTCGGAAAGCTGGCCGGCAAGCACTGCACGGGAACGCTTCACTGCGTCAGTCCGGCCCGATTCAAGTTTGCGCTCAAAAAGGCGCTCAGCCCTGAGAGAGCCGAATACCGAACCGATCTTGAGCCCCGCACAAAAAACAGCGGCAAGGAAGACTAGCGCGGCGGCTAGTGCAAGGGATGCGGGAACAAAAATCTGGCTGTGCATCAACGAATACAAGGCTTCCATTAGTCATCTCCATCATTCATCTCCATCATTCATCGCCAAAATGGCCCCATTTTTGCAGAGTCAGCAGCTCCGGCCGGTATTCAAAGTGCATGGTATCCCACAAATGCCATTTACCACCCCACACAAAACCTTCTTCCTCGAAGGTCCGAATCACCGGATCGGGGGGCATCCACCGGCGTTCAAGCGGAATAAGCATCCATTTGTCGTTAAACCAGGAAATCCAGTTCCAGTATAAATTCTTCTGACCCCAGTTCTTCGGCAGAATATCGATCGCAATTCCCCAGGTGTGATTACTGCGCAGCGGACTGTCGGCAACCTCCCGCCAGTTGTAGCCTTCGATCGACGACAGGGACGAAATAAACTCGCGCACCGAGCCGTCAGCGGCAGCAAGCGCATAGAGCTTCGATTCGATCCGTTTCAGCTTGTCCACCAGAGACTCGTGCACCGACACCCGCAAGCCCAGATAATCAAAGCGAGTAATATGCGACTCGATTTTGCGCCGCGTCGCACCGTCGTACAAAATATCGTAGAAAGTAAGGTCGTACACCGGCATCGAACCGCGCTCCTCGACATCTGCTTCCTTTTTGATCCGCTCGATCAGTTCAGGTGAAAACGTCGAAGGATCGGGCGTTTCGCGGGGATACAGGTAATCCAGGTACGGACGCCACTTTTCCGCCTCACCGACGCGTTCCTTGGGCAGCAGCCTCCCCTCGGCCCAGTAAAGCCGCCGGTTGTCGATCGTCATAAACCAATCGTTGGCCACGGAATCGTAATCGACCCCGCTGATCCGGTCAGGATAGGAAACCATGAGAGCGCGCAGGACGAGCCAGGGATTTTTCATGACAAGTTCGGTGTGGGTTTCGGCCGGGAACGCCTGAACGGAAAAGCAAAGAACAGCAAGAACTATAGAAAGAAACGGGACATCCGAACGACGCATGAACGCTACTCCTCGTCCCGGCAGGTCTCAAGCACTTTGAGTCTCGATTCGTCAAGGGTGATGGAGAGGTTCCGTTCGTTTGAGGGGAGCACCGTTCCTTTCGGGGCATTTTTCGCCCGGCGGAGGTGCTTTACCTGGGTGTAGTAGAGGTCCGCAGTTCGGGCCTTGCGGCCTTTTGAGTAAAAAACGGCAAGGTTTCCCGCGTCCAGCAGGATATCGAGCGGGATAGTTTTGCCCGAGCGGTATTTGACAAACACGTAGCCGCCAGGCCAGTCCCGGGTATGGAGCCACCAGTCCGAGCCGCGCACATGGCGGCGGAGAATTTCATCGTTTTCGACTGCGGTGCGGCCGACCAGCATAATCCAGCCGTCCTTGCGAAAGGTAAGGCCGGGATACTTTTTCTTGATCTGCTGCTTGGGACGGTTCTGCTTGCGGAGCATCTGCTGGATAACCAGCGGATTGTTCTCGGCTTCGAGCGCAGCAAGTTCGGCAGCGAGCGTTTCCAGCGTGCGTCGTGTCGAGGCGATGTCGTCTTCGAGATCCGCCAGGCCAGACACCGCTTTCCGGTACTTGTCGTACCAGCGGGCGGCGTTTTCTGCAGGTTTGAGACGCGGATCGAGCGGAATGCGGATAATCCGGTTTCCGTTTTCATAATCCTCAAGCTCTATCGCTTCCATGCCCGGTTTGATTGCCCAGAGATTCGCGGTCAACAGATCGCCCTGTTTTCGCCAGAGGTCGGCTTCCAAAAAGGCTGTCCGTTTTTTATCCAGGCGGACAAGCGCGTGTTCGAGTTTGCTGCGTCGGGTGTCGAAACGGCGGCGGGCTTCTTCGACAAGCGCTTCGCAGGACAGGGTTTGTGCGTGTTCGGCATACCAGCGGTCGAGCCGTTCGTTGAAAGAACCTTCGCCGGGAATATCGCGCGGGACGAACACCTGTGCGCGGCCGGCAGCGCTGCCGGCCGTTTGCTCGCCGGAGCGCGCTTCCGGCAGTTCCCAGCGTTCACCGGTCAGCTCGTTCCGTTTGGGTCTGCGGTAAAAGACATCCTGGATAACGCCTGATTCGTCGGTTACGATAATGTTCGCGGCACCGCTCCACAGGCGGATATACATGAAAAGCCGCTCATCGGCGCGTTCCAGTGTAATTTTGATAATGCGGTCGGAGCCGCACTGAACCGCAGCAGCAATCCGCGATCCCTTTACGCGCGACCGGAGGAATTCCATAAAGCGCAGGGGTTTTTCGGTACGGGGAACCTTCCGCCGCGTTTCGTGCAGCCGGCAGGCGCCGGGTGCAAGGCACACCAGAACCACGCGGGAAACGGCTTCATGCCCGGTGCCGCCGCCCCGATAGGTGTAGAAGGCGATCGTATCGAACGAAGGCTGAACAATATTCTGTATAAACGAACCGGAAAGAGAGAGCTCTTCGAGTACAACATCTATTTCGGCGCAATTGAGGCTCATGATTGACAAAACTATACCACATTATCGGCAGATCGTGAAACACCTGCGCTTTCCTGCTTCTTGCCACAGGTGCCGTCAAGCTGATACACTTATGCAACATGAAAATAAGTGAAATACTGCAGACCAACAAGCTGACTGTTTCGTTCGAAATCTTCCCGCCCAAGCAGGACTCGGCCTACGATGCCGTCATCGGCTGTGCAGACGAGCTCGTCCGCTTTGATCCGGATTTCATGAGCGTTACCTACGGCGCCGGTGGCGGGACCTCGGCCAATACCGTGAAAATCGCAGCACATATCAAGGATCGGGGAATTACGTCAATCGCCCACCTCACCTGCCTTTCGTCGACCAAAAGCGAAGTACACCGCATTATCGGCGAGCTTAAAGACCGAAACATAGAGAACATTCTGGCGCTCCGCGGCGACCGTCCGAAAGATCCGGACTTTGTACCGCCGGGGGACTACCGGTACGCTTCGGACCTTATCCGCGATATCCGCGAAGCGGGAGATTTTTGCGTCGGCGGAGCCTGCTATCCGGAAGGCCACCCGGAAAGCGGACACAAGGACCGTGACCTGGACAATCTTAAGCTGAAAGTGGATGCGGGCTGTTCATTCCTTACCACCCAGATGTTTTTCGACAACAACATGCTGTACAGCTTTCTGTACCGTGCGCAGTGCAAGGGAATCAATGTTCCGGTACTCGCCGGCATCATGCCGATAACCAACGGAGCCCAGCTCAAGCGCACCATCGAACTTTCGAACGCTTACCTCCCGCCCAAATTTCTGGCGCTTGTCGACCGCTTCGGGGACTCTCCGGAAGCCATGAAGCAGGCGGGAATCGCATACGCAACCGAACAGATTATCGACCTGATCACGAACGGCGTGCGGGGCATCCATATTTACGCAATGAACAAACCCGACGTCGTCCAGAAAATCGTGTCCAACATATCCGACATCATCAAGGCAGCCAAATGAACGGAACAGCTACCCGCGATTTCAGGGCCCGGCTCGCGTCGGGCTTTGTATTTCTTGACGGCAGCATGGGCGCGCTCGTGCAAACCCTGAACACGCGCACTGCCTGGAAAACGCCTGAAGAACTGCTTGTAACAGAACCGGAACTGATCCGCGGCATACACGAGCGCTACCTTAAAGCGGGAGCCACAGTCATCCTGACGAACACCTTCGGCGGGAACCGGCTCAAGCTTGCCGAATACGGACTTGACGCAAAAGACATCGTCCGCCGGGCGGTCGCCCTTGCCCGCGAAGCCCGGGACTCGAAACCCGAGTGGACCGACCGCTATGTCGCCTTCGATATCGGCCCGACCGGCAAGCTCCTTGAACCGATGGGGACGCTTACCTTCGACGAGGCGTACGAAGCGTTCGCCGAAGCGGCACAGGCAGCCGAAGAAGCGGGAGCGGACCTTGCGGTCATCGAAACGATGAGCGACCTGTACGAACTCAAGGCGGCCGTGCTGGCCGTAAAAGAAAACACAAAGCTGCCGGTCATCGCATCCGCAACCTTCCTGGATACAAACCTCATGCTTACCGGAGCGCCTCCGGAGACAGTGGTTGCCGTAATGGAAGGTCTTGGAGTCGATGCTGTCGGATTCAACTGCGGAAGCTCGCTGGAAAACGCGAGGCTGCTCGCGAAGGCTTTCGTGGAGGCCGCAAGCATACCGGTTTTCATGGAACCGAACGCAGGCATCCCCGTTGTCGAGAACGGCAAAACCGTATTCAAAGTCGCACCTGCCGAATTTGCCGAAACTCTTGCCTGGTGCGCCTCGATCGGTGTTCGCGTGCTCGGAGGCTGCTGCGGAACCCGGCCCGAACACATCGAAGCGATGGTCGCCGCCTGCAGCGCACGTGAACCGCTGCCGGTTGTCCGGAAAAACCGGACTGTCGTCACGTCCTGGGCGCAGCATGCAGAAATCGGTGGAGCTGCAGGGCCGCTTATCGTCGGCGAGCGCATCAATCCGACCGGCAAGAAAAAATTCAAGGAAGCCCTGCTCGCGGCCGACATGGACTACATTCTTTCGGAAGCGCAAAAACAGATCGAAGCGGGAGCGCACATACTGGACGTGAACGTCGGCCTGCCCGGCATCGACGAGGCCCAAGTCATGACCGACGCGGTCAAGGCGATTCAGCGCACGTTTCCGACCCCGTTGCAGATCGACTCGAGCGAACCTGTGGTACTGGAACGGGCGCTCCGCTACTACAACGGAAAGGCGCTGGTCAATTCCGTCAACGGCAAAAAAGCGGTTATGGACGCCGTATTCCCGGTAGTCAAAACATACGGCGGCGTTGTCGTAGCGCTCGCCCTCGACGAAGACGGCATCGCACCGACCGCGGAAGGCAGGCTCGCCGTCGCCGAAAAAATAATCAAAACAGCCGAAACATACGGCATTGACCGCAAGGACATTATCGTCGACACGCTCACCATGACCGTGAGCTCGCAGCAAAAAGAAGCAATGGAAACGGTGCGGGCACTGCCGCTTGTCAAAAATGCTCTCGGTGTAAAAACCATACTCGGCGTTTCGAACATTTCGTTCGGCCTTCCCCAGCGGGAGCTGGTCAATTCGGTGTTTTTCGGTGCCGCGCTCAGCGCAGGTCTCGACGCATGCATTATCAACCCGCTCGCCGAACAGATGATGGCTGTCTTCCGTTCGTACCGGGCGCTGGCCGGTTACGACGAAAACTGTCTGGACTATATCGCATGGTACAGCGCGCACGCACCGGCGACACCACCGGCACCGTCGACAGCACCGGCCCCGGCGACAACCCCACCACCGGCAACAGCGCCCGATTCTGCAGGCCGGCTGCCGCAGAAATCCCTGACCGATGCCCGGTATGCCGGATCGTCGCTGAACCCGGATAATTCTTCCGCATCGTCCCCGTCTTGCGGACAGTCGACCGGCGAGACGCTCAAGGCCCTTATCATACATGGAATCAGGGACCGATCGCGCGCCGCCTGTGAAAAACTGCTGGAGACTCTTTCGCCGATCGAGATCATCGACAACCACATTGTTCCGGCCCTCGACGAAGTCGGCAAGGATTACGAGCGCGGACGGAAATTTCTTCCGCAGCTGTTGATGAGCGCAGATACAGTGTCGCGTGCGTTTGAAGCAATAAAAGAACAGCTTGCAAAGACCGGTGCCGCAGCGGAACCCAAGGGAAAAGTCGTCATGGCTACCGTGAGCGGGGATATTCATGACATCGGAAAAAACATTGTAAAAGCGATGCTCGAAAACTACGGATATGCGGTTATCGATCTCGGTAAGGATGTCGGCATCGAGCGCGTCCTGGAAACCGCCCGCGCCGAAAAACCCGGAATCCTGGGGCTGTCTGCTTTGATGACCACGACAGTGTCGAGCATGGAAAAAACGATTGCGGCATTGCGGGCGGACGGCTTCAGCGGACCGGTGATGGTCGGAGGCGCGGTCCTTACAGAAGAGTACGCAAAAAAAATCGGCGCGGATTACTACGCAAAAGATGCAATGGCTTCCGTGCGAATCGCGCGCGAGGTTTTTGGAGCATAAGCATGAACAACAGACCATACACCACGACGAAGGAGCGCATCCCCGGCGCCTTTGTCAGAACCTTCTTCAACGGCAGCGCACGCCCAGTGCTCTTGAGGTATCTTTCGACCGTGCTGAAGGATTTCTTTTTTCTGCAGTTTGCGGTGAAATTCGGCTTTAAGAAAATCAGGATTGTCAGCGTCGATCATCCTCTTGATACAACCGTGCCCTTTGTGCCGGATAAAGTGTCGGTCTATCTAGATTTCGTCGCCTTTTGGATACGCCCGCTGGTCTACATCGGCAGGAGATCCGGCCGCGCCGTTCAGTTGGACTACACAAAGCAGTTTCTCGGCCTTGTCGACCTTTCATACCGCAGGGCCGCGGAGGTATACCGGTTCCGGATGAGCACAACCGAGCGGCCGAAATACTACCGGGGCAATTTTCTGACAATCCACCTTTTCGATCCGCACTACCTGTGCGTGCCGAGCCTCCACGTTATGGTCGTTGTGCTTGCGTACACCTTTTATCGGAAAGCCTTTGCCGAACTGGGCTATTCTGCAGAAGAGCAGGATGCACTCAACCGCGAGCTGTTTGCCGGTGCGGTCGAGATAACAGAGACGGTGCTGTACATCAAACAGCACAGCGTCAACTGCATACCCGCCGCCTTGTACAGCATGACGCACATCCTCAACGAAGAAACGATGGGTGCACATGCGCTTAAACCCGAGGATCTCGTGCATTTTATCGACCAGCTGTTCCACAATTCGGAACTTGTGCGGCCAACCGAAGCTGCCGCCATCCGCACCTATATCTGCGACCTGTTCGAGCATTTCCTGCTGGAAGGCTGCCACGACACCGCCTGGACCGATACTATCTACCGGTGGATCGTTCAATACGAAAAGCAGTAAGCGCGCGCCCTGCGCCCGGCAACTCAGGCTACTTTCAACCGCTCGGGGCGGGCGCACGCATTCAGGCGCGCCCTGCGCCCGGCAACTCAGGCTACTTTCAGCCGGAAATAAAAAAAGCGAACGGCCTATCATCGGCTCGTTCGCTTTTTTTGTTACGCCCGGTTACTCGGACGCTTTCTTGCGCTTGTAGGCGCCCGCTCCTGATCCGGTGCCCGCTCCTGCACCGTCCGGCTTCGGACCGCGGCTGTAGGTGCGCGGGGCTGCGCTTCGCTCTGTTGGGCTTCGGTCGGCATTCCGGTAGTTTCCGTAGCTCCTTCCGCCTTCAAAGCTCCCCCCTGCAAAACGGGGTGCTCCCTCCGACCGGTAACCGCCGGAGCGGTAGCCGCCTTCCCGGCGTCCACCTTCAAACCGGGGACCGTTTGAGCGGTATCCGCCTCCCCGACGCGGGCCTGCGTGGAAATCGCCCTCACCGTCTTTTACGTCCACATGCATGTGCGGCACATTGCGCCTCTGCCTGGA